>Ga0082212_10000426_pt1 | contig 61606 bp, 45 predicted proteins | sample TergutNt197P3_FD_71548 | JGI IMG/M metagenome (GOLD analysis project Ga0082212, IMG submission 71548) | Neocapritermes taracua P3 segment gut microbial communities from Petit-Saut dam, French Guiana - Nt197 P3 | ecosystem: Host-associated > Arthropoda: Insects > Digestive system > Gut ... | reverse complement strand
GATCGTGCCAGTCGAACGGCTTGTCGAAGAGCAGGAACGTCGCGCAGCGCGGCGACTCCGGCAACGCGAAGCACACGCGGATGACACGCCCCGCACCGATCGCCTCCGCACACGCCTCGCCCTGATCCGAGTGAAGCTGCGCGTAGTCCAGCCGCGCCACGTCCATCGTGCGGAGGATGTCATCCGTGTCGTGCGTCGTGAACACACCCACGCGCCGCATCTCTCCCGTGCGGATACGCGCCACATCCGCCGCCGACACGTTGCGCGGACTCGGCGGGTGAAACACGAACCCGCAGAAATCCACGCCCGACGCCTCACACGCCTCCGCGTCGCCTTGGCGTGTGATGCCGCAGACTTTTATCAGTAACCCGTTGGTCATCGCGTCAACGCCCTCAACGTCGCCTCTGGGTCGGCGCTCGCCATCAGCGCCGTACCCACGAGCGCGGCATCGTACCCGTCAAGCGCGTCAAGCTGCGCACGCGACTCGTAACCGCTCGCCGCGATCCAGCGCTCGCCCACCAGCCGCCGCGACACCAGCCGTCGCGTGACCGACGCATCCACCGCCAGCGTCTCCAAGTTACGGTTGTTCACCTGTATCACGCTCGACCCAGCAGCGCGCGCAATATCCAGTTCACGTTCATCGAACACCTCGACCACCGCCGTCATGCCGAACGACTCCGCCAGCACACGCAGGCCGCGCAAGTGCGCCACGTCCGGCGTGAGCGCCACAATCAGCAGCAGCGCACTCGCGGGTGTCGCGGCGGTCGCGCGGATTTGCGCCTCGTCGAAAATGAAATCCTTCCGCAACAGCGGCAACGCCGTCCGTGCCGCCACGCGCCGCAGGAAATCGAGATGCCCGTTGAAATAAGTCTCCTCCGTGAGCACCGAGATGGCGGATGCCCCACCGCGCGTGTAGATATCCGCAATCACCTCTGGTGTGTATTGCTCGCTGATGACGCCGCGCGACGGCGACGCACGCTTGTACTCCGCAATCACGCGCACACGTCCCCCCACCGAACGAGGCGCAAGGAAACGTGTGCGCGGCGTATCCAACGGTAACGGCATCGGTTGCCCACGCAACCGCTCAATCTCGCTCGCCTTCGCAATCTTAAAACGATTCAAATTCATGGTTCTGTTTTCATCCGCAACGATGCTGTTTCTTCAAAAAGAAACATCGTGCAGTATAGGTATTCTGGATTCTAGCGTCAAGGTGTTTCTTCAACGGACAAGAATACGCCAGCCCTCCCCGCTTACTCATCGCAGAGGATGTCGTAGGCACGTTTGACTTGGGCGAACTTCTCCGCCGTCAGGGCGCGGATGTCGGGGTCGAGGTCGGCGTGTTTGTCGGGGTGGTATTTCTGGCTCAGTGCGCGGTAGGCGCGTTTGACCTCCTCGAGCGTCGCCGTGTAGGGAACACCGAGGGTGTCACACGCGGCATGGCGGTTGTTCGCGCCCCCACCAACCCCGGCAGGTCTCCGCACGAAGTGGCTGGCGACGAACTGCGCGTCCTGCGGCGGTATCCCGGCGTGAACGGTGAACAGGTCGATCACATCCTCCTCGCGGGCGGACGGCTCGCCGCCGCACACGGCGATCTGCCAGAACCACGACAATGCCGCGCACCCCAGCTGCTGATGACCGCGCACCATCTCCGCGAGCCGCATGACCCCGTGATCGACGCGCGTCGCGCCATCCATCAGGAACGACACGTCCGCCTCTTTCAGCGGGTTGCCGAGCGTCGCGTTCAGGTCTTTCAGGACTGCCCGTATCACGTTCGCCTTCGCGTGGGTGTAATTCCCGTCGCAGCACGCGAGATCGTGGAGCGCCCCCGCCGCGACCGCCAGCAGGCGCATGACCTGTTTGCGCTGGACGGCTGGGGCTTTGCGGTCAACCGCGAAATGCCCGACCGCCGCGCCCGCGACCGTTCCCCACGGTCCCAGCAGCGACCCCAGATACCCACCCATGATTTTTCCGCGCCAGCTCATAGAGAAGTTTTTAGTTTACAGTTTTTAGTTTCTAGTTTCTGGTTTTTCAAGCAATCCTGTTAATCCTGTCAAAAGAACGCAGCCAGTGATTTCAGCAGCTCCGTCCATGTGGCGGTGTCGCCGGTGCCGGTGGCGCAGATGACGTGGACGGGCGCGTCGGGGCGGTAGGTGTCGCCGGGGGCGATCTGCACATCGACCTCGAGGCGCGCGTCGGGGTGTTGCGAGCGGTGCGTCCCGTCCGTCCAGAAATCGACGCGGATGCCGGACTGGCGCCCGGCTGCGGCGCCGAAGAAACGCCCGTCCGCCTTGTCCATCCAGCACCCTGCCGCCGGCACGCCCCACAGGTTCGGGGGGAACGCCTCGGGGGTGTCGCTGAACGGGCTGTAGAGGCGGAAGTAAATCCCTTTGACGTGGAGCGGTTTCGTGCCGGTGTTTTTCGCGGAGACGAACTCGCTCACGAACCACGGCGCACCGGGGGGGAGGTGGAGGCGGTGCGTGATTTCAAACGTGGTGTCGCCGTCGCTCGCGGAAGAGGTGAGGTCGATGACCGCAATGCCGTTGCGCTCGACCTCCCCGTCCACGGCGATCACGTGGTTCGCGTCGATCCAGCGGCTCTGCCCGTTGACGGAGACGTGCAGCATCGCGTTGTACGCGCCGAACGTTTTGCCGCCCGCCGTCACTTCCTGAACCATCCTGCCGGGCGCGACTTTCCCGTTCAGCTTGATGACGCCGTTGTCAACCCCGCCCTGCACGAAGAGCGCGGGAGGGGCATTTTTCACCGCGCCTCTCTTCGCCACCTCCAGCGCGGTCAGGGGCGCGGCGGGGGTTTTGCTCGCGGCTTCCGGCTCGGGCTTGAGCCGCCATGCGGGGGCTTCGCGGTGAAGGTCGGTGAACATTGCGGTCAGCAGTTCGTAGGGCTTGCCGTCCTCGTTGATGAGCCCGTAGTTGGAGTCCTCGGGGAAGGGTGTGCTGATGCCCAGGGCTGGCTCGTCCACCCACATGAAGTAGTCGTAGCCGAGCAGGAACGGGAGGCTCAGCATCGAGCGCGCGAAGAGGCGCGTGGCGTCGGTGCGCTCCGCCTGCGTGAAGAACCGCTGCCCCGCGCCGTGCACGCTCGGCAAGCCCGCGTCGAGCGCGGGGAACGACCATTCGGTGACGAGCATGGGGCGTTTCACATAGTCGTAATACGTCGCGAAATGCGTCGAGACCAGCTCGCCCTTGCGCCCGAAGTCGGTGTACACACGCCCCTCGTTCAAGTCCGCCATGGGGTAGCAGTTGAAGGTCACGATGTCGCAATACTTGCCGCTGATTTTCCACACCTCCGGGTGCGCCCCGCCCGTCCCCGCGAAGCGCGCGCCCAGCACGAGGTGGTTCGGGTCGGCGGCGCGGATGGCGCGGGTCGTGACGGCGAAATAGCGGTCGGCGGCGAGCCGCAGGAACTCCAGTTTCAGCGCCCGCCGCGTCGCGGTGTCGTGCGGCAGCGCGGTGAGCGCGAGGATGTCGTCGAAGCCTTTGAGCGCCGTCCCCCACACGCCGTTGAACCGCGCGAGGTCGCCGCCCACCTGCTCCTTCAGCGCGTCGCGCAAGGCGAGCTTCGCGGTGTGCGCCGCGCCCTTCTTCATGACCGCGTCGAAGAGCCCCGTGTCCTGCGCGTCCCACGACCCGTTCCCCCACCACGCCAGCTCGTTGTCGATGAAGTACCCCAGCAGCCACGGGTCGCCCTTGTTCGGCGCGCAGCTCTGGCGCGCGCGGTAATTGCAGAACGCCTCGAAGTCCGGGTGGAACACGTTGGGGAACGCCGAGCAGGGGCGGTGCTCATCGGGCGTGATGTCATACTCGTCGCCCAGCCCCGCGAGGTGGTTGCCCATGCTCAGAAACTCCGTATGCACCAGCCCCCTGTGGTTCAGCGACGGGGCGCACCCCGCGCCCAGCATATTGAAGCCCCACGCCTTCAGCCGCCCGAGCGCCTCCGCCTCCCACTCGCCCTTGTCCGCGTACCTCTTCTCATTCTTGCGACCGTGCGGCGCGTAGCCCAGCTTCTCGCACCAATGCCCCCCGAACGTCACATGGTCAACGCCCAGCAGCACCACCCCGCGCCCGAGCGGGTCGATCGCCCACCAACGCCCGTCAGCCCCCCGCTCCACGCGGAAGAAGCCCGTCGCCCCCGACCTCACACCCGACACCGCACGATCCATCCCCGCATACGGCGGGAACACCGCCGCCTTCTCCGCCAGCGCCGCGCCCGACGCGACATCCACCGCCGCGAAATCGCACGACGCGTTACGCACCCGCAACGCCGCCCGCCCGCGCGTCACCGCCGGCGCGGAGAACGCATACCGCTGGCTGAACATCACCTCACCGCCCGCATCCGTGACCTTGCCCGACACCCCGCCCTTGTCCATGCGGAGCTCCAGCGTGTACGGCTTGCCGAACTCCCAGCCCTGCCCCTTGCCGCCCCCATGCTCAAACGTGAGGTTACGCTGCGCCAGCCACTCCCCCCCGCGCATCTCGCACAGCTCCATGAACGGCTTATAGCCCTGCGACGGCGGACCCCGCCCGATCGCCAGATGCCAGAAGTTACGCGCGTCATCCACGATCGCGACCCCCGCCAAGTCCCACTCGCGCCGCCCGCCCGCGTGAACCGTCAGCGACGCCCTCACGCACACCTCATCCGACAACGCCCCCGCCTCATACGTCAGCACCGAATCCCCGTTCGTGTGCGCCACATGAACCCCCTCCGCGCGCACCCTCCACACCAGCGGATCGCCTATCCACTCATCCGCCGACAGCCTCACCTCCGCCGCCGACGCGACCGCCAGCGGCACCGCCAGAAACACCCCAAACAAACGCCACATCCCGAACCTCCTTTAATTGGTTTTCCCCTGTGAAACCGAATCCACACAGTGGGATACCATTATACAGCGTGCGCCGTGGAAATCAAGCGCAATGAGAGGGACAGAAAGGATAGCAGGGAAGCAGCAAGGAGGCGGGAATAAGGAGTAACCCTGTCAGAAAATCCTTGCGTCTCCGTGTGAGATAGTATTCGTCTGTTTTCATTTAACCGCAGATGACACAGATTTCACAGATTAAACAACAATCCTGTAAAATCCTGTTCATCCTGTCAAAAATAAACCTCCGTTTTTTCTCGCGCAGAGGCGCAGAGACGCGGAGTTTTTTTTCAGAAGTTGACCATGCAAAAATCTCTGCGCCTTTGCGTCCCTGCGCGAAAACAACCCTGTCTAAAATAAACCTCCGTTTAATTTAACCGCAATGGGCACAATAGGATGCACAATGGGCACTAGTTTCAAGGTATTGCATTGTGTCCATTGTGCAATCCATTGCGCCCTTTGTGGTGAAAAAAAATATCCTGTTAATCCGAAACCGGAAAAGTCGAGCCCTGCTGGCAGGGGCGCGCGGGGCAGTTTGCAGGAGGATGCCGTCAGGCAGACCACCGTCAGGGAGCCAGCCAACCCAGTTGATGGATGACCCGCTTGTTTATGCGTGGACGCCTCCCCGTCAGAGCGTGCGGTCGCCGTCGTGCACGGGGGATGGCGCGGTGCCTTGGAGCAGGTGAACGGTGCGGTTGGGGAAGGGGATCTCGATGCCGTTCTTGTCGAAGGCCTCTTTGATGGCGCGGGTGACCGCGAAGTGCACGGCCCAGTAGTCGGAGGGCTTGCACCAGGGGCGCAGCACGAAGTTGACGGAGGAGTCGCCGAAGGAGACGACCTCGGCGATGGGGGCGGGGTCGGTGAGGACCAGCGGGTTGGCGCGGAGGGTGTCGAGGGCGACCTGCTTGGCCTTCTCGATGCTGGCGCTGTAGGCGATGCCGACGGTGATCTCGACGCGGCGGCGGCCCATGGCGGAGTAGTTGGTGATGGGGCTGCCCCAGATGACCTTGTTGGGGACGGTGATCTTCTTGTAGTCGGGCGTGAGCAGGGTGGTGGCCATCATGTTGAGCTCGGTGACGGAGCCCTGCACCTCGCCGGCCAGGACGAAGTCGCCGACCTTGAAGGGCTGGTTGAGGGCGATCATCATGCCCGCCGCGAGGTTCGCGAGCGACTCCTGGCAGGCGAAGCCGATGATGAACCCCATCACGCCGACGCCCGCGATGAGCGGCGCGACGTTGATGCCCAACCGCTGCAGGATCAGCATCAGCAGGATGCCCCAGGCCACCTTCTGCACGACGCTGCAGATGAACACCTCGATGAGCTCGTTGACCCGGTGGCTTTTCTGGAGCAACTTGCGCGTCGAGAAGGTCAGCAGGCGAATCAGGTACGCGCCGACGAGGGCAATCACGCACGCGATCAGCACGTCGAGGAAAAACTGCGCGCTGTTCTTCACGAACCACTCGATAATCGTCTCCGTCATTTTCTGGACGTTGTTGACCTCTTTCTGGACGACTTTCACCATGTGGTTGGCGACCTCTTCCGTGGCGGCCGCCGGCTGCTGCGCGAGAAAATGAAACATAACGCTCCTTGCGTGAAAACGAAAACGAGCCGTCCCCGGCAGGGGCGGCTCGTCACAATCAATCGATTCGTAAAACGAACGCGCTGATTACCAACGGGTCTCGCGACGCTCGCGGCGGTCGCCGCCGCCGCCACGCCCGCCACGGCCGCCGCCGAAGCCGCCGCCGCCACCACCACCGCCGCCGCGACGCTCCTCGCGCGGTTTCGGCTGCGACTCGTTCACGCGCAATGCACGCCCATCCAAGTCCTTGCCGTTCAGCGCGTCAATCGCCGCCTGCGCCTGGGTGCGGTCCGGCATCTCGACAAAGCCGAAGCCCTTCGAGCGACCGGTCATGCGGTCCGTAACGACGCGAGCCGAGGCCACTTCGCCGTAAGGCGAGAACGCTTCTTTCAGGGACTCATCATTCGTTGAATAGGCAAGATTGCCCACATAGATGTCCATTTTCTATCCTTCACTTGAACCATACCATGTTACCGTGTACCAGGCAGAACCGAGCCCCATGGCAAACCCAGTTGTGTAGGCAACCCGCCTATGCCGCCCGATCCGCACACGCAAACCAAACAGCCCCTCAAGAATCCTCCTCCCGGGCGTTCCGACCTTCGACGCCCGACCCTGAAAAAAATGCGCCCTCCGCTGACCTCAGCGAATCCTCAACCGCGAAAACAAACACTTCTCGCAATTTGTATTTGATACCATACCAATTTTGCTGTGCAAAGTCAATGGGAATTTAGAAGTTTTTTTGCTACGCTCCCGGCACTATTCCTTGGCCACTTCCCAAATCACCTGGCGGTAGTCCACGTCGATGCGTTTGTCGAGGGCTTCCTGCACACCGTCGAAGCAGGCGAGGATGCGTTTGTAGTCGGGGTCGTCCTTGGACACGAACTGCCCGTTGGCGAGGGGGACGGCGAGGAAGGGGTTGCGCTCGGGATTGTCGAGGCGGACGTAGAAGGTGCGGGGGAGGTCGAACCCGCGCCGCTCGGCGACCTCTTTCAGGGTCGCGTCCAAGTTGGGCGGGACGATCTTGCGGCAGCCGCGCAGCTCGGGCTGGAGCGATTGGGAGGTTCCGTAGAAGGGCACGTCGAGGTCAATCCACATGAGTATCTTGAGGCGTTCGCCGTCGGCGAGGGCGACGCGGTTCTTGCCGTCCTTGTTGGGGTGGCCACTGATGATGACATCGGCGAGCTTGCTGACGGGCGAGCCCCAGCTCTTGGGCTCAATCTGGAGGATGTTGGACTCACAGCCGTTGAAGGAGGGTATCCATGAGGTGTAGGGGTTCTTGCCGAAGTGGGCCATGCCGCCGTGCGCGTCGTTGCCGTGCTCGGCCTGCGTGCCTTGGCGGGCGAGGTGTTCGTAGGCGACGTTGAAGTAGTCGGTGCGGTCGGGGCTGAGGTCGAGCTTGTGGTTGCCCGAATGGCATTTCACGCAGTGCTTGTCGAGCACGGGCTGGACGACGCGCGCGAAGCTGAATCCGTCCTTGCTGCCCCACTCGGGCGGCGCGAGGTCTTGCGCGGGGCGGGCGGCGGCGATGGAGCGGCCCTCGCGGGTGACCTGCGTGGGTGAGACGTAGTTGCGGTCGGCGTGGCAGCCGATGCAGCTCTGCTGCTCGCCGGGCATGAAGTGCGTGAACGTCCGCATACGCTGGACGGCGCGGCCTTCCGCGTCGAGGGGCAGGAAGTAAACGGGGATGCCGGCGGGGACTTTGAAGTGCGCGGAGCCGTCGGCCTCGACGGTGGCGAAGCCGATGACGCGCTTGGGTGCGTAGGTCGCGCCGCAGGAGACGACGGGGAACTGGAAGCCGAACTGGCGCTGGGACACGTCGGAGCGGATGTCTTTCTCCATCTCTTGCACGACCGCGAGGCGTTTGACCTCGCCGGGCTTGACCGCGTCGCCGAGGCCGATGCGCACGTCGTGCATCACGATGTCGGCCCACGGCGCGGCGGCGGGATCGACGCGGTGGGGGCGCGGCGACTGCGGCAGGGCGCGCGCGCGGATGGGCTGCGGCGAGTAGAAGCCAAGGCCGCCCTTCGGCTCGCAGAGCGCGACGTCGGCGGCGCCGTCGTAGTCGCGCAACAGCACCGTGCCTTTGCGCGAGACGAGGAAGTGCGAGCCGTCGAGCGGGAAGGGGTTCTCGTAGGGGCCGACCACGTCGTTGCCGTCGCCTTCGCCGACGGGCCTGACGCGCACGTCGGGCGTGAGGTTGCGGATGGCGTCCTGCGCGTTGCCGCCCTTGGTGAGGTCGAGTAGGCCGATGGCGCCGCGGCACGGGCCGTTGTGGCTGGTCATCACGCAGAGGATGCGGCCGGGCTGGCCGGGGAGGTCGCGCGCCTCCATGAACGTCGCGGGGGAGATGGCACGGTTGCCGAACACCCCCGCCAGCGACGTGCCGTCCGGGTTGATCGCCCAGAGCGACTGGATCGGAATCGCGGGGCGGTCCACATACTCCCAGCGGCTGAACAGGACGCGCCCGTCCGCCATCACCGACGGCGTGAAGTCCGTCAGGTAATTCGCCGAGAGCTTGACGATGTTGCGCCCGTCGCCGTCGGCGCGGTACAGCACGGGCGAGGTGCTTGTCCAGCAGTACGCGAACGCGGGCTTGCGGTCGGACATGAACGCAATGCCGCCGTCCGGCAGCCAACACGCGTTCATGTTGTTCGACGCGTCGGCGAGGACTTTCGTCAGCCCCGTGCCGTCCACGCGGATGCGCCAGATCTCGAACGGCGCGTCCATCGTACGCTTCCAGCTGAACAGAATCTGCGAGCCGTCATACGACACCTGGCAATCGAGGATGATGCCCTCCGACGCATCCACAAGCTGGTGCAGGGACGCGTCGCCCACCGCAAGCGCGTACAGCCCGCCGCCGCGCTCCAGCCCCTCCACATGATAGGTGTAAACGTGCGACGGGTTGAGCGGCCTGCGCTGGATCAGCACCACCTGCGTGAAGCCCAGCCCCCCCGACTTCATGCGGGCCTGCGCCTGTAGGGAGGCTTCGCTCCCGGACACCTCGCTGGCGTACGCGCTCGTGAACCGCGCGAAATCCTGCTCCGAGACCGGCGACGCAAACACCATAATCTCTGACGCGCCCGGATTCGGACCGCCGCCGTTTTTGAACGCGAGGCGCAAGCGCGTGACCGCCTTCGCTTCGGGCAGCGTGATACGCTGCGGACCGTGCTTCGCCTCCAGCGGCACGGACACCACGGGCGCGGCCTCGTCATCGCAATACACGTCGCAAGCCGACCAGCACTCCTCCACGAACCACGCCGTGCGGCCGAAGTAAAGCACCTCGCGCACCTCCACGGGTGCGTCCCAGCGGAATGACAGCGACGCGCCCGCCTTGTGCGTCTGGCCGTTCACCGCCCACGCCTGCTTGAGGTCGCTGCGGCCGCCTTCGTCCGCGATTTTCCCGTTCGTGACGAAACGCGCGAGATAATCCGCGCTGTACTCCGAATCCGCGGACACCTGCGCCTTCGGCGCAAGGTTCTCCGGCATTGCCGACACTGCGCCCCACGCAGGGATTAGCGCAACGAAAAAAAGAATACTCGATTTCATAATGCAACATCATACCGCAACATCAGCAGAAATACAATTAAGAATTAAACATTAGGGATCGGTCGCGTTGCGTCATCATTCATGACATCAAAAACAGGGAGATGGACATACCAAAGGAAGAGAGACGGGCGTATGCTGGGGTGATGCGGCGGCGCAACGCAGGTTCGTTTAATCTTAGAATTTTCACATGACAAACCGGTCTAAAACCGCTATACTGTTTGGCTTTTAACTGAAAGAGCGTATGGACGAAGTCACACTGGACCATATTCGGAATTTTTGCATCATCGCGCACATTGACCACGGTAAGACGACGCTGTCGGACCGCATCTTGGAGGCGACGAAGGCGATTGATTTGCGGCAGCTGCGGGAGCAGACGCTGGACGCGATGGACTTGGAGCGGGAGCGCGGTATCACCATCAAGTCGCATCCCGTCTCGATGATGTACACGGCGCGGGATGGCAAGACGTACCGCTTCAACCTCATCGACACGCCGGGCCACGTGGATTTCTCGTATGAGGTGTCGCGCAGCATGGGCGCGTGCGAGGGCGCGATTTTGGTCGTGGACGCGGCGCAGGGCGTGGAGGCGCAGACCGTCGCGAACACGTACCTGGCCATCGACAATAATCTGGAGATCGTCCCGGTGCTGAACAAGGTGGACCTGCCGGGCGCGAACATCGAGGAGACGACGCGCCAGATTGAGGAGGTGCTGGGCATCCCCATGGCCGGCCCGCTCTACATCAGCGCGAAAACGGGCGAGGGCGTGGCGGATGTGCTGGAGGCGGTTGTGGCGCGTATCCACCCGCCGTCCACACGCGGGGGCAAGTCGCCCTTGCGCGCGCTGGTGTTCGATTCGGTGTTCGACATCTACCGTGGCGTGATCACGTATGTGCGCGTGATGGACGGCTCGCTGAAAGTCGGCGACAATGTGGAGTTCATGGGCAGCGGCGTCTCGACGCTCATCCGCGAGGTCGGCATCTTCAGCCCCACGCAGAAGCCCGTGGACGTGCTGGAGGCGGGGCAGGTCGGGTATCTCGTCGGCACCATCAAGAACCCGGCGGACATCAAGATCGGCGACACCGTGACCTCGGTCAAGGACGGCGCGACGGAGCGGCTGCCGGGCTTCAAGGACGTGCGCCCGATGGTGTTCAGCGGCGTGTACCCCGTCAGCACCGACGAGTACGAGAAGGTGCGCACGGGGCTGGAGAAACTGCACCTCAACGACGCCGCGTTCTCGTTCCACCCCGAGAGCTCGGTCGCGCTGGGCTTCGGGTTCCGCTGCGGCTTCCTGGGGCTGCTGCACATGGAGGTCGTGCAGGAGCGCTTGCGGCGCGAGTTCGACCTCGACATCATCAGCACCCACCCGGCCGTCATCTACCGCGTCGTCCTGCGCGACGGCGAGGTCATGGAGATCGACAACCCCGTGCACCTGCCCGACGTCACGCGCATCGAGCAGATCGAGGAGCCCGTCATCAAGGCCACCATCATCTGCCCCGGCGACTGCATCGGCGACATGATGCGCATCGTGATGGACCGCCGCGGCGAGGTGCGCGCGACCGAGAGCCTCGACGCCAAGCGCGTGATCCTCACCTGCATCCTGCCCCTGAACGAAATCCTCATCGACTTCCACGACATGCTCAAGAGCGTCAGCCACGGCTACGCGTCCATGGACTACGAGCCGTGCGGCTACCAGCCCGGCGACATCGTGAAGATGGACATCCTGCTCAACGGCGAGGTCGTGGACGCGTTCTCCTGCATGGTGCACAAGGACAAGGCCGTCGCGCGCGGGCGGCAGATCTGCAAGGCCCTGTCCGAGGCCATCCCCCCGCACATGTTCAAGATACCCGTGCAGGCCGCGCTCGGGCGCACCATCATCGCGCGCGAGGACATCCGCCCGTTCCGCAAAGACGTGACCGCGAAACTCTACGGCGGCGACGTGACGCGCAAGCAGAAGGTCCTGAAAAAGCAGAAGGAAGGCAAGAAGCGCATGAAGGAATTCGGGCAGGTCAACGTCCCGCAATCCGCCTTCATCGCCGTCCTGCGCGGGACATCTGAGGAGGAGTAAATGGCTCTCGCAGAAGCGCACCGCAAAACTTTTATAACTTCTCCTGAGATTTTTCGATTCCATTTCTCATAACGGAAGTGATATTATTGAAACGTGATTTTGAAAACGGAAGGAGTCATTAAGATGGCAGAGACAGCCACACACAGGATAACGATGCCGAAGAGGGTCTCTAACCTCCTCGCGAGGCGGGCGAAGGCAGGGAACACCACGCTCTCTGGCGCGTTCCTCGCCCTCGTCGAGGACGCCCTTGACGAGATCAGCGACGAGGAGGACAGGCGCCTGTCCGCAATCTGCGACGAGCGGATCAGGACAAGCACTGTGCTGATACCGCTCGAAGAGATCATGGGGAAATACGATGCCCTATAAGGTCGTGTTTGACGGGAAGGCCGACGATGACCTCGCGGCGATGCCGTCCGCCGACAGGAAGCAGGTGCTCCGCGCGATATGTGAACGCCTCACCGCCGCACCGTTTTCCTTCGGCAAGCCCCTGCGGCACAGCCTGAGCGGGATGCGCTCGCTCCGCGTCGGCGACTGGCGCATAGCCTATGTTGTCGATGACCAGACGGTCACCGTGAGTCACATCACCCTCCGCCGCGATGCGTACAAGGGCTGGTGAGAGAGAGACGTATTAGGAATCGGGAATGAGTGTTTTTTGACCCCTCATTTCTCATGCAAAGAACGTTGGAGTACAGGACATGATTTTTTTTGAAAGGCGCAAATTACGGAAGCAGATCAAGAGCGTGCTGAATCAGGCGGCGACCTGGCGGGCGGGCCATGAGGATGTGATGACGACCGGGCAACTGGCGTTTCTCGACGAGCATATCTCGAAAGCGAGCCAGGCGCGGACCGGCGGGGACATCGACGAGATGACGGCGGCGGGCAACGCGCTGGTCGCGTGCATCGAGCGGCTCGACCCGCCGAAACCGCTGGCCGTGTGCCGCGAATGGTTCGATGTCTTCGTCGTCGCCTTCTCCGTGGCGATGGCGTTCAGGGCGTATTTCTACCAGCCGTTCCAAATCCCGACCGGCTCCATGCAGCCCACGCTCTACGGCATCCACGCTGAGCCTCTCGACCCGGCCGCCATGACGGCGTTCGACCGGCAGCCGCTGAAGTTGCTCAAGTGGTTCGTGACGGGGAAATCCTTCAAGGTGGTGCGGGCGAAGGCGAGCGGCACGGTGACGTTCGGCGACGCCCGCCTGAAGCCCGGCTACATCCCCGTCATCGTGAACGGGGTGGCGCATTTTGTGCCGAGTGACGTCATCGATTCCTCGCCCACGAGTTACGGCCTTCGGGGCGGCGTGAAACTCCTTCAGCGCGTCAAGGCCGGGGACGTGCTGTGGTCAGGCATTGTCACGTCGGGCGACTTCCTGTTCGTCAACCGCTGGAAGTGGAATTTCTGCCACCCCAAGCGCGGCGAGGTCATGGTGTTCTCGACATCCGGCATGAAGGACCTGAACCAGCCCGGCACGCACTACATCAAGCGCATGATGGGCCTGCCGAACGAGACGCTCCAGGCGAAGGCGCCGAACCTGCTCGTCAACGGCGTGGCGGTGACCGAGCCCGAGCGCGTGGGGCAGATCGCGCGCAAGGAGAGACATGCCGACTGGGTGCGCGAGCGGGACACGTACAAAGGCTTTAACCCGTATGACCAGAACAACGTCTTGGGGCAGCGCAGAATACCGGGGCGGACGCTGATCACTTCGGCGGACACGGTCACGCTCGGCCCCGACGAATATTACGCGATGGGCGACAATTCGTTTAACAGTTTCGACAGCCGCGCCTGGGGCCCCGTTCCGGAGCGCAACCTCCTCGGCCCCGCCTCCTTCGTGCATTGGCCCTTCACGTCGCCGCGCTGGGGCAGGATTAAATAGGCTTGTTGTGAAATACAAGGTGGTGCGGGCATTTCTGCCCGCAGCGGGGAAAATCACGCACAGCCCCCCCTAAAGGGGTGCATACAGCCCGTGCTTTTTGGGCATGGGTCGCGCTTGCGCCAACGGGGTCTCCGTGACTCCACAGGGGTTCACAGAGGGACATTTTCGTTCAAGGCCTTACGGGATGCCGTAGCGCAAGGGCGGTTCGCGCTTCAGGGGAGAGGGTGTCCGGGATTGCGGTCTGTGAGCCGCTCGCGCTGGCGGTCGCGCCGAATATCTCTTTTAGCGCCGCAAGGCGTTCGGGGGGGCAGGCGGCAATCCGGCTGTCGGCCGTGGGGCGGACAGCGGTGTTGAGCGAGATGCCGTCAGGGCTGAAACTGCGGGCAAGGGCCGCGATGCGCTCGGCCTGTTCGGGCGCGTCGTTCAGTCCGGGCATGATGAAAACCTCCAGATCGAGGCGGCCCGTGAACGCGTCGCGGAAGGCGCGGTAGCCGTCGAGGATCGCGTCGAGCCGGAGCGAGGGGTGCGGGCGCACGGTGCGCTCGAAGGATTCCTGGTCCCAGGCGTGGAGGGAGATTTTCACGACGTCGGCCAGCGCGGCCTCGCGGCGGACCTCGGGGAGATGGAAGAGCGTGCCGTTGGAGAGCAGGAGCGAGCAGAACGGGGTCTCGGCGCGGGTGAAGCGGAAGAGGTCCCCGAAGCGCGTGTGCAGGGTCGGCTCGCCGGAGCCGCTGGCGGTGATGAAGTCAACGGGGATGGCCGTCGAAAGCCATTGGCGCAGCTCGCTCAGCACATCCGTGATAGGGGGGGTGCCCGTGCGCGTGACGGTCGTCTGGGCGGTGTCGCCCAGCTGACAGAAGCGGCAGTTCAGCGTGCAGGTCTTGGGGGTCGAGAGGTCAACGCCCAAAGAGCGGCCGTAGCGGCGCGAGGGGACGGGGCCGAAGATGTGGGAGTAGCTCATGCTTCGGTGAGGATGGTGTCGATTTTTTTCTTGGCGCCGAAGATGAGGAGCTTGTCGTCGGGCTGGATGACCTCGGTGGGGGTGGGGATGATGACGGTGCGGGGTTGCTCGGGGTCGTCGGCGAGGCGGCGGACGCAGAGGACGGTCACGCCGTAGGTGTTGCGGACGCTGGCCTCGGCGAGGGACTTGTTGCGGAGGGGTTCGGGGACGTCTATCTCGGCGATGCTGAAGCCGTCGGAGATTTCGAAGAGGTCGATCCCGCCTTTGGAGAGCAGGACGTGGCAGAGGCGCTTGGCGCAGTCGCGGTTGGGGTAGACGATGGTGTCCGCGCCGACGCGCTTGAGGATTTTGCCGTGGAGGTCGGAGTTGGCCTTGGCGATGACCTTGGGGATGCCGAGGTCCTTGCAGTTGACGGTCGCGAGGATGCTGCCCTCGAGGTTGGAGCCGATGCCGACGATGGCCACGTCGCACTCCTTGAAGCCCGCCTCCATGAGGGTGCGGATGTTCGTGACGTCGCCCTCGATGGCCTTGGTGACGAACTGCGAGAAGTCCTGCACGACATCACGCTTCTCGTCGATGAGCAGTATCTCAACCCCGTATTCCGCGAGGCTCTCGACAAGTGACCGGCCGAACCTGCCGGCCCCGATAATTCCGATCCGTTTCATCTTGGGTTCCTCACTTCATCAACGTGCCGCCGAGGTTGTAGCCTTGCGGGGGGTGGGTCTTGCCGTCGCCGACGCCTTTCTCCATCAGCGCCTTCAGCTCGTCGAGGTGCGTGATGTACACGTCGCGGGGCAGGCAGTTGTGCTTCTTGCAGATGGCGGCGGCCATGCCGACGACCTCGCCCAACATGCCGCCCGTGCGCATGACGCGCGTTGTGCCGAGCGCGACGTGCGTTGTGCTGATGCTGCGGCCGGAGAGGAAGAGGTTGCTGATGTTCTTTGAGTAGAGGCAGCGGTACGGCACGGGGTAAGGGTAGATCGGCTTGTGCTTGGCGATGGACTTGAACTCCTCGCCGGGGAAGCTGGCGGTGTTCTTCGGGTCGGGGTAGTGCAGGTCAATCGTCCATGTCGTGCAGGCGGTGCCGTCAGGATAAATCTTCGGCTCGGTGAGGTCCTGCTCCCGCAGGACGAGGTCGCCGATGAGGCGGCGGGACTCGCGCTTGCCGGCCACGTAGGCGACCCAGTCGAGGCGGCTCTTGGCGTAGCCCTCATTGTCTGGGGCATGGTTTTTGAGGAACGACCAGTTGGAGAAAATCACCATCATCCCGTAGTCGCGGATGTGTTCGAAGTCCGTGATCTGATTTTTATTCATGCCGGTCTCCCACGTCCACTCGCCCATCTTGACGCGCTCGCAGGAGGTGTTGCTGAACGGGATGCCCCAGGCGATGTCGGGGAACGCGACGGGCGCGTCGGCCTCGCGCGAGTACCACTGCACGGAGGCGCCCATGGTCATGCTGTCGGCGGTCTCGGGCGCGGTGGGCTCGCCCGTCTCGGCGCGGCTCTCGCGGCCCATGCGGAACTCCGCGCCGGCCAGCGCGCCGATGGTCCCGTCGCCCGTGTTGTCCAGCACCAGCGGCGCGGTGAAGCGCGTCTCCGCGCCGGTCTCGATGTTGCGGCCGATGACGGCGGCGATTCTCGCCCCGGCCTTCTCGACCGCGACGCCGCGCGTGTTGAGGAACATCTGGATGTTCGGCTCCGCCGCCACGGCGTCCAGCTTGCGCTGGTCCTCGTACTGAGAGGCGGGCTGCGCGTTGCCGCCCTTGGCAGGGCCGAATTCCTTCACCGTGTCGCCCAGCTTCACGTAGGGCCCGAGGCTCATGCGGCCGGCGAGGTGCACGCGCACCTCTGAGCTGTTGTTGCCGCCGAGGAGCGGGCGGTCCTGCACGAGCGCGACCTTCAGCCCCAGCCGCGCGGCCGTGATCGCCGCGCTGACGCCGGGGATGCCGCCGCCGATGACGAGCAGGTCGGCCTTCACGTCCCCTTTGGGCGCGGTGATGGCCCCGCGCTCGCGGCGAAACGCCTCGAGCGCCTTGACATCATTCGGCGGGACAAATTTGCTGTCCGTGACCAGGATGATAGCGTCGCAACGGCCGTTGAACCCGGTCAGGTCGTGCAGCGCAATCTCAGCGGTGCCTTTCTCGAGCCACATCTCCCCCGCCTCCTGCCATGCCCATTCCGCGCCCTGCGTGCCGAGGGTGTTTTTGAGCGCCTTGCCGTTGATGAGCACCTGGAACTTGCCGGCCGCGTCCTTCGTGCCCCACGGCGCGGTCCAGTTGCGCGTGCGGACCAGCACACGGTAAGGGTACGCGCCCATGAACGGAATCTCCACGCGCGTCTTGGCGTCTGCCACGGGCACGCCCAGCCCGTGCGCCATCAGGAACGGCGACCCCATCTGGTCCATGAACTGCTGGTCCACGACCCACCCGCCTTTCTCCGCGAACGACTCCGCCTCAATGAGCAGCAACGCCTCTGGAGCCGAAACCGCGCGAGCCGACAGTGCCGACAGTGCCACGCAAACCGACAAAACAACCTTTCGCTTCATACGCATCCAGCCTCCTTTTCTGTTGGAAATTCAAGGTCACTAGTATAGACGAATCAGCGGAAGATGCAAACCTGTTTTTACGCGCGTCGCAGATTTCGCGTTGCGTGAACGTTCGAAATTGTTGTTGACGTTGCCGCATGAGACTGATACACTGTCATAAAAGTTTTTAGGAGAGAAGGATGATGAATACGTTTGGTCGGGTTCTGTTGTCGGTAAGTGCGCTGGCGGCCGGGGTGTCGCAGGGGCAGGTGCAGGGGCGGTTCGTGCGCGTGGACATCCCGCGCGATCAGGCAACGCTGTCGCTGGCGGAGGTGCAGATATTCAGCGGGGGCGAGAACGTGGCGCGGAAGGGCAAGGCCTCGCAGTGCTGCACGGCGTGGGACGGCGACGCGGCGCGGGCCATCGACGGTAATACGGATGGCGACTGGGGCAAGGGCAGCATCACCCACACGGAGGAGAACATCGAGAACCCGTGGTGGGAGGTGGACCTCGGCGCGGCGGCGCCCATCGACAAGGTGGTGCTGTGGAACCGCAGCGGCTACGAGGGGCGCCTGAACCATGCGCGTGTGCTGGTCATGGACGAGGGGCGCATCATCCGCTGGACGGGCCAGCTCAATCAGGCGAAGATGGAGAACCCGTTCGAGGTGAAGCCGGGCGCGGAGGACTCGATCGTCGGCAAGCACATCGACAAGCTCCAGCCGCCGGAGATCGCGAACCGCCGTCAGCTTGCGGCGCTGCAGCTGTTCAACCCCGTGGCCATGGAGCGCGCGATCGAGAGCTTCGCGAAGAAGCACCCGCAGGCGTATCCGAACAAGGCGGCGCTGCTGGGCGAGCTCGCGGCCGTGAAGGCCGCGACCGCGAGCGTCACGGACGCGAGCCGCGACGCGGCGGCGCAGAAGGTCTATGACCTGTCGCTGAAAGTCTATGGCCAGCACCCGGCGACGAAGAAGTTTTCGGATGTGCTGTATGTGCGCCGCTCGAACCGTAACATCGGGATGCCGGCGAACTGGCAGGGCAACTCGTCGGTGCCGGTCTCGGGTTACGAGAACGACATCGTGCGCGCGCCGCTGTTCCGCAAGGACGGCGCGGAGGTGAAGGTGCTGTACGCGAGCGAGCATTACCTGGGCGACTTCAACCTCGACTTCAAGGCGGAGAAGATCGCGTTCTCCACGCGCAAGGCCAGCGGCAAGGGCTGGGGCATCGCGGAGATGCGCCTGGACGCGCCGGGGAAGGTCACGGAGCTCACGCCGGACGAGGCGGACATCGACTATTACGACCCGATGTACCTGCCGAACGGTCGGATGTTCATGGTGGGGTCGAGCGGTTTTCAGGGCGTGCCGTGCGTGGGCGGCGCGGACTACGTGGGCAACCTGCTGTTGCGTTACGAGGACGGCCGCATACGCCGCCTGAGCTATGACCAGGACAACAACTGGTACCCCGTGATGCTGCCGAACGGGCGCTGCCTGTACCTGCGCTGGGAGTACACCGAGACGGCGCACTACTTCAGCCGCGTGCTGATGACGATGAACCCGGACGGCACGGACCAGCAGGAGTATTACGGCTCGAACTCGTACTGGCCCAACTCGCTGTTCTACGCGCGCCCGCTGCCGGGTTCCTCCACCAAATTCATCGGCGTGGTCACGGGGCATCACGGCGTGGCGCGCAAGGGGCGGCTGTACCTGTTCGACGTGGAGCGCGGCCGGCACGAGGTGGACGGCGTGGTGCAGCAGCTGCCGGGCTACGGCAAGAAGGTGGTGCTGCTGCCCATCGACCAGCAGAGGCCCGACACCGACACCGAGCATTACGTCTATGTGCGCGACGAGCTCGCCAACGACGCCAAGCAGTTCTTCCTGCACCCGTTCCCGCTGGCGGACGACCTGTTCCTCGTGTCCATGCAGGACCCGGCCGTGCAGAACCGCTTCATGCTCGCGCTGGTGGACATCTACGACAACCAGTTCCCCATCGAGGCCGACGGCAAGCTCAACATCATCGAGCCCTTCCCCGTGATGAAGCCCGAGCAGCCCGCGCCGATCCCCGACCGCGTGGACGAGTCCAAGACCAACTGCACCATCAACTGCGTGAGCATCTACAACGGCCCCGGCCTCGCGGGCATCCCCAAGGACAAGGTGAAGAAGCTCGCCGTGTTCTACTACGAGTATTCCCCGCGCAACATCGGCGGTCACTACACCGTCGGCATCGAGGGCCCGTGGGACCCGCGCGTCATGCTCGGCACCGTTGACGTCGAGGCCGACGGCTCGTTCATGTTCGAGGCCCCCCCCAACCTCCCCATCTCCATCCTGCCGCTCGACGCCGAGGGCAAGAGCATGCAGATGATGCGCTCGTGGTTCGTCGGGATGCCCGGCGAGGTGCTCTCCTGCGTCGGCTGCCACCAGCAGCAGAACTACGCCTCCCCCAACCAGCGCACCGTCGCCTCCCGCAAGAAGGCCCAGCAGATCCAGCCGTGGTTCGGCCCGCGCCGCGGCTTCGCGTTCGACCGCGAGGTGCAGAACGTCCTCGACCGCAACTGCGTCGGCTGCCACAACGACGAGACCACCGCCACCAACGCGCTCGGCCAGAAGGCCCCCAGCTTCACGCGCGGCAACGGCGAGTGGGGCTTCGGCAAATCCTACCTCGCCTTCCAGCCCTACTTCCGCCGCAACGGCCCCGAGGGCGACTACCACCTGCTCACCCCCATGGAGTTCCACGCCGACACCTCCGAGATGATCCAGATGCTCACCAAGGGCCACCACAACGTCAAGCTCTCCGAAGACGACTGGTCCCGCCTGCAGATGTGGCTCGACCTCGACGTGCCGTACTTCGGCACCTGGACCGAGCGCGGCGCACAGAAGCGCTGGCTCGAGCGCCGCCGCGAGTTCGAGCGCAAATACTCCAACAACCACTTCGACCCCGAGGTCATCGTCAACCCCTACCAGCCCGCCGATTTCGTCGCGCCCCAGAAGGCCCCCCCGCCCCCCGCGCCCAAGAGCCCGCTGCCCATGAAAGTCGATGCGCTCAGCGGCGAGAAGGAGATGGCCCTCGACCTCGGCAACGGCGTGAAGATGGCGCTGGCCCGCGTCCCCTCCGGCCAGTTCACCATGGGGGCCTCCGGCGAGACCCCGGCCGAGCTCCCCCTCTGCGGCGTGCGCATCGCCAAGCCCTTCTGGATGGGCGCCACCGAGGTCACCGTCGCCCAGTTCAAGGCCTTCGACCCCGCCCACGACAACGGCGTGTACGACATGCACTACAAGGACCAGGTCAAGCGCGGCTACTACATGAACCTCCAGCAGGACACCCAGCTGCCCGCCATCCGCATCTCGTGGGAGAAGGCCATGGCCTACTGCGAATGGCTCAGCAAGAAGACCGGCAAGAAAGTCACCCTCCCCACCGAGGCCCAGTGGGAGTGGGCCTGCCGCGCGGGGACGGAGACGCCCCTGTCGTTCGGCGGCTTCGACACCGACTTCGCGCCCTTCGCCAACCTCGCCGGGGCCGAGCGCAAGAAGCTGGCCGTTGACGGCGTGAACCCCCAGCCCATGGCCAACCCCCCGCCCATCCTCGACTACGAGCTGCGCGACCCGCGCTTCAACGACGGCGTCCTCTTCCTCGCCGAGGCCGGCAAGTTCAAGCCCAACGCCTTCGGCCTGCACGACATGCACGGCAACGTCGCCGAGTGGACCCGCTCCGCCTTCCGCCCCTACCCGTATGTGGACGGCGACGGGCGCAACAGCGCCAAGACGGCGGACGAGAAAAAGGTCGTGCGCGGCGGCTCATGGAACTCCCGCCAGATCCGCGCCACCTCCACCTGGCGCTGGGCCTACCCCGGCTGGATGCGCCCCTTCGATGTCGGCTTCCGCGTCATCATCGAGGATTAGGAAAGGGGTCCGGCCGCAAGGGGTTTAAGGGAGGGGAGGTTTCGCGACCGCCCCTGTTTGGGGGGCGCATACAGCCGCCGCGTTCAGAACGGGGTGCGCCCCCGTGCCACGGCAGCACAAAATGAACTGCGGCAGACAGGAACGCTACGGGGAGAATAGGGTTCAGTCCTCTTCGTCTTGGACGCGCGGCGGGACATTCATCCGCGAGGGCACGGACTGGATGAAACGATCCAAGTCGATGCGCAGGAGACCGGGCTGGGCATCCTGCCGCCTCACCGTCAGGAACCCGGCCTGCACCCATTTACCGTCCGGCGTGGTGCTGCTCCCGAGCAGAATCGTGTCGCCGTCTTCCAGCCGGGCGCGTGTCTCGAAACGTATCTCGTTGAACACAGGCCGGCGCACCTTGCGCGGCCTGCCTGCCGCCTGTTCCCCCGTATGCGTTTCCCACCGCGCCAGCGTAACCCATTGCGCGCGCACGTTCAGATCGATGAAGGGCTTGTTCCATGAGGTCTCGGGGGTAACCTCTAAAACCATGCCGGGCTCCCGTGCGGCGGAATCCTGCGGCGTGGCGGGAGAGATGACGTCCTGCACGGCTTTCATCGTCGCCCCCTTCCCCGGTTCCGCCACGGCGGAGGCTGTTGCCACGGGCTTGGCCTTACCGGCTTTCCGCAACGCCATCAGCGCCTTTACCGTCATGTCCCCGTTGCGCTGGAGTTTCTCGATGTCGCCCACCCTGAACGCGAGTATCTGTACGCTCGCGTGCACGCGTTGATGGTTCATGTAAGAGAGCAGCTCGCGCAGTATGTCATGGTTCTCTATCGTGTTCGTGACGCGCAGCTTCCCGATGGCCGAGAGATAGCAGATGGACGTGCCGATGGGCCATTGCACGCCCCCAATATGCGTGAAGAGCGCTTTCAAGTCGTCTTCTGTGACGGGCTGCGAAGGGTCGAAGGACACATTGTAACTGTGCGGGAAAAAATCACCGCACAAGATATCCTTATCCTCAAACGGCATGAGCTGAACACGGTCCCCGCTAATCCGGATGATCATGCCTGTCACGTCACAGATGTTTTTCAGCGCGTCGTACAGGCTGATGTCACGGCAATTCATGACGGGCAGGACAGGAACGCCGTACCCCTTCCCGTTCGCGCTGGCGACACTGAAAATGCAATCACTGTCTTCTTCCCCGTCATACGCCCGGCAGGGTGGTAGTTGCAGGATGAAGTCAATGCCTTGCTTGTCATGGGGGGTGCGGCTGGCCTGCTTGAAGAACGCCACCGCGTCAACGAGTGTGGCGGGCGGGGCGAAGTTGACCTCGGGGATGACGATGGCCTTCATCTTCTCCACCACCTCCGACCGAAAAGGGCTGGTGGCCCCCTCCATCCCGTTATCCTGCGCCTTGCGGCATACCGCGCATGAGGACGCCATCGCGCACACCGCGACCCCGGCCATCACCCAACCCAGCCGACGCACATTTGCCAAGTTCATGCTTTGCCCTTTCGCCGTTACGGGACACTCAGCCGTGTGCGTCACGCTTGCTGTGCGGGCGGCGCATCCGCGACCATCACCTCCATGGCGGCGATGCGCTTGGTGATGGTGTCGGTGAGGTTGTTCGCGGCGGCCGCGGCGGCGGCGATGATGGCGTGGTAGATCGCGCGGTGCGATGAGCTGCCATGCGTGATGAACACCGTGCCGGGGACGCCCAGCAGCGGGGCGCCGCCGTAAATCTCAGGGTCCATGCGGCTCCTGAGGGTCTGCAAGGCTCCCTTCAGGAGCAGCGCGCCGAACATCCGCACGGGGTCGAGGAAAAACTCTTTCTTGATCCAGTACCCCACGGCCTTGGCCACGCTCTCCGCCGTCTTGATGACGGCGTTGCCGACGAAGCCGTCGCAGACCACGACGTCCATCTCGCCCATGAAGAGGTCGTGCCCCTCGACGTTGCCGCGGAAGTTCACGTCAATCTTCTGCATCAGCTGGAAGGCCTTTTTGGTCATCTCGTTGCCCTTGCCGTCCTCCGAGCCGATGCTGAGCAGGCCGACGACGGGCACGGGCTGCTTCAGCACGGCCTGGGAGTAGGTGGCGCCCATCACCGCGAACTGCGTGAGCCAGATGGCCTCGCAGTCCGTGTTCGCGCCCGCGTCGAGCAGGAGCGTGGGGCGGTGGGGCAGGCGCGTGGGCAGGGCGGTGGCGATCGCGGGGCGCGTCACCCCGGGGATGCGCCCGAGCGTGAACACGGCGGAGGCCGCCACGGCGCCGGAGTTGCCGGCGGAGACCATCGCGTCGGCCTCCTTGCGCTTGACCATCTCCATGCAGATGCTGATGGAGCAGAGCTTTTTCTTGCGCACGGCCTGCGCGGGGGCCTCGTCCATGCCGATGGCCTCGGGCGCATGGACGACCTTCAGGCGGTCCATGTTGACCTTGGGGTGCTTGGCCAGCTCGGCGTTGACGGCGGCCTCGTCGCCGACCAGGAAGATGCACGAGACATCCTTAAGCCTGTTGGCGGCATCCACCGCGCCGTGCACAATCTCGTGCGGCGCGTGGTCGCCTCCCATCGCATCCAATGCAATCTTCATGGTCCGCCCTCCTTCGCGCAGACAACACGCCCGCCGCGCCGTCAGGCGAGGTCGGGCTCATTCCGAATGTCCGGTTCCATGCGGGCCCTGCCCGCGGCCGGTCACGCCTCAATCGTCAGCACCTGGCGGCCGCGGTACATCCCGCAGGACAGGCACACACGGTGAGACCGCTGGGGCGCCTCGCAGTTCGGGCACGTCTGCACTTGCGCCAGCTCGGCCTTAATCTGCCCCTTGCGCTGGCGGATTCTCATCTTCGATTTCTTCCTCTTTGGTACAGCCATCTCTCATTTCTCCTAATGCGTTCATCCTTGCGCGGTCATATCAACGTGTCCAGCGCAGCCCACCGGTTATCGCGCCCTGCCTGATGGCAAGCGCACGCCGCCTCATTCAGGTTCGCCCCGCATGTCATGCACAGGCCCTTACAGTCCTCGCGACAAACCGGGTATCCGGGAAGGGCGAGTATAATAGCCTCTCTGACCTCTTGGGTCAAGTCTAGGAATTGGATTTCTTTAGGAATTTCGACGCAGGCCGTGAAGTCCCCGTCCGAGGCCTCGCCCTCGAAATCCGCCGCGCACCGCACGCACACGCACCGCAGCCGCTGCCGCAGCCGCCCGCGCACGAGCAGCTCGTCATCCCCCAGCAGCTGCACGGACACGTCATACGCGATGCCCCCCAGCGGCGCGAGGACCTCGCTGTCGCCCAGCTCCAGCACCGCCTCCGCCAGCTCGCCCGCATACCGCCCGCCCCCCGTGTCGAGGCGGGCGAGATCAACGATCAAACGCCCCTGTGTTTCCAACGTCGCCTCCTGACTGCGGGACCCGCCCGCTCCTGTACGCCTCCAAGTAACGCTGCACCACCCCCGGCACGAACGCGCGCGTGTCGCCCCCGTACCGCGTGACCTCGCGGATGGTGCTGGCCGTCACATAACTGTAGTTCTCGTTCGGCATCATGAACAGCGTCTCGACCTCCGGCCCGAGCTTGCGGTTCGTCAGCGCCATCTGGAACTCATACTCGAAATCCGAATACACCCTCAGCCCGCGCACCACCACCCCCACGCCACGGCTGCGGCAGTAGTCCACCAGCAGGCAGTCCAGCCTGTCCACCTCGACGTTCGCGAGGCCCGCCTCCGCCACGCTCTCGCGGATCATCGCCATGCGCGCCTCGATGCCGAACATCCCCGTCGCCTTCGCCGACACCCCGGCCACCACCACGATGACCTTCTCGAACAACGCCGCGCTCCGCTCAATCAAGTCGAAATGCCCCAGCGTCAGCGGGTCAAACGTCCCCGGATAAATCGCCGTCCTCTTCATGCCTTACCCACCTCCGTTTTTTTTGTTACACAGAGTTTCACGGAGGAGACGCAGAGACGCACAGAGTTTTTTTAATTTTCTCTGTGAACCTCTGTGGCTTCTCTGTGTTTCTCTGTGTAACATTTTCAAACCTGCCCCTCGCGCCGGTACAGCGCGACGCGCGTGTGCCCGTAGGTGCGGTCGCGCAGCAGCGACCACCCCGGCGCCTCCGCCGCCCCGCACGCGTCCGCCATCTCTGCCGCGAAGAACCCCTGCGGCGCGACCACGCCGCCCTCCGCCAGCGCCGCCATCAGCCCCGCGAACCCCTGCTCGCGCGTCACCTCATACGGCGGGTCCGCGAACGCCACGCCGAAGCCGCCGCCGCGCCCCGGCCCGCGCACCCAGCGCAAGACCTCCGCGCAGGCCACCTCGCAACGCGCCTCCGGCGCCAGCAGCGCCAGGTTGCCCTTCAGCACCGCCACGTTCCGCGCGTCCTTCTCGACCCACGTCACGCGCCCGGCCCCGCGGCTCAGCGCCTCCAGCCCCACCGACCCCGACCCCGCATAGAGGTCCAGGAACGACGCCCCCGGCACCACGCCCATCAGCATCGAGAAAATCGCCTCGCGCACGCGCTCCTGCGTCGGCCGCACCGCGCCGCCCGCCGGCGCCTTCAATTTCCGCCCGCACCACACTCCACCTGAAATCCGCATAGATGCCCACCAGTATAACCCACCCCGCCCCTGAAAAGCAAGGGGCTATTTGCTAATTAGGAATCAAATGGAGGGCGAGCGTCTCCGCGAGCCGTTAAACACATTGCGGCTCGCGAGGACGCTCGCCCTCCATCCCCATTGGCCGCACGCCGCGCCAATGGGGGTCCCCTGCCTCGCCCTCCATCCCCATTGGTCGCACGCCGCGCCAATGGGCTCGCCCTCCATATCACGCCATCCAAACAGGGAGCCCTCTCGTCCCTGCGCAATGTTTTTGCGCTTGCCGTGCGTTTCGGGATTGACATCCGGGCGGGAGTAGCGCATCCTTTATAACGGTTTTAAGGAGACGGAGGGTTTCATGCCGGGATTAGGATTTTTTGTGACGACAGGTTTGCCAATGGCCTCGCTGGCCAATGCGTTTGCCATTTCTAACATGATGGGCAAGGCGATCGTCCTGATACAGGTCGCCAGCTCCATCATCGCGGCGGCGATCGTCATCGGGAAGAACAAGGAGCTCGCGAGCATCGCCGCCAGCAACAAGCGTTTCCTGCGGGAGTTCCTCGGCGGCGGCGACGTGCTCGCGCTGTACCTCGCGCGCAAGAAGATGGCGATGATGGCGCTGGCGCTGATCTACGACCGCACCTGCGAGCGCCTCGTGAAGTTCCTCGACCCGGACATGCGCCGCGCGGTGATCGGCCGCCACCAGGGCGGGCAGGAGCGCGCCGCGCTCTCGGCGAGCGAGATCGAGCTCGTGCGCAGCACCTGCGAGCACGTGGTGATGGAGGAGGAGATCCGCGTGGAGTACGGCATGGGCCTGCTCGCGACCGTCGTGACGGTCTCGCCGATGCTGGGCCTGCTCGGCACGGTGTGGGGCGTGCTGAACGCGTTCGCCAGCATGGGCGCGCAGAACACCGTGCAGCTTTCCTCCATCGCGCCCTCCATCTCCGCCGCGCTGCTGACCACCGTGACGGGCCTGCTCGTCGCGATCCCCAGCGCCATCTTCTACAACAGCCTCGCCGGGAAAATCCGCCAGATCAACAACGACATGGAGGGCTTCGCGGACGAGATCACAGGGCGCATCACCTGCGAGTTCAAGGGGGGGGACTACTGATGGCACTGCACCGCCTGAGCCGTAAGAAGCAGACGAAAATCATCAACAACATCGACATGACGTCGCTCATCGACCTCACGTTCCTGCTGCTCATCACCTTCATCATCACCATGCCCGCGATCGAGCAGGGCATCTCCGTGCGCCTGCCCCAGGCAAAGTCCGACGTGCTGCCCGCCGATAAAAAGCCGAACACCGTCTCGCTGGACGTGACGGGGAAGGTGTTCCTGAACAACACGGAGATTCTGCTGGACGACCTCGAGCAGACGCTCGGGGTGCTCGCCGCCGAGGACCCGGACGTCGCCGTGCTGATCCGCGGCGACGAGCGGCTCGACTACGGGAAAATCATGGACGTCGTGAAAATCCTCTACAAGGTGAAAATCACGCGCATGGCCTTGGTCACGCAAACGGAGTAACCGCGCATGAGAAAAAGCCCGGTCAACGCCTACTCGCTGAAATGGTCCTGCGCCCTGCACGGCCTGCTGCTGTTCAGCGCGGCGATCATCCCGCTCCTGCCGCAGTACCGCCCGCGCGAGGTGCCGGTGGTCACGGAGTTCACCGTCGTGCTGGAGGAGAACCTGGACGAGCCTGCCGCCGCCAGCCAGCCCCCGGTGCCCGAGCCGCCCGCGCCGAAACCTCCCGCGCCCCTGCCCGAGCCGAAGCAGCCGGACGCCCTGCCGCCGCCGCCGAAAGACGCGATTGCCGTTGACAAGAAACCCGACCCGAAACCGAAGGAGCAGCCGAAGCCGAAAGAGCAGCCGAAGCCCGAGCCTAAACCGTTCGAGAGAGGACAACGCGTCGTGCGTCCGCCGGACAAAAAGCAGCCGGACTTCTCAAAATTAACACCTGTCGAAAAGCCGCTCAGCCCGGCGGAGATTAAGAAGCTCATGGGTGCAGGCGCAACGCCAGGTGTGCGCAATCAGGTTCCGCAAGACGAGGTCTCCCGGTGTTACACGCTCATCCGGCAGGCGCTGTATAACGCATGGGCGCAGCCCGGCGCGGCCGGCGGCAACCCGACCGCGAAGCTCGAGATCCGCCTCGACGGCACAGGGCGCATCGTCAGCTACCGCATCACGAAATCCTCCGGCGACGCGCATTACGACCAGACCATCCTCAAGGCCGCCGCCAGCTGCCCGCCCATCCGCGGCCTGACGCAAGCCTTCCTCAAACAGTATGACATCTTGAACGTCGAATTCGAGCTGCGGTAGGCAGGTTCGCCGCGCAATGTGCATCCCCAAAGGGGAAATCTCGTCAAAAAATCCTTCGTGGTTTTGTGCCTTTGCGCGAGATATAGTGATTTAAGGTGACATTGTTGCATATATGGAGTGCGGCGGGCTTTCCGCTAACGAGAGCATCCACATCAATAAAAATTAGAAATTATGCATTATGCATTATGAATTATGCATTATGAATTATGCATTATGAATTTGCGTCACGCTTTCCACCACCTCCGCGACGCGCGTGGCGGCGCCTTCGGGGGAGAGGGCTTTCAGGGCTTGGCCCATCTTCTCCAAGGCGGCGGGGTTGCGCCTCTTGTTCTGCACATAGCGCATGATGCTGCGCCCGGTGAGCTCGCGCTGGATGCCTTCGTCCGCGCCGCCGGTGCGGACAAGCGCGGCGGCGTTGAGGTGCTGGTGGTCGCGTATGGCGCTGGGCAGGGGGATCAGGAGCGCGGGCTTGCCCAGCAGGCAGAGCTCGAGGCAGGTGGAGACCCCGGCGCGGCAGATGACGAAATCGGCGGCGGCGTAGGCGCGCCCCATCTCGGTGATGAACGCGGAGACGTGCGCGGGGACGCCGGCCTTGGCGTAGGCCTCGCGCACCCATGCCTCGTCTGCGGCGCCGGTCTGGTGGATGACGAAGAGGCCGCCCGCGCCGCCTTCCTGTTGCAGGAGGCACATGGCCTGCGCGGTCAGCTGGTTGACGCGGTGTGCGCCTTGGCTGCCGCCGGTGATGAGGACGGTGAACGCGCCTTCGGGGATGCCGTCGAGCGGGGGCTGCCCGGCAAGGGCCTCGCGCACGGGCAGGCCGGTCTTGACGACCCTGCGGCGGGGGAACCAGGCGGCGGTCTCGTCGAAGCTGGTGGCGACGGTGTGCGCGAAACGCGCGAGCGCGTCAACGGCCTTGCCGGGGACGGCGTTGCCTTCGTGCAGGACGACCGGGACGCGGTGGAGCCAGGCCGCCAGCACGGGGGGGAGGCTGGAGTAGCTGCCCATGGCCAGGAGCGCGTCGGGGCGTTTGCCCTTGATGGCCTTGGCGCAGCGGAAGAACGCGCGGATCATGTGGGGCGCGTTCTGGAGCGAGAGCTGGCGCGCGCCTGTGGCGAAGGTGTCGCCGTCCCATTCGGCGTGGGTGGCGGCCTCGATGGCGCGGCCGGAGAACCAGACCTCCACGGCGTGGCCGCGGCGCTTGAGCTCGTTGGCGACGGCCAGGCCGGGGAACACATGCCCGCCTGTCCCCCCGCATGCCACGACAATTTTCTTCGGTTTGTTCATACGGTCTGTTCCAAATCTCTGATTTCTAATTGCAGGGCGGAAGCCCTGCGCTCCCGGGCATTCCTAATTCCCTCCCCCCTCGGGCGGGGGGAGGGTGCGGAGGTATTCGATGAGGGGGGTGTTGGCGCGGTCGATGGCGTGGTCGTAGGGGGCTTTGCCGGCGTTGTCGCGGGCGTCGGCTTCGGCGCCTTTGGCGATGAGCAGGGCGGCGACGCCGGGGGTCTTGTTCTCGCGGGCGGCGTCGTGGAGGGGGGTCTCGCCCTTGGGGTTCTTGGCGTTCACGTCGGCGCCCTGATCGAGCAGGAGCGCGGTGACGCCGGGGTCGGCGTTGTAACGCGCGGCGAGGTGCAGGGGGGTGTTGCCGAGGTTGTTGCGCTCGTTGACGTCGAACCCGAGGGAGAGGATGTAGCGGATGAGGTCGGTGTCGCCGCGCTGCACCGCGAGGTGGAGCAGGTTGTTGCCGTTGTTGATTTTCGCGCGGGTGTCCGCGCCTTTGGCGACGAGGTGTTTTGCGAGCGCGAGGATTCCCGCCCGCTCGTAGCACGTCGAGAGCGTGAGCCAGTGGAGCGGGGTTCTCCCCTCGTCGTCACGCACGTGGATGTCCACGCCTTGCTCAATGAGGTATTGCGCGACTTCGAGCGTGCCTGTCTCATGGAGCAGGGTCTCGCCCCTGCTGTTCTTCGCGCTGACATCCTGCCCGAGGGTGGCGAGGTATTTGATGACCTCGACATTATGCGCATGATGGAACGGGGTGTTGCCGTAGTTGTCTTTCGCGAGGGGGTCCGCGCCCTTGGAGACGAGGTACTTGATAATCTCGACCTTATGACCGGCACGCCCCTTCACCGCCGTGTGGATCGGGGGTGCGCCCCACGCATCTTTCGCGTGGATGTCCGCCCCGTTCTCGATGAGGTACTTGACGATTTCGAGGTCTTCATTCCTTCCAAACCCATCCTGACCGTTCCACAGCGCCTCGTGCAACGGCGTGTAGCCGTTGTAGCCGTTGGGCGCGTTCACGTCCGCGCCTTGGGAGATGAGGAACTTGACGGCTTCGAGGTTTCCTCCATGCCCCACCGCCTTGTGGAGCGGGGTTTCCTTCAAGCCGTTGTCGCCAATCATCGCGTTGACGTCCGCGCCCATCACCGCCCCCTTGGACGTGAGGAACGCGATGACCTCGGGACCTTTCCTCTCCGTTGCCGCATCACAGAGCGGAGTCTGCCCGTTGCTGTCCTTCGCGTTCACGTCCGCGCCCTTGGACACGAGGTATTCGACGGCTTCCAAGCCCTGCACCGTATGGAGCGGGGTCTTGCCGTTGTTGTCCTTCGCGTGGATATCCGCGCCGAGCGAGACGAGGTACTCGGCGGCTTCCGCGCTCCCCGCCACATGGAGCGGGGTACGCCCCTCGTCGTCTTTCGCGCTCACATCCGCGCCGATGGAGACGAGGTACTTCGCGTTTTCGATGAGCCCCACCCTCTTGTCTTTTTTGAAATCGTATGAAGCGACCTGCACCGCCGCATGGAGCAGGGTTTGCCCCTCCCAGCCGCCCCTCTCGTTGATGTCCGCGCCGGGGCGGGAGAGGAAATATTTGAGGACGTCGGTGTGCTTATTGTGCGCCGCCCGATGGAGCAAAGACCCGCCGAAGCCGCCGTCCACATTCACGTCCGCGCCTTTGTCGATGAGGTATTTGACGGTCTCGAGCGGCTTGTCCCCTGCCGCCGAGAGGAGCGGCGTGACGCCGTGCCTGTCCTTCACGTTCACGTCCGCCCCCGCGTCCACGAGGCACTTGGCGACCTCGGGGTCGTGCTGGTTAGCCCACACCGCCTCGAGGAGCGGGGTTTTCCCGTTCACGTTCACCGCGTGGATGTCCGCGCCGAGGGCGATGAGCGCCTTGGCGGCTTCGGCGCTGCCCCGGTGCGCCCTCTGATGGAGCGGGGTGTAGTCTTGCTTGTCTTTCGCGTTCACATCCGCGCCCTTCTCGGCAAGGAACTTGATGACCCCGGCATCCTCCACCGTATGGAGCGGGGTGACGCCGCCCTCGGTTCTTGCGTTCACGTCCGCGCCTTTAGCGACAAGGATCTTGGCGATCTCGGCGTTCCCCGCGCGATGGAGCGGGGTGTAGCCCCATTTGTCTCTCGCGCTCACGTCCGCGCCCTTGGCGGCGAGCAGCCTGACGGTCTCGGTGTGATTGTACCACGCCGCCATAAGGATCAAGGAGGTGCCGTCCTCCTCTTTCGTGCGGATGTCCGCCCCGTGGGCGATGAGGAGCGCGGCGACCTCGGCGTTGCCCCGATGCCCCACCGCAATCTGGAGCGGCAGGTTATCCGCCTTGACGTCCGCACCCTTGGCGATGAGGAACGCGGCGACATCCGCGCTCCCTTTCCAGTCCGCCACGAAACAGAGCGGGGTGCTGCCGACCATCCATTTCTCATCCTCGCCCGCCATGTCGGCGTCGGCGACTGCCGCGTTCACGTCCGAGCCCTTGGACACGAGGTACTCGACCATGCCGAGGGGGATGGGCTCCTGCGGGAGATTGCCCGCGTTCTCCGCGCCATTCTTGTACGCCTCGTCCTCCAGGCGAACGTACGCGAGCGTGATGCCCAGCAGGTAATTCACGAGCGCGGCGTTGCCGTGCTTCGCGATGAGCGCGTCGGCTTTCGCCTGCGCCTCGGCGGTCATCTCCGCCGCACCCAGCGGGCTGAGCGCGAGGCAGCAGAGGCATGAAACGAGCAGTGTCTTTTTCATAGTGTGAGAATCGTAGCACATACGGCGGCGGAGCGCAAGCGCGAAGCGCGAAGCGGGGGCGGGGCCCCGCTTCGCGGTCCGCGTGAACGCGGACTCTGGTACTGGATTCCGCGCCCTCCAGTGGATTCCTAATTTCTAATTCCTAATTCCTAATTCCTAATTGCAGGGCGGAAGCCCTGCGCTCCCTGCGCTCCCTGCGTCGCGGCGGTGGCGGAATTCGTTGATCATCTCCATGAGCTCGCCGCGCATGAACGCGAGGGCCAACGCGCCGTAGGCGAGCGCGGCGGCGAGGACGGCGCCGGACACGGCGCAGACTTGCGTCAGCTTGCCCGCGCCTTCCCCCGCCAGAGCGGGCAGGATGCGGCCGAGCATGGTGTGGGTGGCGTAGGCGATGACGGCGGCGAGCGCGGCCGCCGCCGCGGCCTTCGCCAAGGTCTTCAGCACGCCCCCGGCGCAGGGCGCGCCGATGCGGCGGCGCAGGATGACGGCGAGCGTGAGGCCGTTGACCGCGCTGGTCAGGACGGTGGAGGCGGCGATGCCCGTGTGCTTCCAGCCGTGCGGCAGGAGGATGACGCTGGTGACGTTCAGGGTCACGTTGAGCAGCAGCCCGAAGAGGCTCACGCGCAGCGGCGTCTTCAAATCCTGCAAGCCGTAGAAGGCCGGCACGAGGGCCTTGTGGAAGCTGAACACGAGCAGGCCCGGCGCGTAGGCCGCCAGCGCGCGCGCGCTCAGCACGGCGGACTCGGGGTCGAACGCGCCGCCCTTGGTGCGGTAGATCATCTCGATGCACGGGAGGGCCAGCACGAGCAGGCCCGCCGAGCAGGGGGCCATGATGAGCATCATGTTGCGCATGGCGCGCTCGAGGGTCTGGCGCATCGCGTGGTGGTCGCCGCGCGAGGCCTGCCGCGAGAACGTCGGCAGCAGTACGGTCATGAACGCCGTGCCGAACATCCCCAGCGGCAGATAGACGATGCGCTCGGCGTACTCCAGCGCGGCGGGCGCGGCGGTGTCCGCCCAGTACGCCAGCAGCTTGTCCACGCACACGTTGACCTGGATCAGGCCCATGCCCAGCGCGGCCGGGCCCATCAGGATGAGGACGCGGCGCAGGCGCGGGTCGCCGAAGATGCCCGACCAGCACAGGCCGAAGCGGAAGCCGTGGCGGTGGAGCGCGGGAAGCTGGAAGGCGATCTGCGCCAGCCCCGCAAGGAGGATCATCCAGCTCAGCACGGTGACGCGGAAACCGGGGTCGTCGCGCAGGAACGGGCAGATGCCCACGAGCGTCAGGATCCAGATGGCGTTCAGCAGGAACGGCGTGAACGACGACACCGCGAACTTGCCCAGCGTGTTGAGCATCCCCGCCACGAGCGCGGCCACGCAGATGAGCAGCGCGTACGGCAGCATGATGCGCATCATGGGCAACGGCAGCAGCCAGCGGCTCTCCGGCGGCAGCACGCGCGCCAGCGGGTAGGAGAGCAGGATGCCCCCCAGCGTGAGCACCCCCAGCGCGAGGGCCAGCAGGGAGATGACCCGCATGGCGAACACCCGCGCCTGCTCGCGCCCCTCCTTCTCCAGCGTCTCGCTGAACACCGGGACGAACGCGCTCGAGAGCGCCCCCTCGCCGAAGAGGCGGCGGAAGAGGTTGGGGAGGGTGAACGCGATGTCGAACGCGGACTTCAGCGCGGACGTGCCGAAGAAGTGCGCCATGGCCATCTCGCGCACGAGGCCGCCAAGGCGGCTGATGGCCGTCATCGCGCTCACGACGCTCACCGACCGCAACACGGGCGCATGATGACCTCGCTCGCTTTTTTCCGGCGCGCTCATGGTCGCGGGTCTCTCGCGTTTTTACGGAAGCAGATGCGTTCCACCGCGTCATGGAAGCTCTCCGTGCCGCTGAGCAGTTCGATGTCCACGCGCAGGTGGTAAACAGGGACGGGGGTCGTCTCGAGGTGCGGGAAACGCACGGCATCCTTCTCGGTGGTTACGAGCGCGTCGGCCTTGTAGTCGGAGGCGCGGTTCACGGCATCAATGATTTCCTGCGCGTTGTAGCGGTGGTGGTCGGCGTAGCGGTCGCAGTGGATGACCTTCGCGCCCATGGCGCGGAGCGAGTCCTCGAAGCCCTGCGGCGAGGCGATGCCCGAGAGCGTGGTGAGGGTCTTTCCCTTCAGCCATTCGAGCGGCGTGTGCCGTGCCGTATAGACGTTCTGCAGGTAGCGCGGCTTGTGGCAGCACTCGATGATCTCGGCCTTAGCGTTCAGGGCGCGGATCTGTTCGCGCAGCGCGGCGGAGTCGCCGTTCGACTTGGTGATGAAAATCACGTCCGCGCGTTTGAGGTTGCGGGCGGACTCGCGCAGCACGCCGCGCGGGAGCAGGTGGCCGTTGCCGAACGGGTTCGTCTTGTCCACCAGCACGACCTCCAGCATGTGCTGGAGCTTCCAGTATTGGAAGCCGTCGTCGAGGATGAGCGTGTCGCATTTCAGGCGCTTGACCGCGTAGCGCCCGCTCTTGACGCGGTTCTTGTCCACCAGCACGACGACGCCCGGCAGGTTGCTGGCCAGCATGTAAGGCTCGTCGCCGCCCATCTCGCTGTCGAGCAACAGGCGGGTTCCGTCGCTGACGACGCGCGGCGGGTCGATATTCTCCTTGAACAGGCGCTGGTACCACGGCAGCTCGCGCTTGCGGTAGCCGCGGCTGAGGATGGCCACGCGCCGCCCGGACTTCTGCAGCTCGCGCGCGAAGATTTCGACCACGGGTGTCTTGCCTGTGCCGCCCGCCGTGATGTTGCCCACGCTGATGACCTGGCACCCGAGCGGGTAACGGCGGAAGATGCCGATGCGGTAGAGGTCGCGACGAATGATGACGATGCCCGCGAAGACCAGCGAGATGACGCGCAACGTCCCCAACATCAGGCGCACGTGCCACGGGTGGCCCACGTCTGCACCCGGCTCCTGGATGATCCGGACGAGCTTCTGCTCGATCCGTTCAATGCCTCGTATTTTACTCCGCGCCATAGTCCCTGCCGATAGGTAAAATTAAATAGTATAGCGGTTCACGGCGCGGAAAACAATTCGTAATTCGAGCAGATTATTTTCGCGCAGAGACGCGGGGGTGCAATGGAGGGCGAACGTCCTCGTGAGCCGCAAAATTCATGTCCATTCAATTTTGAGACGATTCGTAAAATTGCCAATCCTGTTAACCCTGTCTAAAAACTCTGCGCCTCCGCGCCATTCTACTCGCCGAAGACATAGACCAGCGGCAGGCGCTCGGCGAGGGCGCGGATGGCGGGCATGAACGTCTTGATGGGGGCGGCGGAGGGGGCGAAGACAAACAGCAGGTTGACCTTGCTGTCTTCGCCGCCGACATTCTGGATGAGCGCAGGGAGATCGTCCCACGCGCTGAAGGGGTAGTCCTTGGGCGTCAGTTTGGGGTCGAGGCCTTCGACCGTCCAGTCCTCTTCGATGAACGTCAGTTTTTTCGTGAAGCCGCCAGCGGCATCCGGCGTGATGTGTATCTCGAACGGCTGGGGTGTGCGCCCCTCGCGCTCGCGCCATTGCTCTTGCGGCAGGAACGCGCGCGGATAGACACCGCCCTCGCCCTTGCCGTCCAGCTTGATCCCCTTGCCGTCGAGCATGTAGAAGACGCGCGCCACGTCGGCGGCCTTCGCCAGCGGCAGGTCGTCGCGCATGTTCAGCGTGACGAACAGATCGCGGCCGGCCGCGTCTTCGGCCTTCATCCACGCCAGTGTGCTTGCGAGGTCTCCTTTGTGCTGGACGGCGTTATTGGTGCCGGAGCAGGTGATGGCCCATTCCCCGTTCTCGTGCGCCGCCAAAACGTTCAGTTGCTTGACCCACGGCTTGCCGTCTTTCGAGGGCAGCGGCGCGAGCGTGATCTCCAGCACCTCGCCGTAGGGCAGGGCCTTGGCGAGCGAGACGCGCCCGTACACCGCGCCTTGGGAGGCTTGGAACGGCACATCGAAAAGGGTCTCCGCCTCGTTGTAGAGCGAGATGACCGCGCTCGGCTGCCGCGTGTCCGCCAGGCACTCGCCGTCGCGCCAGCGCCCGCCCGCGAACACAAGCCCGCCGCCGCCGAGCAGGCCCTCCGCGCTGGTGTCCTTGACGAGCGATTGCAACGGGTACGCTTTCCCCTCGGGGTCGCTGAGGTGCCGCGCCGTCGCGCTCACGCGTTCGCCGCACGGCCAGAAGCGGAACGGGCGGCTGTACACGCCCCCGCCGCGGGGCAGCCCGATATGCTCCATGGCCAGGACGATGTCGCTCGGTTTCGCGACGGTGACGGCCGCGGCCTCGTAGGCGCGGTCGCTGCCCGGGCCGACAATCAGGAACTCGGTCGTCACGCCCTCGGCGTGGCCGACCGCCTCCGCCAGCAGCCGCACCGTGCGTTGCCGCGCATCGGCAGCCACGCCGTTCCACACGCGCACGTGCGCCTCGCCGCCTTTACCCTGCTCGTCCTGCCATTTCTTAATCACGTCCGTATGGACAGGCTGCCATGCGTCCGGCCCTGTGAATTGCCGCGCGTGCGCAACACACGCCGCCGCGAGCGACGCCATCAAAACACATATTCTCATCAAACCCCCGTTCCCTTCGTGGCTTGTGAATCGCGACGCGTCACCCGCCACGAATCACCGCGACATCTTGTAGGCTTCCATGATGGTGTGGTATTTCTGGATCATGTTGGGGACTTCCCATGACGGCATCGCGCCCGCGTCGAGGAAGCCGATGTATTTCTCGGCGACCTGCCCGAAGTGCGCCTCGTGGCCGTTGTGGTAGGCCTGCGGGATGACGATCTCCCAGCCGCCTTCAATCTTCTTGGCGGACACGCCGGGCCACATCTTCGCGGCGGCGGCGACGGCGGCCTGCAGCGGGGCCTCGAGCGCGGCCGCGTCCACGCCCGCGCGGGGCTCGAGGTAGAGCATGGGCTTGTAGCCCTGCTCCTTGCCTTGGCGGATGATGGCGGAGAGTTTGGTGCCGCGCATGAGCGAGTAGTGCGTGTCGCCGGCACCGGCGGGGGCCTCGTAGTTCCAGATGACGGAGATTTTGCAGTTCACGCCGCGCAGGCTGTAGGTGAACTCGCCGTTGCACGGCACTTGCAGGTTGCCGTCCGCGCCCTTGTACGCTTGCAGGTAGTCGGGGAACGTCGGCACGGAGGTGGTGCGCGTGAACTGTTCGGGCGTGATGGCGGTGTTGAACTTCCGCGCCTTCAGCATCTTCACGTCGCCGTCCCTGATGACCTGTCCGGGGAAGAGTTCCCATTGCACAAGGTCCACAAGGTGCGTGGTCACGTCCACGATGCCCTCGCCCTGCTGCTTCACGTCGAAGAACCACGGCGGGCGCTGGAGGGGCGCGCCGGCGACCATCTTGGAGAAGTGGTGGACGCTCTCCTTCGTGACCGACGGGTCATCGGGCGTGCCGGGGTCAACCGTCCCGAACAGCTCCTTGGATTGCACGAAGTGGCGCTGGAGCATGGTGGTGATCTCGTAACGCTCGGTCATGATGTCGTAGAGCAGCAGCTTCTTTTCGGCCGCGATCTTGAACGCTTCTTGAAGCAGCGCGAAGTCCGCAGGGGTGATGGCCATAGGTTTGTCGGCCAGCACATTGAACCCCGCCTTCACGCTATCGAGAATGTACTGCGCCTTCTTCGCGTTGTTGCCCGAGGTGACGACCACGTTGCCCTTCTTCTCCTGTATCATCTTCTGCGCGAAATCGTCGCCGCGATAGACGGCGGTTTTCCATGCGGTGGGCGCGTCGGCGCGGGTGTTGAAGCCCTCGATGCGTTTCAGGTGCATCTCCACGTCCGGCCCGGCGGGCGCATAGACGTTGACCTCCGGCGCGAGGCGCGGGTACATCTGCTTCTGCACCAGCGCGGCGTGGAAATGACCGGGGTCAAGCGTCAGCAGCCCAATCTTCGGCAGCCCCGCATACTCCGCGAAACGCTCGCCGACCTTCGCCGCCGCGGCATCGCCCTCGAACACCAGCACACGGTATCTCATCGCCCACTTCTCCCCTTGCTTGATGGTGATTGACTTCTTGTCCGGCGGGAACTGGAACTGCGTCGGCGACATGAACCCGTAATCGCGCGTCAGCCACGGCTCGGGATAGAACGGGTTCGACGGATGCTGCAAAATCGCCAGCCCCTCGGACCTCCCGCTCCCGCGCGTCCCGTAATACGCGATCCACGGCGAGCGCGCGCCGTGCGTTCCGGCTTGGCTCAGATCGCCCTGCGCGTTGACCATCGTGCCGCCGTTCACGACCGCCAGATCGGGATCCATGCGCGCGCTGAACAGCGAATGGTTCGTCTCCAGAATCTCCACGTCAACCAGCGCCTCCATCGTGATGTCGAAATCGATCTGCCGCACGGCCTTCGACGGCGCGGAGATGGTGATGACGCGCGTGTCGCGGAACGGCGACGGCGCATTCGGGCGCACCCAGTTGCACGTCTCCGTGATGACCACCCGCTTGCCCGCCGCCTCCTTCAAGACCGCGCCCTCGGACACGATCTGGCCGCGCTCCAAGCCCTCCTGCCAATAGTTGCCGCCGTTCACCCTGTCGCACCCGAAGAAGAGCGAGCTGTGGTGCGGGTACTCCCCGTTCCGCATCGATGTCACGCCCGCGCCCGAAGGCCCGTTCACGGGGAAGAAGAACGGGTACTTCTCCTCCGCCGAAAAACGGTAGCTCGTGAAAAACGCCCCGTCGATGGTCACGTCAATCCGCGACCCGGTTTTCACCGCCCGCACATTCTGCGCCGCCGCGATTGTCGCGCCCAACGCACACGCCATACCGATCAACACCTTCATCCTGCTCTCCTCCTGTTTTCCGCTTATTCCCTGCGTTAAGCTCATATTCCAGTTAAAGGTTAAATTTATAACACATTTCCTCACAGGATGTCAAACAAATCCAGACCCTCAGGGCAAGTTGCAAATTGCAATATTAAATGACCCGTCCTGAAACCCGAGCGCCCCAAAAGACTTTTCATTGATGCGTGATCAGGGCTAAAGCCGCAACACTTTTGTATGATGCCGGGAGCACAAGGCTTCCGCCTTGCCGAATGATAGATGCAGGGCGGAAGCCCTGCGCTCCCGGAAGCCTCGATCTCCCGGATGCCCCTGCGTGCTTTGCGGTCGCCTTTGCCCGCGGTCAGTCCTGCGGGTATTTGGCTAACTCGGGGTGGGTCGGGTTTTTGAGGAGCTCTTTCCATTTCGCCTCCGTGCCGTGCTTTCTCATCATGCCCTCGATCTCATCCTTGTTGGGCGAAAAGAATCCCCCTCTCCTGCCCATGCCATTGGAATGTCCAGTTGGTTTGCGCCATAGACACACACACGGGGAATATGATGAACACGATGATTCTCTTTTTCATAATATGCTAAAACTTCCAATCAGCGAAATACCATTGGTTGCCCGTATATATGAAAACGTCACCGAGCTTAGGCTGGGTTGGCTTGTCCTTGGGAATCGCATGGCGCAAAGTGCAAGCAATGAAAGTCCCTCCCCCTTCCAGATTGATCACGGAAAAATCTAAAAGCGATGGGAATCCGTAGGTGACATCTAACGCGTCCGTCTTATGCCCTTGGATACTTCGTTCTCCCCAGTCCTGCATCGTCATCGGGGCGTTCTTCTCCAGCGACCAATGCAAGCTTGTGAATGCCTCATCCGTCGTGTTGCCTGGCGAACAAATGGAGACTTGTGCCAAGAAATTAGACAACCCGCTTATCATCGTCGGATGTGCATTAGTCAACGTGATTTTGGCAAGATAGTTTACTGCCACATCAGTAGGGCGAGTTATGTATTTCCCCGTTTACCCAATACATTATCGTGATGTCCCTGTTGGGCCAAACGCGTTTTCTCCCGAAGTGGTCGCGAAATTGCAACGTGTGCAATGTGCTACTGCGGGCTTGAAGTTCTGGGTTGGGCGCCCACTTTTCACTATCTCGCTGGCGCTCGATAGTTTTCAATTCCGCCTCAATCGCCTCTTTTTCACTGGGGGTTAGAAAAGTATGCTGCGCTTTCCATTCGTTGAGTTGGCGGGTATACCGCGCTTCGTCAGCCGCTATCCACGTCTCACATGCCGCGCACCCGCACAGAAACAGGCAGCATCCAGCAATGGCGTGACGCCCCCGTGCGGGTTGCGGGATTTTCCTGCCGACCAGGAATGCCGATGCAAAAATCTGCGGGCAGGTTCGCATGAGCATGAGAAAAACAAATATACATAGATATCCCAAGACCTCCCTGTCCGCGGCATTCGGCCATCTAACCGATGCCAGCAAGAAAGGCACGGCAAAGGCCGCAAAACCAAGCCCCCCCGTCACACACGCCAAAATGGCTTTTGACTTGACGGTTTTAAGGTGGCGGTTGATTTCAACATGGCAGATGATAACGGCTATCTCGATGAGATAAAGAGGGCAGGCTAGGTCAAACGTCGTATGGCGCCGCCGAAGGAAGATGCTCCCAAGCGTTGCCAGCACAGCCACGCCGACGCGACCTCCTATTTTCACACCTGTTGGTGAGGTTTTCGAAACGAGGCTGTACAGGATGACAATCCACGCAGGGAAGAACGTCGCGGCTGTAAACGCCGCCGCGAACAGCACATTGTGCAGTGTCGTCCCAAAGGCACGAAACTCATGCGTCCGCCCAAGCGAGTAATGGTAGAACGACATGAAAAAGATAACGCCGTACGCAGTCAGGACAAGAAATCTCCGCAGCCAAGAAAGCAACATGGTTTTCCTCATAATACCTCCATCACATTTTCCGTTATAGCATCAGAAATAATACATCAAGCGTGAGTGTCATCATCTTCGTGTTCATCGTGTTCTCAGCTTAAGCAGACGCAACACAGTAACGATGCTATACAATGTGGCTTTTTCATGGTCTTTCTCCTTATGGGTCTTGGGCGTGTCCCTGTCGGCGTGGCAGGGCGGCATTCCAGATATTGGTTCAGATGCCCGCCTTGACACAGGCAAGGGCGCAACAGAGTTTGGGGTATGTCCTTTGTTTTCGGCAAGCATGGATTCCCGTCAAGTTGCAACCTGCCTCGAGTGTTCACCGTGGGCTATCGTCCCATCCCCAGAAACAGAGCTTCCATTTCCCATCATGCCATATAGCCGCTAATCCCAACCATTCCCCGACGGAACCAGCGAGGGGTTCCGGCGGAGTATAGGCAGGGATAACCAGCCACAAGTTTGCAAGGGAAGGGTCTGCCCCGCTATGGCGAAACCCCAGCACGCTCGGCTGATGCCACTTCGGTGCAATGAAACATCCCTCCATGAGTTCTTGATAGTTGGCAATATAGTCTTGAGGCTTGTACTTTTTCACCAAGACATAGTCCGTTATGCTGGCAGGTGTGACAGAGGCGGCAAAGCCGTTTGACGAAATGAGCGTCACAAACTTATAAGCGGCGGCGACAATATTACTGTTTGCAGCAACAAACGCGAACGCATTGGTGTAGGCATCGCTAAGTTCCTTGGTTATCTGCAAGGCAACGCCGGATGCCCCGTCCGAGGTAATGTTTTCAGGGAAATCAATAACCCCTTCTGGATAATGCGGGCTTGTTTTCCAATTGTAAAGTTGTCCGGCAGTGTTTTTGTCCCCAAGACGCAAGTCACTAGTTTTCCCCCATTCCCGTAAACAGAGATTCAAGTCAGCTGTGATAGCGGCCTTCGCCTTTGCGGAAAGGCTCGTGTCTGCGAATGCGACATTTAGCGCGTTGGAGTTTGCCCCGTAATACACAACGTTGCTCTGCCCCGCGCAATGCGGGGCGTGAAACATCATTGCGGCTGAAAAAAGAATGAACGTTAGTGGTTTTGTTTTCATGCTACCTCTTTCCTGTTGGCAAGACTGGACGTCTTTCGATGTATGAGTCTGTGTAATCTCCCTGATAAATGCAGGGGCGGTCGAGATTGGTTGGGGCGTCCACGACCCCAAGACCGATGGCGGCACTTACCGACCGGACTGGATTCCCGTCAAGCTGCAAAGCACGGATGTACGGGTAAACATCGAAATTCCTGTGACGCCGTGCGCTATTGGGACCGTCAGGCGAAACAAAATCAGCCGTCCCTGCCGCGATGGTAGTTTCAATTAAGAGACCGTTCGTATCGTACATTGCCTGATGCCCGTGTCCTCCTGTCACAGGTTTAGACCGCATTTCAAACGGAGCATTATGATGAAGATACGTGTTCTTGGGTTCAGGCTTATGCCAAACGCCAGAATCATTCCAAAAACCAATCGGTGGTTCTGGATCGACAGGGGTGTTGCCATTAACTATGATTGAAGCAAACGGCGGGGGCAGGGTGAGCGTCCACGCCATATTGGTAGAGTTGATGGCGACCCGGTTGGTGTAGTTGGCGTGAGTTTCGGGGGCGTTGATGACAACCCAGAGCCTGTCGAAAATCTCTTCCCTCTCTCGGTGGCGGAGCTCGACGTGGAAAATGCGGGGGTCCATGTCCTTGGGTTTCGCGCCGAAGGGCAGGGTGTGGTTTGCGACCTCGGCCTTCGCGCCCTTGGCGTTGACCTGCGAGGTGAAGTAGAGGTTGGTGCGGATGTCGTCGGTGAAGCCGTCGGTGCAGAGCAGGTTGAAGAGGTTCGTTGAGCCGCCGTTGCCCCACACGATGCCGAGGCAATGCTCCGTTTTCTGGTATTGCTCCTCCGCATGGCTGGGACGATATTCTATTCCCATGCGACAAACCGCCATTGCCCATCCTTATACACGGCATCCATTTCTATCCCGTCGGAGTTGCCGTTGCCAGCTCTGGGTAGTGCTTTTATGGTGCAACCCACCACAAGCGGTTTTGCGGAAGGCACACTCCAATATGACGGCGGCCTTTCCCAAACCGAAAGCAACGACAAGCAATAGTAACGGTCTTCGCTCATGGATTGGATGCCCTCCGTAAAACTCTCAACAGTGTCATCAGCCAACGCGCCCGCGCGTCCTTTCTTGAACCGCCACCACATTTGAGCAAATTCCACTGGCGTGGTATTGCCAACCGACACATGGTTGACAGTGTGCAGGAAGTTGGAAAGGCTCCCGATTGCCGCATGATGCTGGTTCGTCAATGCTATTTTTTCAGAATAGATAGTGCTGATGGATTCCGTAATGGCGTAATAGTTCGTCCCCCCATAGATGCAGTAATCCAAACTGTGGATGTCCTTCGGGCAAGCCATTGACCTCTCGAACTGGAAAACGCCTGTGTATTTCCCATGTTCCTCCTCACTTGGCAAGTACAAACGGAATGTTGCGTTTGACTGCGGGTTAAGCTGGTAAACCCTTTTGATGTCATCCCGTATGACCGCTTTGACCGGCATGGCCAAAGCGGCGTCCTCAAAGAGCATCCCGGCCGTATTTGTCCCCCACTGGAACGTCCAAGACAAATCCGGCACGGGGTTCTGCCCCCAAACAGATTGCGCCGAAAGCAAAAACAGAATAATCAATCGTTTCATAGTGATTTCCTTTCTCATCAATGGCTACGGGAGTTCCCCCGGATTTAACATGGGTTTATCGTTGGGAACTGCCGGACGGCATTCACGGTACTTGACGAGGTTTTCCCCGTCATGTATCAGTGCATGAGTCAGAGCGTCCCAAGATCGAGTACAAGGGTTTCCGTCAAGTTGAAGGGCGCGGACAAAGGGGTCAACATCTTCGCGGACGTGTGGTCTGAAGGTATGCCATCTAGGAGAACTAAAATCTGCCGTTCCTGCGCTCACCCCGTTAAGGATAATCTTCCCCGCGTCATCATAGCATGTCTGGTGTCCATGGTTGCCGGGTGTTTTTTCTGACCGCATTTGCCATTTTGCTGCATGGTGCATATATTGTCCAGGCTCATCGGGAGCGCACCACAAATTTGTAGTCGAAGGCTCTGGGTTATAGAAACTCGTGCTTCCGACTCGGTTCGAAAGCGCCACATACGCCGCAGGCAGTTCCGCCAGCCACGCCGTGTTCGTTTTGTTCCCGTCATACCAGCCATCGAATTCGGATTTCGTCTTGCGGTTGTTGACCACGAGGATGAACCTGTCCCACACGTCGCCCGACTCTTTCTCCAGTAGCTTAATGCGAAAAATTTTTGGGTCGAGGTCTTTGGGTTCTGAGCCTATTTTCAGCGTGTGTCCGGTCTGCGTTTTCCCGTTGACCTCCCACTTGACGCGGTTGGTGATGTCCAGCCCGAAACTCTCGGTGAAGTCCAGCAGGTTGGTCGTATTGCCGCTGTAGATGATGCCGAGGCAGTGCAGATGTTTCTTGTCCTCCGCTGACTCGTCGGGGTGGTTGAGGTTGCGCGTGTTGACCTTGGCGTGGTCGAAGCCGACGTGGGTGAGCGACGCGCCGGAGCAGAGGCACCCGGCGGCGCCGCAGGTGGTGGTCGGGAAGTGGCCGGGCTCGTGGGTGGGGTTGAGGATGTGCTCGGCGCCGCGCACCTCGGGGCCGTGGTGGAGGGCGCCGCAGGGGCGGACGCGGAAGGCGAAGCTGCCGAAGAGGGACGGGTAGCCCGCGCTGAAGACCTTCTGGGTGACGGTGACCTCGTATTTGAGCTCGGGCGTCGTGAGGAGATTCCACGCGGCCTGCTTGCTGATGACCGGAAGCGTCGCGCCGAGGGTGCTGGCGGGCATCCCGGCCGCGGCCTCGATCATGCCGTTGGTGGGCCACGCGCAGTCGCCGCAGGCGTCGCCGGAGACGCAGTACCAGCCGTCGCTGAGCATGGTCACGCCTTGGGATACGTAACCGGGGAGGAGCGTGACGGTGGGCCAGCGCGTGGGCGGGCCGTCGCGCGTAGGCTCGGGGGGCTCGAGGCTGTGGACGGCGTTGGTGGGGGCGGCGGTGATGATGATGGCGTCCACGCTGTCGAAACCCCCTTGCGGGGGCGGCGGGGTGTCGCCGTCGTTGAATACGACGGTGTTGGGGCGGAAGGGTTTGACCTTCATCTCGCAGAGCCACAGGCCGTTGGTGGCGCCGGGGGTGTCGGCGAGCGTGCCGGGGGCGGGGTCCATGGTGAGCGCGGCGGGGCCGCCGTAGGCGACGCGCAGGCGCGCGCGGCCCTCGCCCTTGGCGAGCGGGAACGTGTTCGTCGCGAGCGCGTCGGAGAGGGTGAGGAGCGTGTGGCGGTCGGCGCGGTACTCGAGCCAGAAGTCCACGGTGCCCGCTTCGGCGGCGTAGGGCTGGGTGCTGAGGGCGAAGCCGGCGAACGCGCCGGTGAGGCCGTCGGCGGAGGGGCGCGTGGCGCGGCGCCAGGCGGCCTCGTCAAGGCCGGACCACGCCTGCCACTGCGCGAAGGAGACGGTCGAGGTGACCTTGCCCCACGCGCCGAGGCCGTGCGCGCGCTTCTCGGAGTCGAGCCAGAAGTCGCCCATGGTCGAGGCGGTGCGCGGGTCGCTGCCGTACCAGAACTCCTCCAGGTCCGTCAGGCCGTCGTTGTCCCGGTCGAGGTGCGCGCTCGGCAGGAAGTTGCCGTCCGCGTCCCTCGGCGCGAAGGTGCGCCGCTTCCACTCGTCCGGGATGCCGTCGCCCACGGTGTCCTCTGTGGGCCAGCCCTTGTCGATGTACCACTGCGGCAGGCCCTGCGCCAGGGCCGCCAGAGGCGGCAGGGAGCAGGTGAGAAGTAATAGGTGATAGGTGATAGGTAATAGGTAAAATGTAAAAGGTAAAAGGTGAGAGGTGAAAGGTAAAAGGTGAGAGGCGCGGGCGCGGGGCCGCACCCGGAGCGCATTCAACTTGGACATTGGATGTTCCGTGCTGGATATTGGATATTCCATCTTCATCACGCCCCCTATCTTACGATAATCACCGTCGCCCAGTCAACACCGGAGTTCAGGCCCGCCGCGATCGCCGCGCCGCGCTCGGCCGCCGTCGCGGGGTAGAGCCGCCCCGCGCCCCGCCGCGCCGCCAGCCAGTTGGCCACGCCCGCGCGCGCGCCGTCGCCCGGGATGTCGTCGAAGAACACCGCCTCCGCGATCTCCCCCCGCCACTGCCGCGCCCACTCCCCGAGCCCCGCCGCGTCCCCGAAGAGCAGGTCGCCCAGCGGCACGGCGCCCCCGAGGTCAACCGTCACCACCCGCCACATCTCAGGCCCCCAGGACGGCAGCGCGAACTGCCCCGTCAGCGACGCCTCCGCCGGGTCCATCCAAGGCTCCAGCCCGCCCTCCGCCGCCATCCTCAGCCGCGCGGCCTCCGGCGCGTCCAGCAGCGTCGCCAGGTCCTCCGCCGCCCCGTTGCAGGAGAGCATCACGCACCGCACCGCCACGCCCGGCAGCGGCCCCGCCAGCGGCACCCCCGACTGGAACACCACGCGCCCCCCGCCCTCGGCGCCGCCCCTCTGCGGCCCGCCGGGGAACCCGCCCTCAGCTTGCGCCCCGCCGCCCTGCGCCCTTTCGCGCCACTCCTCCAGCCACTCCGCCGGGCCCCGCTTCTGCGCGCACAGCGACAGGCCCACCGTGATAAGCGCCCACACCCACGCGTCCCGCCTCCGCGCCGCCACGACGAACTCCCGCCACATCTCCCCCGCCAGCCCCGACTCCCACAGCCGCGCCGCGAAGGCCACCGCCAGCGAGACCGCCACCACCACATACCCCGCAACCGCCAGCCCGCGCCCGACCGACTCCGCCACTGCAATAAACCTTTCCGCCATAACCCCTCCCGTTTTTTTACGCGCCACTCACCATAAGTGGCATACTCACACATGCAGAATCGGAGTTAGCCAAAACTCTATTAACACATGACACAGAATACGCCACATAGCGCGGCGCATCCCATATACTCCCGCATCAAAAATGGTAGGCACTCAAAAAAGCGCCAACTTGGCTATTCCGACTCTGCGACAATACACAGCGATGCACAACCTGAAACACAACGGCAAGCATGGCCCCCGGCCCCGCGCTACGCCCCCGCCTTAAAAGAGGCGAGGGTGTAAAAGATACACTGCCCCCGAAGGAAATGCAAGCACATTTTTCAGGGGGCATTTCGGAGTCAGGAGTCGGGGGGCGCCAGGGTGAGCGCCCACGCCATGTTGGTGGCGTTGGCGGCGACCCAGTTGTTGTAATTCGTGAGCGTTTCGAGGGAGTTGACCGTGACCCAGAGCCTGTCGAGGACGTTGGCGCCTTTCTCGCGGTGGCGCAGCTCGACGTGGAAAATCCGTGGCTCCATGTCTTTTGGTTTCGCGCCGAAGGGCAGGATGTGGTTTTGAACTTCGGCCTTCGCTCCCTTGGCGTTGACCTGCGAGGTGAAGTAGAGGTTGGTGCGGATGTCGTCAGTGAAGCCGTCGGTGCAGAGCAGGTTGAAGAGGTTCGTCGAGCCGCCGTCGCCCCACACGATGCCGAGGCAGTGGCTCGTGTTTTGGTATTGTTCCTCCGCGTGGCTGGCGATGACGGAGAGGTTGCGCGTGTTGACCTTTGCGTGGTCGAAGCCGACGAGCCAGACGGGGGCGCCGAGGCATTCGCACTGGATGCCGTGGCAGGCGGCGTGGGGGTAGTAGGCGGGGGTGTGGGCGGGGTCGCTCTCCGCGCCGCGGACGCCGTCGCTTAGCGCGCCGCACTGGCGGACGCGGAAGATGACCTTGCTGTAGATGGGGGGGAAGGCCGCGTGGCTGAGCGTCTGCGTGATGACGCACTCGGCGCAGGGCTGGCGGTCGCAGAATATCTGCCACGCGTCCTGCTTGGGCATGATGGGGTCGGCCGGTTGCAGGTTGTGCATGGAGAGGGTGAGCGCGTCGCATCCGATCATGCCGTAGGTGGGCCACGCGCAGCAGCCCGAAACGCAGTAGGCGTCGGAGATGCAGAACCAGCCGTCGCCGCCGAGCACGGTTTTAGCCCCCATGGTCGTCACCAGTATTTCCCGAACCCCCATCTGCCGTTATGGAAGATAATCGGAAAACCGTGGAGCTTTGACGGGTCGGACTGGTACAGTGAAAATTGCACCGCCACAAGCACCTTCTGGTCGCTGAGTTCGGGACACATCTGCAAAGAGAAGTTCAGCGCGCAAAGCTCGAGGTTTTTGCATTTCTGCGTCTCTCTCGCGAACCCGCGGTAGGTGTCGTCGTCCGTCTCTTTCAACGGCAACGCATGGTGCATATCTTTCAGCACTTGCAGAGGCTCTGAAGCCAGGTTGGGGTTCTTTAGAGCCTCCACAAACTCATGCGCTTTTGCGACAGCGTTTGAGTGCGCCTTCATCAGCGCGAATGTGTGCAGGTAATTACTGGACGCGACCTTATCTATCCGCACGCTTTTCTGGCCGTTGTAGTCCACAAGGTAAATACCCTCCCGAATCTCGTCGAAACAGAGCATGGAATGGTTACGGCTCGGTCCGAAAGCCCCTTCCCAATAATCACGCCCTATAAAACTAGTGACGGCAGTGTCTCCGCCCGGCAAAGGAGTTGTCGCCTCCACTTCATCCCCCCCCATTGCCCTCTCAAACGAAGGGGCAGGAGAGAAGGCGATGGTCAAGTCGTCAGCAATACGTTGCTTAACTTTACTCGTAAGGTTCGTGTCTGCGAACAGCACAGGGTAGGCGCTTCCTGCGATATGGACTTGTGCGGTCTGGGCTTGCCCCAAAAACGGCAAAGCTGCACAAGACAACAATACGATACGGTGTAGCTTCTTCATGGTCGCTACTCCACGATTTCAGACCTCTGTATGTCCAAGGGAGACCGTCCCAATCCCCATCTCCCTTTATAAAAATCAATCGGAATGCCATAGATTTTTTCCAGTGACGGATCTGCTTTCTCAATCATGTAAAGGCATGTTACAAGCACTTCCGCATCATCGAGCTCGGGAATTCGTTGTAAAAAGAAATTCCGCACGCTAATCTCAGGGTATTTGTAATTTTGTCTTTCTGCGACACGTCTCAAGACTTCATCATCGGTAAAATCTTCTTCTTCTATGTCCGATAACGGCGCAACGTGATATAAATTCCGAAGTACCTGTATTGATTGTGCGAGCAGGTTGGTGTGGTTCAGCATCGTCACAAACTCATGCGCCGCCCGGACGGCGTTTGAATGAGCCTCTATCAGGGCGAAGGAACGAAGGTATAAGTCCGATGCCGTTTTCTGTACCCGTACACTTTTTTGATTGCCTTGGTCAATAAGGAGAATGCCATCGTTCCACTCGCTCAAACAGAACATCGACACGTCGATGTTCGGCTCGAAAACCCCTTCCTCGCCTCCCAACCTCCCCTTCAGCCTATCAAATGAAGAGGCTAGAGAAAAGACGAGCGTGAGGTCAGCGGCGATACGCTGTTGGTTCGTTACCGACAGGCTAGCATCGGTAAATATGGCAGGATAGTTTGTTTCTGCTATACGAACCTGTACTGTTTGCGCTTGCCCCCAAAAGGGTAAGCATAGCATGGCAACAACATAATGCAGTTTCTTCATTGTCCTTCTCCTTTACTGTCTTGGGCGTGTCCCTGTCGGTGTGGCAGGGCGGCATTCCAAATACTGGTCAAGGCAACTGCCTTGACACAGGCAAGGGCGTAGATAATCAGGGGATGTTGAACGGGGCAGGGAAGTTGCCAAACCCCCACTTCCCTTTGTAGAAGCCAATCGGGAGAGGACATACCGTTGCTGGTGGAACCGGCCCTGATTTATCAACGGCGAAAAGGAGAAGCAAGGGGATTTCCTTACCCCCTAGTTCTGGAACCGGTTTAAAATAGAAGCTCGATACCGTAACTCCAAGATATTTATAAGGGTGGAAATCCTTTTGGAACATACCCCGTATCTTAAAATCACTGGGGGGATCATTCTCTTCCATGTCCGATAACGGGTCAAAATGCAACATGCCCAACAATACCGGAAAAGGTTTTGAAAGTAAGTCAGGACTGTTCAGTGTCGCCACAAACGCCTGCGCTTTTTGAACCGTGTTCGAATGGGTGTCCATCCATGCGAAGGCTTGCAGGTATTTGTCCGACAAAGCCTTGCCGACCTGTATGCTCTTTCCGTTGCCTTTGTCCGCAAGGGAAACCGCCTTTTGTTCTTCCCAGAAGATGGCCGTGTCTTCGTTCAGCTGGAAGACTCCCGTTTCTATTTCCTGCCCCTTCAGGTCGTCAAAGGGATAGCCGAGTGAAAAGGCTGTCGTCATTTCAGCAACGATACGTTGCTTGACATTGCCTGTAAGGTTCATGTCCGCGAACACAACGGGATAGTCACTCCCTGCGATATGAACCTGCGCCGTCTGGGCTAACCCCAAAAGGGGCAAACTAACACAGCACACTGATATGAGACGTTTCATGGTTTTCTCCTTCCTTATGGTCTCGGGCGCATTCCTGTAGGACTCACAGGGCGACACTCGATGTAATTGGTAAGATTCGTTCCTTGATAAATCATGGGGCGGGTTATGTCTGCTATGAACCCACTCTTGGTTTTCCTCAAACACGGGTTCCCGTCCAGTTGCAACGCGCGGATGAACGGTTGCACGTCTTGGGTCTGATGCCCCAAACTCGGCACAGAGAACCCCGCCTCATTCACCGTCGAAACACGGTCGGCCGTCCCTGCGGCAACGCCCTTTTTGATCACGTTGCCGTGGGCATCGTATGTCGCCTGATGCCCGTGGTCATCACCCACGGGATACGATCGTATATCAAATGAGGCATCATGGTGGAGGAATGAATTGAGTCTTTTCGGGGTTACCTATTGGCGCGGGCGGTTTGGCTCAGGACGGACTGCCTCTCCGTTCTTGATTTCTATCGATTCAAACACCTGTGGCAGGGTAAGCGTCCAGGCCATGTTGGTGGCGTTGGCGGCGACCCATGCGTTATAACTCGCCAGTGTCTCGGGTGCGTTGACGGCAACCCACAGCCTGTCAAAAACCTCGCCGGGGTTCCCTCGGTGGCGGAGTTCGACGTGGAAAATGCGGGGGTCCATGTCCTTGGGTTTCGCGCCGAAGGGCAGGGTGTGTTTTGCGACCTCGGCCTTCGCGCCCTTGGCGTTGACCTGCGAGGTGAAGTAGAGGTTGGTGCGGATGTCGTCGGTGAAGCCGTCGGTGCAGAGCAGGTTGAAGAGGTTCGTTGAGCCGCCGTTGCCCCACACGATGCCGAGGCAATGCTCCGTTTTCTGGTATTGCTCCTCCGCATGGCTGGGACGATATTCTATTCCCATGCGACAAACCGCCATTGCCCATCCTTATACACGGCATCCATTTCTATCCCGTCGGAGTTGCCGTTGCCAGCTCTGGGTAGTGCTTTTATGGTGCAACCCACCACAAGCGGTTTTGCGGAAGGCACACTCCAATATGACGGCGGCCTTTCCCAAACCGAAAGCAACGACAAGCAATAGTAACGGTCTTCGCTCATGGATTGGATGCCCTCCGTAAAACTCTCAACAGTGTCATCAGCCAACGCGCCCGCGCGTCCTTTCTTGAACCGCCACCACATTTGAGCAAATTCCACTGGCGTGGTATTGCCAACCGACACATGGTTGACAGTGTGCAGGAAGTTGGAAAGGCTCCCGATTGCCGCATGATGCTGGTTCGTCAATGCTATTTTTTCAGAATAGATAGTGCTGATGGATTCCGTAATGGCGTAATAGTTCGTCCCCCCATAGATGCAGTAATCCAAACTGTGGATGTCCTTCGGGCAAGCCATTGACCTCTCGAACTGGAAAACGCCTGTGTATTTCCCATGTTCCTCCTCACTTGGCAAGTACAAACGGAATGTTGCGTTTGACTGCGGGTTAAGCTGGTAAACCCTTTTGATGTCATCCCGTATGACCGCTTTGACCGGCATGGCCAAAGCGGCGTCCTCAAAGAGCATCCCGGCCGTATTTGTCCCCCACTGGAACGTCCAAGACAAATCCGGCACGGGGTTCTGCCCCCAAACAGATTGCGCCGAAAGCAAAAACAGAATAATCAATCGTTTCATAGTGATTTCCTTTCTCATCAATGGCTACGGGAGTTCCCCCGGATTTAACATGGGTTTATCGTTGGGAACTGCCGGACGGCATTCACGGTACTTGACGAGGTTTTCCCCGTCATGTATCAGTGCATGAGTCAGAGCGTCCCAAGATCGAGTACAAGGGTTTCCGTCAAGTTGAAGGGCGCGGACAAAGGGGTCAACATCTTCGCGGACGTGTGGTCTGAAGGTATGCCATCTAGGAGAACTAAAATCTGCCGTTCCTGCGCTCACCCCGTTAAGGATAATCTTCCCCGCGTCATCATAGCATGTCTGGTGTCCATGGTTGCCGGGTGTTTTTTCTGACCGCATTTGCCATTTTGCTGCATGGTGCATATATTGTCCAGGCTCATCGGGAGCGCACCACAAATTTGTAGTCGAAGGCTCTGGGTTATAGAAACTCGTGCTTCCGACTCGGTTCGAAAGCGCCACATACGCCGCAGGCAGTTCCGCCAGCCACGCCGTGTTCGTTTTGTTCCCGTCATACCAGCCATCGAATTCGGATTTCGTCTTGCGGTTGTTGACCACGAGGATGAACCTGTCCCACACGTCGCCCGACTCTTTCTCCAGTAGCTTAATGCGAAAAATTTTTGGGTCGAGGTCTTTGGGTTCTGAGCCTATTTTCAGCGTGTGTCCGGTCTGCGTTTTCCCGTTGACCTCCCACTTGACGCGGTTGGTGATGTCCAGCCCGAAACTCTCGGTGAAGTCCAGCAGGTTGGTCGTATTGCCGCTGTAGATGATGCCGAGGCAGTGCAGATGTTTCTTGTCCTCCGCTGACTCGTCGGGGTGGTTGAGGTTGCGCGTGTTGACCTTGGCGTGGTCGAAGCCGACGTGGGTGAGCGACGCGCCGGAGCAGAGGCACCCGGCGGCGCCGCAGGTGGTGGTCGGGAAGTGGCCGGGCTCGTGGGTGGGGTTGAGGATGTGCTCGGCGCCGCGCACCTCGGGGCCGTGGTGGAGGGCGCCGCAGGGGCGGACGCGGAAGGCGAAGCTGCCGAAGAGGGACGGGTAGCCCGCGCTGAAGACCTTCTGGGTGACGGTGACCTCGTATTTGAGCTCGGGCGTCGTGAGGAGATTCCACGCGGCCTGCTTGCTGATGACCGGAAGCGTCGCGCCGAGGGTGCTGGCGGGCATCCCGGCCGCGGCCTCGATCATGCCGTTGGTGGGCCACGCGCAGTCGCCGCAGGCGTCGCCGGAGACGCAGTACCAGCCGTCGCTGAGCATGGTCACGCCTTGGGATACGTAACCGGGGAGGAGCGTGACGGTGGGCCAGCGCGTGGGCGGGCCGTCGCGCGTAGGCTCGGGGGGCTCGAGGCTGTGGACGGCGTTGGTGGGGGCGGCGGTGATGATGATGGCGTCCACGCTGTCGAAACCCCCTTGCGGGGGCGGCGGGGTGTCGCCGTCGTTGAATACGACGGTGTTGGGGCGGAAGGGTTTGACCTTCATCTCGCAGAGCCACAGGCCGTTGGTGGCGCCGGGGGTGTCGGCGAGCGTGCCGGGGGCGGGGTCCATGGTGAGCGCGGCGGGGCCGCCGTAGGCGACGCGCAGGCGCGCGCGGCCCTCGCCCTTGGCGAGCGGGAACGTGTTCGTCGCGAGCGCGTCGGAGAGGGTGAGGAGCGTGTGGCGGTCGGCGCGGTACTCGAGCCAGAAGTCCACGGTGCCCGCTTCGGCGGCGTAGGGCTGGGTGCTGAGGGCGAAGCCGGCGAACGCGCCGGTGAGGCCGTCGGCGGAGGGGCGCGTGGCGCGGCGCCAGGCGGCCTCGTCAAGGCCGGACCACGCCTGCCACTGCGCGAAGGAGACGGTCGAGGTGACCTTGCCCCACGCGCCGAGGCCGTGCGCGCGCTTCTCGGAGTCGAGCCAGAAGTCGCCCATGGTCGAGGCGGTGCGCGGGTCGCTGCCGTACCAGAACTCCTCCAGGTCCGTCAGGCCGTCGTTGTCCCGGTCGAGGTGCGCGCTCGGCAGGAAGTTGCCGTCCGCGTCCCTCGGCGCGAAGGTGCGCCGCTTCCACTCGTCCGGGATGCCGTCGCCCACGGTGTCCTCTGTGGGCCAGCCCTTGTCGATGTACCACTGCGGCAGGCCCTGCGCCAGGGCCGCCAGAGGCGGCAGGGAGCAGGTGAGAAGTAATAGGTGATAGGTGATAGGTAATAGGTAAAATGTAAAAGGTAAAAGGTGAGAGGTGAAAGGTAAAAGGTGAGAGGCGCGGGCGCGGGGCCGCACCCGGAGCGCATTCAACTTGGACATTGGATGTTCCGTGCTGGATATTGGATATTCCATCTTCATCACGCCCCCTATCTTACGATAATCACCGTCGCCCAGTCAACACCGGAGTTCAGGCCCGCCGCGATCGCCGCGCCGCGCTCGGCCGCCGTCGCGGGGTAGAGCCGCCCCGCGCCCCGCCGCGCCGCCAGCCAGTTGGCCACGCCCGCGCGCGCGCCGTCGCCCGGGATGTCGTCGAAGAACACCGCCTCCGCGATCTCCCCCCGCCACTGCCGCGCCCACTCCCCGAGCCCCGCCGCGTCCCCGAAGAGCAGGTCGCCCAGCGGCACGGCGCCCCCGAGGTCAACCGTCACCACCCGCCACATCTCAGGCCCCCAGGACGGCAGCGCGAACTGCCCCGTCAGCGACGCCTCCGCCGGGTCCATCCAAGGCTCCAGCCCGCCCTCCGCCGCCATCCTCAGCCGCGCGGCCTCCGGCGCGTCCAGCAGCGTCGCCAGGTCCTCCGCCGCCCCGTTGCAGGAGAGCATCACGCACCGCACCGCCACGCCCGGCAGCGGCCCCGCCAGCGGCACCCCCGACTGGAACACCACGCGCCCCCCGCCCTCGGCGCCGCCCCTCTGCGGCCCGCCGGGGAACCCGCCCTCAGCTTGCGCCCCGCCGCCCTGCGCCCTTTCGCGCCACTCCTCCAGCCACTCCGCCGGGCCCCGCTTCTGCGCGCACAGCGACAGGCCCACCGTGATAAGCGCCCACACCCACGCGTCCCGCCTCCGCGCCGCCACGACGAACTCCCGCCACATCTCCCCCGCCAGCCCCGACTCCCACAGCCGCGCCGCGAAGGCCACCGCCAGCGAGACCGCCACCACCACATACCCCGCAACCGCCAGCCCGCGCCCGACCGACTCCGCCACTGCAATAAACCTTTCCGCCATAACCCCTCCCGTTTTTTTACGCGCCACTCACCATAAGTGGCATACTCACACATGCAGAATCGGAGTTAGCCAAAACTCTATTAACACATGACACAGAATACGCCACATAGCGCGGCGCATCCCATATACTCCCGCATCAAAAATGGTAGGCACTCAAAAAAGCGCCAACTTGGCTATTCCGACTCTGCGACAATACACAGCGATGCACAACCTGAAACACAACGGCAAGCATGGCCCCCGGCCCCGCGCTACGCCCCCGCCTTAAAAGAGGCGAGGGTGTAAAAGATACACTGCCCCCGAAGGAAATGCAAGCACATTTTTCAGGGGGCATTTCGGAGTCAGGAGTCGGGAGTCGGCAGGGTGAGCGCCCACGCCATGTTGGTGGCGTTGGCGGCGAGCCACGCCTTTGCCGTGCGCGGTTTCTTTTGTCCTTGTGCGCGTGACCTGCCTTGCGGTATATTGATGCATCAACTCTTGGGGATTTCGGATATGCTATTGACTGGGAAACTGTTGGCGGAACTTCAGAAGCGGCTGAAAATCGGCAACCGCAGGGGCGTGCACCTGAACGCCATCCCTGCCAACTCGCGCTACAAGTTCGACCTGAACAGGCTCTCTCACATCGACGAGGGGCTGCCCGCCAAGTTCATCAACGCGTTGCTCTCGGAGCAGCCGCTGAAATTCAAGGTCACGTGGAAGGGTAACGTCCCGGACCTGAGCGCGCTGCCCAAGGAGGAGCAGTCCCATCTGGTCAAGATCACCAAGGCGTTCGAGGAGCTCATCAACCAGACCGAGGCGATCGAGTCCGAGAAGGGCATCAACACGTTCGGGTTCGGGTTCCCCATCCTCGCGCGGCGCGACACGGCGGACAACAAGCTGGCGGTCGCGCCGGTCCTGATCTGGAGCTTGCGGATCAGGCCGACGCGCGAGTTCAACACGTGGGAGATCCTGCGGAACGAGGATGACCCCATCTACATCAACGAGGTCCTGGTCAACCACCTGCAAAGCGAGTTGAGCGTGGAGATCGAGCCGATACCGGGGGAGATGCTGGATGACGGCCTGATCAGCAAGGAGGAGCTGGTCGAAATCTGCGCCAAGCTCGTCAGGACGCTGAACACCACGTCGCCCGAGGACCTGGCGGGGACGTTCAGGCAGCAGCTGGAGCGCGTTGCCCCCATCGGCGACAAGGCGCATTACGAAAGGCTCCTCGCAAACTCGGCGAACGCGTTCATCGAGTTTGCGGGGCTGTTCTCGATTTTCGAGGTGCAGAAGCAGAACATCATCGACGATTACGACGGCCTCATGGCGCTCACGGCGGCTGACCTCCCGCTGGATGATTTGGCGGGGCATTCGTTCCAGCCGATTTCGTCCGTGGAGACGGACCCCTCGCAGCAGAGCATCCTCCATGCGCTGGAGACCGCGCGGAACATCCTCATCCAAGGGCCGCCGGGGACGGGGAAAAGCCAGACGCTCACGGCCGTCCTCATCAACGCGCTGGAGAACAACAAGCGGACGATCGTCGTCTGCGAGAAGCGCACCGCGCTCGAGGTGCTGCACAGCGCCCTCGCCGAGAAAGGGCTGGACACCCATTGCGTCTTGATCCGGGACATCGTGAAGGACCGCAGGGCGGTCGTGGATTCCGTGCGGGGGCGCATCGACAACGCGGAGTACAGGAGGCAGCGCTACACGTATTCGAAGACGCCGCTGGACAACATCGTCAGGAAGGCGGAAGCCCTCATCACGAGCATCAACGCCAGGCACCGGAAACTCGCGCAGCCGCTGCTCGGCGGGAAGTCGTGGACGGATGTCGTGGGGGACCTGCTGGCGGAGCTGAAGACGAATGCGGATGACTGCGCATTAAGCATCGGGAAACATGCGTTCACCTATTCCGCGCAAGAGTTAAGCGGGCTCCTCGACCTTGTGCGGAAAGGCCAGCCGCTGTATGCGGACTTCCTGCCGATTGAAAACATGTCGTTCCTCAATCCCCGAAAGCTGGCCGGGGACAACCCCTACGCCATCGAGCAGGCCATACACGACGATTTTGATTGTTACGCAAAACAGCTTGAGCAGATGAGGGCGCTGGAAGAGGTCGTCAGGGGCGAGTATGTTGCCCTGCGGCAGGACGAGCTCAATCAGCAGATTGAAGCGGCCCGCCAGATGAAGGCGCGGATAGACGCCGTCTGGGACACCGCAAGGGATGAGCCGGATTTTGCCGACGAAGCGAAGATTGCGGGTTTCGGTTATCTGCTCCAGTCGCTCTTCTCAAAGGCCAAGAAGCAGAACCGCGCCAACTATCTGGCGTTGCAAGGCGATTTCCTGAAACTCGAAAACCACCTGAAACGCGCGAAGGACCTTGATGCCTTTGCGTTCACCGGCAAGCTCGAAGCGAGGCACAATTCCTTGGCGTCCGTGATGGCCGGCATGGATGGCGTCAAAAGCGGGTTCGACGCGAAAATCCAAAGCGAGTTTCAGCAGATGAACCTGCTCGGGGTCAATCCCGGCACGCTCGCATTGAAAAGCCTCCCGGCGCTCCAAAAGGCGGCCGGCGATTTGCAGGCCAAGGCCAATGCGGACGGCTGGCAGAAGGATGCGCTGAAAGCAACGGATTTCCGCGCGCTCGTCAACGCCGTGGAGGCCGCCATCAACGCCAAGCGCGGTTATTTCAACGCGGACAAAGACCTCTTCACGGTTGAGTTCAGATGGCTCCAGTTCTACAACGGGCTGTCGGAACCCGAGCGGACCGTCGTGGACGCGTTAAAGGCAAAGGCGGACTGGCGGAAAACGTTTTTGATTTTCTACCTGAACGCATTGCTGGTCAGCACCGCCACAACGGACCTGCCGACAAACGACGAGGAGCATCAGCAGCTCGAGGCCGCGCTCGGCGACATCGGGAAGAAGCAGCTGAAATTCATCAGGGACTTTTGGTTCTCGAAGCAGATCGACGCCGCGCGGGAGTTCGAGCAGAAGCACAACGGCGTGACCGTGGAGAACCTGTACAACAAACGGAGCAGCCACCGCTTCAAGCGCCTCTCGCTGCGGCAGATGGTTCAGGCAGACCCCGGCCTGTTCTCGACGTTCTTCCCGGTTATACTGACCTCGCCGGATGTCGCGAGCAACCTGTTCAAGGGGATGAACCGGTACTTCGACATCGTGATGTTCGACGAGGCCAGCCAGCTGCGCATCGAAGACAACCTCCCCGCCATCCTCAAAGGCAAGCAGGTCGTCATCGCCGGCGACGAGCACCAGATGCCGCCCTCCAACTATTTCAGCAAGGTGTTCGACGGCGCGGTCGAGGACGAGGACGACCTGGACGAGGAAGAGCCCGACCAAGTGAAGATCGACAAGGACGACATCCTGCTCTCCTGCGAGTCCCTGCTCGATTTCGGACTGGAGCTGAAATTCACCAAGCAGCACCTGGACTTCCATTACCGTTCGCGCCACCCGTACCTGATTGACTTCTCCAACCACGCGTTTTACAACCAGCGGCTGAGCCCGCTCCCCAGCACCTTCGATTACGTCCCCGTCAAATACATCCCCGTGAACGGGATTTTCGTTGACCACGCCAACGAAGCGGAGGCCGACTCGGTGCTGTCGATCCTTGAAAAGAACATCCACCGCCTGCCAAGCGGGAAATACCCCTCGGTCGGCATCGCCACGTTCAACATCGCGCAACGCAACCTGATCAAAGGGAAAATCCTGAACCGCCAGAAATCCCCGGCGTACGCGGACTTCAACGCCAAGATACAGGAGATGGAAGAGAACGGGCTGTTCGTGAAAAACCTGGAGAACATCCAAGGCGACGAGCGCGACGTCATCATCCTCTCGACGACCTACGGGCCGGGGAAGGACGGGAAGTTCGCCCAGCGCTTCGGGCCGATCAACCACTCCAAAGGCTACAAGCTGCTGAACGTGATCGTCACGCGGGCGAAGTATAAGGTCTATTGCTGCACCTCCATACCCGAGCAGGTATTCCTCGGCTACAAGGAGCATCTGGCGGCGGAAGGCGCCAACAACAAACGGGCCGTGCTCTACGCCTACCTCGCCTACTGCAAGGCCACCAGCGGCTCGGACGACGCCTCGCGCCAGGCCGTCCTTGCCGCGCTCGCGGAGAACGCATCCGCCATGGCCGCGCTCGGGCCGGGCGACGCGGAAAAACACGCGGCGCCGTTTGAAGCGGAAGTTTACCGCGGCCTCGCCGCGCATCTCGGCGCGGACAAGCTCACGCCGCACCTCCAGTTCGCCGGGTTCAAAATCGATGTCGCCTACGACCCCCAAACGAGAGGCGTGCCGAAGGTCGCCATCGAGTGCGACGGCGCAAAGCACCATTCCTGCCGCGAGGCCTACCTCTACGACCTGCACCGGAAAAAGATGCTGGAGAATTACGGCTTCGTGTTCCACCGCGTCTGGAGCACCAACTGGTGGCGCAACCCCGGCCGGGAGGCGGCGCGCCTTGCGGACTTCATCCGGAGCGTCGAGACAACCCCGAGCCGCAAGCTGAAAGACCTTTCCCCCACCGCCGCCGCCTTCACGGACGACATCTAGTGTCCTGCAAAATACAGATTTCACGATGGAGGACGCTCGCCCTCCAGTGAAATTTGTATTTCACAGAGGCTCTTGTCTAGTTAAGGATTTTGGAGTATCCTTAAACTATGCAAAAACGTTGGCGATTAAGCAGGTACAGGGTGAAAAAAATTCTGATGTGCTTTTGCGTGGACATCACGGCGGGCAAGACGGCGCTGCTGCTGGGATACAACCGGCACACGGCGGAACGTTATTTCACCCTTTTCCGCGAGCGCATCCTGGAGTACCAGCATCAGGCGCTGATGCCCTTTGCCGGGGAGATAGAGCTTGACGAGAGCTACTTCGGGGCGAGGAGGGTTCGCGGGAAACGGGGGCGCGGCGCGGCGGGCAAGACGCCCGTGTTCGGCGTGCTGAAGCGGGGCGGGCAGGTGTTCCTGACCGTCGTCAGAAGCTGCTCCAAAGAGGAGCTGATGCCCATTATCCAAGGCAGGATACTGGAAAACGCGACGGTCTACACCGACGGGTGGGGCGCGTACGACGGGCTGATCCTGAACGGCTACGACCACTACAGGGTGTTCCACTCGCGGGACGAGTTCGCGCGGGGCAAGTGCCACGTCAACGGCATCGAGAGCTTCTGGAGCTACGCCAAGCGGCGGCTGGCGAAGTTCAACGGCATCGCCTCGGCGAGGTTCGTGCTGTACCTCAAGGAGTGTGAGTTCAGGTTCAATAACAAGGGGCAGGATTTGTTTGACATCCTATGCAAAAATGTGTTACAAATTTAATCCTTAACTAGACAAGAGCCTTCACAGAATCCTAGGATGTTCCTCCAAAAACACGCTATACATCCTCTTCCGTTTGTGGCATACTAACCGAATCCGTTAAAATGGATTTGAGAGGGGCGATATGAAACGTTTCATCATATTAGGGGGATTGGCTCTCGTCGGTTTTGCGGCGGCGGCGCAGAATGTCGTTTACCATCTGGATGCGTCGGCGCAGGAGTCGCTGGCCGTCGAGGGCGGTGGCGTGGCGGTGTGGCGTGACGCGGACGGGCGGGCCGTCGCGTTCGCGCAGGATGCGGCGGGGGCGCGGCCTGCGTTCAACCCTGATGCGTTCGGCGGCCGCGGGGGCGTGGCGTTCGGGGGGAAGCGTTCGACGTGCCTCGCGACGGATTTTTCCGCGCCGATGCAGACGGTGTTCATCGTCGCGCGAATCAGCCCCGGCCCGGATCACGGGAGCGTGTGGGGGCAGAAGGGTGGTGACGATGGGCTTCGCACGGAGAAGTCAACCACCTGCTGGCGTTACCCCGGCGCATCGGGTGATTTCCCGGGGACGCGCGGGAACGGGAACGTGGGGCGGCTCTTCGTCAACGGCATCCAGCAGGAGGCGAATGCGGAGACGCGTGGCGAGGCGCACGTGGTCACGGCCGTATCTGCAGTGCCAATCAACTGGCCGTCCGCGCTCGGCAATTACCGTGAGCCGAGCGGCAATGACAAGCGTTATTTCTGCGGCGACATCGCCGAGGTGCTGGTGTACGATTCCGCGTTGCCGACGGATGTGCGCGAGGGCATCGAGGCGCGTCTCTCCGCCAAGTGGGGCATCGCCCGCGCATCCAATCTGACGGGCGCGCGCCTTGCGCTGGCGCGGCGGCTTGCGGACATCAACTGCGAGGCGGTCGCGCTTGCGCTGGCGGACATGGCGAAGCAGTGGCCCGCCGACTGCAAGGCGCCCGCGTGGCTCGCGACGCTGGCGGCGGACAGGGATGCGCTGTTGGTGCGTCTGAACGACGATAGCGACAACAAGGCCTGCGGCGACGCGGAACAGTTCGCCGACCGTGTCCGTGCGGCGTTGCTGAACCTGCCGATGCTGCGCGACGCGCAC
>Ga0082212_10000425_pt1 | contig 61688 bp, 53 predicted proteins | sample TergutNt197P3_FD_71548 | JGI IMG/M metagenome (GOLD analysis project Ga0082212, IMG submission 71548) | Neocapritermes taracua P3 segment gut microbial communities from Petit-Saut dam, French Guiana - Nt197 P3 | ecosystem: Host-associated > Arthropoda: Insects > Digestive system > Gut ... | reverse complement strand
CCCCGGCCCGAGCCCGCGCATGGCCGCCTGGGCCGTTAAGCTCCACCGCTTTTGGGCCGGGCGCCGGCCAGGGCTGGGGCTGGCGGCCCTGGCGGTCCTGGGCCTGTCGATGGCCCTGGCTTTTCAGTTGAAACCGGACCAGAGCCTGGGCCCTCTCCTGCCGGACAGCTCCCCCGAGCTTAAGCGGGCGGCCGGGCTTCTGGACCTGGCCCCCTTCGCCAGGTTCCTATTGGTCCAACTCACCGCCGAGGAGCCCGCCGCGGCCTGGGAACTGGCGTCGGCGGCCGAAGACCTGGCCCGAGACCTTAACCCGCGCCTGTTGACCCTTTGGCTGGACCCGGAAGCCCTGCCCGACCCGGCCGGCCTCCTGGCGCTTATGCCGGCCCTCTGCGACAGCGCTTGCCGGGGGCGCCTGGCGGCCGGCTTGGCTTCAGGCCGGCTGGAGGCCCGCCTGGCCGACCTGAAAAAAAATCTGGCCGCTCTGGGCGGCGAAGAGGAACTTTTCTGGCGGGCGGACCCCGGGCTTTGGAGGGCCGAGGTCTTTTCCAAGCTGCCCCGGCCCCGGGCCGAAATACGGCCCGACTTTTTGGCCGGTTATCCGGTCAGCCGGGACGGGCGCCACCTTTTGCTGGCCTTAAAACCCCAGGTTTCCATGAACGATGCGGCCGGGGCCCGGGTCGTCCTGGACCATTTGGACCACCTCTTAAGCGATCTGCCGCCGACCCTCAGCGCCCAGGTGGTCGGCGCCCTTCGGCACACCGCGGCCAACGCCGAAGCCATTGAGAACGATTTGGCCCGGATCCTGCCCCTGGTCATAGCCCTGTTGGTTCTTTTGTATCTGACCCTGGTCCGCAGTTGGGGCGCGGCGTGGCTCTTTTTGACTCCGGCGGCGGCCTTCCTCCCGGCCCTGGCCGTCTTGACGGCCCTGCCGGCCGTTTCCGGCCTAGCCCTGGGCTTCGGGGCAGCCGTTCTGGGTATCGCCGTGGATTACGCCGTTTACGTTCACTTCGCCCTCAGGCGGGCCCCGGACCCGGAAACGGCCCTTAATCGGGCCGTCCGTCCCATGTTCCTCAGTATTGTCCTTTGCCTGACTGGTTTCGCGGTCCTCCTGTTGGCCGGGGTGCCGGCCATACGGCAACTGGCCTTTTTTTCGGCCCTGTCTCTGGCCGCGGGCTTCATCTGGGCCGTGACCGTTCTGCCCCACTGCCCGGGGATGGATCGTCCCCGGGAGACTTCGCCCGTCCCCGGGCCGACCGACGAGGCGGTCCCCCGGTCCGGCTGGATCGTCGGGCTCGGCCTGGTCCTGGCCGCCGGGCTCGGGCTGGCCGCCGCCCGCCTGCCCCTGGAATTTTCCATTCGCAGCCTCAACATCGCCTCTCCCGGACTGGAGGCCGACCAGGCGGCCGTGGCCCGGGTCTGGGGCGGCGATCAGGACCGGCGGTTTTTTCTGGCCGAAGGCCGGACCCCGGCCGAGGCCCTGGCTTTGGCCGGCGAAGCGGCCGCCGACCTGGCCGGCCGGGGCGGGACCGGCCTTATGACCCTGGCCGGCTTGTGCCCTCCGTTGGCCGTGCAGGCTGAAAACCTTAAAGGCTGGTTGGAGTTCACGTCCGCCTTGGGCGAGAATTTTCGGGCCGATTTCTTGAAGACCGCCGCCGAGGCCGGGTTCGCCCCTTCGGCCTTTGAGCCTTTTTGGGAATGGCTCTACGCCCCCCCCGCGGTCGTTGACCCGGACCGGCTGGCCGGCCTGGGCTGGGGTTTTTTGACCGATTACTACCTGGCCGCCCGGGACGGCCGCCATTACGCCCTGGTGGAAATGGACGCCGGGGGCCCCCCCTTGGCCCCCGGCTTCACCGACCGGGTCCTGCCCCTCTCGGCCCGGGACCTGGAGGAGGCCATGACCCGGTCCCTGGCCGACTGTCGGCATCTGCCGCTGATGGCAGCCTTGGCCTCTTTGGCCATACTCCTGGCCGCCTTTAAAAACAAGGCCGAAGCCCTGGCCGCGTTCCTGCCGGCTTTGGCGGGCCTGACCGCGGTGTTGACCGTGAATCTCTTTTCGGGCCGCGCCCTGGGTCTGGCGGCGGCGGCGGCCTTGCCCCTGGTCATCGGCCTGGGGGCCGATTACGGTCTGGTGGCGGTGAGCGAAGCCCGGCGGAAAGGGAGCCTGGGCGCCGGCCGGGCCATTTTGGTGGCCGGCCTGTCCACCATGATCGGGATGGGCCTTTTGGCCCTGACCCGGCATCCCGTTCTTCGCGCTTTGGGGGAAACCATTTCCGTGGGGCTCCTGGCCGCCATGCCTGTGGCCATTTTGGGCCTGCCCCGGCTTTTCGCGGCCCGGGCTGAAAAAGAAGGGCTGGTATGCCGCCGCGTCTGAGAGAGGCTATAAGCCGGGCCGCCCTGGAGCCGCCGGAAAGGATACAGTCCCCGGCCGGCGGTTTCCTGAAGCCGGACCTGCCTGTCTGGCGGGGGCTCTATGACCTGGATCAGGACTTCCCGGCCTTTCAAGGCCATTTTGAAGGCCGGCCGGTCCTGCCGGCCCTGGCCCAGACCCTTCTGGCCAAGGACCTGGCTAGCCGCCTCTGGCTGGAACTGGACCGGATCGCCGCCATCGACTCGGCCAAATTCATAGGGCTGGTGGAGCCGCCGGCCCTGGTCGCCGTTTACGCCCAGCCCCCGGCCGCCGGCCCCGGGCCGGGCCAGTGGCGCTTTCTGTTGACCGCGGCCCGGGCGGGAGGCCCGGCCGCGGAAGCGGCCGCCCTGCGGCTGGAACTGGCGTGAACCGCTTATGCTGAAGCCTTATTTCAAGGACCAGGGCGGCCCGGCCCCCCTCTCGGTCGACTGCCGCCGGGTGGTCCGCCTGGAGGAGGTCGATGCCCTGGGCATCGTCTGGCACGGCCGCTACCCCAGTTATTTCGAGGACGGCCGGGAAAATTTGGGCCGGTGTTTCGGTCTGCATTATCTCGACTTCAGCGCCGCCGGGGTGGTCCTGCCCATCCGCAGCCTGACTGTGGATTACCTCTCGCCTTTGAAATATTTTGAGGAAATGACCATTGAAACGGCCCTCCACTGGCACGAGGCCGCCCGCCTGAACATCACCTACCGGATTTTAGGGCCGGACGGCCGGCTGGCCACCAGCGGGGCCACGGTTCAGTTGATGACCGGTCTGGACGGCGGGCTGCTTTTGGAAGCCCCGGCTTTTTACCGTGATTTTCAGGTCAGATGGCGACAGGGGCGGCTCTGAACCATGCGGGTAATGATTCTGGCGGTCAATTTTTTTCAGCAACCCTACCCGGTCTATCCTTTGGGCGCGGCGGCGGCGGCCGAGGCGGCCCGGCGGGCCGGCCACGAAGTCCGGCTGGCCGATCTTCTGGCTGAGGGTGGATTTGAAGGCTTTCAGCCAGGACGGCTGGAAGAGCTGGTGAAGGAGTTCCAGCCCGAGGCCGTAGGCCTGTCCCTTAGGAACCTGGAGAATCTAACCGGCGAGGCCGATGAAAGCTGGAGCCTCGGCGGGCTGGCCACGGTGACGGCCGCTCTTCGTCAGTTCTGGTCAGGGCCGGTTTTCCTGGGCGGAGCCGGGTTTAGCCTGCTGCCGGAACAGGCCCTGGCCTGGAGCGGGGCCGACTATGGCCTTACCGGCGAGGCCGAAGAGGCCCTGCCGGTTTTTCTGGAAAACCTGGCCGCCGGGCGGGCCGTTCTTGGGCTCCAGGCCAGTCCCGGGCCGTCCGCCGCTATCGGCCCCGCGGCTCTGGATCCGGCCCTGGTCCGGAGCTATGCCGGCCGCGGCGGCCTGATCGGAATCCAGACCAAGCGGGGTTGCGCTTTCAATTGCCTGTACTGCGCCTATCCCCTTCTGGAAGGGCGGAGCCTGAGATTCAGGCCGACGGATGAAGTGTTGGACGACCTGGCCCGGCTGGCGGAATTGCTGAAGTCCGGGCCGGCCAAAACGGGGCGGCCGGAACCCTGTATAGCCTTCGTCGATGCGGTCTTCAACGATCCGGCCGGCCGCTGGCGGGAACTTTTGGCCGCCCTGGCCGAGGCCAGGCTCCCTCTCCGCTGGACAGCTCTTTTTCAGCCCACGGCCTGGGCCCCGGGCGATCTGGAACTCATCCGGCGCTCCGGCGCGGCCGGGCTCGAGTTCGGGACCGACGCCGCTTCCGACCCGGCCCTGTCCGGTTTGAACAAGCCCTTCGATTTTGAAACCATCCGCCGGATTCAGGCCGAGTGCGCCGCCCAAGGCCTCCCCGCCGCCCATTATGTCGTCTTTGGCGGCCCCGGCGAAACCGAGGCCACGGTGGCCGAGGGCCTGGAGAATTTGGAACGCTTGGAAAACTGTGTGGTCTTCATTTCCGCGGGCTGGTCGGTCTATCCCCGTACCCGGCTGTTTGACCTGGCCCGGGCCGAAGGGCTCGTCGCCGGTGATGGAGAATTGGCCCGACCGGTCTATTATTTCTCCCCGGGGCTCGACCCGGTCTGGCTCCGAAAGCGTCTGGATCAGGCTTTTCAGAACCGCCGCGACCGGCTCTTTCCGCCCGACCGGGCCTGGGCCGCCTCGGCCACCCTGCGCCGAATGGGCGAGACCGGCCTTTTGTGGGATACCCTTATCGGCGCCGGCCGCCGCGGGAGCCGCCATGCCTAGGATCCTGGCGGTCATCCCGGTTTACAACCACCCGGAGACTTTGCGGGCGATGGCCGAAGGCGCCTTGGCTGTCCTGCCTGATCTCCTGGTGGTTGACGATGGCAGCGCCGTTGCGGTCGGCCCGTCTCTGGCCGGTTTGCCCCTGCGTCTCCTCCGCCATAAAGCCAACCGGGGCAAGGGAGCGGCCATCAGGACCGCCGCCGCCTTCGCCGCGGAGCACGGCTTCAGCCACTTAGTAACCCTCGATGCCGACGGCCAGCACGCCCCGGCCGACCTGGCCCGCTTCGCGGAGGCGGTCGCCGACCGGCCCCGGGCCTTCATAATAGGAGCCCGGGATTTCGCCCGGGCTGAAAACGTGCCCTTGTCCTCCCGCTTCGGCCGCCGCTTTTCCGAATTCTGGATGTTCATCCAAACCGGCCGGCGGGTGGACGATATGCAGAGCGGTTACCGGGCCTATCCCGTGGCCGCCCTGGGCGGCCTGGCCCTGCGCGACGACCGCTATTCCTTTGAAATCGAAGTCCTGGTCAAAGCGGCCTGGAGCGGATTTGAAATAACGGAGATACCGGTGACCGTCCACTATCCGGCCGCCCGGGACCGGGTATCCCATTTCCGGGCCTTCCGGGATAACTGGCGCATCACTGTCCTGAACACCCGCCTGACCATCCGGGCCTTGATCCCCGTGCCTTTCCGGGAACTGGCCTGGGCGGAAGGGCAGGACCGGGTCTCGGTGCGGCGGCCCCTTCAGTCCTTCCGCCGGCTCATGGCCGATTCGGCCACCCCCAGGCTATTGGCCGTTTCCACCGGGATTTCGCTCTGGGTGAACTGCCTGCCTCTGCCGGGTATTCAGACTTTTCTTCTGCTTTGGCTCATCGCTGCGCTCAAGCTCAACCGGCCCTGGAGCCTGGCCGTCAGTCACGCCTGTCTGCCCGGGCTAATGCCCGCTCTGGCCATTGAGGCCGGGCACTATTTTCTGACCGGGGTCTGGCTGACGGATATCTCCTGGCGGACTTTGGGCCGGGAAGCCTGGTCCAGGCTGGGGGATTGGCTGGCCGGGGCCCTGGTCGGCGGGCTCCCGGCCGCCCTGGCGGCCTCTTTGGCCGTTTACCTGGCGGCCTGGCTTATCGGGCGCGGCCTGGCCCGGGGGACGGACCATGGCCGGTGAAAAATGGTCCGGCCGCAGCCTGGGCTCCCGTTTTCAGCACCAGATATTCTATTGGCTCATCCGCGGGGTCGGACCTTGGGCGGCCTATCTCCTGCTCTACCCGGTCGTCTTCTGGTATACTCTGAAAGTTCTGGCCGGCCGGGGTTTTTACCCCTACCTGGTCCGCCGTTTCCCTGGCGCCGGCCGCCTGCGGCGGCTCGGACAGTCCTTCCGCCTCAACCTGGCCTTCGGGCAGGCGTTGGTGGACAGGTCCATCCAGGGTTTGACCGGCCAGGTTGAGGCCCGGGCCGCCACCGGAACGGCGGAGACCATGGACGCGCTTTTGGCCGAAGGCCGCGGCTTGGTGATCCTAACCGCCCATGTGGGGGCCTGGCAGAGCGGACTGATCTGGCTGGGGCGGGCCAAAGTTCCGGTCAATATTGTCTGGCTGCCCCAGGAGAACTTTTTGCCCCGCCTTCACTTTGAGCGCGATTTTCAGGCAGCCGCGCCCAGGCAGTTGGACGCCGTCGAACCAGGCTTGGCCATGGCCGCGGCCGCCTCGGCCCTCTTAAATGGCGAAATCGTGGTCTTCATGGCCGATCGGGTGCGGCCGGGCGATACTTTGACCGTCCGCGCCGGCTTTTTGGGGGCCGAAATAAACCTGCCCGGCGGGCCTTTTCATCTGGCCGCCCGTTTGGGGTCCCCCTTGGCGGTGATCTTCAGTTGGCGCCAAGGGTCGGGCCGGCAGACCGGGCGCTTTTTCAAGGTGATCCGGCCGGACCCGGCCCCGGTGGCCGCCTCCCGGGCCGCGTCGGATCTCAGGCCCCTGGCCGAGGCTTTCACCGAAGCCTTGACCGGTTTCGTCTCCGAACATCCGTTTCAGTTTTTCAACTTTCATGATTTATGGAGCGACTGATGATCGATGATCTGAAAAGAGAGTTGAAGCAATACCTTGTCCATGACTTGCGCCTGGAAGGGGTCCAGCCTCAGGACATCGTCGACGAGGCCCCCCTGTTTGTTGAAGGGTTGGGGCTGGATTCCCTGGACGCGGTGGAACTGGTGGTGATCGTCCAGAAACGCTTCGGGGTCGTCGTCAAGGATTTGGAGGAAGCCAAAACGGCCTTCGCCTCCATCGTCACCCTGGCCGACTTCATTACCGCCCGCCGGGCGGGCGGCTAAAGGCCCGGGACAGTGGAAGTCTGGGTGACGGGCCTGGGGGCCGTGAGCGCGGCCGGGAGGGATAAGTCCGAACTGGCGGCGAACCTCTGGTCGGGCCGGCCGGCCCCGCCGGCCCCGCCGGCCCGTTTGTTGAAGCTGGCGGCCGAACATGGTTTGGCCGAAACGGGCCCCCCGGCCTTCTGTCTGGATGAAAGCCTGTTTCCCGGCGGGTTTCGCCACAGCGCCCGGGATACTCTGGTCCTGGCCGAAGCCGCCGCCGCCCAGGCCCTGGCCTCGGCCGGGCTGACTGAGGGACCCTCGGACCAAAGCGGGGTGGTCATGGGAACAACTTCCGGCAACGCCCTCCACTTCCTGGCCGACTACGCCGCCTTGACCGCCGGCCGGCCCGTTTCCGGCCAGGGCTTGGCCGATTTCTACGCCTCCAACCCCGCCGCCGCCCTGGCCGCCAAATACGGCCTGACCGGGCCGGCCCTGACCCTCGGCAACGCCTGCTGTTCCGGGGCCGACGCCGTGGGCCTGGGGGGCGCCCTGGTGGCCTCCGGCCGTTGCGACCTGGTCCTGGCCGGCGGGGCCGACGCCTTGAGCCTGGTGCCTTATTTCGGCTTCCGTCGCCTGATGGTCTATGACGACCGCCCTTGCCGGCCCTTTGACCGGGAGCGGGCCGGTCTGAACCTGGGCGAAGGGGCGGCCTGCCTGGTCTTGGAGGCTCCGGCCGCCGCCGCCGCTCGAGGAGTCCGGCCCCTGGCTTTACTCCGGGCCTACGCCGCCGCCGCCGATGCCCATCATCTGACCGCGCCGCACCCGGAAGCCCTGGGGCTGCGCCGGGCCTTGAAAGCGGCCTTGGCCCAGGCCAGCCTGGCCCCGGGCGACCTGGCCTTCGTCAATGTCCACGGTACGGCCACGCCGGACAATGACCGGGCCGAGGCCCTGGCCCTGACCCGCGAACTGCCGGGGCTGCCTGTCTGGGCCGCCAAGGGCGCCACCGGTCACACCCTGGGCGCGGCCGGAGCCCTGGAGGCCGTTCTGACCGTGATGGCCCTGGAGCGCGGCAGCCTCCCCCTCAGTTTCGGTTTCACCGAGCCGGACCCGGCCCTTGACTTGGCCCCGGCCGATCCGGGGCCGGTCCGGGGCCGGGCCGCCTTGAGTACCTCTCTGGGGTTCGGCGGAGCCAACGCTGTTTTGGTTTTCGAGAGGTACCCATGACCGGCCTGGCTATTTTGGAGATCGGGCTCCTATCCCCGATGGAGGGGCCGGCTGATTTCGAAGGGGCTTGGCCGGGAGGCCCGGCGGCCGGGCCGGCGACGACGATTCCGGCCGAGGTCCTGGAGAAAGCCCTGGCCGTCGTTCCGGGCCTGGGTCCGAAGCTCCGGCGGACTCCCCGCCTGGTCCGCCTGGCTCTGGCCGCCCTGGCCCCCCTGGCCCCCCGTCCCGATGACCAGAGCCAGGCCCTGGTTCTGGCCACGGCCTACGGCTCGGCCGCGGCCACCTTCGAATTCCTGGATTCCCTCCTCGCCGACGGGGCCGATCTGGCTTCTCCCACCGCTTTTGCCCATTCCGTGCCCAACATGGCCGCCGCCCTCATCAGCCTCCAACTGGGTTTGACCGGGCCGGCCTTGACGGTGACCAATTTCAGCCTGGCCCCGGCCCTGGAAGCGGCGGCGGCTCTTCTGGCCGCCGGCGGGGTCGAAACGGTATTTTTGGGCGCGGTAGAGGAATTGCTGCCGAGGCTGGCCGAGGTGGAGTCCCGGGCCGGGCGGGCCGTTTCCGCCTCTATGGAAGGCGCGGTTTTTTTTCGTCTGGGCCCGGCCGGCTCCGCTCCCGGGGTGGCTGACTTGGTCCGGGTCGAAGGGATCGAACTTGGAGAAAATTCCGGCCCCCTGGCCTCGGCCTGGCGGCTGGCCCGGACTTTTCGCCGCCTTAAGGCAGGCGCGGAACCGGATACCGCCCCTGGCTTCCCTTGAGAAAAAGTTAGGTTCACCAGTGCCGCGCACCAAAAGCAAAGAAAATGAAAGCCAAAAATCAAAAACGGCCGGAACCGCCGCCCTGGTCGAAGCGCCCTTATTGAGCTCCGAGGATTTCACCCGCCTGGCCCTGGCCGGAGCGGCGAGCCTGTTGAGCCGGGCCGCCGGGCTGCCCCCGGCCCTCCCGCCCGACGCGGCCGGTCTCACCTGCCCGAAAATAGGCCTGGCTGGCGGCCTGAGGCTCAAATTTCATAAATATATGACCGGTTTTTTCGGCCTGACTCCATCTCCGGCCCCCCCCGGGCCGGCCGAGACCTTGGGCGATTATGCCGGGCGCCTGTGGTCGGCCTGGGCCGGCCAGGCCGACCGGACCATAGTTTTTCATACTTCCGGCTCCACCGGTCGGCCCCGGCCCCATCCTCACCCGGAAAGCCTTCTACGGCAGGAAGCTCAAATGACGGCGAGCTTTCTCCAGGACCGGGCCAGAATAGTCACGGTGGTCCCGATCCTTCATTTCTACGGCTTGAACTTCGGTCTTCTGGTCCCTAAGTTCCTGGGTCTGCCGGTCCTTGACCTGGCGCCTCTGCCCACCGCCGCGGCCGGGGTTTGGCGCGGCGGCGACCTGTTGGTGGCTTACCCTCTATTTATAGAGCGGTTGGGTCCCTCTCCGCCCGAGGACATGGTTCTCCTCACCGCCACTGCCCCTTGTCCGGACCGGCTTTTTCAACAGGTGCGGGAGTTGGGTTTTGAGGGCCTGCGGGAAATATACGGGGCTTCGGAAACCGGCGCGGTGGGCCTGCGGCTGGGCCCTGGGCCTTTCAGCCTTTTGAAACATTGGCGGCGGGACGGCCGGAGCCGCCTGGCTCGGAGCCTGCCGGAGGGAGGTGAAGCCTTCCATGATTTGCCGGACAGGCTGAGTTGGCGGGGGCCCCGGCGTTTCATTCCTCTGGGCCGGCTGGATAAAGCGGTGCAGGTGGCCGGGGTGAACGTCTATCCCGAGCGGGTGGCCGGGCTGATCCGCGAGCATCCCCTGGTGGAATTTTGCCTGGTCCGCCCAATGACCGAGGAAGAGGGCGGGCGCCTTAAGGCTTTCGTGGTCCCGAAGCCGGGGGCTTCGGCGGAGGATATTCGGCGGGAACTGGCGGCCGAGTTCCGCCGCCGGCTCAGCCCGCCCGAGCGCCCCGCCAGCCTCACTTTCGGCGCCGAGCCGCCCCGTTCTTCCGGTCTCGGCAAGTTCAGCGACTGGGAAGCCTGAGGTCTATTCTTCCAGGGCCTGGGGCAGAATGAGGTCCCTGATGTCGACTTGGTTGCGCATGATGTCGTTTTCCAGCATGAAGAGCAGATCCGCTTCCATGCCCGGAATATCAGAGGCGTTCAGGCGCTGAGTGAAATGGGACCAGGCAAAGAGCTGTTCCGCCTCCGCTAGGCTTAAGCCCTGGACCTTGGCTCCCAGGGCCAAGGCGTCCTGATGGTTTTCGACTATCCATTGCCAGGCCTTGTCGTGGGCGGCGATCACGGCTTTGAGCCGGTCCGGGTGCCTGGCTATGAAGTTTTCGCTGGCGGCCATGACCAGTTTGGGCTCCACCAGGCCGGTGGCCGTGGTCAGCACCTTGGCCCCATCCTTTTCAGCCATGATGACGGCGTTGGCCGCCAGGAGGGCAGCGTCCACCCGGCCGCTCTGCAAAGCCGCGAAAGACTGGTGGATATCCATTGACACGAAATTGACGTCAGCCAGGCGCAACCCGTCCTTTTGCAGGGCCGCGGCCAGGAGATTGTGCAGCACCGTGCCTTTGGGGCCGGCCACGGTCTTGCCTTTGAGATCCGCGACCGAGGCCGCCCCGCCTTTTTTGGCCACCAGGGCGAAGACGTCCGAAGGCCGGGCCACGCCCGCGATGATCTTGACCGGATACCCTTCGCCCTTGGCCATTATGATCGAACTGGTGTTCATGACCCCGCCCACGTCCAGGTCGCCGGTGGCCAAGGCCTGGGCCTGCCTGGCCCCGATGTTGATCTCCGGCCAGTTGACGGTCACGCCCAGGAGGGCGAGCTCCTTTTCCAGCAGCGCTTGATCCTTCATGACGATCATCTGAAGGTTGAAGGGCGATTTGACGTAGCTGATGTTTACGACTTCGGTGGCCGGGGCGGAAGCCGCTCCCAGGAGGGCCAGGAGCGCGGCCAGTGTAATGACGGGCTTCATGTGTTTCCCCTGTCGGTTTGCAGATATGATAGTATCCTCTGTTTGATCCGGTCGTGTTCGGCCGCGGCCGGCACCGGGGCGCTGAACTGGATTTTTCCGTCCTTCAGCAATTTGATGTGGTCCGCGATGGTCAGGGCTTCGTTTAAGTCGTGAGTCACGAAAAGGCAGTTGACCCGCTGTTTGGCGATGAGACTGACCAGCATTTTCTGCAGTTCGCCGCGGGTGATGGCGTCCAGGGCGGCAAAAGGCTCATCCATTAAAAGAAAGTCCGGCCGCCGCAAGAGGGCCCGGGCCAGGCTCACCCGCTGGGCCATGCCGCCGGAGAGTTCGCGGGGCAGAAGGCCGCGGACGTCGCCTCCGCTCATGGGCAGGCTCACCAGGTCAAGGGCCTGACGGATGCTTGTTTTTCTTTCGGCCGTCCTGGCTCCCGGCAGGGCCAGGGCCAGGTTCTCCGCCACCGTGAGCCAGGGCAAAAGCCTGGGGTCCTGGAAGACCATGGCCGCACGCGCCGGCTCGACGAGCACTTTCCCCGCCTCCGGCGGGATCAGGCTGGCGGCTATGCGCAGAAGGGTGGACTTGCCGCAGCCTGAAGGCCCCAAAAGGCAGGTTATGCCGCCCGCGGCCAGGGAAAGGGATATCCCTTCAAGTATGGGCCTGGATCCGAAACTCTTGCTGATGGAATCAAGGATCGGCGTCATTCGGCTATCTCCGGAAAACGGCGGCGCAGAAGGCGGGCGGTAGCCTTGCTGAAGAGGCCGTCCAGGGCCCAGCCGATGAGGCCTATGGTCAGGATGCCCACCAGCACTTCGTCCGTGCGCATCATGTCCTGGGCCTCCATGATAAGGTAGCCCAGTCCGCTGCTGGAGGCGATAAGTTCCGCGCCGATCAGGGCGCGCCAACTATAGCCGAAGGCCAGGCGCAGCCCGGTGATGATGGAAGGGACCGCGCTGGGGATGACTATGCGCGTGGCGTAAACCCAGGTGGAAAGGTTCAGGCTGCGGGCCAGTTCGCGATGGGCCTCGCCGACCCGGCACAGTCCATCCCTGGTGCTTAAGAAGATGGGGAAGATGGAGGCCAGGATTATGATGGCCATCTGGGTGGCCCCGCCTATGCCCAGCCAGAGAATGAAGAGGGGGATCATGGCCAGCGGGGGGACCATGCGCAATAATCCGAAGGGGGCGTTAAGTATCTCGCGCGCCAGGGCGAAACGGGTGGCCAGGCCGGCGAAGAAAAAGCCCGCCAGGGCGCTGAGGCCGAAGCCGGCCGCCACGTGGAAAAGTGAGGTCTTGATGTGGCCGGGCAGGGCTCCGGATCGCCACATGAGCGCCGCGGTCCGGCCCACCGCCAGCGGCGAGGGCAGGAGATAGGCGGCTATGAGGCCGGATTCGGCCAGGATCTGCCAGCCGAGCAGCATTAAGAGAGAGGTGAGGATGGTCCTGAGCATGGGCGGGCCGCCGCCTCAGGTGGCCGGCCGGCTTTCGCCCGCGGCCTGGACCAGAAGCTGGATTTCCGGGAGGTTGGGTTTGCCCAAGGGGGTCAGGGGCAGGGGGGCCAGGCGGTGGGATTCCCGGGGGCAGGCGATCTCCGCAAAGCCCGCCCCTTTCAGGGCCCGCCTCAGGCCTTCCAGGTCCGGTTCCGCCTCTTCGGTCACCAGGACCAGTTTTTCACCCTTGCGGTCATCGGCCAGGGCCACCACGGCCAGGGGCCGCTCCGGCCACAGGGCGGCGGCCACGGCCTCCACCGAGGCCAGGGAGATCATTTCTCCGGCTATTTTGGCGAAGCGCCGGGCCCGGCCCTTGATCCAGATGAAGCCCTCTGGGTCAAGGTCGACTATGTCGCCCGTGTCATACCAGCCGTCCGGAGGGGGGGTGAAGACGCCGGGCCGGGCCGGGTCGAGGTAGCCCAGCATAATGTTGGGCCCCCGGACCAGGAGCCGTCCCCCGCTTTCCAGGCCTTCCATCGGTTCCAGCCGGGCTTCCAGGCCCGGCAGGAGCGTGCCCACGGAACCGGCCCGGCAGCGCATGGGGGTGCTTACGGCCAGGACCGGGGCCCCCTCGGTCACGCCGTAGCCCTCGTAGATACGCAGGCCGAATTTTTGGGCGTAGAGGTCCCGGGTGCGCTCCTTCACCTTTTCCGCCCCCACCAGGAAGAAGCGGACGGTTTTGAAGTCATAGGGATGGGCGTGGCGGCCCCAGGAGGCGGCGAAGGTGTCGCTGGTTATGATCACGGTGGCCCTGAGGTCGTAGATAAGTTCCGGGATGAGGTTGGCGTGGAGGGGACTTAGGTAGTTGAAGCTTCTCATGCCCAGCATCAGGGGCAGGAGGGCCCCGATGTTCAGGCCGAAGGCGTGGAACAGGGGCATGGCGTTGAAAAGGAGGTCGTCTTCGTTCACTTCAATGTGGCAGCGGGCCGCCAGGATGTCGGCCAGCATATTGGCGTGGCTCAGGGCCACCCCTTTGGGCCGGCCCTCGGAACCTGAAGTGAAGACCATGACGGCCGGGTTGTCCGGCGGGGCCGGCCGGCCCCGCCAGGTCAGGGCCGCCAGCTTGTCCCGGAGCCCCAAGGCCAGGTCTTCCAGGAACCAGAGCCGGGCCGGGAGCCTGGCCGCGGCCTCGGTCAGATTCACCGCTTCCAGAAAGCGCCGGGAGGTGACTATGGTTTTGACCCGGGCCGTGGCCAGGGCCTCGGTCAGGGCGGCCGGTCCCTGGGTGTGGTTAAGCGGCAGGGCGGTCCGGCCCCCGGCCCACAGGCCGAAAAGGGCCGTGACCGCGATGGAGGAATTGGGGAGCAGGAGCCCCACGGTCTCGCCGGGCAGGGTCTGGGCCGCCAGCCGCCGGCCCAGGACCCTGGCCCGCCGCCGGAGGCTCCGGTAGCTTAAGGGCCGGCGCTCGGTGTCTTCCAGGATGGGCCGGTCCGGTCCGTAAAGGCGGGCCGCGTCGCCCAGGGCGGTCCAGAGGTTGCGGTTCAGGTCTTCAGTCGCGAAGCGGCTTTGGATCAGGAGGGTCAGAAGAGTCTCGGCGGCCTCCCCCCGCCGCTCCCGCCGGCCTTCGCCTGGTTTCAGGGGGCGGGGGGGCAGCACGGTCAGGCTGACTTTGGGCCGGGCCGGGCGGTGGCGCATAAGGCTCCGCCAAAGCCCCCAGCGGGTGTATTGCAGGCCGTCCAGGATCACCGGCACCAGGGGCGCCTGGGCCTGGGCCGCGATGAGTCCGGCGGCCTCGGTGACTTTCATCAGGCCGCCCGTGGCCGTGGGCCGTCCTTCGGGAAAGATGACCACTGTTCCCCCGGCGGCCAGGGCCTCCAGAACGGCCCGGACGCTTTGGGGCTGGCCCGGGTCGAAGGGGAGGGGGTTCAACAGCTTGGCCAGGATCCGCGGTATATCGGCCCGGCCGTCTAAGGCGAAGGTCAGGCGGCGGGGCAGAAAGGCGGCCAGGAAGGCCGCGTCCAGTCTTGAAACATGGTTGGCCACCACCAGGGCCGGGCCGCCGGGCCCGGCCAGATGCTCAAGGCCGGCCAGGCGGGGCCGATAGATAAGCCGGAAGCCCAGGCGCAGGATCTGCCCCAAAGCCTCGGCTGAAAGGAAGCTCAGGCTGGCCGCGGTGACGACCAGGGCGCTGGCGGCCACGAAGGCGAAGACCTCCGGCAGGCTGGCCCCCAGATAGGTCAGGAGCATCACCAAAAGGCTCCCCGCGCAGATGAAGAGGGAGTTGATGATGTTGTTGGCCGCTACGACCCGGGCCCGTTCCCCGGCCTCGGAGAGATATTGGATCATGGCGTTTAAGGGCACCACGAACAGGCCCCCCAGAACGCTGACCACCAGGCAGGAAAAGCCCAGCCGCAGGTGGTCCCGGGAGCTTAAAAAGGTGGTCAGGTCCACCGTGTCGGGCGCGGCTGGCGGCAGGCGCCAGAGGTTCCAGCTCAGGTCGGCCATAAAAACGGTCAAAAGCGCGGCCGAGGCCGGGACCAGGGCGGCGCTGACCCGGCCCTTCAGAAGGCCCTGGGCGGACACCGAGCCGATGGCCACGCCCAGGGCGAACATGGTCAACAGGAAGGTGCTGACTTCGGGCGTGCCGCCAATAACCTCCCGGCAGAGTATGGGGATCTGGGTCATGAACACCGCGCCCATGCCCCAGAACCAGGAAATGCCCAAAATGGCCATCCAGATATCCGGCCGGCTCTTGACCGAAGCGATTATCTCATAGGTGGAGCGCCAGGTCCGGGCCTGGACCGCGACTTCCGGCCGGCCGGGCCGGGAATGGGGCTGCTTGAGGGCGAAAGACAGGCCGGCCAGGGCCACCACGGTCAACCCGACCGGCATATAAAGGCTGGTCCCGGCCGGCCGGGTCACCAGCCAGGAGCCGGCCTGGGTGCCCAGGACTATGGCGATGAAGGTGGCCCCCTCCACCAGGCCGTTGCCGCCCAGAAGATCCTTTTCCTCCAATATTTCCGGCAAAAGGCCGTATTTGAGGGGGCCGAAAAAGGTCGATTGCAGGCCCATGAAAAACAGGATAATCAACAGGGCGTAAATGTGCCCGGTCGCGAAAAAAAAGGCGGCCAGGGTCATGGCCCCGACTTCAGCCGCCTTGGTGATCTTAACGAGGGTGGATTTGCGGCAATGGTCGGCCAGTTCCCCGGCCAGGGAGGAAAAGAGGAAGAAGGGCAGCATCAAAAGCCCGGTGGCCAGGCTGGCCAGGATGGTCTTTTCCGACTGGCTCAGGCCGGTGGCGCTGAAGGCCAGGTAGGCGATGAGGGCCTGGCGGAAGAAATTGTCATTGAAAGCCCCCAGGGCCTGGGCTCCGAAAAGGGGCCAGAAATCGCGCTGGCTTAGGATGCGGCGAAAGGTGTTCATGGGGCGCCTCTGAAAATTTACCCGATTATATTAATTTTGGCCGGATTTTGAAAGAGGTTTCCGACCCGGCCCTTGGCCGGCTGTTACCTGGTTTGCGCGATTGCCAGGCCTGACAGCCTGACAAGTGTGATTTGAAATGCGCGGCGGGGGCTCGTTGAAATCGCTATCTTGAGATAACTATCTAAAAATAAATTAAATTTTGTTGTGGCACGGACCTTGCTTTTGCTAGGGCAGACCAAGACCTCAAGGAGAGAGGAGGCCGCCCATGTCCAGCCCCAGCTTATATAATGACTTGAATCTCAGCCAAGGCGCTTCCCTCAGGGAAATCAAGGCCGCCTTCCGGCAAGTGGCCAAAACCTGCCATCCCGATGCTGTCGGGGCCGGTCGGGCTGATGTGGAAAAGTTCATCAAGGCCCAGACCGCCTATAAAAAGCTCCTTCAGGCCGCCACGGCCAGCAATCGGGCTCGCCGCCAAAAGAAGGTGGAGCCCAAGCCCGCGGGCCAGTTTTATCGCTGGGAAGAACGCCGGGAAGATGGCCTGGATGTCATCTACCGCCTGACCGTCCTTAGGCCCGCGGCCGGCGAAGGCCGCCGCCTGGTTCTGCCGGCCCGGGCCCAGGAAGCCTGTCCCCGTTGTTTGGGGCAGGGACGCACCCTGGCCAAACTGGGCAATAATGGCCTTTATCGCCCCACCTTATGTCCCAAGTGTGAAGGCCGGGGGGCCCTGGACCGTCCCGTCAGCCTGGCTGTGACCATCACCGCCGACCAGGTCGGCCGGGGCCGGATCCGCCTCCGGGGGGCCGGTCTCTACCAGGCTTCCCAGGCCCGGCGCGGCGATTTGATCCTGGAACTGGTCTGGGCGGACCGCCTGGCCCCGGCCAACTGACCAGGGCCGGGGCAGTATAAATATAAATTATTATAAAAATATTTAAATAACCATATTTTTATATGGAAAATAGAAAAAATGGCGTGTTATTTGCATTATATAAATGCCGGCCCGGGGCGGCCAATTTTGCCGCCCGGCTTCGGCCTGACGAGGTGGAGAGCATGAAAAAAATAATTTTCTCATGGTGGCTCGGCTTGGCTTTGGCCCTGACCCCGATTCCGGCGGTGGCCGCGGAAAAGGCGCCGGTGTGGCCGAAGGCGGATGAGCTTATTGACCCGGCCCTGTTTACGGCCTCGGCCGAGGAGCAGAAGACCTTCAAGGCGGCTTTCGCCGTGGCCGGGGGGCCGGAGGGGCTCCGGCGCGGCCCCGGCGGCCCGTCCGTTTATTGCGCGGCCCTCGACCAGCCCCTGGAATTCCACTGGCATAAGGCCCCGCCGGGCGCGGGGCCGGAAAACCTGGCCCTGGGTTATGGTGAAATGACCCTTCGGTATCAGGGGGAGCAGTTGGTGCTGCAGCGCTATCGGGGCGAGTTCAAAAACGGGTTTCGCGAGGGGCCCGGGGAACTTTTGGCCCGGGAGCCTTACGCCGACCACGCCTTCGTTTACCGGGGCGATTTCCGCCAAGGCCGCCTGGAGGGCCGGGGGGTCTATCTCAGCACGGATTTTCACCAGGGCGGCGAGGCGCCCTTCATTTACGAAGGCGAGTTTCATAACGACACTTTTCATGGCCGGGGCGTCATGACCGATCTGGCCACCGGCCGGGTCATCCACAGCGGGCTGTGGTTCGAGGGGTTTCCCTTCAAGGGCAGCGAGGTCAAATGGGCCAGGGCCGACCGGCGGATAGGGCCTGAAAACCGCCTGGCCGTCCGTTCCGCCACGGCTGATTCGGCCGGCGGCCGCAAATAAAAAACGGCTGAAAAGCCAACCGGGCGCGGGCGGCGCCCGGTTGGCTTTTATCTGTTGTCAACATAAGGGGTCTGTGATATAATCAATTATATGATTTGGGAATGAAGTTCTCCCACGGCCAGGCCGAAACCGCTTTAAAAGCTGATGACTTCTGCTGCGGGCAGTTATCGGCTTTTTATATTTCCGGTTCCGCGCCGCCGCCATTTTGAAGCTACAAGGAGACGAGTAATGAGATTTTCAGCCTCTGGTTTTCTGAAGAAAACGGTTTTTTTTCTTCCGGCCGTTCTGGTCCTCTTGGCCGCCGGCGCCGGCGGGGCCCTGGCCTCCGAGGCCGACCTGGTGGTGCCCGATCTAAGCCCCGGCCAGCATAACCTCCTGGTGGCCGGCCTGGTGGTCTGTGTCCTGGGCATGCTGTTCGGGCTCTACCAATACCTGAGCATCAGAAAACTCAAGGCCCACCCGTCCATGCTGGCCGTGGCCGCCATGATTTACGAGACCTGCAAGACCTATATGTTTCAGCAGGCCAGGCTGCTTTTGATCCTCTTCGCCTTCGTGGGCACGGCCATAGCCTTCTACTTCGGCTTTCTTCAGCATATGTCCGCGGGCGGGGTCCTTTTGATCCTCCTGTGGACCATCATCGGCATCCTGGGTTCCTACAGCGTGGCCTTTTTCGGCATGAGGGTCAACACCCTGGCCAACAGCCGCATGGCCTACGCCTCGCTGGAAAAGAAACCCCTGAATCTTCTGAACATCCCCCTGAACGCCGGCATGAGCATCGGGGTGCTTCTGATTTCCGTGGAACTGGTGATGATGCTCATCATCCTCCTGTTCGTGCCCCGCGAATTGGCCGGGGCCTGTTTCATCGGCTTTGCCGTGGGTGAATCCCTGGGGGCCAGCGCCCTGCGCATCGCCGGCGGCATCTTCACCAAAATCGCCGACATCGGTTCGGACCTGATGAAGATAGTCTTTAAGATCAAGGAGGACGATCCCCGCAATCCCGGCGTCATCGCCGACTGCACCGGGGACAACGCCGGAGACAGCGTCGGCCCCACCGCCGACGGCTTTGAGACTTACGGCGTCACCGGCGTGGCCCTGGTCACCTTCATCTGCCTGGCTGTGGGCCAGAGTCTCGGAGTCCAGGGGCAGCATCTGATCCAGACCACCTTGCTGACCTGGATCTTCGCCATGCGCGTCCTGATGGTCGTCACCTCCATCGCGGCCTTCTACGCCAACGGGGCCTACAGCCGGGCCAGGTTCGGCCACCTGGAAGACTTCGATTTTGAAGCCCCCCTCACCTCCCTGGTCTGGGTGGCCTCGATCCTCTCCATCATCATGACCTTCGCGGCCAGCTACATCCTCATCGGCCCCGGCACGGAAGTGGCCGCGCTTTCCCCCGGGCTCTGGTATGTCCTGGCCGGCATTATAAGCTGCGGCACCCTGGGCGCGGCCCTTATCCCCGAGTTCACCAAGATATTCACCAGCCCCAAGTCGGCCCACGTCCTGGAGACCGTGGAATCCTCCAAGGAGGGCGGGGCCTCCCTGAACATCCTGGCCGGCTTCATCGCCGGCAATTTCAGCGCCTTCTGGATGGGCATGGTCTTCTTCGGCCTGATGTTCCTGGCCTACGTCCTAAGCGGCCAGGGCCTGTCCGATGTCATGTCCTATCCTTCCATCTTCGCCTTCGGCCTGGTGGCCTTCGGTTTTCTGAGCATGGGCCCGGTGACCATCGCCGTTGACAGTTACGGCCCGGTGACCGACAACGCCCAGTCCATCTACGAGCTTTCCCTCATCGAGGAGATCCCGGGCATAGCCGAGGAACTGGAAAAGGATTTCGGGGCCAAGCCGGATTTTGAAAAGGCCCACCACTACCTCGAAAGCAACGACGGGGCCGGCAACACCTTCAAGGCCACGGCCAAGCCGGTCCTGATCGGCACGGCCGTGGTGGGGGCCACCATCATGATCTTTTCCCTGATCCTGGTCATCGAAAATGTGCTCCAGGTTCCGCCGGAGACCATCCTGACCTTGCTCAACCCCTACACCATCCTGGGCTTTCTCTGCGGCGGGGCCGTGGTTTACTGGTTCACCGGGGCCTCCACCCAGGCCGTCTCCACCGGCGCCTATCGGGCCGTGGCCTATATCAAGGAACACATCAACCTCGATTCCGACGCGGCCATGAGCGCGGCCGTGGAAAACTCCAAGGAAGTGGTCAAGATCTGCACCGTCTACGCCCAAAAGGGCATGTTCAACATCTTCGTGGCCGTTTTCTCCTTCGCCCTGGCTTTCGCCTTCCTCTCCAGCCCCACGGGCGAAAGCAAGGAGGCGGTCTCCTTTTTCATCTCCTATCTTCTGTCCATCGCCTTTTTCGGCCTTTTCCAGGCCGTCTTCATGGCCAATGCCGGCGGCTGCTGGGACAACGCCAAAAAGGTGGTGGAAGTGGATCTCAAGCAGAAAGGCACCCCCCTCCACGATGCCTCCGTGGTGGGCGACACCGTGGGCGACCCCTTCAAGGATACGTCCTCGGTGGCCTTAAATCCCATCATCAAGTTCACCACCCTGTTCGGCATGCTGGCCATGGAAATAGCCATCACCGAGACCTTCCGGCCCGTGGCCACGGCCTGCGGCCTGTTCTTCCTGGCCGTGGCCCTGGTCTTCGTCTATCGTTCCTTTTACCACATGCGCATTTCCCAGGCCAAACAGTAAGTCCGCCCCGCGCCGCATAAAAAACCCCGCCCGAATTTCGGGCGGGGTTTTTTGCCGATAGATCAAAATCGATCAGAAGTAACCCGCTCCCGGGCCGAAGACCAGGAACAGGGCGATGAGGCCGCTTACGGTCCCGTAGAGCAGAAAGGGCCAGAAGGTTTTTCTCAGGAAGAGCCCTTCCTTGCCCGTCATGCCCACGACCGCGCCCACGGCCACGATGTTATGGATGCAGATCATATTCCCGGCCGCTCCGCCCACGGCCTGGGCGGCCACGATGATCTGGCGGGGCATGTTCATCAGTTCGGCCATATCCCATTGGAACTGGGCGAAAAGAAGGTCGGAAACCGTGTTGGAGCCGGTGATGAAGGCCCCGAGGCCGCCCACAAAGGGGGCCAGGAGGGGCCAGATGCCGCCGGCGACGGCCCCGATGGTCTTGGCCAGGGCCAGGGGCATGGAAGGCATGGCCGTGAAGGTCTGCCCGGCCGCGGCCGCGGCGGCCGCCGCTTCGGGGTTGGCGCCGGAACCGCGGAAAATGGAGACCAGGGCCACGGCGGAGATGAGCGCGATGGTGGGCGCTTTCATCTTGGCTATGGTGGTTTTCCAGGCCGCGGCCGCCTTTTCCCCGCTCATCTTGTGCAGGAGAATGGTCAAAAGGGCCACCAGGGTGAAGGGGACCGTGCCCGGGAGATAGAGATACTGAAGAGAGGCGTTAACGCCCTGGTAGCCGAGGATGCCGTTGAAAGCGAGCATCTGCTTGGTCAGCCAGCCCTGGAGGCCCAGAGAGGGGATACGGGTCAGCACCAGGATGGCGCCGATGATGACATAGGGCAGCCAGGCCATGAACTGGCTCATGTGGGGTTTGAATTCCGTTTTGGTCGAGGTGGCTATGGTCCCCGTCCACTCGGCCTCCCAGCCGCTCTGCGGACCGAAATCCCAGTTGTCCTTGGGCACGCAGACGCCTTTTTTGGTCAGGGAGATGAGAACGCCGAGGCCCACCAGGCCGCCGATCAGCGAGGGGAATTCCGGCCCCATGGCCCAGGCGAAGAACACATAGGGAGTGACGAAGCACAAGCCGGCCATAAGGCAGTATTTCCAGATGGCGAAGCCTTCTTTCCAGGTGCGGTTCTGGCCGTAGAAGCGGGTCAGGAAGCCCATCATGAAAATGGGGAGAATGATGGCCATGGGGCCGTGCATCATGGTGACAAATTCGCCGATGGCTTTGCAGAAGCTGGGGTAATCGGTGAAGCTGCCCCCCACCAGGCCGCTGGCCGCCGCGTTTTCGACGGCTGATTTTAAGGGGGTCAGGCCTATGAGGATCGGAGTGCCCACGGCGCCGAAGGTCACCGGGAAGCTGTTGAACACCAGGCAGACGACGCCGGCGGCCAGGGGCGGGTAGCCCAGGGACAGCAATAGGGGGGCCGCCAGGGCCCCGGGCGTGCCGAAACCGGCCGCGCCTTCGATGAAGGCCGCGAACATATAGCCGATGATAATGGCCTGCACGCGTTTATCGCGGCTGATGTTCTGCATCCCGAACTGGATGGTTTCCATGCCGCCGCTTTGCTGCATGGTGAAAAGGATCAAAAGGGCCCCGAAAACGATGATCAGGACGCCGACAGCCGTTACCACCCCTTGCAGGGAGAGGGCGATCACGTATTTGGGAGTCAGGCCCCAAACGGCTATCGCGCTCACGGCGCAGATCAGCCAGGCCAGGGGCATGGCCCGCGTGGCCGGCCAGCGCAGTCCGGCCATGAGCACTAGGGCTGCGGCAATGGGCAATCCGGCCACTATGGCCAGCAATTCTAAAGACATACGAACTCCTTCCGTTGGCTGGGTTGTGGTCTTGAAAAAAACACTGGTCAGACTTTAAGGTTTTCCGCCAGAAGTTCAGCAATATGGGTGACCGAAAGATCCAGGCCTTTCCTGGCCGCGCCGCCGCGAAGCTGCATAACGCAGCCCGGGCAGTCCACCACCAGGCGCAAGGCCCCGGCCGAGGCGAATCGTTCCAGTTTCATATCGAGCAGTTGGGCCGAGATCTCCGGGAATTTCACGGAATAACTGCCGCCGAAACCGCAGCACAGTTCCTCTTCCGCCGCCTGGACATATTCCGCGCTGGCGCCGATGAGGGCGCGGGGCGCCTCCCTGACCCCGAGGCCGCGGCACAAATGGCAGGAGGCGTGGTAACAGACCTTTTGGCCCTTGTTGGTGAAGTGTCCGGCGCCGAGGCCGAGCGTGTCGCGGACAAAGGTGCTGAAGTCCGTGACCTTTTCGGAAAAAGACCGCGGGGGGGGGCCGCCCTCCGCTCCCGGGATCTCCTGGTAGGCGTGTTTGATATGGGAAGCGCAGGAAGCGCAAAGGGTGATGACCGCGTCAAAGCCGGAGCCGTCAAAGGCCCTGGCGTTCCGGCGGGCCAGATCCGCCGATACCGCGTGCTGGCCCATGGCTTCCAGCGGCAGGCCGCAGCAGCTCTGCTCCGGGGGAAAGTCCACGGCCACGTTGTGGGCGGCCAGGAGCTTTACCGCGGCCTCCAACTGCTCGGGATAGATGAAATCCTGCGCGCAGCCCGCGAACAGCCCCACGCGCCGCTTCGGATCGGGCAGGCTGGGGCGTATTTTTTCCCACCGTTCGCGGAAGGAGGAGGGGGCCAGGGCGGGCAGGGCCTTGAAGCCGTGGTCGCCGGCAAACATTTGCGGGAGATGCCTTAAAAAAGGCGTGCCGCCGGTCAGGGGGCGCTGGGCGAATTTGGCGAACTTCAGCAAGGTATGGAAAAGGGCGCGGTTCTTCATCACCGAGGAAATAAGGCTTTCGCCCATCGGCGCGCCGTCCTCGTCATTGAGGCGGGCGCGGAGCGCGCGGATCAGGCGCGGCAGTTCAATGCCGCCCGCGCAGATGTCGGAGCAGGCCTCGCAGCCCACGCAGTTCTGGGCCAGCACCCGGGCCTTGTCCCGCCCGAAGAAAAAATAGCTCAAAATGATGCCGATGGCCCCGATGTAGATATAGCCCATCTTATGGCCGCCCACCAGGCGGTAGACCGGGCAGACGTTGGCGCAGGCGCCGCAGCGCACGCAGCGCAGGACCTGGGAAAACAGAGGTTCCTTGGCCAGTTCGGACCGCCCGTTGTCCAAAAAGACGAAATGCACCTGCCTGCCTTCGGCGCCGGTGGTCGCGGTGGCGCCGCCTATCCAGGCGACGTAGGAGGTCAGGCGCTGCGAGGTGGCGTTGCGCGGCAGGGCCAAAAGGGCGGTCAGGGCCTCTTCCAGGGTGGGGGTGAGCTTGTCGATGCCGATGAGCGCCACGTGCACCCGGGGCAGGGTGTTCACCAGGCGGCCGTTGCCCTCGTTGGTGACGATGGCGATGGTGCCGGTTTCGGCGACCGCGAAGTTCGCGCCGGAAATGCCCATGTCGGCTTCTATGAACTTGCGGCGCAGTTCGCGGCGGGAGACCTTGACGAGCTTGCCGATGTCGTTGGTGTGCTTTTCATTGGTGGCGCGGGAAAAATCCTCGGCCACCTCGTCGCGGGACAGGTGGATGGCGGGCATGACCATGTGCGAAGGCGGCTCGTTGCGGAGCTGGATGATCCATTCGCCGAGATCCGTTTCCGCTATGGAAAGGCCGTCCTTTTCCAGCCGGTGGTTCAGGAGCGTCTCTTCCGCCGTCATCGACTTGGATTTGACTATCGTTTTGACCTTGTTCTCCCGCGCTATCCCGGCGATGATCTCGTTGGCCTCGGCGGCCGTTTTGGCGAAATGCACCTTGGCCCCGCGTTTTTCGGCCTCTTCTTTGAACTGCCCGAACAATTCGTCCATCCGCTTGGAGGAGGCGTCCTTGGCCGCGGCTATTTTGGCGATGATCTCGCGCTCCGGCACATCCTGGAAAATGGCGGTGCGGCTGGCGCGGTAATCCACGGCGAATTTGTCCAGGGCCTTGCGCAGAAAGGCGTTTTCCAGGCTTTCGTGCAGGGACTTGTGATAGGAGGAGAGGTCTTTAGGCGCGTCGTGCATGGCTATCCCTCCAACAGAATGACGTGTAATTCCAGGGGGCCATGGACACCGATGGCAAGTACCCGTTCAATGTCAGCCGTGCGGCTGGGGCCGGTGATGAAGGTGGTGTATTCGGGCCGGCCCGTCTTCTGCATATCCCTCAGCCTTGGGGCGATGCTCGCCAGGTCGGGCTTGATGGACGATTTACGCAGCAAAATCACGCTGCTTTCGCAGATCATGGTCGCCAGGCGCACCTCTTCGTCCGTGGTGTTGACCGCGCAGGTGCCGCTGGCGGCCACCGCGAAATCGGCCCAGGCCAGACCCACGTCAAAGCCGGCCAGATACTTGCGCAGCCCGCTTTTGATGGTTAGAAAACCCTTGGCCCCGCCTTCCTTTTCCAGGAGGGCGAATTCCTCGCCGCTTAAGCCGGGCGCGGCGATGATGCGCCGCGCCCGGGTGGGCAGCTTGTTTTCACTGGGCGGCCCGGTTTCCGTGCCCGGCTCCGGAGCGAGCAGTTCGCAGGGGGCCTTTTCTTCGCAAATGCGCACCACCAGCCTTAAGGCCTCCGCCGGGTCGGCGGCCTGGCTCACACGGGCGGCGACGAGTTCGGCTTTCTCCTTGAAGGCGCTGACGAGAGCCTGGGTTGATTCATCGGGCATATGATGTAATCCTTATTTAAGGCAGCGCTTCCGCATACAGTTCCACGGGATGTTTTACCGTTACGGCGTCCTTGTTTTGCGCCAGGATATCGGTCATCTGCATCATGCAGGCCGGGCAGCCCGTGGCCACCACCTTGGCGCCGGAACCGATCACGTTGTTCCGCTTGCGCTGGCTGATCTCCTTTGAGAGGTCGTAGTGGAAGAGGCTGAAGCTGCCCCCGCAGCCGCAGCAGCGGTCGGCTTCGGGCATTTCCACCAGTTCGTAGGCCGGGTTCAGCCTGATGACCGAGCGCGGCTGGTCGCTGATCCCCAGTGATTTTTTGAGATGGCAGGGGTCGTGGTAGGTGACTTTGCGCTGGTCCCCCTTTTGCGGCAGGGCCTCGGCCTTGAGAATGTCGATCAGGAAGGCGTTTATGTCAATGGCCTTGCCCGCCAGTTCCCGGGCCGTGGCCTGGTATTCCGCAGGCATCCCGGGGGCGAGATGCGGCCACCATTCCCTGAAGGCGGCGGTACAGGAGCCGCAGGGGGTGACGATGTGGCTGAAATCCCCCTTCTTGAGCGCGTCCACATTGGCCATGACCTGCTTGGCCGCCCCTTGTTGGTCTCCGGAGGCCAGGGCCGGCATCCCGCAACAGGTAAGCCCGGAAGGCATAAAGACGCCGACCCCGTAATGGGCGAAAACCTTAAGGCAGGCCTGGGCCATGCCGGTGTAGAGTTTGTCGCCCATGCAGCCCGGGAAGAAGGCGATCTTAAGGCCGCTTTTCCCGGGGGCCGTGTCCAGTTCGCCCACGGCGGAGTGCAGGGGCTTGGCCGGCGGCGACGGGATATGCCGGTCGCCGATGAACATGGACAAAAGGGGCGCGCAGACAGTATCCTGCGCGTTGTTCTGCTTGCGCATGACGATCCCCTGAAAGGGAAGGCCAAGGCGGGTCAGAGTGTTGAAAAGCCCGGGGTTGGCCAAAAGTGAACGGAAAATGAGCTTTTTGACCGTGGACAGGCCGAGATAGGCGGCCACTATATGGCGGGCTCTCATGAAGATATCCATGATGTTCACGCCGGACGGGCAGCTTACCTGGCAGGAGCCGCACAAAAGGCAGCGGTTCAGTTTATCGCTGACCGCTTCGGGGTCATCGATCATTTTGTGGGCCAGGTTTTCCAGGAGGGCGATCTTGCCGCGGGTGACATCGGCTTCCATCATCGTGACGCCGAACACGGGACACACGGCCTGGCAGAAGCCGCACTTCATGCAGCTTATGAGTTTGTCCTCCAATTCCATCAGAGAACCGACGAGGCTGTTTATATCGCTCATGGCTCAGATTCCCACGATCTTGGCGGGGTTCAGGAGTCCCTTGGGGTCAAGGGCCTTGCGCAGGCGCTGGGAAAAGAGAATGGTGCCGCGCGAGGTTTCCTTTTCCATCCACTTGGACTTGGCGATGCCTATGCCGTGCTCGCCCGACAGGGTGCCCCCCATGGAAAGCGCCACATCAAAGATTTCGTCCACGGCCTCCTCGACCCGGTGGAACTCCTCCTTGTCGCGTTTGTCGCAGAGTATGGTGGGATGGAGATTCCCGTCGCCCGCGTGGCCGAAAATGCCCATCTGGAGCTTGTATTTTTCGGCGATCTTGTAAAGGGCGGCCATCATGGCCGGGATCTTGGAGCGGGGCACGGTGGCGTCTTCCAGGACGCACGTGGGGCGCATGCGCGCCAGGACGGGCAGAGCCATGCGGCGGGCTTCCCAGATTTTCAATTTTTCGGCGGCGTCCTTGGCCACATGGATATGGCGCGCCTTGCAGTCCTGAAGCACTTTTTCCACGGCCGCGGCCTCATCCGCCACCTGGGCGGGATGCCCATCCACTTCGATCAGCAGTATGGCCTTGGCGTCCCGCGGCAGGCCCGCCTTGGTGTAGTCGTCCACATAGCAGATGGTGGCGTTGTCCAAAAGTTCCATGGTGCAGGGCACCACGTGGGCCGCGATGATGCCGGCCACGGCGTTGGCGGCCCCTTGTATGTCGTCGAACACGGCCATCATGGCCTTGTTGGCCTTGGGCGGAGGAACGAGTTTGAGGATGGCCTGGCTGATCACGCCTAGCGTGCCCTCGGACCCCGCCATCAAGCCGGCCATATTGTAGCCGGTGACGCACTTGACGGTGCGGGAGCCGGATTTCACCATGGCTCCGGTGGCGTCATACATCTCCAGGCCCATCACATAGTCCTTGGTGACGCCGTATTTCAGGCCGCGCAAGCCCCCCGCGTTTTCCGCTATGTTGCCCGCAATGGTGGAAACGGACTGGGAGCCGGGATCAGGCGGATAAAAGAGGCCGCTTTTTTCGGCCGCCACGGCGAACTGGGCGGTGACCACCCCCGGTTCGACCACGGCATATAGATCCTGCTCGTTGATTTCCAGGATCTTGGTGAGCCCGTTGGTAAGGATGACGCACGTTTCCGAACTGTCGGGGATAGTGCCGCCGGACAGGTTGGAACCAGCGCCGCGCACCGTCATGGGCACCCCGGCCTCGTAGCAGCGTTTGACGATCTCGCCGATCTGTTCCGTATTGACGGGGCGCACGACCACGGCGGGCACCACCGGAGGCAGCACCGCGGAATCATAGGAATAACTTTGGCGGTCCGCCTCGCTGGTCAGAACGTTTTCTTTTCCGAGCAAGGCCTCAAAATCTCGTATAAGTGCCTCGTTTGACATGGATGGCTCCGATCCGGGGTTGTTTAAGGTGAATAAAGTGTCTGGCTACAAATATTGTCAAGGCCAAAAAAACCGAAAGCCGGCGAAGCCGGCTTTCGGTGGCCCTTAAAGTCCCAGGCCGCTTAAGTCTTCCGCGCCTAATATTCGGTTTATGTCCAGTAGTATCTTGACGCTCTGGCTGACCTTGGCCATGCCCAGAATGTATTCGGTGTTCAGTTCGGCGCCGAAGGCTGGCGGAGCCTCGATTTCATCGGCCTTGATGTTGATGACCTCGGAGACGTAGTCCACCACTATGCCGATGTGCATGGGCTGGTCCGAAGCGGTCCCGCCGACATCCACCACTATGATGCTGGTGCGCTCGGTGTGCTCGATCTCCTCCATGCCGAATTTCAGGCGCAGGTCCACGACCGGAATGACCTTGCCGCGCAGGTTGATGACCCCTTTGACAAAGGTGGGAGTCTGGGGCACGGTGCGGATGGGCATCAGCCCGATGATTTCCCGGACGGTCAGGATGCCGATGCCGTATTCCTCGCGGGCCAGGGCGAAGGTCAGGTATTTGCCTTCCAAGGTCTTGCCCAAGCCGGTTATGGTCATATTTTGGGAACGGTCGTCGCTCATAAAATTCACTCCCGATAGCGTATTGAATGATCCGATCCCGGCCCTTCCGCCGGGTGGAGATAAAGATTAACCTAACACCTTATTTTCTATCACAGCGCCCCGGCTATGGCAAGTTCTATTTTTCAGACCAGCCGGCGCCCTTTTTCCGCGGCCGCCTCCAGGGCTTCGGCCAAAAGGCCCGAGAAACCGCCCATTTCCATCACCTGGAGGGCCTCGGCCGTGGTGCCCCCGGGGGAGGTGACCTGGTCCCTTAAGGCGGCCAGGTTCAGGTCCGGCTTGGCCCGGGCCGCCTCGGCCGAGCCCAGGGCGGTTTCCAGAACCAGTTTCCGGGCCGTCTCCCAGGTCAGTCCCAGGCGGACCGCGCCCCGGATCATGGCCTCCATCATCAGGAAGAAATAGGCCGGTCCCGAGCCGCTGACGGCCGTGCCCGCGTCAAACTTATCCTCCTCCAGTTCCTCCACCTCCCCGACGGCTTCAAAAATGGACCGGGCCTGGTCCAGGTGCTTCCGGGGAGTCCCCGGCGGGGCGCACATCAGGCTCATCCCCCTTCCCACCAGGGCCGGGAGGTTCGGCAGGACCCGGACCAGCCCGGCGGTTTTCGGCAGCTCCGCCCTGAGATCGGCTGTTTTGAGCCCGGCCGCGATGGAGATGAACAGCCGCCCCGGGGCCGCCGGCCGGATCTCTTCCAGGACCGCCCGCACCTGCTGGGGCTTGACGGCCACGATCACCACCGGGCATAGGGCCGCCAGTACCTGGTTGTTCGGGGCCGGGTGGAATTGGCGTTCTCCGGCCATTTCCAGCCACTCGCCCCCCGGCAGGTCGCTGGCCGCCTGGCGGGCGTAGGGTATCCGGCCCTGGCGGTCCAGGCCTTCGGATATGGCCTGGGCCATGCGGCCGTAACCCAGGAAACCAACTTCATATTTTTCATTTTTTTTCATCAGTCGCCTCCGGCGGTTGGTCGGTGGGATGCTCGCGGCGGTTGGTCATCAAAAGGATGCTCAGTTCGTAAAGGCCCATCAGGACCACCCCCAGGGCGACCTGGCTGACCACGTCCGGCGGGGTGATGAGGGCCCCCACGATGAAGAAGGCGATCACGGCGTAGCTCCGGTGGCGGCGGAGCCCCTTGGCGTTCACCAAACCCAGATAGCTGAGGAACATAAGGATGAGAGGCAGTTGAAAGGCCAGGGCAAAGGCCAGGATAAGCCCCATGGCCAGGGACAGGTAACGGTCCGCGGCCGGGAACGGCTGAAGGACTTCGCTGGAAAAAGCCAGAAAAAACTTGAAAGTCAGGGGGAAGGCCAGGAAGTAGGCGAAGGCGGCCCCGCAGACCAACAGGACGGTGGCCAGGGCGGTCAGGGGCAGGACGGTCTTTTTTTCCCGCCCGGTCAGGGCCGGGGCCACGAAGGCCCAGGCCTGCCAGAGCCACCAGGGCGAGGACAGCAGGACGCCGGCCCAGAGGCTGGTCTTGAGCATCAGCAGAAAGGCGTCCTCCAGGCCGGTGAAGATCAGGGCCTGGCCGGCCGGAAGTTCTCTCAAAACCGGCCTCAAAAGATGGCCTATTAGGATCTCGGCCACATTCCAGGCCAGAAGGCAGCCCGCCAAAACGCCCAGGAGGGCTTTGAATATCCGGCGGCGCAGTTCGCCCAGATGTTCCCACAAGCTCATCTCGCCGTCAGCCGGGGAGATCTCGGGCGGTCGGGAGTCGTCTTTCACGGGTTTCAAAAGGGCAGAAGGCCCGGGAGGTCAGGCAGCCCCAGGTCCTGGAACAGTTCCGGGAGTAATTTGGGGCCCGCGATCAAGACCCCGGCCGCCAATAAAATGAACAGCAAAATAAACACCGGGGCCTTGGAAGACCCGCCTTCCCGGGGCGCCTTTTCCGTGGGCAGGGGGCGGCCGCCGGGCTGGCTGTTGGGTTCCGGCCTGACCACGAACCTGTGGCCGCATTCCTGGCATTTTAGCTTGAGCTTGCGGCTGACCCGGGGAATATCGGCGGTGAATCGGCACTTGGGGCAGACCACGGTTTGGGTGTAGGCCGGGGCCAGGCCGGGGGCGCCCTGGCCATAGGCCGGGGTCTGAGCCTGGGGTTGGGCGTAGGTTTGGGGGCCGGACGCTCTCTGGGGGGCGGGGGCCGGCTGGTCTTCAAAAGGCGTCATCGTGAAGTATTGCTGGCAGTTCCGGCATTGGGCGGTCTGGCCCAGAAAGTTGTCGTCCATCTGGTAAACATGGCCGCAATGCTGGCATCTGGTCTTGATTTTCATGCGGAACCCCCAGGGAAACGGCCGAAACGCCTCTATAATTCATTATAACTTAATTTTAGCTTTTTTATGTTATAAAAGTGAGGCCGGAGGTGAAAATAATGTTCAAAAACGATTTGAAGAACTTTCCGGGCCGGGTGGTCCGGGCCTTGGGTTTTTCCGGCCAGGGCCTTAAGGGGGCTTTTTTGAAGGAGGAGGCTTTCCGGCTGGAGGTTCTGGGCCTGGGGCTCCTGGGAGCGGTCCTGGCGGCCTGCCCCTGGCCCCTGTGGAAAAAGGCGGCCCTCTTGGCCGCCTATCTCCTGATCCCCCTGGCGGAACTGCTCAATTCAGCCCTGGAGGATCTCTGCGATCTGGTCTCCCCGGACTACCACCCCCTGGCGGGCCAGGCCAAGGACAAGGGTTCGGCCGCGGTGTTAGTGGCCATATCGGTCAATATCCTGGTTCTTCTGGCCCTTATTTTACAAGGGTGAAGGCCGGCGTTCAGGTTGAAGGCTTTCCATCTTGATCCATTTTGGCTTGGGCTCTTTTTTTTCGGGCCAGGTCCAAAGCGTTTCGCGCCAGCATTTCGGCAGCGTCCCCTCCCGCTAACAGGCAAGTTTTAAAAGCTTCGATAGCTCCGGCATAAGGCGAGATATCTTCTTCTTTTTCTGAGCTTTCTCCAAGCAAATCCCTGCCTATTAATAAAGCGCTCATCGCCGATTTCCCGGTCGCCAGCGTAAGCCTTTCCAAATTTACTAAGGATATGCCGCGAGTTAAATTCAAAAGGCCGTTCAGTTGGCCTTGGTCGATATTTAACATTTCAGCGGCATCGGCTTGAGAAATACCTGTTTTTTTAAGCCAGGCCCTTAAATATGCAGATAAGTATCGGTTAAAACTAGATATTTTTCTCATTGTTTAACCTTCGTCAAAATTCGATGTTTGAAACTCAATTTTTTTATTGACTAAAAAACATTACTGGGTTATGTTTTTAACACATTGCGCGGGAAGGCGCTGGGGATACCAGTATAACATAATTAGTTTTTTAAGCATAAGTGCTTTTTGCATTATATGGCTGTTAGCCCTGAGCTTGGCCCTCAGGGTTGGTTTTCAAGAACAATGTTGGCTTGCCCAACGCCCTAATGAGGAATAAGGAGAAAAGGAGAAAACATGAGATTAGCTAAAACCTTGACGGCTTTAAGCCTGGCAGCCCTGCTGGCCATGCTGCCCGCCTGTTCATCCAGCAGCTCGAACCGCGCCGCGGCCGGCGGCGGAGGGGGAAGCGCCGGTCTCGCCTCGCTCGCCCACATGGATGGCAAGTCTTTAAAGAGCGATTCTAATGAAAACGTCATATTTGCCGGAGATTTCGTAGCCTACGATGCGACCGTTTTCTCAAAAGCCAGCGATACAAATGCGGCTATGACCAACGATGACAGGTTGGTGCTTGACAAGGCGGGGCAAGCAGCGGCTACTATTGGTTCGGTCGGGGTCTTTGGTGGAATTAATGCCGCACTGGCGGGTTTAGATACTCTTGGGCTTTATGCTCTCGCGGATGTGACGGGCGTGACTGGTGCTGGCAATAATGCCGCTGCGGCTACTTCTGACGCTCAAGGCAAGGCCAAAACGGCGCTGCAAGGCATCATTGACGATTTTAATGGTCAAATCGATGCCGCGATCGCTGTTTTGACGGACCCCGCACTCGGCTTTGACTATGGTGTGGCTACAACCGACTCCGACAATGGTAAGATCGTGGTCGATGCTGCCTATAACGCGATTGCAACAGGCATTGAAGATGACGATACTAACGATATTGTTGTTTCGGCCGCGATTCTTAAGCTGCTTGGCTTTGAATGGGATGCTGCTGAGGATGAATGGGTTCAACTTCAGGAAAAACTCGATAACGGATTAGGCGCTTTACAGAGTGCCGCGAAAATCGATAACTCCGATATCGATACCTGGATTGGCGAAGGATTGGTAACGACAGCGATTCAGCCCACGGAACGGCTGGTGGTGGGAAACCAGGAGTTGCAATATTCGACTTTTGGTTACTATAAGAAAGAAACTCTTACCACCAAGACTGACGGCACTCCCGATGCCACGGCGGTTTCTGGCGTCGATGTCTTTTATGGCGATAATGGAGAGGCCCCCATCAGCACTATCGCCGCCAATCTTGCGGCTGGGATTGATGACCTGGGCTTGGTCTTAGACGCCACGTTCACTGGAAAGGCCGTCGCGGCTTTGACAGTTGGGACAGGTGGGGGTGCAGCTTACAATGACCTTCACGGAACAGCCACGCTGAATTTTACCCACACCGATGATACTCCTGCGGAAACCCTCTTTTTGGGCTTCGCCAACTGGTATGACGTGGAATATACTTCCACCTCTGCGGCAGATGTCAAATGGCAGGCTGACACCAGCGCGTTCAAAGCTGGTACGCAGTTGAACGGGACAGCCGCTTTCAACGCGGCCAATCCTATTTCGGCGGGAACCGCCAGCTTCACGGCCAATTATTATACCGACAGCAAAGACCCGAACGTGATGACTCATGGCGAAGCGGTCGGCAAGTTCTCGGCTACTGGCACTGCGGGTACAAGTTCCGTCGAAGGATTTAATCTCCAGGGCGCTTTCGGCGGCATCATGACCGAGCGTGAATTAACCCCAAAACCGTAATTATTCGAGGCTTTGGCTGAATGAAAAGCGGGGCGCGAAATTTTTTAAGAGTAGCGTCCTGCTTTCTCATTCTGGCCCTGGGCGCGACGGGGGCGGGGGCCGACGAAACCCCGCCCCCCGGTTCCATCACCCTTACCCAGCGGCAGGCCGTCGAATTGGCCGCCCGGCTCATAGCCCGGAACGACTTTTCCGAGGCGGCGGCGCTTCTCACCAAACAACCCTTCACCGTGCTGGAACTGGAGATCGAGCGGCTTTACCTTTTGGGCCAGATAGCCCTTAAGGAAAAACGCTATGAAGACGCCATAGAAATATACCGCTATATCCTCGACCACCAGCCTAACCTGCCCAAGATCCGCCTGGAACTGGCCCTGGCCTATATGGCCACCGAGCAGTGGTACCGCGCCGACCACCATATGCGCCTGGCCGCCAGCGATGAAAGCCTGCCCCCGGAAGTCAAGCTGGCTATCCGGCGCTACCTTTACACCATACGCCAGAACAAGAACTGGAACCTGTGGTTCAACTTCGGCCTGGCCCCGGACAACAACGTCAACGGCGCGGTGGGGGGCGAAGAGTGCATCACCTATTCCCAAACCTTCGGGCAATTCCCCTATCCCCTTTGCCGCAAACTGCCCGAACCTGAAAAGGCCATGGGCTACAATTTAGGCTTCGGCGGCGACTACGAATTCAAGTTCGGCGAGCATTGGCGGCTTAAGAACGATTTTGCCCTGCTCGCCAATCTCTATGACAAATCGCAATACGATGTGTATTATCTCTCCGCCTCTTCGGGGCCGCGCTACGTTTTTCCGCGCGGCGACGTGTGGCTGGCCGCGACCGGGCACAAAATGTATTACGGCGGCCGTGGTTACCGCGATTCTTTGGGCCTGAAGCTGGAGACGAACTATGATTTCCTCCCCCGCCTTTCCGGCAATCTTCAGCTCCATTGGAGGCCGACGCGGTACGACGGCGAGAGGGCGGACTATATGAATGGAGAGGTGCGGGGCGCGAATATGCGGCTGGCGTATTATTTCGACGCTTCAAGGTATGCGGTTTTAAAGGCCGGCCTTGACCGGGAGGACACGAAAGAGGAGGCTTATTCCAACCTGCGCAAAAGTTTGGCCGTCGGCTTCGGGGCCGAGGTTCCTTTGGGGTTCCGGGTATATTTAGAGCCGTCGTTCGCCTGGACAGACTATGACGGCCCGCGCTGGACCGTGGCCGAAACGGCCCACGGCTCGGAATATACCCAGGTAGTGGAAAAACTTTTCACCCAGCGCTATATGGTTTCGCTCTCGAATAACAAGATTTCATTTTTAGGCTTTACGCCGGTCGTCAGTTACGCCTACACCGACCGGAAGTCGAACATCGATTCCCGCGCTTACGAAAAGCATGATATAGGTTTCACCATGCAGCAGCGGTTTTAAGGCGCGCTGATCAAGGGCTGTTCCGAAAAATCATTTCACCAGGGTGAAGGTCGGCTTGCCCGGCCGGTTCCCCCCTTTGGGCTCCGGCTCTTTGGGGGCTTCTCCCCCGCACCCCTGGCACTCGTCGCCGCACTCCTCCTGTAGGGCCTCGAAGTTCACGGCCTTGATGAAGACTTTCCGCCCGCCCATGGTGAAGATTTCCCTTCCGGTGAAATGGGGCGTCTGCAGAATGATGGTCCGGGCCAGGAGCGGGATCTCCAGGAAGACGAAGCGGACGTGCCACCATTCGTCCCGCTTGGAAGGGTCGGGGTCGAAGCCCATCACCTTGGCGAAGCTCATGCTTATCTGCCCGTCTTCGGTCTCCCGAAGGAAGATGACCGTGTCGCCGGCCGCGGTGCTGTCCTTCAGCGGCACCTGGAATTGGATTTCCTCAATCACTTTTTCCATCGTGGAGTCCTTCATCGCTTGGTTTTTTGGTGTCCGGCCGGGCGGAGCGCCAGAAGCCGTCGGTGGAAAAGGCCGTCCAGGCCCACCGGAGCCAGCCCACCAGGCTGGCCGCCAGCCACAGGGACCAGGCCAGCATCAGGGCCTTATAATACCACAAGGACACTGACCAGACCCGGCCCTGGGGCCAGGAGCCTTCCAGCCGGTCCGTGAACCAGGTCAGGCGCCGGCCGTAGGAGCCGCCCCCGGAAATTATCATGTCCGGGTTTCTCAAAAGACCGTTTTCCACGCCCCGATAGAGCAGGTAGAGGGCCAGGATGGTCCAGAGGACCAGGCCGACCTGGGCGGGATTGAAAAATGCGCCCGGGGCCGCCGCCTGCCTGCGCCGTCCCAGGACCAGGAGCCAGCCGGCGACTATCAGGGCGGCCAGGAGGTGGAACTGGATCAACCCCCAGGACAAAAGGAACCAGGAGCCCCAGCCCAGGGGGGTGAGTTTCAGGCGGGCCAGGCCCAGGGAGGCCAGAAGAGTCACGGCCAGGATGGACCAGAACAGCACGGCCGGGCCCTCCAGGGGGCCCCAGGTCCAGAGGATCCAGCGGTTTTGCGGCAGGACCAGGGTGGTGGTCACATTGGCGGTCGGAAGGCCCAGGTCCAGGGCCGGCGTTTCACTTACGGCGCCCAGGGGCGCTTCCCGGCTCCAGGCCACTTTTATTTCGTGCGGCCCGGCGCTCAGGGGCGCGGTCAGGGTCGAGCCCCGAGTATCCCCGGCCGTCAGGCCCAGGGGCACGGAACGCCCGTCCACGGTGAATTCGCGCACTTCCACCCCGTCAGGCAAAGAGAAGGTGAAGGGGCCGCCCTGGCTGGCCCGGACCCGGAAATTAAGGTCCGCCAGTTGCCTGGTTTCACCTAGGGTCATGGTCAGATCGCCCCGGTCGGCCACCAGGTAGAGGCCGGGCACCGGCCGGGGCCGGCCCACTTCCAGGCGCAGGCTTTCCCCGGGCCAGGGCCGCCATTGGGGTTGCCAGAAGCCGCCCTGGGTGTGGTGAATGGGCACCAGGCCCCGGGGTTCCACCCGCCAGATGGGCGAGGCGTCCAGGGCCCAGCTTTCGCTGAAGGGGCCGTCTTCGGCGGTCAGGGTCAGGGTTGGGGCCGGAGAAAGGCTTGATTCCCAGGTCACCAGGTCTTCCTGGGGGCCGAAGCTGACCGTCACCCGGCCGTTTTCCGTAATAACGCCGCTGACCGGGTTTTCGCCGGGCAGAAGGGGCAGGTTAAGGCTCACCGGAGCCCCGGTGGGGGTCAGGCGCCGGACCACGGTCGAGATCCGCCAGTCCAGGCCCAGGGACAGGACCCGCTGCACCTGGAAAAAGGGTGAAAGGGTCAGGCCGCCTTCCGCCTCGACCGCCTCCTCCCCTTGGGTTTCCGGCAATTGGATAAGGGAGCGCAACAACAGGGTCCGGCCGCGCAGCCGGCCGTCCGGTTCCAGGCCCTCCACCTGCCAGCCCTCGCCGCTGACCTCCACCCGCTCCGGCCGGCCTTCCGGGGGGAAGCTCAGGTCGAAGGACTGGAAGGCCGGAGAGGTTTTTTTCAGCCGGCCCGCCAGTTTCAGAAGGTGGCGGCCCGGCGGGACCAGGGTCAGCCAGCGGTCCTGGATCTCGAAGAGGGGCAGTTCCCGGCCGTTGTCCAGGGTCAGGCGTGAGGGCCGGAAGATGTTCCGGTCCAGGGCCGGCAGGGGGATGACCTCCTCCCGGCCGGCTTCCACGGTCAAGTCCAGTTCCAGGCCCTCGGCGGCCAGGCCCAGGTGCAGGTGCGGCAGGCCCGCCGGGGGCAGGGGTTTTTGTTCCAGAAGACGAGCCCGGTAGTCTTCCAGGAGGGCCGGGTCGGGCCAGGACTCGGCCAGGGCCGGAGAGGCCCAGAGCCCGGCCAGGATCAGGCCCGCGGCCGAGGCCGGCCTTAAAAGGTTCCTCAAGTTCGGCCTTATCTTCACTTCCAGAAGCCTCAGGGCGAAGAGGGCCATGAGGACGAGGCGCAGCCCGCCCAGAAGCCGCCAGGCCGTGGGGCCGTAGATCAGGAGGCGGACCTGTTGGTCGGCGCTGACGGTTTCATTGTAATACAGGCGGACCGAACGCCAGTTCCAGGCGGGCCGGGGAAGGCTGTTCTGCACCTTGGCGTCCGGGGCCTGGCTCAGGCGCACCATCTGGTTGCCGGCCTGGGCCGGGAGGCCCAGCGCGGCTCCCGCTGCCAAGGTCGCGGAAGATTTGGCTCGGTCCATCATCAGCGCCTTCGGGGGGGCGGGGGGCCTTTCGCCCATCCCCCTCATCATTTCTCCCCTCATTTCTTCCCTCATTGCCGCCATCTCCTCGGCCACGGGCGCCTCGGCTATGGCCACCTGGTCGTAATCCGCCGGGCCGTCATCATACCGGTCGGCGTAATAGTAATCCTGGCTTCGCTTCGAGGAGGCCCCGAAGCCCGCGAACCCGGAATATTCCCGGCCGGGCCAGTAGCCGGGGTCTTCCAGTTGGGGGTGGAGAGTCACCCGGGCCTGGTTGATGATGAAGAGCGAGGCCAGGACCACCAGGACCAGGGCGGCCGAAAGGCGCCAGAGGCGGACCAGGCCGCGGGCCTTCCGGGCCGCGGCCGGCAGATGTTTCAGGAGGGCCGCCGTGATCAGGAGGTGGATAAAGACCAGGCGGGGGGCCAGGGGTTCATGATAGCCCAGGGTCAGGGCGGCCAGCCCCAGAAGCCCGGCGGCCGGACCGTAAAGGCGGGCTGAGGCGATGGAGATGAGGAGGACCAGGAAAAAGTCCAAAGTGCCCCAGGCCCCGGTCCAGGTGCCGGAGCCGCTGGCCGGGGAGCCCTGCCGGGCCTCGGCCCCGGAAACATGGAAGAGGTGATAGCCGGGAGGCAGGTTCAGTTTCTGGCCTTCGGTTTCCAGGGCGTGGTCCCAGCCCGAGGCCGGCAGGCGGCCCGAGAAACCGTCCAGGCGCAGGTCGGCTTCCAGGTTGATCCGGCCTTCCCGCAATTGAAGGCCCGGGGCCTGGCCCCCCCGGGAGTCGGTCTGCCAGGTGATGACCTGGGGTTGGCCGCTCAAGCTGGCCTGGGCCAGGCTGAAGGGCTCGGTGGTGTTCAGATGCCACTGGCGGTTCAGCACCCCGCTGAGGTGGTCGCGGCAGGACAGGCCTTCGCCGTCATAGTCCAGCCAGCATTCCCGGTTCAGGCGGAGCTGGTCGGGCGGGGGGTCTGGGTCGCCCTGGCGGAGGGTGGTGAAAGTCAGGCTCCCGCCCGGGGGCAGCACGTAGATGGGGAAGGATTGCCAGGGCGGGTGGAAATCCACCTGGGAGGGGTCTATCTGTTCCGCCCCGGAAACTTCGGCCAGCCGGAGTTCCGGCCGGGCCTGGAAGGCCCAGTATTCCTCTTCCCCGCCCGGGGCCGGTCCCAGGCTCTGGGGCCGGCCTTCGGCCCGGCTGTCGAGAAAGATGTCGAAGACCCCGGGTTTGACCCTCACCCGGAGCCCGCCGTCGGCCAACTGGGCCGGAAGGGGCGAGGAGAGAAATGAGGCGCGGGTCCCCGGGAGCAAGGCATGGCTCAGGACCACTTCCCTTTCCCGGCCGCTGACGACGAGTTTCAGGCGGGTGCCGATCTGGAGGGGCTGCTCGTCCCGGATCAGGCGGTTGACCGTGACGGCCAGGCGGTCGGCGGCCGTGGCCGCCAGGGCCGGGCTGTCCTCCTCTTGGGGCGCGGCACCCAGCCACAGGCGGACCGAGTTGGACTGGTAATCGGCTTCCAGGGGCGGAAAATCGACGGCCTGGCCGTTGACTTTCAGGCTCAGGGCCGAGCCCAGGGGCAGCCTTATGGTTTCAGGCAGGCGAAGCCATTGAAACTCGCCGGTCAGGGTGTGGCGGCCGGGGGGCAGGAAGACCTGCGGCCTGTCCCGGCCCAGCACCATGACCGGGGTTCCGTCGGCCCGCTTCACGTCCAGGGGCCAGGCCCCGGATTCTCCGGGCAGGGTGAAGGCCATTTCCCGCTTGAGATCGAAGACGGCCAGGAAACGGCCGCCCCGGTCGCCGAGGTCCAGGGCCAGGCTGACGGGCCAGGCGCACAGGCGGCGCCGGGCGTGATCTGGCGGGCAGAGCCGGGCCTCTTGATGTCCGTAAAGGACCCAGTCGGTCCAGGGCCGCAGTTGGGCCGGAGCGCCCGTTGCCTCCGGTTCGAGGGCCGGGGCCGGGCCGGAAAAAAGAAGTATGCCCAAAATGGCTGCCAGTATCCGGTTCATAACTTGCCTTCCCGCCTTCCAGAGCCGTATTTATCCACATAGCCGCGCGGGGTTATCAAAAAACCCTTGTAAACGAAGGTGCGGCGGTTGCCGATGATGACCAGGGTCTGCATGTCCACCCGGGCCGACCCCAGTTCCTCCAGGGTGGTGACCAGGGTAGCCTGGCCGGCCCGGCCGGCCCGGCTGACCACGCCGGCCGGGGTGCGGGGGGCCAGGCGCCGGGCCAGTATCTCCAGGGCCCGGCCCAACTGCCAGTCCCGGCCCCGGCTTTTGGGGTTGTAAAGGACGATGACGAAATCCCCCCGGGCGGCCAGGTCCAGGCGCTTTTCGATGAGTTCCCAGGGGGTGAGGCGGTCGGAGAGGGAAATGAGGCAGAAGTCGTGGGTCAGGGGCGCGCCCAGGAGAGCCGCGCCGGCCACGGCCGCCGGCACTCCGGCCAGGACCTCTATGGAGAGTTGCCCCGGGCCCCGCCCCAGATCCAGGTTCCGGGCGGCCGCCACTTCAAAGACCGCCCCGGCCATGCCGTAAACTCCGGCGTCCCCGCCGGAGACCACGGCCGTGCGGCGGCCGCCCAGGGCGCTGTCCAGGGCTTCCCCGGCCCGCTTCATTTCGGCGGTCATGCCGCTTTGGTGGATGGCGGCCTTTTGGATCAGGGGTCCGGCCTGGTCCAGATACAATCCGTAGCCGTAGACCGCCTCGGCGGCCTTCAGGCTCTTGCGGGCGGCCAGGGTCAGTCCCTCGGCCCCCCCGGAGCCCAGGCCGATGATGTCCAGCTTAAAGGGCCGGCGGGCCGCCGGCCCGGCTTTCAGGCCGCCTTGGGCGGCGCGGCGACGGCCGCGGCCAGGGTGGCCCTCGGGCTTTTGACTTTGCTTATGACCAGGCGGTCCGTCCGGGCCGCCAGTAAGGCTGCGGCTTCGCATACCGAGGCTACTCCTATATTTTTTTTCACCGTTTCCGAAGGGTTGGGAACCTTGGCCCGTTCCAGTTCATCCTTGCTGAAGACCGATAAGGGCCAGTTGTTTTCCCGGCAGAGGTCCGCCAGGGCCGGTTCTTCGGCCCTGGCCTCCACCGTGGCCAGGCCGGCCACGGCGTCCCGGGCCAACAGGTGCCGGGCCAGTTCCCGGGTTATGAGTTCCTCCAGTTCGGCCCGGTCCACGCCCCGGTGGCAGCCCAGGCCCAGGAAGATGACCCGGGGCCTCAGCACCAGGTCCAGGGGGCCGGTCCGGCCCAGGCGGTAATCGACCACCACCCGGGGGGAGGGGCCGGTGAATTCAAAGCTTTCCGGCCAAAGTTCCAGGTGGGGGACCAGAAAGCCTTCCGGGTCGCTGACCCTGACTTTTTCCCCCTCCGCCAGGCGGCGGCTGAAATAGGCCAGCCGGGAGATGTCCTCCACGGCCAGGCCGTGGTCCCGGGCCAGCATTTCCAGGGCCGGCCGGCCGGAGAGGTCCGTGGCCGTGCTGATGACCGCCTGTCCCCCCAGGGCCCGGGCCGCGTCCGAGGCCAGTTGATTTGCTCCGCCCAAGTGGCCGGAGAGGAGGCTTACGGCGAAGCGCCCGTCCTGGGTCAGGACCACCACGGCCGGGTCGCTGGTCTTGGATTTCAACAAGGGCGCGATGAGCCGCACCGTAAGGCCCGTGGCGGCCACGACCACATGGCCGCCGAAGGCGTTGAAATGCGAGGCCAGGGCCTCGCCTAAGGTTTCAAAACAGAGGTCGGCCCCGAATTCGTCCGCCAGCCGCCGGGGCAGGCCCAGGGTCGGGGTATAACCCTCCTCTGAAAGGCTCAAGGCCAGGCGCCGGGCCAGGGCCGCCCCCTGGCGGGTCAGGGCGAAGACGGCGATGGTGGTCAGCCGCATGGGTCTTTCGCGGCGCGGTGGCCGTGGCTGAAACCGGGGTCGTAGAGCCGGCTGGCCGGGGCCGGGCCCTGGCCCCGGAGGGCGGCTATGGCCGGCCCGGCCAGGATCAGGGTATGCCGGTCCAGACCTTCGGCCTTGAGGGTCTCGGCCAATTGGCCGCAGGTGGTCCAGACCAGGCGGGCGTCCGGCCAGGTGGCCCGGTAGGAGAGGGCCAAGGGCGCTTCCGGGCCGTAGCCCAGGCTCAGGGCCCGGCCCGCTTCCTCCCCCTGGCCGGCCGAGAGATACAGGGCCAGGGAGGCCCCGATGGCGGCCAGGGCGGCCAGGTTTTCCCCCTCGGGTACGGGGGTGCGGCCGGCGGCGCGGGTGATGATGAGGGTCTGGGTTATTTCCGGGAGAGTGAATTCCAGGCCCAGGCCGGCGGCGGCGGCCAGGGCCGAGGTGACGCCGGGAATGATCCGGGCCGGTACGCCCCGGGCCTTAAGGGCCGTCAACTGTTCGTGGATGGCTCCGTAGAGGGAGGGGTCGCCGGTGTGGAGGCGCACCACTTTGCGGCCGGTCTCATAGCCCTGGGCCATGAGGTCCACTATCTCGCTTAAGGTCAGGGGGGCGGAGTCCACCCGCCGGGCCTCGGGCCGGGCCCAATCCAGAAGAGCCGGGTTGACCAGGGAACCGGCGTGGATCACCAGGTCGGCCTCGGCCAGGGCGTTGCGCCCGGCCACGGTGATCAGGTCCGGGTCGCCCGGGCCGGCGCCGACGAAGAGGACCGGCGTCATTTGGCGTCGCCCCGCACCAGCCAGACCTGGTTAAGGGGTTTTAGGATAAGGCTGTCTCTCAAGGGTTCGGAGCGGGCCGCCTGGAGCTGGGTCACGGACAGGTCCAGCCCGGCCTCGCTGACGGCCTTCGTGGCCAGGTTGAGGGATTCCAGGCTGATAACGCTGGTCAGGATCAGGCCCCCGGGCCGGAGCTTGGCCTTGGCCGCCTTGATGATCTTCGGCAATTGGCCGCCGCCGCCGCCGATGAAGACGCGGTCCGGCGGGGGCAGATGGGACATGGCCGCCAGGCTGTCGTCTTCGATCACCTCCACCTGGGTGGCCCCGAAAAAGGCCCGGTTGGCGGCGATCTGTTCCGTGCGCAGGGGGGATTTTTCCACGGCCCAGACCGAGCCGTAAGGGAGCAGGCTGGCCGCCTCAATGGAAACGGAACCGCTGCCGGCCCCCAGGTCCCAAAGGGTGTGATGGGGCCGGAGGTCCAATAGGCCCAGGGCCACCAGCCTTATTTCCCGCTTGGTGATAAGGCCGGCCTCGTGGACGAATTCGCTCTCCGCCATGCCCAGGGAGATGTGGGCCGGCCGTTTGAGGCATTCCAGCACCACCAGGTTCAGGGGCGAGAATTTGCGCATTTTGGCATCAAAGAGGGACCAGGTGGTGGAGCGCTCATCCTCGGTGCCCAGGTCTTCAAAGACGGTCATGCGCCAGTTTTGCTGGCCCCGGCCCAAAAGGCGCTTGGCTATGACCGTCGGGGTGTTGTCCGGGTCGGTGTAGATGGCCACGAAGCCCGAGCCGGAATGGCTGGCCCGGAAGAGGGCGCTCCAGAAGGCGGCCTGGGAATCGCGGCCGTGCAGGCTCACCACCGCGGTGCGCTCCCAGCTTATGTTCAGGCGGGCGAAGGCCTGCTGCACCAGGGTCGGAGAGGGGATGATGGCCACCGTCTCCGGGTTAATGACGGTCAGCAGTTTCTGGGCCAGGCCATAGTAGTTAGGATCGCCGCTGGTCAGCACCACCACTTTCCGGCCCTTGCGCTGCAAGGCTTTCAATTCCTTCAGCCAGCCTTCCAGGGGCAGGCTCATGCGCAGCTTTTCGGCCTTGACCTTGGGAAAGAGGGTCAACAGGCGGTCGCTGGCGCCAAGAACGTCGGCCTCCTCGATCAGGGCGAGGGCGGCCGGGGGCAGCCACTGAAGGTTGGGGATCACGCCGATGAGGTGGAGTTTCGGTTTGGTTTTTTCAGGCATGGCTCTCCCTTTATGCGGTATCTGTCAGTCCAGCCGGGCCGAAGCCAGAAGCTCGCCGTCATAATCAAAAAGCGCCAGCTTCAAACCGGGTCCGGGGCCGGCCCAGGCCCTGGCTTTGGCCAGGACCCTGGCCGCCACCGCCTCCGCCGCCGGGCGGGCCAGCCCGGCTTCTTTCAATATATCCAGGGCCCCCCGGGCTGTCAGGGCCCGGGCAACCCCGGCCAGGACATCCGGCCCGGCCGCGCCGGCCAGCCATTCGGCCAGGAGGGCCGGGTCCTGGTCCCCCCGGCGGGCGTGGGTGTTGGCCAGGCCCGCGGCCTGCTTGACGGCCTTGCCGAAAAAGACCGCCAGGCTGATGCTTTCAAAGCCGTGGCCCGCGGCTTTTGAAAGGCTGTCGCTGAAAAAATCGGCTATTTGCACAAAGGCCTCTTCGGCCAGGTCCGGCCAACGGCCGCGGGCCAGTTTTTCGCTCTGGCGGCCGGTGGTGAGCACCACTTCCCGGAACCCCAGGGCCCTGGCCAGGCTCAGGGCGCTGTCTATGGTCGCCAGATAGGCCTCGTGGGAAAAGGGCTTGACGAGCCCCGTGGTGCCCAGGATGGACAGGCCCCCGGCTATGCCCAGGCGGGGGTTCAGGGTCAGGGCCGCCAATTCCTCGCCCTTTTCCACGAATATTTCCACGTTCAGGCCGCCGGGAAAGGGGGCCAGGTTGGCCGAGATCATGGCCCGGGGACCGGGGTTGATGGCCCATTCCCCCGGGGGCAGGGCCAGCCCCGGCTTGGTCACCCGGCCCACGCCCCGCCCTCCGGTGAGGGTCAGGCCTTGGCCGGGAAGGCGGCGTAGCCGGACCCCGATGATTGCGCCGTTGGTGACGTCCGGGTCGTCTCCGGCGTCCTTGACGACCGTGGCCACGGCCTCATCAGCCGTAAGTTTTTCGCCGCCGGCCACGGGCACGTCCAGGTCCCCGCCACCGGGGAGCTTCACCCTGACCGTTTCCGGCCTCGCTTCGCCCGACAGGAGCCTTAAGGCGGCCAGGGCGGCGGCGGTGGCCGCCGTGCCAGTGGTGAAGCCGGCCTTCAGCGGCCTATCCGGCGGCGGAGGGAAGGGGTCTTCCTCAGCTTCCTCCAAGCCGGTTTTAGGGCCGTTTCGGTTCATTTCAGGCGCGCCAGTTCTATCAAGGCATTGACGACCGAGGCGGCCACATTGGAGCCGCCCTTGCGGCTCCGGTTGCTGATATGGGGATGGCCGCTGGCCTGGAGGGCCGCCTTGGATTCGACGGCGTTGACAAAGCCCACCGGCAGGCCCACGATGAGGCGCGGCCGGGGCCAGTCCGGTTCGGACTCCAGCTTTTCCAGGAGCCGGAAGAGGGCTGTGGGCGCGTTGCCGATGACCCAGAGGCCGCCTTCGGCGTTTTTGAAATACAGCTCGTGGGCCAGGTCCACCGCGGCCAGGGCGCGGGTGGAGCCGGTTTCCCGGGCCCGGGCCTTTGTTTTCTCATCGCCGATAAGGCAGACCAGGGGGTTGCCCCAGGTGGCCAGGCCGGCGGCATTGATGCCGCAAAGGGCCATTTTGGTATCGGTGACCACGGCCGCGCCGGCGCGCAGGGCCGCCAGCCCGGCGGAAACGGCCCCGGGGCTGATGACGGTCCCGGCCACATACTCGAAGTCGGCGCTGGTGTGGATCAGGCGCCGCACTACGGTCCATTCGGCCTCGGCCCAGTCATGGGCCCCGGCTTCGGCGGCGATGATGGCAAAGCTCCGCTCTTCAATGGCCCGGGGGCCTAGCTTCCATTCGGTGGGAGGGGAGGTCATGGGCGTCCTTAACCCTTGAATATCCTCTTAAGACGGCCGAAAAATCCCGGGGCGCCGTCCGGGGAAGCCGGGGTTTCGGTCACCTCCCCGGCTTCTGCCAGGGTTTCCGGCCGGGCCGCCGGCCCGGATTGCCGGTCTTGGCCGCGGCGGTAAAAGGGTTCGACTTTGGTCAGCAATAACTGGCTCAGGCCCTTTTCCCCGGGCCGGACTTCGGTGAAATCCACGGCCTGGCCTTTGGGGGCGTGACGGGCCACCAGAGGGGCGGTCTTTTGAAGCGCCTCGGACATATCCTCTTCGGTTTCCAGGCCTATCACCAGGACTGGCTCGGCTTCGGCCGAATCCTCCCTCATGGTGGTGAGATAGGCCGCCTTGACCCCCGGAAGGCCGGGCAGAAAATCCAACAGAGCCTCCACCAGCTCCCGGGGATGGACTTCCGGCGGGGCCAGGGAGACCCGGCTTCCGGCCGGCAGTTGACGTTCCTCGTAATTGGGTGGCTTGATCTGGGCCAGGAGGAAGCCGATCTCATCCTGATGGAATATCTTGTAGGTCATGGGCCCCAGGTTCAGCACCAGGGGCAGGCCCATGCCCCTGGCCATTTTAAGGAGGTGGACGGCCGGCAGGCCCAGGAAGGTGGTCTGGGGGGGCAGGTTGCCAGCCTTGGCCGCCCGTTGCAAAAGCTCGCCGGAGCTGAAAAAGGGGATGATCCTTTCCCCTTCCTTCTGGGGGTGGTCTATGGTGGCGATGACGAATTTATCATCCGGACGTAAGGGGCGGGGGCCGGTCGGTTCTTCCGGGGGCAGGGCTTCGCCGTCCGGGGTCCGGGGTTCGCCGAAGACGAAGACCTGGGAATTGATGAAGAGCCGGTAGAAAGCCGCCTTGGTCTCGTTGTTTTCCTCCCGCACGGCTTTTTCCAGGGCCGCGGCCAGGGGGTCCTGTGCCAGGCCGGAGGACAGGAGCATATCCACCTCGTCCGGCTTGAAGGCTTTGGCCAGGCCGTCCTGGCAGGTCAAAACCAGGGTCGTGCCCCGGGTCAGGCGGAAGAGGTCCGGGGCCGGCAGGGCCAGATAGGGTTCGTCCTGACCCAGGGTCTTTTTCAGGTCCTCCGGGTCGGGGAAGAAGGGGATGGCCATGAAGCCCGCGGGCTGGCTCCACTGCTTGAAATTCAACTGGGGCGCGGCCCCGTTCTGGCCTTCCTGGCGGAGGCCGGGCACGAAGACGGTGCTCTTCATCAGAAGTTCGTAGAAGGCCGGGCGGGCCTCCTGTTCGGCGGAGGCCTTTTTCAGCGCCTCTATCAATTGGTTCGCTTCGCTCATGCCCGCTCCTTTGGTTAAATAAATTATTGTAACCGCCGGGCCGGTTTCCGTCAACCATGGGCCGCTGCCCTATTTCAAAATTTGGCTTTGACCTGGGACCTGGTTGTGCTATAATATTTAATTCGAGATGATCAGGGCAGGGGAAAGACCTTGATTTCAGAGGCGGTATGAATACGATAGTCATCGTCGTCCATGTGCTGGCGGTCGTGGTGCTGGTTTTGACCGTCCTCCTCCAGGCCGGCAAGGGCGCGGGCATGGGGGCGGCTTTCGGCGGTTCCTCCGGTTCGGTGGGGGCCCGCGGCCCGGCCACCCTCATCGGCAAGATAACCTGCGCGGCCGCGGTCATATTCATGTGCACCTCCATGTTCCTGGCCATCAACCAGGGCGGACACAAGACCGAATCCGTGATGAGCGGTTACGTCGAGCCTCCCCTAGCCCCGGCCGAAGCCGTCCCGGCGCCTTCCGCGTCCCCGGCGGATCAAGGCCCCGCGGCGGAACAGGCCGAGTGAGTCCCGGCCGGCGTTACCCGCTCTCCGATCTGGTCGTGGCCCTTGATGATGTGCCGCCTGAGGGTCTGGAGCGCCCCCTGAACATCGGCCCCGAGGCTCTGGCCGCGCTGGTGACCGCGGACGGTGAAGAGCCGCCCGCCTTCGTTTCCGCCCTGACCGGGGCCTTAAGGCTCCTCCGCCGGGGCGCCCGGCTACAAGTGCGGGGTTCCTTCCAGGTTGGGGCGACCCTGACCTGCGACCGTTGCCTGGCCCCGGCTTCGGCCGTCCTCACCGGCGGGCTGGAGGAAGACCTGCCCCTTTCGGCTTCGGGCGAAGAATGGCCGGAAGAGGAAGATGCCCTGGTCGTGACTGATGGCCGGGTGAACCTGGCCGGTCTTTTGGCCGAGTCCTTCTGGCTGGCCTGGCCTTACCGTTTTATCTGCCGGCCAGACTGCGCCGGGCTCTGCCTGAACTGCGGGGCCGACCTTAACCGGGGGCCCTGCGGTTGCCGCCGGGAACCGGGCTGACCCCGCCGGGCTTGACTTCCGCTGAATTTTATGAAGGTGTTATATGGCAGTACCCAAGAGAAAACAGAGCAAGATGAAAGGCCGGCAGCGCCGCACCCATTACACGGCCCTGGCCCCCACCGTGGTCAAGTGCGCCCATTGCGGCGAACCCAAGCGGCCTCATCATGTCTGCCCCCACTGCGGCGTTTACCGGGGCCGTCAGTTTTTGAAAGTCGGTGAATAAGACGCCGGCGGAGGGGAGGGCGGCTTCGCCTGCCCCCCTGGTCACGGCTGAAAAATGCCTGGGCTGCCGGCTGTGCCAGGCCGCCTGTCCGGTCGCCGCGGTGGCCTTCCCCCGGGGCCGGCCCGAGGTCGGCCCGGGTTGCCGCCGGTGCGCCGCCTGCCTGGAAGTCTGTCCGGCCGGAGTCTTCGCGGCCACCGAATAAGGTATCGAGGATGACGCGACCATGGAAAAAGTCGTTCTGATAACCGGCGGAGCCCGGGGCATAGGCCGGGCCGTGGCCCTGCGCCTGGCCGGGCCTGAAACCGCGGTTATAATCACCCACCGCGATCCGGCTTCCGCCGGGGCGGCCGAAACTCTGGCTCTGCTCAAGGCCAGGGCCGGGGCGGCCGAGGCTCAGGTCTGGGCCGCCGAGGACCCGCAGGCCGCCCAGGAAAATATACAGGCCGTGGCCGAACGTTTCGGCCGGCTGGATGTGCTGGTCAACAACGCCGGACTGGCCCGGGACGGCCTCAGCGTGCGCCTGTCCGACGATGACTGGCGGGAAGTGTTGTCGGCCAATCTTTTCAGCGCCTTCAACTGCGCCCGGTCCGCGGCCCGCGTCATGATGAAACAGCGCTGGGGCCGCATCATCAATCTCAGTTCCGTGGTCGCCCTGACGGGTAATGTCGGCCAGGCCAACTACAGCGCCTCCAAGGCCGGCCTTCTGGGCCTGACCCGCACCCTGGCCCTGGAACTGGCCTCCAGGAATATCACCGTCAACGCCGTGGCCCCCGGTTGGATAGAGACCGACATGACCGCCGGTCTGCCGGAAAAAGTGCGGTCCTCGTTCCTGGAACGCATACCTCTGGGCCGGCCGGGGACGGCCGAGGACGTGGCCGGGGCCGTGGCCTTTCTGGCCTCCGAAGAGGCCGCCTATATCACCGGCCAGACCATCAGCGTCAACGGCGGGCTATATATGTAGCCCCGCGCCCTCCTGGTCCTTCCGGCCCCGGGAGGGGCGGCTGACTTGTCAAGCCGGGTTTTTTTTATTAAAATGAGTAAATCCCAAAAGGCGGGGCGCCGTAAAGGACGCCGGCGTGACAAGTCCGGCCCCGGGCCGCCCCAAAAAGGAGAACAGCATGTCAGATGTAACTTCCCGGGTCATTAATGTCGTCGCGGAGCAGCTTTCCGTGGAGGCCGCCGAGATCCGTCCGGAATCCTCTTTTCAGGACGACCTGGGCGCCGATTCCCTGGACCTGGTGGAACTGATCATGGCCATGGAAGAGGAGTTCGACATAAAAATCGATGACGAGGCGGCCCAGAAGCTCAAGACCGTCCAGTTGGCGGTGGACTTCATCAACAACAGCCTAGCGGCCAAATAGCCGGGCGGATCATGGCCAGAACTCAGTCGCCCCGGCGGGTGGCCGTTACCGGCGCTTCCCTGCTGACTCCCATGGGCAACGACCTGGCCTCTTCCTGGCTGGCTTTGACCGAGGGCCGCGGCGGTGTCGGCCCCATAACCAGATTTGACACCTCAGGTCTTAAGACCACCATCGCGGCCGAACTGAAAGGCTTTGACCCGGGCGATTTCCTGGATAAGAAGTCGGTCAGGCGTTTTGACCCCTTCATCTGTTACGCCGTGGCCGCGGCCAAAATGGCCCTGGCCGACAGCGGCCTCGTCCTGGACGAGAGCCTGGCCGAGGCCGTGGGTTGCGTCCTGGGTTGCGGCCTGGGGGGCCTGACCACCATTGAGGCCAACCACGAGACCCTACTCCACCGGGGCCCGGACCGGGTCAGCCCCTTTTTCGTGCCCATGATGATAGGCAACATGGGGGCGGGGCAGGTGGCCATAGAGCTGGGCCTCAAAGGTCCCAACCTCCTGGTTTCCACGGCCTGCGCCGCCGGCACCCACGCCATAGGCTGGGCCTTTCAGCATATCCGCGACCATGGTTATCCCGCCGTTCTGGCCGGGGGCGCCGAAGCGGTCATCACCCCCCTGGCCATCGCCGGCTTCAACTCCATGAAAGCCCTCTCCACCCGCAACAGCGAACCGGAACGGGCCAGCCGGCCCTTCGACCGGGACCGCGACGGGTTCGTCATGGGCGAAGGGGCCGGTTTCATGCTTTTGGAGGAATGGGACCGCGCCGTGGCCCGGGGCGCCCGTATCTACGCCGAGGTGGCCGGTTTCGGCGCTTCGGCCGATGCCTTCCACATGACCGCTCCCCCCGAGGACGGCCAGGGCGCGGTTCTGGCCATGCGGGCCGCCCTTTCGGATGCGGCCGCTCTGGACCTGGGACCGGCCGACATCGGCTATATCAACGCCCACGGCACTTCCACCGGCTTAAACGATGTCATTGAGACCCGGGCCATCAAGACCGTGTTCGGTCCGCAGGCCGGGGACCTAGCCATAAGTTCCACCAAGTCCATGACCGGTCATCTTTTGGGCGCGGCCGGCGGGGTGGAGGCTGTCATCTGCGCCCTGGCCCTCAAGCATGGCTTGATCCCCCCCACCGTCAACCTCGATCAGCCGGATCCCGAATGCGACCTGGATTATGTGCCCCATAAGGCCAGGCCGGCCCGGCTTACGGCCGCGCTCAGCAATTCCTTCGGCTTCGGCGGCACCAACGGCTGCCTTGTCCTGAAGGCCGCCGGCTGATACGCCGCCCCGGTTGCCCCTACTTCCCCGGCCCGGACAATAATGTCAAGCAATATGGAAACGCCATTGGATCAACGCGACCCCCTGGTCGCCGCCCTCATCAATGGCGAATTGAGCCGGCAGCGCCGGGAATTGATCCTCATAGCCTCGGAAAATTTCGTCTCGCCCGCCGTCCTGGCCGCCGCCGGCTGCGTCTTGACCAATAAATACGCCGAAGGCTATCCGGGCGCCCGCTACTACGGGGGCTGCGAGTTCGCCGACCAGGCGGAAAATCTGGCCGTCAGCCGGGCGCGGCAAATTTTCGGGGCCGAGCATGTCAATGTCCAGCCCCATTGCGGTTCTTCGGCCAACATGGCCGCCTTTATGGCGGTGATGAAGCCCGGCGATACCCTTATGGCCATGAGCCTGGCCCACGGCGGCCATCTGACCCACGGCTCGCCCGTCAATTTTTCTGGCCGCCTGTTCAATATCCTGCCTTACGGAGTCCGGGCGGACGACGAACTGATCGACTACGACGACCTACTGATCCAGGCCGAGCGGCATAAACCCGCCGTTATAGTGGCCGGGGCTTCGGCTTATCCCCGGGTCGTGGATTTCGACAGGTTCCGGGCGGCGGCCGAGGCGGCCCGGGCCGTTCTGGTCGTGGACATGGCCCATTTCGCCGGCCTGGTGGCCGCCGGGCTCCACCCTTCTCCGGTGGAGGCCGCCGATATAGTCACCAGCACCACCCATAAGACCCTCAGGGGGCCCCGCGGCGGCCTGATCCTGGCCAAAGGCGCCCTGGCCCGGCCCATCGACGCCCAGGTCTTTCCCGGTCTTCAGGGCGGCCCCCTTATGCATATCATAGCGGCCAAGGCTGTTGCCTTCGGCGAGGCCTTGACCTCCGAATTCCGGGACTACCAGCGGCAGGTCCTGGCCAACGCCCGGCGCCTGGCCGACGGTTTGACCGCGGCCGGTTTCCGGCTGGTTTCCGGCGGCACCGGCACCCATCTGGTCCTCCTGGACCTTCGTCCCAGAAACATTACCGGCCTTAAGGCCGAAAAGACCTTGGAACAAGTCGGCCTGATCGTCAATAAAAACGCCATACCCTTCGATCCCCAGCCCTTCTCCGTGACCTCAGGGCTCCGGCTCGGCACCTCGGCCCTGACCACCAGGGGGCTTAAAGAGCCGGACATGGACCAGGTGGCGGGATTCATCGACGAGGCCCTGCGCCGGGCCGATGATGAAGCCGCCTTGAAGGATATCCGCCGCCGGGTGGAGACCCTGGCCGGCCGTTTCCCCCTCTACCCCGGGTTTCAATGACGGCGGCTGAAGTACGGGCCGGACCCGGAGGGCCCGGGCCGGAGGACGAACGTCCGGGCTGGGATGAGTATTTTCTGCGCCTGGCCGAATTGGCCGCCACCCGTTCGACCTGCCTCAGGCGGCGGGTGGGGGCGCTTTTGGTGGCCGACCGCCGGGTCCTGACCACGGGTTACAACGGGCCGCCCCGGGGTCTTCCCCATTGCCGGGAAGCGGGCTGTTTAAGGGAGACCCTTAAGATCCCCTCCGGCCAGCGCCACGAGATCTGCCGGGCTATCCACGCGGAGCAGAACGCCATTCTCCAGGCCGCCCAGCACGGCGTTTGCATCCGCCAGGCCACCTTATATTGCACCCATCAGCCCTGCGCCATCTGCGCCAAGCTGATCCTGAATCTCGATGTCGTCCGCCTTGTCCTGCGCGGCGCCTACCCTGATGCCCTGGCCCAGAGCCTTTTTCGGGAAGCTGGTTTTGCCCGGGAAGAGGCCGAAGACCTCGTCATCTGGACCAAAAATATTTAATGCGGAAAGCTTTTGACCGGGCGCATTCTGAGGCCTGGCTGCGTCAGAAAATTTGTCATATTAGCTGAATTATGGCATAATACCGCCATTAATCGTCAAGCTGGCCGGCTCTTGACTACATCGCGAGCGGGAGAGGCCCATGAAATTTCTGACTTTGGCCGGCGTCGCTCTCAGAAGCCTCTTTCTGGAGGCCTCCTGGAACAGCCGGGGGCAGCAGAACCTGGGCTTGGCCGCCGCCATAGATCCGGCTTTGAAGCTTATCCATTCGCCTGGAGACGCCTTGAAGTCCGCCCGGGAAAGGGCCTTGGACTTCTTCAACACCAATCCGGTTTTAAGCGGCCTGGCCATAGGGGTCGTCCTCAGGCTGGAGGAGGATGTGGCCGCCGGCCGACTGAGCGCTATGGAGCGGAGCCGGCTGTCGGCCAGCCTGAATCTGGCCTTGGCTTCCATCGGCGACGCCCTGTTCTGGCAGTCCTGGCTGCCGTTCTGCGCCCTGGCCGCGGTCTGGGCGGTCCTGTCGCTGGGTCAGTGGTGGACGCCCCTGATCTTGCCGGGTTTGTTCTGCCTGCCGGCCCTACCGGTGAGGTTGGGCGGCCTTTATCTGGGTTACGGCCAGGGGGGCCAGGTCATTGATTTTCTGGCGCGCCTCAAGGCCCAGCGCCTGGCCCAGCGGATCCGGCGGGTCATGGCTCTTTTGGTGGGAGTTTCCACGGTCGTCCTCATACCCGCCCACGAACACGCTTTTTCCCTGGGCGGCCTGTGGGCGGCCCTGGTTCTGGTCACGGCCGGCATACTTCTTCTGAGGACGGCGGTCAGGCGGGCTCGGGCCTTGCATTTCTGGTATCCTCTCTTCCTGGTGGCCGTGGCCTGCGTCTTTCTGGCCTGCCTGGATATTTTAAGCGGCGGCTGACCGGGACGGAGAGGGCCGGCGCGATTCTGGATCAAAAAGGGGGTGCCTCCGGGGTTCCGCCATGGACATGATGATCGAAACTAGGGAATTGGTCATTACGAACCGGCTGGGCCTCCATGCCCGGGCCGCGGCCAAACTGGTTCAGGCCGCCCAAGCCTACCAGGCGGATATCAGCCTGGTCAAGGACGGAGAAAAGGCCGATGCCCGCAGTCTTTTGAGCCTAATCAGTCTCGGTTGCGCCGAAGGTTCCCGCGTCACGGTGGAGGCGGCGGGCGCCGACGCCCTGAAGGCGGTTCTGGCCGTCAAGACCCTTTTCGAAGAACGTTTTGGTGAGGAATGACCGCTTCCAGGGGAGAAACGGTGGTGAACGCCGCGGGCGTTTCCGCGGGCATCGCCATCGGCGAGGCCCTGGTCCTGAGCCGCCCCCGGATGCGCCTGCCCAACTACCGTCTGCCCAACCCGGAACTGGTGGAAGCGGAAATAGAGCGCCTGGACCAGGCCCGGGACCAGGTCCGGGCCCGCTTAAGCTCCGCCCGCACGGGTCTCCCCCCCGAGCTTTACAGCCAGGCCGGCATAATAGACGTCCACCTTCTATTGCTGGACGACCCGCTGTTGTCGGGTGAGGCCGGGCGGCTGATCCGGGAAAAGCGGATTAACGCCGAACAGGCGGTCCTGCGGACCATTGAAAAGGTGAACGGGCTCATGGCCAAGGTGGCGGACGAATACATCGGCGCCCGCCTGTCAGATGTGGAAATGCTGGCCTATGCCCTGATCTCGGCCCTCAGGGGGGACAAGGCCGACCGGTTGCCGCTGATTCCGGCCGGTTCCATTTTGGTCGTGCGGGACATCAGCCCGGCCGAGCTTATGGAAGTCGCCGACTCCGAGACGGAGATGGCGGGCCTGGTCATTGAAAGAGGCGGCCGCACTTCCCACACGGCCATTGTGGCCCAGGCCCTGGAGCTGCCGACCGTGATCGGGGCCAAGAACATCGGCTCCAGGATAACCAGCGGCGACACCATCATCATTGACGGACGATCCGGCCGGATCATAATCCGGCCGGACCAGGAGACCCTGGACAATTATCGCGACCGGCAGGCCGTGGAATGGTCGTTCACGGCCGAAATCGTCCGCTCCTCCCACCTTCCGGCCCTGACCCTGGACGACCGGCGTATCAATATTCTGGGCAACATGGAACTGGAGGAGGAATTGCCGGCCATCCTCAACTACGGCAGCGAAGGCGTGGGCCTTTACCGCACCGAGTTCATGTATCTGAACCGTAAGATACTGCCCACGGAGGAGGAGCTTTTTCAGACTTACAGCCGGGTGGTGGGGACCGTGGCTCCGCGCCAGGTGGTCATCCGCACCCTGGACCTGGGCAACGACAAGATAGTCACCGGGCCGGCCGCGGCGGCCCCTGGTTCTCTCAACCAGGCCCTGGGCCTCCGGGGCATCCGTCACTGTCTTTCCAACCGGGACCTGTTCCAGACCCAGATCAGGGCCATTCTGCGGGCTTCCGTCCTGGGCGACCTGAAAATCATGCTGCCCATGGTTTCCAACCTCGATGAACTGCGGGCCACCAGGGCCTTGATCGACGAGGCCGAGGAGTCGCTCCGGCGGCAGGGGGCCCCGCACAAGGCGGGCCTGCCCCTGGGGGTCATGATCGAGGTGCCGGCCACCCTTTTCATAGCCCGGGAACTGGCTTCCGAGGCCGCCTTTTTTGCCGTGGGCACCAACGACCTCATCCAATACGCCCTGGCTGTGGACCGGGCCAACCCGGAGGTGTCTGAAATTTTTCAGCCGTTGCATCCGGGTATTCTGCGCATGCTCAAGCTTATTTTGGATATCGGCCGGGAAACGGGCACCCCGGTGTCCATCTGCGGGGACATGGCCGCCGGGGGCCTGACGGCCGGGGTCTTGGTTGGGCTGGGGGCTGAGACCTTGTCCATGCCTCCGGCGGCCATACCGAAAATCAAACGCCTGGTCAGAATGTCCAGCTTGGCTGAAATGAGCGCTCTGACCGCCGAGATACTTGCGGCCGGCACCGCCGGCGAGGCCGCCGCCCTGGCCGCCAGCCGCCTCTCCGACCGCTTCCCGGAACTTTTAAACTGAATATCAGGAATGGTGCGAGTGAGGGCCCCAGGGGAAGTGCCCGAGGTGCTTGCCTATGGAGTTTTTGATCAGGCTGACGTTGCCCAAAAATTCCCCGGGGTCGAAAAATGGCGCGCCGGTCCCGTTGGCGTAGTTTTTCAGCGGGGTGAACGAGGCCGCGGTTATGAATTCCCGGCGCGGCCAGAGTTTGTCAAGCTCGGCCTTCAGACGGTTCTGGTTAAGTCCCCCGCTACGGTCAATAAAATAATCGGCCAACAGCCTCATGAGGGCGATGGACCTGGTGGCCAGTACCTCCACCGGAACCCGCAATTCATCCCGGGCCCCGGCTTTCAGTTCCGGCTGGTTGTCCATCTCTTTGATGACTTTCATAAACTGCGTCGAAGGGGTGAGCACACCCAGGCAGTTCAGGGCCGCTCCCGATTCCTGGGGCTGGGAAAACGCATAATGGAGCGCCCTGAAGAGAACCTGGGGAGCGACGTAAAAAGAGTTCAGGCGCTCAATATCAATCTTGACACGGTTTGGCCTGAGACCTTCCGGGCCGGAGGCGGACAGAGTGGTAAAAACCAGGCAAGGGTCCGGCCCGGCCGCCGGCGTCTGGTCTGATTCCAGGGCCGGCGATTTTGTTTTTTCATCGTGATCCATTCGGGAACCTCATTATGAGCGGGCTTTGGAGGCTTCAGGCTGTGGCGGCCGGGGTTCCGGTGAGGGCGTTTTTGATCTCCAGGGACAGGGCGCGGGCCCCCAGTTCCTGGTCGATCAGGAAGAGAGCCGCCCCCTGGCCGGCGGCCAGTTTGAATTTCCGGGCTGTTTCCTGGGCCGTGGCTTCCTCTTCCACCTGTTCGGTTATGAACCAGCCCAGGAAGAGTTCCGAAGCGTGGTCGTTTTCCGTCCGGGCCAGGTTCATCAGGCTGTTCAAAAGGGCCGTCACCTTCTGCTCATGGGCGTGGGCCGCCTCGAAGATTTCCAGGGGCGTCTTCCACTTGGGGGCCGGGGCCTCGATGGGAGCCAGGGCGATCCGCCCGCCCCGGTCCAGAATGTGGTTGAAAATTTTTTGAGCGTGGAAAACCTCTTCCCGGACCTGGAGGGCCATCCACCTGGCCGCGCCCGGAAGGCCTTCGGCCGCCAGCCAGGCGTTCATGGCCAGGTAAAGATAGCTGGAATACAGTTCGGCGGTTATCTGGCCGTTGAAGGCCGTGGTCATCTTTTTGGAAAGCATTGGGTCACTCTCTTTCGCGGGTGTTTTGTTTTTTTGCCGCCGGCCGTCTTGGGGGCCGTTTTTGGTCCCCCTTGTCCACCACGATGAGTTCCGGGGCTTTTATGAGCACCTTGGTGCCCGGGGGGATGCTCTCGGTCAGCCAGACGTTGCCGCCCACGGTGGAGCCGGCTCCGATGACCGTATCACCGCCCAGAATGGTGGCCCCGGAATAAATGATGACGTCATCCTCCAGGGTGGGATGCCGTTTTAGGCCGGCCAGTTTGGCCGTGGCCCCCTTCGGCAGGGACAGGGCGCCCAGGGTAACGCCCTGGTAGAGCCGCACCCTGGCCCCTATTCGGGTGGTTTCGCCGATGACGACGCCGGTGCCGTGGTCGATGAAGAAGGAAGGGCCTATTTCCGCGCCGGGATGTATGTCGATGCCGGTTTTGGCGTGGGCGAATTCCGTCAGGATGCGGGGCAGGAAGGGCACCTGGCGCAGGTACAGTTCGTGGGCCAGGCGCTGCACCGTGATGGCGAACAGGCCGGGATAACAGAAGACTATCTGGTCATAATGGACGCCGGAGGCCGGGTCGCCCCCCCTGGCCGCGTCCACATCCGTGGCCAGGATCTCCCGGAGCCAGGGCAGGCGCCTGATAACGGCCAGGGCGATCTCCTGGCCCTGTTTATCACAGTGCGTGCAGGAATAGTTATAGCGCCGGCAGTCGTGGCGGATGGAGGCGGCCACTTCCCGGCTCAGGCGCTCATAAAAAACATACAGGATCTGTCCGGTGTGGTATTCGAAATTCAGCTCCGTGACCGGCCGGGGCGAGAAAAAGCCGGGGAAGAGCAATAGCCTGGCCAGTTCGATCAGGTCCTTGGCCGCCCGGAAGGAAGGTGTCGGCACCTGGCTGATATGCTCCAAGGCCGGCAGGCCCTTTCTCAGGTCCGACAGTTTTCTGACTATTTTCGCCAGTTCCGATTTGGCCAGTTCCGAAGCCGCTTCTTCCCGGAGGTCCGGGGTCTGCGGCGGGGGGGCGGCGGGTTTGCGCTTGGTCATGCGTCAGGCTCCTGTCCGGGGGCCTCAGGCCGGCCGGACGGTCAGGTTCAAAAGTTTGTCGGGCACGAACACTTTTTTGATTATGCTCTGGCCTTCCAGCCACTTTGACAGGGCCGGGCCGGCCAGGATGAGCGGCTCGGCTTCTTCCTGGGTCAGGCCGGCCGGCAGCCGCATCCTGGCCCGGACCTTGCCGCCGATCTGGACCACGTATTCCACCTCGTCCAGGAGGGTGGCCGCCTCGTCATAGGCCGGCCAGCCGCCTTGGAAGACCGTTTCCCGGTGGCCCAAAAGGCTCCACAATTCTTCGGCCGCGTGGGGGGCCAAGGGGGCCAATAGGCGCACCGCCGCCTCGGAAACCACCCGGTTCCTGATCCTGTTTTTGGTGAGATGGTTTATGAGTTCCATCAGCCGGGCAATGGCCGTGTTGTAGGAAAAGCGGGCCAGGTCCATGGTCACGGCCTTGATGGCGCTGTGGAGAATGCGGCGGGTCTCGCCGTCGGCGGGTTCGCCCTCGGTCAGGGATTGTCCCTCCTCGGGGAGGACCGCGGCCCAGAAGCGGTCCAGGAAGGACTTCATGGCCCTGACCCCGCCGTCGCGGAAATCGCCCCCTTCCAGGTAGGCGCCCATGAACATCAGGTACATACGGAAGGAATCGGCCCCGAATTTGTCCAGGTATTCGTCGGGGTTGATGACGTTCCCCCGGCTTTTGGACATCTTGGCCCCGTCGCGGACGATGAGGCCGTGGGCCACGAAGCGCCGGTAAGGTTCTTCGAAATCCAGGGCCCCGCAGGCCTTAAGGGCCCGGCAGAGCCAGCGGCTGTAAAGAAGGTGCAGCACCGCGTGCTCATTGCCGCCCACATAGAGATCCACCGGCAGCCATTTTTCGAGGCGGCCGGCGTCAAAGGGCCGGTCGTCGAATTCCGTGGCCGGGTAGCGGTAGAAATACCAGGCCGAGCAGAGAAAATTGTCCGAGACGTCGGTCTCCCGGGTGGCCGGGCCGCCGCATTCGGGGCAGGTGGTCCTAAAGAAGGCCTCGTCTCGCCGGAGGGGGGAAAGCCCCTGCCCGTCAGGTCGGTAGTCATCCAGAAAGGGCAGGACCACCGGCAGGTCTTTTTCCGGCACCGGTATGGTCCCGCAGCGGTCGCAATAAATTATGGGAATGGGCGGGCCCCAGTAGCGCTGGCGGCTGAGGCACCAGTCCCGGAGGCGGTAGTTGATCTTGGGCTCGGCCAGGCCGCGTCCGGCCAGGTGGCCGGTGATGGCCTCGGCCCCGGCCTCCGTGGCCGCCAGACCGTTGAAATCGCCGGAATTGACCAGGAGCCCCTCGCCGATATAGGCTTCATCCAGCCGGTCCCGGGCCAGGCCGTCGGGGGAGACCACCTGGCGGACGGGGAGGTCGAATTTACGGGCGAAGTCGAAGTCCCTTTGGTCGTGGGCCGGCACGGCCATGATGGCCCCGGTGCCGTAGCCCATCAACACATAGTCGGCGGCCCAGATGGGGATCCTCTCGCCGTTGACCGGGTTGACGGCCCAGGCCCCGGTGAAGACGCCGGTCTTTTCCCGGCCCTCGGCCTGGCGGTCCACCTCGGTCAGCCGGGCCGCCTCGGCCTGGTAGGCGGACAGGGCGGCCGATTGGCCCGGGGCGGTTATTTCGGCCAGCAGGGGATGTTCCGGGGAGAAGACCATGTAGGTCACCCCGAAAAGAGTGTCCGGCCGGGTGGTGAAAATTTTGAAGGCCGGCCCGTTTTCCACCTGGAAGATGACCTCGGCCCCCCGGCTGCGGCCGATCCAGTTGCGCTGGGCCGTCTTGGTCCGCTCTGACCAGTCGATGTGGTCGAGATCGTCCAGCAGCTCCCCGGCATAGGCCGTGGTCCGGAAATACCACTGTTCCAGGTCCTTCTTGCCAACCTGGGTTGCGCAGCGCTCACATTCGCCGTCGATGACCTGTTCCGAGGCCAGGACGGTCTGGCAGCTCGGGCACCAGTTCACCGGGCCCTTCTTTTTATAAGCCAGGCCGTTTTTATAAAGGGCCAGGAATATCCACTGGGTCCAGCGGTAGTATTCCGGGCTGGTGGTGTCCACCTGTCGGCTCCAGTCCACCATCAGGCCGATTTTCTGGAGCTGTTCCCGGAAGCGGGCTATGTTTTGGGGCACCAGTTCGGCCGGGTGGCGGCCGGTTTTCAGGGCGAAGTTTTCCGAATGCATGCCGAAGGCGTCGAAGCCTAAGGGCTCGAAGACATCGCGCCCCAGGAGGCGGTGGTAGCGGCCCTGGATGTCGGAGCCCACGAAGGCGAAGACATTGCCCACGTGAAGGCCCTCGGCCGAGGGGTAGGGAAACATCATCAGGTTGTAGAAAGGCCGTTCGGCCTTATCCAGGTCCACCCGGTTCGTGCCCCGCTCCTCCCAGAGTTTCCGCCATTTGGATTCCACCGCCCGGGGGTCGTATCCGGCCATATGCGCTTAATGCCTCGCTTTTTGCAAAAGTGATAAACTTTATAACATAAACCCGGCCCAAGTCAAGGCCATGGGCGGCTTCCAAACCGGAAAGTCAATGGCGTCAGGACCGGGGATAGAGTTCCCGGCCGCGCAGGCGGTGGAAGCTTTCCCTCAGTTTCTGGAACATGGCGTAAACCAGGGGGATGACCACGATGCCCAGGATAGAGGCGCTGAACATGCCTCCGAAGACGACCACCGAAACGTTCTGGCGGCTCATGGCCCCGGGTCCGGTGGAGATGATGAGGGGGAGTAAGCCGGCCAGAAAGGAGATGGAGGTCATCATAACCGCCCGGAACCTGAGGTTGGCCCCCTCGGCCGCGGCTTCCCTGATGCCGCGCCCCCTCTCCCGGGAAACCTTGGCGAATTCCACGATGAGGATGGCGTTTTTGGAAGCCAGGGCGATCAGGGTCACCAGGCCGATCTGGACGTAGATGCCCAGGGTCTGGCCGCTGATCATCACCGCGAGCAAGGCCCCGTAGAGGGCGGCGGAGATGGAGAATATGACCCCGATGGGAATGGTCCAGCTCTCGTAGAGGGCCACCAGAAAGAGATAGGCGAACAGAAGCGACAGGGCGAAGACATAGATGGTCTGGCCCGAGGATTGCTTTTCCTGGAGAGTCCCGCCGGTCCACTCGAAGCCGTAGCCCCGGGGGAGGTCCGCCGAAACCGCCTCCATGGCCGCGATGGCCTCGCCCGTGCCCAGGCCCGGCTTGGCCGAGCCCTGGATCTTGATGGTCCGGCTGTTGTTGTAGCGGGTGATGTTGTGGGGCGCGGTGGTGACCCGGGCCTCAATCAGTGAGCCGAGGGGCACCATGCCCCCGGACCCGGAGCGGACGTGGAGGTTATAGACGTCCGAAAGGTTGCGGCGCTGGTCGGCCCCGGCCATCAATATGACCCTGAAGGTCCGTCCCTCCAGGTTGAAGTCGTTTACGTAATAGCCGCCTAGGAATGACTGCATGGCCGCGAAGACGTCCGAAACGGGCACCCCGAGGGCCTCGGCCTTGTCCCTATCCAGGGTGATGTCGATTATGGGGGTGCCGGTGTTGAAGAAGGTCATGACGTACAAGAGGCGGGGGTCGCGCATGGCCCGGCCCATGATCGAAAAGCCCTGGCCCTCGAATTCCCGGAAGGGGCGGCCCTCGTAATCCATTAGCTGGTATTCGAAGCCGCCCACCGAGCCCAGGCCGATGATGGCCGGAAAGGGGAAGGACCGGGCCGAGCCTTCGATGACGGAGGCCAGGCGCATATTGGCCTGGCCCATGATGGACATCAGGGATTTGGACCGGTCGGTCCGTTTTTCGTATTCGTCGAGGAGGACGAACATGAAAGCGGCGTTGTGCTGCTCCGCGTTGTTGACCAGGTTCATGCCCAGGACCACCATGACATTGCGGACCCCGGGTATGTCCCGAAGTAGATCGGCGGTTTTAAGGGCCGTGTCCTTGGTCTTGTCTATGGAGGTGCCTTCGGGGGTGCCGAACTGCACCAGGAAGGCCCCCATGTCCTCTTCAGGCAGAAAGCCGGTGGGCATCCGGCTCAGGACCAGGCCGGAGCAGGTCAGGAAGATGGCCACCAGGACCAGCCCGAAAGCCGAGCGCCGGAGCAGGTTTATCACCAGCCCCACGTAGCGGCGGCGGAATCCGTGCATGAATTTCTGGAAGTTACGGACCACGAAATTGGGCCGGCGGCTGTGTCCCGGCTTGATGAAGACGGCGCACAGGGCCGGGGAGAGGGTCAGGGCGTTGATGGCGGAAATGAAGGTGGAGACGGAGATGGTCACCGCGAACTGCTGGTAGAGCTTGCCGGAAACCCCGGGG
>Ga0082212_10000424_pt1 | contig 61733 bp, 60 predicted proteins | sample TergutNt197P3_FD_71548 | JGI IMG/M metagenome (GOLD analysis project Ga0082212, IMG submission 71548) | Neocapritermes taracua P3 segment gut microbial communities from Petit-Saut dam, French Guiana - Nt197 P3 | ecosystem: Host-associated > Arthropoda: Insects > Digestive system > Gut ... | reverse complement strand
GCCAGCGGAACGAGGATTCCGCCCGATCCCTCGACCAGAATGATGTCGTGGGCTGATTCAAGCCGTCGGTATGCCGCCTCGATCACAGCGGGGTCCACGACCTTGCCCTCGCGCTTTGCGGCCAGATGAGGCGAGGAGGGATAAGCAAACCTGTACGGACAAAGATCCTTCAGGGCGTCTTCCGGCACATCCTCCGGCAGCCCCATAAGCCGGCGGTGCATTCCCAGGTCGGCATGCCGCCCGTCTTCCCCCGTCTGAACCCACTTCTGGGTAATCGCGTTAACGCCGCTCTCGCGTAAAAAACCCGCCAGCAGTCCGCAGACTATTGTCTTTCCCACTGATGTATCGGTCCCGGTGATAAAAACCCCTCTCATTCAACTTCTCCCTTAAAACCTGCGCCGCGGCAGAAAAATACCTGGTAGGTCGCCCGAATCCCGCCAAACCGCTCCCGGTAGGCACGTTCCACCCGCGAGAGCCGCCCGGCGCTCCAGCCCTTTCGCAAACCGCCGCCTCCGGTGCCAGTGTGTCTTATGCTCCTTAAGAGTTCGGAAAGATCGTTGAACTCCTGTTGATACGTTTGCTCCGTAACCTCTGTTTCGGAAAAAACAGCCGAAAGCGACGCCTCGACCTTATCTCTGGAAAGAAACCGGGATGCCGCCGTCCGTTCCGTTTCCCCATCCTCCCGCGTATCCAAAAGCGCATCGTCAAGCTCGGCAAACGTTTTGGGACCAAAATAGGTAAACGTGAGAGAACCAGCTTTATGCAGTATCGAACTCATCCTTTGAATGGTGCGATCAAACGAATGAAACCACTGGAAAGTGGCGTTTGATGTAATCAGGTCGTATTCCCCGGAAACAACCTCTTCGGCGTTGGCTGTCCGAAAATACGCTTGCGAACCAACGGTACGCTCTCTGGCCTGCCTGACCATAGTCTCGGAAATGTCGATTCCTTCGATGGTCGCATGCGGGAAAGCGTCGATAAGCTCCCTTGTATAAAGACCCGTGCCGCATCCCGGCTCAAGGATTTTTCCAATCCTTCCTTCATTCAATCCTTTGCGGGTAAATTCCAGAAGATCCACAGCCGACAGCCGCTGAACGTGGGCATACTCTTCATAGCGGGTCAGGCGTTCACTCATCAGATACAGAAAAACCGCTATCCAGAAATGCCGCGTGCGGCGCTCCCGGAAGCAGGCAAAACGTCGCGGCGTCTATTGCGCTAGCCAGTTTTTTAGCTTCGTCCACGGGAGCCACAACATCTTTTTCTCCATGGATAATTCTCACCTGGCGGGAAGAAATGGAATCTGCCGGAAAATCAACGTGTTCCAAGTAGTCAAGGCCGGACAAAAGCGTGTCCTTATCCATCGTCCTGATATATTCTTCTTGCAACCCACAGCGGAACAGTCGGCATTCTTTCATGCGGGAAGGGAAAAAGCAATGCATGTAGAAATCGGACAGGCACGTACGCTGGTCGCGCAGTAGCGCGGACCGGACCAGTTCCACATCGGAGAGCGGATACCGACGCCGGATGCCAATCAGCGCGAGATCCCGCACATGCGACGGATATTTCCCGGCAAACTCCGCCGCGAGAAACCCGCCCAGAGACCACCCGACGATAGTCACGGGGCCGCGGGCGGCAGTATCCAGAAACGCCGCAAGCCTGTCCGCAAACCCCTCAACGCGCAATGCCCCCAAAACCCGCACGGCTGAAACACCAGGAAAGAGGCCGTCGAATATGCGGCTGTCTGTCGCCCATCCGGGAAGCAGGACCATGGAAGGAACAGTCCCGGCGGCAACATCAAATTCTTTATGCGGCGCTGATTGCATACAAAAGTCCATTTATCTGAGAATTCGCGTGAGCGGTCGTCACAGAAAAGCGCAGGCGCGCCGATCCTTCCGGCACTGTCGGTGGACGCACCGGCAACACCAGAAAACCGCGTCCGGCCAGAGAATCCGACAGCGCGACAGCGCGGCCGCTTTCTCCTATCATCACCGGAACGATCTGGCTGTCGCCGCCGACGGTCCAGCCCATTTCGCGCAGTTTTTCCCTTAATTCCGACGACCGCCGCAACAACTCGCCGCCACGCGTTTCTCCGGCAAGACACAGCCGCAAGGCAGCCAGGTTGGCGGCAATCACCGCGGCGGGTAGAGCCGTAGAATAGATGAAACTGCGCGCCGAGTTCACCAAAAACTCCACTATCACCCTGGAGGCGGCAAGATAAGCGCCGAAACCACCAAGCGCCTTACTGAATGTCCCCATCACCAAATCGACCTCCCCCGCTAACCCTTCGGCCTCCACGCGCCCCTTTCCTTTTGCGCCGAAGACCCCGGTGGCATGCGCCTCATCCACCATTAACAAACAACGCCGGCGGCGGCAGATTTCAAGCAGATCACGCAACGGGGCAAGATCGCCGTCCATACTGAATACGCTCTCGGTCATCACCAGGCATTTACGGAACTTGTCCCGGTATTTATCAAGCAAAACCAACAGGTGCTCCGGGTCGTTGTGGCGAAAACGTATAAGCTTGGCGCGAGACAAAAGCGCGCCGTCCAGTTGGCTGGCATGGCTTAAAACGTCGGCGACGACAAGATCATGCCTCCCGAAAAGCGCCGGGACAATACCGATGTTTGCGTGGTATCCGGAATTGAAGACCAGGGCGCGTTCCGTTCCCTTGAACGCGGCAATCTCTTCCTCCAGCTCGTGGTGGATGGAAAGACTCCCGCTCATCAAGCGCGACGCTCCCGCCCCCACCCCGTACCGCTCCAAAGCATCTCTTGCCGCGGCAACCACAGCGGGGTGGGACGACAGGCCAAGGTAGTCGTTTGACGAAAAATCCACAAACTCCTTGCCCTCCCGCACAACGATCCCCGGACGCCGCTCCTCGGAGGGAGAAAGCCGCCGGATAAGCCGCGCCTGCTCCCGCTCCTCGAGAAATTTCTCCCAACTCTCCATTGCGAATTATTCTTTCCCCTGTTCCGAAGGAGCCTTCGCATGCTCGCCGCAAAAAAACTTTCCCGAAAAGAGATACCGCTCGAACATCCGTTGGTAGTCGGTCCAGCGAGCCCCTTTCGGAATATCCTCTATAGCATCGCTGAACGCCGTCACCTTGGCGTCCATATTCTCCGCAAAATGGAGCAGTACCGCTTCGATCGTCTTTGGACGCTTTGGCGACCCGTATTCAAGCTCTCCGTGGTGGGAAAGGATCATATGCTTTACCAGCATCGCCTTTTCGGACGAAAACCCGGAAAGGGAGTTGCAAACTTTGTCAACAAACTCCGCTCCTATATATATATGACCCAGAAGCCGTCCCTCATCCGTATAGTCGAAAGAGCCCTCGTACGAAAGCTCTTTCACTTTCCCCAAGTCGTGCAGCAGAGCGCCTGTCATCAACAGATCGGCGTTTACCCCTTCGTAGTGGGATGACAGAAAGCGGCAGACGCCAACGACCGACACCGTATGCTCCAGGAGACCTCCGACGTAATCGTGGTGCATCGTTTTGCCTCCCGGCGCCCGGCGGAAACAACCAGCCATTTCAGCGGCGCCCGGATCGAGAAACACAGCCGAAAGAAGCCGCTTGTAATCCGTATCCTTGACATCCTCCACGTATCCGCGCAAAAGCCCCCAGAGCTGCTCAACCTCCTTACGGGAAGCCGGCAGGTAATCGGAGAGCTCCTTTGGCCCCTCATACAGGCGCACATCGTGGATCTTGAGCTGAACACGCCCCTGATACGAAATCGCGCTCCCGCTCACTTCCACTACGTCGTCACGCTGGAACCGTTTCCCGATCTCCTCCGCCCGATCCCATACCCTTGCTTCGATGGTTCCTGTTCTGTCGCGCAACTGTACGCTCAAATAGGCTTTGCCGGTATTGCTGGTAAGCTGCGCTTTGCCCGCGACAAGGAACAATTCCCGAACCAGTTCCCCTTCCTTTATATCCTTTACGAACTTTTTCTTTTGCATGCAAACATCCTCGGCTTTCTATTCTGAATACAGTTCGAGTACGCGAAGAGCCGCCCGTATTCCGTCAACCGCTGACGAAACTATCCCTCCGGCGTGCCCCGCGCCTTCTCCAACAGGATACAACCCTTTGCATGAGACCGACTCGTAATTCACCCGCTCAATGCGTACCGGAGAAGAACTCCGCGACTCCACGGCATAGAGCGTAGCTTCCTTTGTCAAAAAACCGCGCATAGTCTCTCCAAAACGCAAAAATCCAAACCGAAGCTCCTCTTCCAGATGGGAAGGAAGTATCCCGCATAGCGTGTCATGCGTCGTTTTGGATGCGCGTACCCTGGCCGGAAAAGGCGAAACCTTTCTTCCATAAACAAAGGAAAGAAGGTTGGCCGACGGCAAGCCGCCTCTTTCTCCGCGCTCAAACGCGCGCCGCTCGATCTCTTCCTGAAAAGCGATCCCCGCAAGGGGGCATCCTTGCGGCGCTTCGCTCCCAAAGAAATCCGCCGGCGTAACCGCCGCCACAATTCCGCTGTTGGCAAAACCGGAATCCCGGCTCCGCCCGCTCATCCCGTTCACCACAGCCTGCCCGTCTCCCGAAGCCGCGTTTACCACCTCGCCGCCGGGGCACATGCAGAAAGAGTAGATCCCGCGACCGCCGGGCGTTTTCGCCTTAAGGCTATAATCCGCTCCGGGAAGCCCCTTCCCGGCGTACCCGCCATACTGGATCCGGTCGATCAGTCCCTGCGGATGCTCCACCCGTAACCCCACGGCAAACGCCTTTGGCGTCATGAGAATTCCTTGCCCATGCAATCCGCGAATGGTGTCCCTGGCGGAGTGACCAATCGCCAGAACCACGACTGGCGCGTCTATCTCCTCTCCTCCGGCAAGCCGCACTCCCCGCACCGCGCCGCCTTCCACCTTCAGCTCCTCGACACGGGCGCCAAAACGTATAACAGCCCCAAGTGACCGCAGCTCCTCCCGCATACAACGGCAAAAACCGGCAAGGCGGTCAGTCCCAACATGAGGCTTTGCGTCTAACCCAAGGCTGGAAATCCCCGCCTTGTCCGCGAAAGTGGAAATTACATGCTCCACAAGAGAATCGCCAATCCTGGTGGTGAGTTTTCCGTCAGAAAAAGTTCCCGCGCCGCCTTCGCCAAACTGCACATTGCTTTCAGGGTCAAGCGTCCCTTCTTTCCAAAACCGGGCCACGTCCCTTTCGCGCTCCTCAACCGGCCGGCCGCGCTCAAGCAGCACCGGCGGCATCCCAAACCGCGCCAGGGTCAACGCGGCAAACATTCCCGCCGGCCCCATTCCCACGACCACCGGGGGCAAGGAAGGCTTACGCGCCGGAAACCGTGGAAACGGATTTGGGGGAGGCTCGTACCTGCGGGCGTTTGGGACACGGGCGCAAACCGCCTCCTCGTCCTCGGATGACCGGAGAGCGCATTCCACCGTATACACTCTCCGCGGCGCCCCTTTTCCGCGGGCGTCAATTCCTCTGCGGACGATGGAAAACCGCTCCACTCCGTCAGCAGGAACGCCTATAATTGTTTTTATGCGATCGAACAGGGCGCTTTCCGGCAACCCAAAATCAACTCGCACATCGGAAATACGGACCGCCACGCGGTTTGTTCCTCTTCTTCTGTTGGTGCTTCTTCTTGCTGCCCCTTCTTGCCGCATGCTGGTGCGGGAAGCCTTCAAGAGCCCTAAAGTGCGCGTCGTATCGGTGAAGCTATCCGCGAATCCATTTTTGACGAAAGACCCGACGGAGGTCGTCCTCCATATAGAGGTCATCAACCAGAATTCTTACGCTTTGAACGTCTCACGAGCCGCATATTCGGTAACTATCGGCAACCGGGAGTTGGCAAGCGTAGAACAAAACGAGCAGCTCCGCCTCGAACCATCACGGGAAACAATCGTTATAGTGCCCGTTACCCTGAACCCCGGCGCTCTTACGTCAGCGCTGCATGAGGTCATCGAAGCACGCGCCGTTCCTTATGGATTCAACGGCTCTATCGAAGTTGAAGCGCCATTGATCGGCATTGTGAGAATACCTTTCTCCAAAACCGGCACTTTCGACCCGTTGGACTTTATCCGCAGAAAAAAGATCCCGTTCAATTAAACAAACCCGGCGGACCAAAAATCCTTGAAGAACCACTGCGGTATCCGGCGCGGCCTTCCCGCAAAAAACCAGTTCGCCTCACAAAATACCCCGTCGAAAAAATATTATACCTGTCCGGCCTGACCTGGACGCGCGGCATAGATCAGTTTTCAGCTATCAGTTTTCGGTTATCAGAAGTATGGACGCCGTTTATCTCTTCTTCATCAGCAATAAGAGATTCTGGTCCCAGCCCGTATTCAAAACCTGAATCACACCGTTTTGATGGTTTCGGTGGAAGTCGTTGCCTGTTTCTCGGGCGGAGTAAGGCCCAATCGGTTTCCCCCCTCTGCCGTAGCCGTATTAGGCGGGGCAAGGTATAGCCTGTTTCTCCCGCCCGCTTTGGCTATATAAAGCGCCGCATCCGCCTGGGCAATTGCCAAACGAAGTTTGTTGGCGTGATCGCTTTTCTCGCCGGGCAAAATAACCGCTATCCCGAAACTTGCGGTCAGCGACGTTGTTTCGTCATTTTTCAGGAGAAAAGGATTCTCTTCCATTGCCTGCCGAAGGCGCTCAACCGTTTCGTAGCTTTGTTCCTCCCCCATGGAAAGCAGGATTATAAACTCCTCGCCGCCATAGCGTCCCATTATGTCGGTCTGGCGCAGATTGCGCTGGCAGATATGCGCCACATGCTGCAATGCCCGGTCGCCTTCTACGTGTCCGTAAGTGTCATTAAAGATCTTGAAATGGTCCACATCAAGCAGGCACACGCAACACGGCTGTTTCAGGGAGTTTGCGTTTTCTACTTTCATTTCGGCATAAGAAAAAAAGGCGCGTCTGTTGAGCAGGTTTGTAAGCGAATCGTAATCGGCAAGCATTTTGAATCTTTGCTCGCTCTTTTTCAATTCAACCAACGCGGCGCTGCGCCTTTTAGCTTCTTCTTGTAAAGATACGGCCAGCGCGGTCAAAGCTTCTTCTTTCTGTTGCAGATCGTCTATGGTTGTTTTCAGTTTTACTGCCATGTTGTTAAACGATTTCGAAAAATCACCTAAAAAATCAATCCGCTGCGAATAGTCGCCTCCTTCGATTTGCTGTATGACCCAAGTCATGTGGCGTAAATTCGCCTGCAAAGCTTTGCAAGCGCCGGCAACAAAACCTTTCGTGCTTATAGCAACAGAGAGATCGCCTTTGGCAAAGGCATTGATAACATTGCGCAGTTTAACGCTATTTTCGTGATATTTTACAAACCTAAGGTCGTCCGCAAATAGCTTCGGTATCTCTGGAGCTTTTGCGGAAATTTGCAACTGTTCTACATACTCAAGCACTTGATATGCAATAGCAAGCGCTTTTTCGTCATCTACAGCCATATAGTAAAACCTGAATTATTCTTTAGTATAGAACTCTGACACGCAGCCAACAAGTTTTTCCGAAGGGGTAAGCAACTCCTGCCCTTCTTCCCACGCTGCCGGGCAAGCCTGTTCCGGGTGATCGAAGAGATAGGTGTAAGCACGCATTTTACGCAATAATTCAGAGGCATTACGTCCTACATTGTAGTAATTGATCTCGGAACCAACCAATACGCAATCCGGACTTATAATAAAGGTGCCGCGCAAGGCCGTGCCTCCCGCCGCGTCATAAATCCCAAAATAGTTTGCAAGTTCGCCGGTAGGGTCGGAAGCCATCTGAAAACTGATGTTTTTCAATAGTTTTTCAGCTTTACACCAAGCCAGATGCGAAAATTTTGTATCCGTGGACACAGAAATAATCTCCACGTTCAGCCGCTGCAACTGATCCTGATATTGCGCCAAATCCGAAAGTTCAGTAGGGCATACAAACGTAAAATCAGCGGGATAAAAGTACAGTATAAGCCATTTCTTCGCCAGAACATATTGGTACAGGTTATGCTCTTCAAAACGATTCTCTACCGGATTGTATGTGCTGAAAGCAAAATTCCGTATTTTATGTCCAAGCTGTAGAGGCGCCAAAACCTCGTTTGACATATTCCTGTACCCTCCTTTAATCTGAATTGGCCCGCTCAGGCTTTGTATATAAAACATAAAAACCGGGCTTTGTAAAGAAATGATCGCTTCGCTGCTTTGCTGTATAAACCATAGTGTTCACGCCAAGCATGGACTGCTAAAAACAATTATTTTTTCAACATTTATACTTTTCCCCAAAAAAGTCGAACCGGCATGCGGCGAGACGCCGTCCCCGCAAGGTATAACCTCCGCCAGGTCGGGCTTTTTTTATCCGCAAAAAACCGTTTTGGAGAAGCGCCAACAGCGCCGGAACACGACAGAAGGGTGTTAAAGGAAATAATGGTAATGTATAATCTATTTTTTTTAGGCTGTATCATTTCTTAAAATACATAATCTATGGAGGTATTGGTTATGCCCGTAAAAGTCGGCATCAACGGATTTGGCCGCATTGGACGGCTTTTCTTCCGTGCCGCGCAAAAAAACCAGGCTTTGGAAGTCGTAGCCGTAAATGACATCACCGACGCAAAGACGCTGGCGCACCTCCTCAAGTACGACTCCATCCACGGACAGTTCAACGAAACGGTCGAGGCGAAGGAAAACTCCATCGTGGTGGCGGGCAAAGAGATCCAGGTAACGGCGGTAAAAGACCCCTCGGAGCTTCCGTGGGGCAAACTGGGCGTCGATGTAGTCATCGAATCGACCGGAAAGTTCACCGACCGCGAAGGATGCGAAAAACACCTGAAAGCGGGCGCAAAGCGCGTCATCGTCTCCGCTCCGGCCAAGGGAGAAGACATTACCATCGTCATGGGCGTAAACGAAAGCAAGTTCGACCCGGAGAAACACCGAATCCTTTCCAACGCTTCATGTACGACCAACTGTCTCGCCCCGGTCGCCAAGGTGCTTCTTGACAACTTCGGCATCGAACGTGGATTGATGACCACGATCCATTCATACACAAACGATCAGCGTATCCTCGACCTGCCGCACAAGGACCTCCGCCGGGCGCGCGCAGCCTCGATGTCTATGATCCCAACAACCACCGGAGCCGCAAAGGCCGTTTCGCTCGTTATCCCCGAGCTTAAAGGCAAGCTCGACGGTATGGCTATCCGCGTTCCGACACCAAATGTGTCCGTCGTTGACTTGACCGCGGAGCTTTCAAAAGACGCCACGGTCGAAGAGATCAACGCCGCTATGAAAAAAGCCGCCGAAGGACCGCTAAAAGGAATCCTCCAATATGTGGACCTTCCGCTTGTCTCCATCGACTTCAACCACGACCCATGCTCGGCTGCCTTTGACTCCTTGTCCACCAAAGTCATCGAGAAAAAGATGGTCAAGATTTTGGCCTGGTACGACAACGAGTGGGGCTATTCCTCCCGGCTGGCCGATCTGACAGAATACATTTCCAAGGCCAAATAAATTATGCGCGTGCCTGTCATTGCCGGAAACTGGAAGATGTATAAAACCACGGAGGAAGCCGTATCCTTCTTGAGGGCGTTCCTGCCGCTGGTGGCTGACGCCAAGGGTGTCGAGATTATTCTGGCGCCGCCGTTTACGGCGATCTCAACGGTAGCGGAGCTTGTGCGTGGAAGCGGCGTGCGGGTCTCCTCGCAAAACGTCCACTTCGCGGAAGAAGGGGCGTACACCGGAGAAGTCTCTATCCGCATGCTGCGGGACGCGGGCGCGTCGCACTGCATCATCGGCCACTCCGAGCGCCGGCAGTATTACGCGGAGACCGACGATTCGGTAAACCGTAAAAACCGGTCCGTATTGGCGGCCGGCTTGACGCCAATCTTTTGTCTCGGCGAAACGCTGGAGCAACGCGAGGCGGGAAACACGTTCGATGTGGTCGAAACACAGCTTTTTGGCGGGCTAAAAGACATCTCCGCCGCCGAAGGGCCAAAAGTCATCGTCGCGTACGAACCGGTGTGGGCTATCGGCACCGGGAAAACAGCTACCCCGGAGCAGGCGCAGGATGTACACTCTTTCCTGCGAAACCGGCTGAAGAAGCTATGGGGAGAGGCGTCGGATTCCGTACGGATTCTTTACGGCGGCTCCGTCAAGCCCGAAAACATCGTATCCCTGATGGCCAAAGAAGACATCGACGGCGCGCTTGTGGGTGGCGCCTGCCTTGCCGCCGACTCGTTCGCAAAGATTGTGAAATACAAATAAAACCAGCTCTAACGAAAGCGAAAGGAACAAATGGACACGCTCATCGTCATCGTTCATGTCGTCGTATCTATCACTATGGTTCTCGCCATCCTGCTGCAGACCGGCAAAGGCTCTGACATCGGCGCGGTCTTTGGCGCCGGCTCTTCGCAAACCCTGTTTGGGTCCTCCGGCCCCGCAAACTTCCTGAGCAAGCTGACCGCGGGCGCGGCGATCCTGTTCATGATCACGTCGCTGTTTCTTGCCTACTTCGCCGGTAGCGGGCCATCCCGAAAAAGCATCATGACCGACGCGCCTCCCGCTTCGACCGCTCCGGCCCCGGCGCCCCAAATCCCGGATATGCCGCAGGAACAGAAGGCTTTGCCGCAGTAAAACAAAATACCCTGTGGCCGCCTTTTAAGGCTAAAGACGTAAAAACCCCGGCGGATATCCGCCGGGGTTTTCCGTTTTCTGGTTTTTAGGTGTGGTTGTTTCAGCAGGGCATGCCGTAAAGTTACGCCTTGACGACGTTGGCAGCCTGGGGGCCCTTCGGGCCTTCAGTGATCTCAAACTCGACGCGCTCACCTTCCTTCAGAGAGCGGAACCCGTCCATTTTGATTGCGCTGAAATGCACGAAAACGTCCGGACCGCCTTCTTGTGCGATAAAACCATAACCCTTCGCGTCGTTAAACCACTTTACCGTTCCTTGTGCCACTTGCTCGTACCTCCTAACTGGATATTACGCATGCAAACATTGGCAAAAGCCTAAAATTTGCCGCATCGTTAGACCTTAACAATCGCTTTTTACGATGTCAAGAACTAATAAAAAATAAAACCACTATTAATGTTTTTATTTTTTTTCGGGCTGGGGTCTCCCACACCAAACGCAATAAGGCGAATCCATGTCAATCCAACGCAAACATACGCAACACTGTTTTTTAGAAGACTCGGAAACGCTTTCTTTTTCTTCACTTTCCCAGTCTTCATCAAAATATTGCCAGTCATTACGATCCATGACTTCTCCAATCATCAATACATAAAAAAATATTATTATTCATATTTATCGACAAAAAACAAAAAACATTTAGTCGTAATCAAAAATATGTATAAAAACACACTCGATATTTTCTTCGTCCCTACTTTGTTTTATGGCCATTATTATATCCGGCAGACGTAATCTTTCCGCTTTGAACCTCTAAAAACCGCTTTGCGCCGCCATTGGCAAATGAACTCGCCGCGAGCGGCGCGGTTCCGCTTTTTGCGCTTTGTACCTCTTCCGTTCGGTCACAAAAAACAGACTAACTGTAAGCTTCAAGGCCGTACTCTTATTTGGTCCTTTGGCATCCATCTCCTTTGTGGCAAAAGCATAATACGATACGCCCAAGGGCGGCTCTACCTGAGTTTGGCGTTTTTATGTAACTTACAGGTTTTAACCGATAACCCGTAACTCGTAATTGCCTCACTAAAAAGATTTTTCGCTCTCTGGCTCAGTTGGCCGAAAGCAACATCCTGGTTTACGCAACTTTGAATGAAAAACCCTATTATGCGGTATATTCTTCTCCATGCCGGATTCCAACACCGCCAAGATAGGGCGCGCCGCGGCCGTAATGATGGCTTCGGTGTTCCTCTCCAGGGTCCTCGGATATGCGCGTGACGCTGTAATCGCATACCAGCACGGGGCCACTCCCAGTACAGACGCCTATTTCGCGGCGTTTACGATCCCAGATTTACTGAACCACCTCCTGGCGGGAGGATCGCTGTCCATAACCTTCATCCCTATCTTCTCCCGGTATCTTGCGGAAGGAAAGGAAGACGAGGGTTTCAAGGCATTCTCCACCATTGCCACGGTAATGGGAACCGCCGCGCTCCTCTTGATCGTGTTCGGAGAGCTATTTGCTGAAGAAATCACCGGATTCATCGCTCCGGGGTTCTCCCCAGAGCAAACCATACTGGCCGCGCGGCTCACGCGGATCATTATGCCGGCGCAAATTTTCTTCTACCTGGGAGGCCTGCTCATGGCCGTCCAGTATGCCAAGAAAGAGTTTTTCCTTCCGGCGCTGGCGCCGCTGATCTATAACGCCGGAATCATCGCGGGGGGGTTGCTGGGCGGACGGCAGCACGGCATGGCCGGGTTTGCCTGGGGCGTCGTCGGAGGAGCTTTTCTTGGCAATTTTGCCATCCAACTGTATGGAGCGCGGCGCGCAGGGCTTGTTTTTCAACCGCGATTTGATCTGTCCAGTCCGGCGTTGCGGGAATTCATACGGCTTACCATCCCCATCATGCTGGGGTTCTCTCTCGTCATGGCGGACGAGTGGACTTCGCGCTTTTTCGGGTCGTTCCTCATCGCCGGAGCCATCACATGGCAAAACAACGCCAGGCGTCTGATGATGGTCCCCGTCGGAATCTTTGGACACGCTTCGGGAGTCGCGTCATATCCTTTTCTTGCGGAATTGGCGGCGACCGGCAGAAAAAAAGAGATGTGGGAAACGCTTTCCGCCACGCTGCGCTGGGTATTCCTCGTTTCAACCTGGATAGGGGCTACGGTCTTTGCCCTTTCCCCGGAGTCGATCCTCCTGGTCTTCAAGCGCGGCGCTTTCAATATCGAAGATACCCTCCGGACCGCCTCGGCGCTATCCGCCTTCGCCATCGGAATCCCTTTCTGGTGTTCTCAGGCGATCGTATCCAGGGGCTTTTTCTCGATGAAAGACACCTGGACGCCAACTATCGTGGGCACGGCTTCCTTTGTCGCCGCTTTGCCTGTCTATTACCTCCTTCACCGGACACACGGCGTATTCGGGCTTGCCCTGGCCAGCACGGCGGGAATCCTCCTGAACGCGGTAACGCTTTACGCAATTCTGATGCGCCGGACAGTCGGTAAAGAAGGCCTTGCGCAGCTTCCGGAATACGCAAAGATGTCGCTTTCGGCCATCCTTGCGGCAGCGGCCGGAACATACGCCCTCCGCGCGACCGGGCAGTTCATCCCTTGGGATACTTTTGCGGGCGCGCTGACGCGCTCCGCGGCGGGAGCCATTTTTATCGCCGTCGTATATTTCCTCGCGGCTTTTCTGCTCGGGTGTCGCTCGATCCGCGAGATCCGCAGGAAGGAAAATCCGCTCCGCCGGCCATAGAAGAAACCGTGGCTTTATCAAGTTGACGCAATCAAATGAAACCGCATGCCATCACCGCGGCAAAACATGAAGCGTTTTGAACGCAAACCGGTGCCAATCAGGTGATCACAAAGCTTACAGACCAGATCTGGATCGTCCACGGATTGAATAATGGCCGATACCCTTATTCTCACTCTCTCTACATAAAAGACAGCGGCATACTGGTTGACGCGGGCGCCGACCCGGATGAGATCGACCGGCTGCGGGAAGGCGAAGGAATCGAGACGGTGATGATGACCCATTACCACGAGGACCACTTCACCTACTTGTCACGAGTGCCGGACGCGCAAGTATGGGCGTCGGAGGCCGACGCGCCGGCTTTCGGGTCGCTTGAGACACTGCTTGCGTATGAGTCGGCGGCGGGAACGGAATGGGAAGCGCCATACCGAAAGCTTTTGACGGAGAAGTTCCACTTCACGCCCCGAAAGATCGCTCGCGGGATCACCGATGGAGAAGAGCTTCTCTTCGGAAAAACACGCGCGGTGGCCGTGGTTTCCCCCGGCCACTCTCAAGGACACCTTTGTCTGCATTTCCCGGACGAAGAGATCCTGTTCATGGCGGACTACGACCTGACGGAGTTTGGACCCTGGTATGGAGACGCAAGGTGCGGAATTGAAGATCTCCGGCGCTCCGTCCGCAGGCTGGCAAAGATTGACGCCCGAATTTGTGTAACTTCCCATGAAGGACCTACATATCAAGGGTCGATCGCGGAAAAAGCCGAGGCGTACCTGGCGACGATCAGCGGCAGGGAACAGGCTTTGCGGGAATTTCTGCGTAAACCAAGAACCAGGGCGGAGATCATCTCACGAAGACTGTTCTGCGGGCAGGGAAACGACTGGTGGTGGCTTGATTACGCGGAGTGGTCGCTTTTTTTGAAGCACATGGATGAAATGATGCTACGCGGAGAAGCCTCCTTTGAGGACGGACGGTATCGGCTACTCCCTTAGCCCCGGCCATGACCCGCATACGGTTTCGCGCGAGCGCCTATCCATTTCTGACGCGCCCAAAGTATTGCGGTTTGCCGTAGGCTGTTGTTTTCTTACAAGCGCCGCTCCGCAGCGGCAACTATTTGCCAAAGGCTTTTGAATTCATCTCCTCTGCCCTTCTTTTGCAAATAAGCCCGGATGCGTCGGCAGGCATTGATTTCTAATGACGGTCATTAAGAACAGCCTATTTTTCAAGCCAATTTCCGCAGCATTTTTGATGGAAGATTCGGAAGACATCCATCAAAGCGGACGATATCGCAAGAGGGCTTCTTTTAAGCGAAAGAAGTCGGCCATGCGCATAAGTAAAACCGCTCAAAACAAAAAAGAGACCCCGGCTTTACGCCAGGATCTCTTTTCGCTGAAACATGCGCGAATTCAGATGTTAAGGTTTTTCTTCTGCCGCTACCGCCCGGAAACCGGACAGAATTTCGATTGATTCAAATTGCCATTCGGCGGTTTTTCGCCCAAGGCCAACAAAACTTCCGTCACGATCGTCGGCCAGGCGGGACCGCATGGGTCAACAACATCAAAATGATTTGCGCCCACGGGGATGGCAATGCGGCCCCAATCCCCCAGCGACTTCGCGTACTCAACATACTCTTCGGTGATGGCAACACGCCAAGGATTATCAGAGGTCCCCACGATATGGGATGTGGGCACGCCGGTCGGCAGCATGTGATACGGAGACGTTTCGGGGTAAAGCGATATCGCCGCCGCCGCAGTTACGCCGCCAAGAAGCGTCAATACGTCCGTGCGATTACCGCGCTCAAGGGCATCTTTCAGATTGGGTATGCCGGCAAGAGAAACAACGCCTCTTACAGGCAGAGGATTAGCGACATACAACCGGCTGGATGGAAGAATGCTTGCCCTGCTGCCGGCCCACAACGCAAGATGGCCGCCAGACGAGTGGCCCGCGACAACCACCCGATCCAGATCCAGACCGTACTCGGGAGCGAGCACGCGCAAATAGTCGATTGCCGCGGCAACATCGCGGAACGTGTTCGGATACGCTCCTCCGGTATTTTCAATCCTGCGATATTCGATATTCCATGTCGCTATCCCTTCATCTGTCAACGCCTCCGCGAGAGGAGCGACATAGTCCAGGGAATAACCCGCGGTCCACGCGCCGCCATGTATCATGACGACAACCGGATAGGCCTTGGCTTTGCCTTTCAGATTGGATTTGCCGGGCAACCGCAAGTCTCCGTACGTAAGCGAGTTGTTTGTATAAGTTATCCGCCGGGTAGGCATTTCTTTCGGAAGCCAGTTGACGGTATCTTGCGCCGATGGATTACGGAATGTCTGATCGATCTGGCCCGCCGACGCGGATGGCGTCCAAGGCATTGCCACAGCCAGCAATAGCGCAAGAAAAGCAGTGATAATATACTTCATGTCAATTTCTCCTTTTTGTTTTGCCGCGCGTTGATAACCACACCTCTTTTACCGCATACAGGGCATTGCCTGCTTTTCGTTTGAACTTTCCGGGGCTTCTCCGGTGGCGGGAACCGGTCTTTATGCAAGCTTTTTGACCGCCATATCGACTTTTCTGCCAATGCTCCCGTCCGCGTCATCACCTCCTCTCGGGCGCAAGTACGACGAATCCGCCTTGAGAATTACGGATTCTTTCGAAGAAAGAATCACGTTGCCTGTCAACCCGATGGTTACGGAACAAGCAGCTTGTTCCAAGGTTTGCGGATCGACATCTAGCGTTATGAATTAACGGATTATAGGTGAACCGGGAGCGGCGGAGCATTCACATTTGGCAATACTCCAGACCATCAGGTTTTTTAGCGGATTGCGACGCCACGCCAATGGAGCGATATCAAAAATTTGCGGAAAGCGCTAAAAATGCTTCTTAAATTCCGCTTATCAAACTTCTTTTATAATCCCATTTGAAACAATAGCGATTGATGAACAACTCCTTTACCCTTGTCTATATATTTTATATCCTCTCCTCCTCCTATAACTAACGCGGGAACAAAATAATATATTTCATCAAACGATATTCCGCCTTTTTCAGACACAGCCAATTCAAACAATTCTTTCTTTAATACTTCGTCAATAATGCCTTCATCAACAATATACGACTCGAAAAATTCCGCCAAACTCCAGACACAAACTTCAACATCTCTATAATGAATATCAAGAAAACTGACGTCTTCATCGTCAACAGACAACTTTCTATAAAAGAAAATATCGCCAAAAGCTGTCACAAGGATAGGCACTCTTGAAGCATCTTCTTTTCCAAGCCATTCGTATAGCGAGCTGCTGTACTCTTCCGGATTTACAACTTTTATCAAACCATTGCCATAATTGCCAAAACCAAATTCTTTCCAAAAACTAAGTAATTCTTCGGGTAGCATATCTTTAAATCGATCAAGCGTCTGGTCTGTTGGCTTAACCAAATCAACTGAAGGAGGAAAAGCAGAAACAAATTCTTTAAATATTGCGTCCATTTATAACTCCTGTTGTAATGTTTTTATTAGTCATCCTGATGATTTACAGCCTTTTCAAACAATTGATCATTATGCCGCCACCATTGCTCCCAAATAAAAGCATGCCTGGAGCAAAATCTTCAATTTGACAAGATTTATTGGTTTCTATAATTTCTTCTATCCTATACATTATTAAATAATTTTTCCCTATGAACCCTTCTCTCCATTAAAATCTCGCATAAATTCTATATGATCTTTTGGCAACAAAACATTAAACGTATTTTCAATGTATTTAATTATATTTTCAATCTTTACGATACTTTTATTGCAATTAAATTCTCACAAATACTTATTCATATGAATGTTTGCCTATTTGAAGTACAATTCACCACCCGCGTTGATAAAGCCTTTCACGGTATCGCAACGTGATCTTTCAAGCGCGGTCATAACGCGAAAATTTCATCGTATAGTTGCCGCGCCCCTGAGACAGCGACCGCAACGTCGTAACATAGCCAAACATTTCCTTGAGCGGCACCGTTGCCGAAAGCATGCTTATATCAAGACGGCGGTCCACCGAGGTGACATGCCCCCGGCGGGCGTTTATGTCGCCTATGACGCCGCCCAAAAACTCCTCGGGAACGGAAACCTCAACCTCCATCATCGGTTCAAGAAGAAACGGCTTGCCCTTTTCGTACGCTTCCTGGAATGCTTTTGCGGCCGCAACCTTGGCGACCATCTGGGAAGCAACGCCTGACAAAAAGGAGATCGAGGATACTTCCACCGTAACGTCGTCCACCGGATACCCCAAAGCTCCAAAGAAAGCGCTTTCCCTCAAGCCCATCTCCACGCCGTCGGCCACTTCCTGCCCAAGCCCAAGCATCCTGTACCCGTCTGTAATATGTACACCGGAGCCGCGCGGCGCCGGGGCAATCGCCACCTTGGTGGACACTTTTACCAGCCTTTCGGCGATCTCCCGCTCGAATACACTCTCGGCTGACGCCGGTGTCGCAATCGTTTCCCGATATACCACCTGCGGGCTTCCCTTCCGCACGGTGATCCCATACTCGCGCGCCATCCGGTCGATAACGACATCGAGGTGCAACTCGCCCATACCCGAAAGAAGGATCTGCCCGGTATCCATATCCTCCTTGAATGACAGCGTCGGGTCCTCATCCGTCATCGCGAAAAGGACTTCTTTGAGCCGGTCCATCTCCCGAACGGTCCTGGGTTCAACAACCACAGAGACGACCGGCTTGCGAATCTCGATCGGTTCGAAGACAATCGGCGCCGCCGGATCGCACAACGTGTCCCCGGTGCGCGCCTTCTTGATCCCCCTGGCCCCCACTATGTCGCCCGCCAGGATTTCTTCAACCGCTTCCTTTTTACCGGCATGCACCCGGAACAGCCGCGCCGCCTTCTCCTTCTCGCCCGTGGAGGCGTTAAGCAGCGCCGTCCCTTCGGACGCCTTCCCGGAATAAACGCGCAGATAGACCGTCCGCCTGGCGTCCTCCTGCATCACCTTATAAACAAGCGCCGAAAACGGCGCGGACGGCGCCGGTTCTCTGATAGTAGGTACGCCGCTTCTTGGGTCATCCCCCTTTACAGGAGGAGCTTCCGCCGGGGAAGGCAAAAAGTAAACGATCCCGTCCATCGCCGGCTGAATACCTTTATTTCGCAGCGCCGAACCCGCAAAGACAGGAAAAATCTTGCCGGTCAGCGTCCCCTTGCGGATACCGGAGCGCAAAAGCGGCTGCGGCACTTCCTCCCCCGCCAGATATTTCTCCGCCGCCGCGTCGTCGCCGTCGGCAGCCGCCTCCAGCATCGCCTCGCGGTATTTCGCAACGCCCGCCGTCTCTTCGGACGACAACGCTTTCCGTGAAACCGTCGCCCCCTGATCCTGCGGGGAGAACTCCACGCGCTCCATCGTCAGCAGATCCGCCACGGCGACAAACACCCCTTCCTCGTACAACGGCACCGTAACCGGAATCCCTCGCGCGCCCAGCTTGCGATCCATATCGGCGACAACCCTGTCGTAGTCGGCCCCAGGGCGATCAAGCTTGTTCACAAAGACAAGCCGCGGAATCCCATGCCGGTCCGCCTGCCGCCACACGACTTCCGACTGCGGTTCCACGCCGCCAACGCCGCAAAACACGGCAACCGCGCCATCGAGAACGCGCAGCGACCGTTCAACTTCGATGGTAAAATCCACATGCCCCGGCGTATCTATCAGGTGGACCTCCGCTCCAAGCCAGGGAAACTGGGTTACGGCGGAAGTGATGGTGATTCCCCTCTCCCGCTCCTGCGGAAGATAGTCCATCTGGGCGTCGCCGTCGTGAACCTCTCCCATGCGGTGCGTAACACCCGTATAAAAAAGCAGGCGCTCGCTGAAGGTGGTCTTGCCCGCGTCTATATGCGCGATAATTCCGATGTTCCGCAGTCGGTCAACAACAGCCACGTCAGAAATTCCCCCGAAACAGATTGAATGTCGAGGCGCCGGGAATCACCCGATCGGCAAGCAGCGATTCGAGAACCGCCGCAACCTCTTCTGCCGGCGCTCCTTTCAGGTCAGCGTAAAAATCGCGGACCCCGGCCGAACGCATCTCGCCAAGCGACCCGGAAGCGGAAAAAGGCATTGGCGGAAAAACGGTGGAGCCGTGTTCATTTCCCCGCAAAGAAAACCGCTCGCCGCGCGGACTTACCGCTTCCGCGTCCCGCACCCCGGCGGCCGGCAGCAGGCGGGAAATCATAAGCGGCACGCGCCCGTAGGCTACCGCGATGCCGATTCCGTACAAAAATTTCCCCACGCTGCGAAGCGCCTCCATGGTCGTTTCGACCGGGAGGATCACCCGCGCGGCGCCCAGCCGGGAAAGTGTGGCAAAAGCCGCCGTGTTAAAGGCATACAGATAATGGTCGCTCACCAAAACCGTCTGGCGGCGGATAGGAGACGGAGCAAAAAAGCGGAAGTAGCCGACATCCGGCAGCACCCAGCGGGTAAGCCCTTTGCCGACAGCTTCCGTGACCGTTCTGCGCAGAAACGAAGCGTCGGATTCAAGCAACGGCGTTGGCAGCTTGAAATACGCGCCCGCCCGCGCATGCAAAATCAGCGGCGAGGGGTCACGCAAAAGCGCTTTTGTCATTTCCACCACGGGAATAATTTCCGGGGTCTTCGGAATGAACGCCAACTGATCCGCGTTTAAAGAAACAAAAAACGATGTCACCGGCCCTTCCGGCCTTGCCCCCGTGACACGCAGCGACGGCAGTATCTCAAGCCGCAGACGCTTTCCATCCAGGTGGAACTCCTTGTCGAAACTTCTGGCAGCCTGCAGAAACAGCGATTTCACATCGCTCCACGCCGACGGAGCGCCTCGGCATTCCAATTGGACTTCCGCAATCGGCAGATCCCCTTTATACGACGCCAAAAGCCGGCGGGCGCCATCTTCCGGAACAACACCTGGCCGGCCCTCTTTTGGCCCGGACACGCGATACCGGTACTCCCGCGCCACGCTGCCGTATGAAGCCTTGACCTCCACCTCGTCTTTGGAAATTACGACGCAAAAACGCGCGCCGGCCGACTGCGCGGCCTCCATTTCGCGGCGGGCGCGCCGCGTATATTCGGACCGTCCGCCACCCGCTGTCCGAAAGAGCAGATCGCCCGCGGACAAGGAAAACGGAATCTTGAGGGAGAGCCCCGTTTCCTCGGAACGCGTGTCCTGTGCCGCGGCGGAGAACCCGCGCCCCGATCCATCCGCGACAAACTGTATCCGCAACCGGTCGCCGGGGGAGATAGTTCCCGCCCCAGGGATAAACGCCCACCCGTCTTTTATGGAAGCCACCACGCCAAGCGGCTCGCCCACATTGCCGGACTCGCCTCCGGCGGCAACTTCCGGCGCGGCGGCCCCGCCGGTAATTCCCGGAGTGGCAGCCCGGCCGATAACGGACGAGAGAAGCCGCATCCCCTCCTCGACCCCTTCTTCCGGTTTGCCGTCGCGGATCGCGTCCAGCGCAAAGCGGTACGCCGAAACAACCCCGTGGACATATTCCGCCCCGCGCATCCGCCCCTCGATCTTCAGCGCGGCGATACCCATCCCCGCAATTTCCGGAAGGCGCGGGAGAAGCGACAGGTCTCCGGTCGAGAAGATGGCGCCTGATTTCCCCTGGCCGTATTCATAAACGCGCCTGCACGGCTGCACGCATTCGCCGCGATTCCCGCTTTTTCCTCCAAGAAACGAGGAAAAAAAGCATTTTCCCGAATAGGAATAACAGAGGGATCCGTGTACGAAGATCTCCACGCCAATCGTGGAGCGCGCGGCTATACGGGCTACTTCGGACATCTGGAGATGCCGCTCAAGAATCACCCGTGACGCTCCCAGCCGGGCGAATTCCTCGGCGCTTTCTCCGGAAGCGCAGCCTGCCTGCGTGCTTACGTGAACCGGAATATGCGGAAAGAACTCGTGAAGTATCCGTAACAGGCCAAGATCGGCCGCAATCACCGCGTCCGGCGAAAGCGGCGCCACATTATGGACCAGATCGATAACCTCCGGCAGATCCGCCTCTGTCAGAAGCGCGTTGATCGCAAGATATACCCGGACTCCGCGAGCCTTTGCATGGGGGAGAATCCGGCACAGGTCGGATATGCCGAAGTTTTCCGCCCGCGCCCGCGCGTTGAACTTTTCAAGCCCCAGATAAACCGCGTCCGCTCCGGCATCCACGGCGGCAAAATAAGCCTCCGGAAACCCCGCGGGCGCGAGAAGTTCGGGAAATTCCGGGCGGGCGACTTTCGGCGGCGGTCCGCCGTGCAAAGGAGGAGGCTTTTTCCACTTTTTATGCGGCGGGTCCGGCAGCGCCGCGTCCGGGCGAACTTCTTTTACGGGCGTGGGCTTGCGGCGGCGAAATTTCTGGCGCTTGTCTTGCGGCGGCGGAGGCGGCTTCACCTCGCCGGGGCCGCGGCGGACAACCGCAGGCTTGCCTTCAGTTTTTCCGGAGGACCGTTTTGGATCGTCTTCTCGTGACACTTTGATTTAAAGGTTTCCCGTTATTGATTTGACATCCATCATACATCGGTTAGACTTATGAGCAAAACAGCGATTTAAAAAGATATTTCCGCTGTTTTCAATTATATGGAGGATACGATGGTCTACATTCCGCTCGTTCTTCTGATAGTAGTTATCGGGTGGTTCGTGGCTGCCTACAACGCGCTCGTGCGTCTGCGCAACCAGGTAAAGAATGCGTGGCACCAGATAGACGTTCAGCTTAAACGGCGGCACGACCTCATCCCCAACCTCGTAGAGGTTGTGAAAGATTATATGGCGTATGAACAGGAAACACTGACGAAGGTAATCGAAGCGCGCGGCGCGGCGGTAAACGCCAAGGGACCCGAAGCCCAGGGCAAGGCGGAGAACTTCCTTACCGAATCGCTCAGAGGCCTCCTGGCCGTCGTGGAGAACTATCCTGATCTCAAAGCAAACCAGAATGTGACCTCTTTACAGGAAGAGCTGGCCGGAACCGAAAACAAGATCTCCTTTGCCCGCCAGTTCTTCAACGACTCCGTGATGACCTACAACAACAAGATCCAGACGATTCCAAGCAACTTAATCGCTTCGTTGTTCAACTTCGCGCAGGAAGCGTACTTCCAGATTGAGGAGACGGATCGGGCGGTCCCAAAGGCCAGCCTCCGGTAAATCCGTCTTCATCAGGAATACGACACAATTTGCCAGGATGCGGCTTCAAGGCAAACAGCAAAGGCCGGTTTTATGACACAGCCTGAGTTGTCCTGCCCCAAATGCGGCACATCCAATCCTTCGAAAGCGGGTTACTGCAATCTTTGTCATGCGCCGCTTGCCGCAAGCGCAAACATCTTTGAGCCAGGCGCGCAAGCGCAGGCGCTGTCCGGAGGAAACACAGGCGTAAGCGGCGATCCGTCCGTAAAACCCGCTTTGCGGCATAGGTCGATGCTCCTGTTCCCGGATGCGGAGCGGCAAAATGTCCGGATGTCCATTATTCTGTTCGCCGCGCTTTTTGGGATCTTCGTATCGCTTGGGGCAATCACCGGAGAAGCGTTAGGAAATATCGGCAACGGACTCGCCCTGGCGGCGGTTCTATTCGCTATCCTTGCCGGAACCGCGTATTACAGCGGCTCAAAGATCATACTGTCGTTCCACAGCGCCGAAAAAGCCGACCATACAAAACACCAACAGCTCATGAACGCCGTCGAGGAAATGAGCATCGCTTCCGGCCTGCCGATCCCGGCGGTATATGTGATGCCATCCACCGGACTGAACGCGTTCGCCGCGGGCAGGCACCCACGGGAAGCGGTCGTCGCCGTAACGCAGGGGCTGCTCGACAAGCTGAACCGCGAAGAGCTTCAGGGAGTAATCGCCCACGAAATGGCGCACATCAAGAGCCGGGACACTCTTTATAACGTCTGTGCCGCCGTGCTTGTAGGCGCCATTACCATGATGTCGGAAATATTTCTGCGCGGAGGAGTATTCCGGGGAAAACGCGTCCGCTCTTCCGGATCTCGTAGCGGCGGAGGAGGACGCGCCAACATCGTTTTAATCATTTTCGGGATTGTGCTTGCCCTGCTCGCCCCGCTGGCGGCAAAGATACTGCAAATGAGCATATCGCGTCAGCGTGAATACCATGCCGACGCGGCGGCTGTGGAGTTTACGCGCAATCCGCTGGGGCTGGCCTCCGCGCTCTCCAGGATCACCGAAGGAGGCGCGCATGTGCCTGGAGAAAGCCGGGGAACGCAGCACATGTTCATCATCAACCCCCTGTCAAGCCTGGGTGGAGACACGTCGGACCTGATGTCAACGCATCCCTCCACAGAGCACCGAATCCGGCGGCTCCGGGCCATGGCAGGACTTATGGAAGGCTAAAAAAAAGCGGGCGCCCTTAAAAAGAACGCCCGCAAACCATCTGTTTTGGGATACCCCTTAGAATTTGTAGCTTATGTCCAGCCCCGCCAGCCACGCGTCGCCGGACCACTTGCCGTCGAAGCCAGAGCCGGCAGGAGTGCCAGGGATCGTACTCGCTCTCATGTTGTTAACTGCCCGGGATGACTTGTCGAGGTACATAAAAGCCGCGTCGATCGTCCACTGTCCGGCCTTGTAGCCCGCGCCGATCATATAATTCATCCTGTGGGAATCTGGAAGTTCCGGCCCCATAGTCCCTATTGGAACCGGCGACGGATCGTAGACAATGCCAAGGCGAAGCGCCAGCGGATCGGTAACCTGATACTGCATGCCAAACCGCAACGCGCATACGTCTTTCCATTTCTTTTCCACATTCTGGTTTGTCAGCGTGGGCACCTGATTGCTAAACGAGATCGGAAGGCTGTTATATTTGGACCAGAACGTCCAGTCCGCGTCCACCTCGAACGTTAGTTGGTCGATAGTGTACGCAACGCCAATCGCAAAGGTGTCGGGCATGCTGACGGTGGCGCTTCCCTTCATATTGGAAGGAACGGGGCCAGGAAAAATACCGGCGCCGTAAGCGGGATGCACATTTCTGATGACAACATCGCCGTTTTTGATTTTAAGATCAAACGCGCTTCGGTAGCTCGCGCCGATCCGAAAGTTTTGCGTAGGCTTTAATAGAATACCGATGTTGTAACCCCACGCGTCTTCGCTGCCTTTCAACTCAAGCTCGTAAAGGTTCGCGTATCTGTTAGGAAAACCAGGGAGAGGTCCGTTGACAGTGGGGGTCTGGCCGAGATTCGCCATACCGTACATGTAGTCTATGCCCGCTCCGATGGAAAAGTATTCATTTACCTTGTACGCGATCGTCGGATTGATGACAGGCGCCATGAGTTCGATCTTTACGGTCTGGTTGCGAAATATGCTGCTGGACCAGTTGTTATACTGTTGCCCCAACCCAAACGGCACAAAAAAGCCTATGCCCCAGCCAAACCCGGTTTCCTTGCTCATGCTTGTGAAATACATGTTTGGAATGAGATACGTCAGCGTCTTTTGCCGCTCGAATTCAAGCTGCCCATTCGTAAGAGGCGTTTCGCCGCCAAACTTGACGCCGTATTCCTGAACGTATGTCGCGCCGATCGTAAAGTTATACCCTTCAAGCTGTGTGATGCCCGCCGGGTTATAGTAGATCGCGGACGGATTATCCGCCTGCGCGACAAACGCAAACCCCATCCCCATTGCTTTTGCGCCCGCCTCCGGCAAACGGAAGCCGGAAGCAAATGCCGTACTTGCCGCAAGCATAAGAATCAGTAACAGCAATAATATTCTCGACAACCTCATTCATTTCCTCCTTGTAACAAGGCAAAAACCACCGCCCCGCTTCCGGATGTGCAATGACATGACGTATCGTCAAAACCAGAAAAACTATGACACATAATCAAACGCCCAGCGAATTAAAAATGAATCAGATTTTTCTGGCGCCAGGAAAACGGGGAAAAGGATTTTAAGACAAACTCCCTGGTGGATTTTTTCCACTCCTTTTTCCGAAAGAGACACGGTTTCCACAGGTCTCCGAAGCACGGCGCAATCCCGGTTGAGCGTCGCCAATGCCGCGACATTGCGCCATCCGTCAACCACACGAAATTCATGCACGTCGCGCGAAACGCCGGAAGAGGAAAGGCTTTTCGGACCGTCCAGCCCGCAGTAGTACCTTTCCAGCCCTTCGCCGGAAAGCATATTCAGGTTCCACTCGGAGCAAAGCGTCCCCGAAACAGGTTCCGGCCCCAGGTTGCGCACCCGTAAAACCGCTATAAATTTCTCTTCTCCGCTCCGGAGAACCAAAGTCTTTTCCAGCAACAAATCGACGCCTTCCGAGACCAACGGGATCTTGAATCGCGCAATTATCCGGACCCCGCTCTGGTCGCAGTCAAATAACGCGTCTTTCCCGGCCGACACCGCCAGAGGTAAAGCGTCTTCAAAAATCGCCTCCGGAGAATCCTTTTCCCCATAAAACTCTTCCCTAAAAGATGCGCGTTGCAACAAATCCACGCCCAGAGCATCGAGAACCGACGGATCTTTCAGCACCAAAGCGTCGTGAATACTTGTGGAACCGTCAAACGACCCCACGGCCTTCTTGCATTTTTCGTGATATCCTTCCGTGCGCCGCGTAAGCACATGCCCCAGCGTAACCCCGCGCGCCGGCAGGGAAATCTCCGTGATCGCCCCACCGTCGTGCGCATGCGACAACAGCGTCAAGCCCGCGGTCCTCATCAGCAGTTCCGTCCCGCCGTCGCAATCGAGATCCGACTTCGTCGCCTCGACCCATTCCGCGGCGGTCCCGCGCAACGCCGCATCCGCTTTAGCTTCAGCCCGCAGCAAGTTCGACCATGCTTCCTCGCGAAGATGGTTCAGGTACAGCCCCCCGAAAACGCCGTGCCAGTAAACATCATTGGATTGGGACCGATACAGGAAATCGCGCGCGACCCCCGCTTTTGAAGGATTCGAAGTTTCCGCCGCCTCTACCAGGTTGCTCACGAAAAGCATTCGCTTGTGAAGCTGGTTTGCCTCCTCGTATTTCCTCAAAAAGTTTCTGAAAAACCCGCCTTGTATAAACGGTTTGTTTTCAAGGTTTTTTCCAGAACGAAACTCGCTTAGCAACTCCCCGAACCGGGCGGCCCGATCAGCCGGTAATGCCCACTCCCCCATCTCAACATAGGAGCAGGCGGGAAGATATACCCTCCCCCGCGGCGGCGCGGCGGCAGCATATTCCCCAAAAGTCATTGTCGTAAAACGGTCCGCGTGAGAAACGATCCCTTCAAAGAAGCGGCGCAGCCACCCGTCTTCGTACACATGCTCGTAAGTCCCCGGCCAGACGCCAAACTTCTCCCCGTCGTCGGCGAATATCGCGGCGGGAAACGGCACATCGCGCGATGTTATCCGCTCTATCTCCTGCAGCGCCTCGTCCACCTCGCCGAACGGAATCAGGTATCTTAACCGCTCGCTCCCCGGAAGAACGCGCACAACCGCGCCGTTGTGTTCAGTGATGTAAAAACCATCCAGCTCTTCCGTCTCCAGCCCCGCCCGAACAAAGTGGTAGTCGTCAAGAGGAAGGTATTTGACGCCCGCCGCGCAAAGCGCCGCCGGCATCTCCGGCTCCCATACGCGCTCCGCAAGCCATATCCCTTCCGGCGCTTTTCCGAAGCGCTGCTTCAGGTATCCGGAAAGCGCGCCGAGTTGCCCCAGCCGGTCCCGTTCGGGAAGCAGAGCAAGTATGGGTTCGTACATCCCGCCGCCCAAAACCTCAACCTGGCCGCGCATAACAAGTTTTTTAAGGAGTGAAAACGTCTCCGGCGAGTGTTTCTCGATCCATTGGAGCAGCCACCCGGAGTAATGGATCGTCACCCGAATTGACGGAAACTCAGCGAGAACTTTCAGAAAAGGCAGATAGGAATCGCGCGTGGCTTCTTCCAGCACAGATTCAAAATTGCCGACAGGCTGATGATTATGAAAACAGAGCAAGAGCGCACGACGGTTTACGGTCGATACGGTGCCGTTCATAATCGGTATCCTCAGCGGTATTTTTTTATAGCTTGACGAGGAAAGGGTACAGGATACGGTACGCAAGATATCCCGCGGCCGCGGAAGCGGGTATCGTCAGAATCCACGCCCACACGATCCGAAGCCCGACACCCCAATTCACCTTTCTGCGCCCTTGCGACATGCCCACGCCCAGTATGGCGGCGGTAATTACATGCGTGGTGCTGATGGGTATCCCCAGGAATGTGGCAAACATGATAACAGCCGAGCCGGCAACTTCGGCACAGCAACCATGGACCGGTTGAAGATCGACCAGATCCCTGCCCACCGTCTTTATGATGCGCCACCCCCCGGTAGCCGTGCCCAACGCCATTGCCAGCGCGCAGCTCAATATGACCCAGGTAGGAATATGGAAGGAGGAGATGGCGCCGTGAGAAAACAACGCCAAGGTGATAATGCCCATTGATTTCTGGGCGTCGTTAGAACCGTGAGAAAACGCCATGAACGCCGCGGATACCACCTGGGCTTTACGGAACTGCCTGTTCAGCGGCGACGGGTGTACCTTGCGGAAGCCCCAGTAAACACCGATTATCAGGGCAAAAGCGGCTATTGCCCCGATCGTGGGCGAAATCACGATCGCTATAATGATCTTCGAGATCCCGGCCCACTGAAGCGGATCAATACCCCTGGCCGAGAACACAGCGCCTATGAGTCCCCCGATAAGCGCATGCGAGGAGGAAGCCGGAATCCCGTAGTACCAGGTAAGCAAATCCCAGAAAATCGCCCCGGCCAGCGCCGACAAGACAATGATTTGGGAAACATATGCCGGATCGACAATCCCCTTTCCGACGGTTGTGGCGACGTGCGTGGATACCAGCGCGCCGACGAAGTTCAACACCGCCGCCATCATGATGGCGGCCCTGATGGAAAGAGCGCGGGTGGAAATGGTAGTGGCGATAGCGTTCGCCGTGTCGTGAAAACCGTTTATGAAGTCGAAAGCCAGGGCGGAAAGGATCACAAGCCCCAGCAGAATTTCAGGCGTATCAAGCATTCTTCAGCGCCACGCTTTCAAGAACGTTTGCGGCATCCTCGCACCGGTCGGTAGCCGTCTCAAGCGTTTCGTAAATTTCCTTCCACTTGATAATTGCAACCGGGTCTATCTGATTTTCAAACAGATTGGCGATTGCGTCGCGGGAAACGCGGTCAGCCTCGTTTTCGATGGAGTTGACCTCCACGCAATGCTCATATACGCGCTCCCTGCCGTCGTCCAGCGGCAGGTGTTCTATTCCCTTGTTAAGCTCCTGGGCGGCCTTCACGATAAGGAATCCCAGCTCCTTGGCATAAGAAGTCGAGGCGGAAATCTTATAGACCACAAGCCGCATCGCCGCCCCGTGGATCAAATCAATAACGTCATCCAGAGCGGACGCAAGCTTGAGAATGTCCTCCCGGTCGATCGGAGTAATGAACGTGGTGTTCAGTTTCCGGATAATGTCGTGGGTGATGGCGTCGCCTTTATGCTCCACTTCCTCGATCTTCCGGGCGTACTCCTGAATGTTGTCAAACCGGTCCAAAAGCTCCTTGAGCAGGCGCGCTCCCTCGTTGATATTTTCCGACGCCTTTAAAAAAAGAGAGAAGAATTCCTCTTCTCTCGGAATAATACGAAACATCACGCCTCCCCCGCTGTGCGCGCCGGCGCTTCCGGCGCCGGCAACAAGCTATTCAAGTATTTTCCGGCAAACCGCAACAACCTGACCCATGACGCCGGCAAATCGCATCCCAAACCGGACTAAAAGCAGCGTCCATTAAATGGCAATAGACGATTATTTTAAGCCTATCCCACTCGCGCCGCTTATTCGACAACCATTCTTATACCACACGGCCAATCAACAACGACACCAGCTTCAACATTGTTTGGGAGATAAATAAATTCTGCTCAAAAAACGCTTGGCCACCGCAAAAACTTCCGTGACAAACAGCGTAAAGCACCCGCTACCAATAATGCCGACTTATCCATATAATCTTTGCACCATGATTGTAGTCATCTATAATCCGGTCGCCGGCATCCGGACCGCCGGGAAGATCGAACGGATCCGCGTCTGTCTGGCAGCGAAAGGATTCGAGTTCCGTATCCTCCAGACAAAAGGGACCGGCGACGCCGTCCTGATGGCCCGGTACGCGGCAGCCAGCAAAGCGGAAGCTGTCATCGCCGTCGGCGGAGACGGCACGATCCACGAAGTCGCCAACGGTCTGGCCGGCTCCCGGACTCCCATGCTGGTCATCCCCGGCGGAACCGGGAATGTGCTTGCTCTGGAGCTTGGCCTCCCCGCCTCCCCGGAAGAATGTCTCTCTCTTCTTGCCGAAGGAGAAACCATCTCCGTACCACTCGGAACGGCAAACAACCGGTATTTCGTCCTGCTCGGATCCGCCGGTTTCGACGCCGAAGTGCTGGAACGCATGACCCATCGGCAAAAGAACTACCTGGGGATCATTGCTTACATACTTGCCGGCGCCCGCCATTTCCTGAGGAAGCATCCGTCGTTGTGGCTCGATTTCCCCAATCGGGAACGGATCGAAGCGCAAACGGTATTCATCGTTCGCGGAAAGAAATACGGCGGAAACTTCACCCTCGCGCCCGACGGAAACATCAAAAAGAAAGCATTCCAGGCGGTCATTCTCCTGCGCAAAGGAAAGATGGCGATGGCAAAGTTCGCCATTGACCTGCTCCTGAAAAAACACACCTTGTCCAAGGATGTCCTGATCCGTGAAACCACGTCCGTGACAATCCGCTCCGCCATTCCTTCCGCCGCGCAGGTGGACGGCGAATATATAGGATCTCTTCCGGTCCGCTTCACGATGTCCGACCTGTTTTTGCGAATCATCGTGCCCAAGCAGTTCCAGGCGGATGAAGACAACGGCCAGACGGCGCAGAATCCCGAAAAAACCACCAGTGACGAAACATAAGAAATCATCCGGCGCCCGCAACGGAAAAAGAAGGGTGCTTTCGGTCCGTCGGCTCCCAATTATAATGGGACTTTAAAACGCATTACGAAGAGGCGGCTTTGCCAAAAACCGTTCTTGTAGTCGAAGACGAACCGGAGATCCAGGATCTCCTTGTACACCTGCTCAGCAAGGAAGGATTCACCCCGCTGCGCGCTTCCGACGGCGAAACAGCCATCGCCAAAGCCCGCAAGGAAAACCCCGACCTGGTCCTTCTGGATATCCTTCTCCCGAAAGCCGACGGACTGGAGGTGCTGCGCGCCATTCGGTCAACACCCGGAATCGCCGGAACACCCGTTATCATGCTCACGGCAAAGGGTGACGAGATCGACCGTATTGTCGGCCTGGAGATGGGCGCGGACGACTACATCACCAAACCGTTCAGTCCCCGTGAGGTAGCCGCGCGGATCAAGGCAGTTTTCCGGCGAAACCGCCCCACGGAAATCAAGGCGGAGGCGCCCGCGCTGGAATACGGGGAACTGCGAATGGACCCGACGCGGCACGAAGTCCGGCTCCACGGAGAACTGATTCCCCTTACCGCAAAGGAATTCCGGATCCTCCACACGCTCCTTATATCTTCCGGCCGTGTGCTTTCCCGTGAGGCCATATTGCAAAAGGTTTGGGGAGGTGACACCAATGTAATCGACCGCACGGTGGACGTCCACATCGCAAAGCTCCGCCAGAAGATCCCGCTTCTTGTCCATGCTATCGAAACCGTAAAAGACGTCGGATACAAAATCAAGGAGCTGTGACAACAATGACCAGACGTCTTTCCCTTGCCTTAAAGTTCTTTCTGACCCACCTGGCGACCGCCGGAGTCGTCATGCTCATTGCCGGCATCGCCACATATTTCAGCGCGCGCAGCCTTGTCCTTTCGGACGCGGACGAAACCCTTTTCAACAAGGCAACCCTGATCGCGGAAACGTTTCGCCCCCTCCTGGCCGACCAGCCGCTGGACCTGAGCGGCATCGCGCAAAAAGGCGACCAGATCGGACGGGTTTCCGGAACACGCCTGACCATCGTGCTGCCAGGCGGCATGGTCGTGGCCGACTCCACAGTCGGGGCGGAAGATGTGCCGAAGATGGCAAACCACGAGAACCACCCGGAGGTTCACGACGCGTTACTGGGACAACTTGGTTTCTCCCAACGCAGGAGCATCACCATCCGGGAAAAAATGCGATATGCCGCGCTGCCGATTGAAGAGGAAGGAACCGTAATCGGAGTTGTTCGAACGGCAATTCCAACCTCGCTTCTGGACATGCGCATCAGGCAGATCACGACCGTACTATGGAGCGCATTAATCGCGGCCCTTCTTATCCTCCTGGCGGGAGCCGCCATTTTGGCCCGCAGGATAACCGGCCCACTGGCCGAAATGAAAGAGGCGGTCCGCGAGATCGGAGCGGGGAACCTGGCGCGCGTGGTCCACGTTCGGACAAGAGACGAACTCGAAGATGTGGCGACCGCCGTAAATGCCATGGCGGCGCAGCTTTCGGAGACAATCCGCCAGCTCGACGCGGGCAAAACACGCCTGTCAACGCTTTTGGCCGGCCTCTCCGACGGAGTGATCGTCATCACCCCGGACCGGACCGTGAGGATGATGAACCAGGCGGCGGGAAACGTTCTTGACGCCTCGAAAACCATAACGGAAGGCCGTCCATATCCGGAGGCAATCCGCCTTCCACAAGTCCTGCCTTTCATTGACGGATGGATGAATGGAAACGCGCCGACGCCGCGCTATATTACTGTGCCATCGGCCGGCGGAGAACGGATTGTCCGCGTTTCGGGAACAACAGTCAATTATCGCGGGGAAACCGTGGCCGACGTACTCATATTACTTCATGACATGACCGAGGAACGCAGGCTATCGCAGATAAAAAGCGACTTTGTCACCAACGCTTCCCATGAGTTGCGAACACCCCTCACAAACGTCCGCGGGTACCTGGAGACCTACATGGACGCCATCCATAAGGGGGAAGCGCCCGACCGTGAGTTTCTTGACATCGTCCACTCAAACGTCCTGCGGATGGAACACCTCATAAACGACCTGCTCCTGCTCTCTCAGTCGGAATCCGGCGCGGTTCCTCTCGAAAAGGAGAAGATCACGGTTTCCGCCTTCCTCTCCCGCATTGCGGAGCTGCACAACCATGACGCCGAAGCCTTGGGAAAAACACTGGAAACGGCTTCGGGCGAAGGAACCTTCCAGGCAGATCCGAGGACGCTGACAGCGGCGGTTTCAAACCTGGTGGACAACGCAATCAAGTACGGAAAGGAAGGTGGGAGGATCACCATTTCCGGAAAAATAGAAGAAGGCGATTTTCTGCTCGAGGTGGCCGACAACGGCCCCGGAATCCCCGCGGAGCACCTCCCAAGGCTCTTTGAGCGATTCTACCGGGTGGACAAGGACCGCTCCCGCAAATCCGGAGGTACCGGTCTTGGGCTTTCGATCGCCCGCCGCATTGTGGAATCCCACGGGGGAAGCATCCAGGCGGCAAGCCGCCTTGGAGAAGGAACACAATTCACCATCCGCCTGCCCGCCTGAAAAAAACGGGGCGAAAAGAATCCCGCTTCTTTTCGCCCCACATAAATAGCTGTTTTATAAAAACTTTTACTTATGGCAGTCGTTGCACTTGTTTGGAGCGGATTTCTTGGCGTGACAATCCTTGCATGTCTTGTGAAACGCGTCTTTTAGGGAAAGCATCTTGTCCACAGCCTTGTCTTTGTGGCAAGCGGAGCATTTCTGCTCTTTACCCGGCTGGTCCGCGTGGTGGCATTCCTTGCAGTCTTTCGCCAGTCCCGTGTGCTTTTTGTGGTCAAACGGGACTGGTCCCTTCATTTTCTGGATTTCCTTGATGTCAATCTTGTCCGGAGGCGCGGCGGCAACCGCCAGACCGCCCAGGCCAAACACAATGGCAACGGCCAAGGCCGTCAATACAATGATTTTTTTCATGCGGCATCCCCCCGTGTGTAATCGTTAGTTTTCCCGATTATAGCCTCTTTTCGGCAAATCTAAAGGAAACTAATTTTTAGGCATTCTTAACACAATCTTAACTTTCCCCTCATACCATGTTCATCCGCAAAATCAATTCTTCCTGTAAAGCGCAAAAAAGCAATCGCGTATCTAACCATGGAGGTGTCTGAAATGAGTAAAGCAGTAAAGTTTCTTGCGATCGTCGTTTTATCGGTTGCCGTCATGTCGATCACCGCTGTTCCGGGCATCGCGGCGGATCTGGCTCTTAACGGCGCGGGAGCTTCCTTCCCGTATCCCCTCTACATGAAATGGTTCTCCGAATATTCCAACTCAAACGTTGGCGTCAAATTCAACTACCAGTCGATCGGGTCCGGCGGAGGAATCAAACAGATCACGGCGGGCACCGTGGATTTTGGCGCTTCCGACGCCCCCATGACGGAAGAAGAGATGAGCAAGCTGCCCGGCCCGATCCTCCACATTCCGACGGCAATCGGCGCGGTTGCGATCATATATAACCTGGAAGGAGTGCCTTCCGGCCTGCGGCTCACCCAGGACCTACTTGCCGAAATCTTCATCGGGAAGATCACCCGCTGGAACGACCCGAAGATATTCGAGATCAACAAGGAGCTGAAGCTCCCCAACACCGATATCGTTATCGCCCAGCGGTCCGACGGCTCCGGGACAACCGACATCTTCACTAACTACCTTTCGACAGTCAGCGCCGAATGGAGAACAAAGGTCGGGCGCGGCAAATCCGTCAAATGGCCCGTGGGGATCGGCGGCAAAGGAAATGAAGGCGTGGCCGGCCTTGTAAAGCAGACTCCCGGCGCGGTGGGATACGTGGAGTTGGCATACGCAAAGCAGAACAAGATGACCGTCGCTTCGCTTCGCAACCGCGAAGGGCAATTTGTCGCTCCGACAATCGAGGCTACCTCGGCCGCCGCCGCGGGCATCACCATGCCGGCGGATTTCCGCGCGTCCATCGTCGATTCTCCGGGAAAAGAATCCTACCCGATCGCCGGTCTGACCTGGCTTTTAGTCTATAAAGAACAGACTGACGCGGCCAAAGGAAAGGCGCTTGTGCAATTCCTGAAATGGGCGATTACTGACGGCCAATCTATGGGAGCGGCGCTTGATTACGCCCCATTGCCAAAACCGGTGACCGACATGGTGGACAAAACATTGCGGCAAATCACCAGTCAAGGGAAGGCGCTGTACTAGTTAAATGACCACTGGTCGTTTACAGCCGGAAACATTAACATAGACTGCGGGAGGAGAGGAATAACCCCTCTCCTCCTTTTTGTCCCACCTTCCCGCGCCACCGCCCAAGAATTCGGAAGGAAAGTGAAATGCCCAAGAAAGTCTCGAAAAACCCCAAAGACCGCGCGTTTGAGGCACTTTCCGCTTTTTTCGCGGCTATGGTTCTGACGCTGGGCCTGCTGCTTCTCCTGGTCCTGCTCTACGAGTCGCTTCCCGCGTTGCGCAAATTCGGAGCCGGTTTCATAGTTTCGCAAGCCTGGAACCCGGTGGAAAAGGAATTCGGGGCGCTTTCTTTCATATACGGAACCGTTATCACTTCTTTCCTTGCCATTCTTTTGGCCGTACCTTTAAGCGTCGGGGCCGCTATTTTCATAAACGATTTCGCCCCTCAATGGCTCAAGAAACCTGTCTCCCTTCTCGCGGAGCTGCTCGCGGCGATCCCAAGCGTCATCTACGGGCTGTGGGGAATCTTCGTGCTGGTGCCTATGCTGCGGAGCGCGTTTATGAAGCCAATGGCGAAATATTTCGGGTGGTGGATCCCTCTTTTCAAGGGACCGGTGTACGGCCCAAGCGTGCTTGCGGCAAGCGTTCTTTTGTCCATCATGATCGTGCCGTTTATCCTGTCGGTCAGCCGCGAAGTGCTGGCAACGGTTCCGGTAAGACAGAAGGAGGCGGTGCTCGCTATTGGAGGCACCCGATGGGAAATGATCAGGATCGTCGTCGGCCAGCACTGCATCCCTGGCATCTTCGGCGCAACCGTGCTGGGACTGGGGCGGGCGCTTGGCGAAACAATGGCGGTCACGATGGTGATCGGGAACCGCCCGGATATTTTCTATTCCCTGTTCCATCAGGGGTACTCCATGGCGGCGGTAATCGCCAACGAGTTTGCGGAAGCAGCCGACCTGCAGCTTTCTTCGCTCATTTTGATCGGCCTGCTCCTGTTCATTTTGACCTTCCTCGTCAATCTCGCCGCAAAGTGGATATTGTCGAATCTGGTCAAGAACACATCCCTTAGGAATTAACAGCGTGAACACCTTGAGCTTTCGCCGGAAGGCGATCGACACCGGAATGCGATGGGCGTTTTGCCTATGTGCCTTCCTGGTCATACTGCCGCTTTTCATGATCTTCTTTGACCTGGTGTCGAAAGGGGCCAAAGAGCTTCAGTGGAGCCTTTTAACCAATCTTCCGCGTCCCGTTGGCGAGGAAGGCGGCGGTATTGCCAACGGCATCCTCGGCTCTTTCGTCATAACGCTGCTCACGATGATCTGGTCCGTGCCCATAGCGGTAATGTGCGGAATATATCTGGCGGAATACGGTAAGGGGCGACTGGCCTCCGCCGTCCGTTTTACCGTGGATTCTCTTGCCGGCGTCCCTTCCATCATCATGGGCATATTCGGGTACACGCTTGTCGTCCTCCCGATGAAGCGCTTTTCCGCGTGGGCGGGGGCGGCGGCGCTCACTATGATATTTGTTCCTATTGTCGCGCGGACAACGGAGGACATGCTGCGAACCGTCTCACAGCCTGTCCGGGAGGCGGCGCTGGCGCTTGGAATCGAACGCTGGAAGACGACACTGTATATCGTGCTGCGTACAGCGCAAGCCGGAATTCTGACGGGAATCCTCCTGGCAATGGCGCGTATTCTCGGAGAAACCGCGCCGCTTCTGTTCACGATCCTTGGAAATCAGTTCTGGCAGACGCGTCTTGACCAACCCACAGCGGCCATGCCATTGCAGGTGTTTTCTTACGCGATCTCTCCGTACAAGGAATGGCACGACAAGGCGTGGGCCGCCGCGCTGGTGCTCATCACCCTGGTACTTTTCATCAATATCGGCGCCCGCAGACTGACACGGGAAAAAAGGTAGGATTCCATGAATAACGTTTTCGAAATCCGGGACTTAAGCGGCTGGTTCGGGGACAATCAGGTTCTGAAAAACATCCATATGGATATCGCCCAGTACACCGTTACTTCCGTCATGGGTCCCTCCGGATGCGGCAAAAGCACGTTCATCCGCTGCCTGAACCGGATGCACGACATGACCCCCGGTTTCCGTACGACCGGCGAGATCCTCTTTGACGGCGTGAATATCAACTCTGAGGCGATCGACCCGGTAACCCTGCGCCGCAAGGTAGGAATGGTGTTCCAGCAGCCTAATCCGTTCCCAAGGATGTCGGTATTCGAAAACGTAGCGGTAGGCTTGAGGCTGAACGGAAAGAACTGGTCCCGCAACGGTCTTGCGGAGGTCGTAGAAAAATCGCTTGGCATGGCCGCGCTATGGGAAGAGGTGAAGGACAAACTGGACAGCCCCGGAGTTTCCCTGTCCGGCGGACAGCAGCAGCGGCTTTGCATCGCGCGCGCTCTGGCCGTAGAGCCGGAAGTGCTGCTGATGGACGAGCCATGTTCCGCCCTCGACCCGGTTTCCACGGCGAAGATCGAAGAACTAATCGAGGTTTTAAGAGAAAAATACACGATCGTGGTAGTGACTCACAACATGCAGCAAGCGGCTCGTATTTCTAACAACGTGGCCTTTTTCCTTTTGGGAGAGCTGATCGAAATGGACAAAAGCGGCAAGATATTCACGAACCCGTCGGACAAACGAACTGAAGAATACATCACCGGGAGGTTCGGATGATGGGAAAAAGAATCTCGGAACATTACACGGAGCAGTTGGAAGGGATCCGGGAGCTGGTTCTGCGCATGGGAGGACTGGCCGAAGCTATGACGCGGCAGGTCGTCCAGGCGCTGGTCCAGCGCGACGGCAGCCTGCTTCCAGAAGTTCGCTCAATGGAGTTACAGGTCAACAAACTACATGTTGACATCGATGAGGCATGCCTCGAAATCATAGCGCTTCGCCAGCCCGCCGGGTACGATCTGCGGTTCGTAACCGCTGCGATCAAGATAAACACCGACATGGAGCGGATTGGCGATCACGCAATCAATATCCTCGAAAAAACCCTCTCGCTGCTGGCGGTGCCCCCCCTAAAGCCGCTTATCGACATTCCCAAAATGGCGGAGGTCGCCCAGGAAATGCTGAAAGACGCGCTCGACGCCTTCGTGAACGGCGATGTCGACCTGGCGCAGCGAACAATCGCGCGGGACGACATCGTGGACCAGCTCAAAGACGACATTTTCCTGGAACTGATCGACTACATGTCGGCTGACGCGTCAACCATACCTAAGGCGATGGATCTGATTCTTGTTTCGCGTTGCCTGGAGCGGATCGCCGATCACGCTACAAACATCTGCGAGTATGTAATCTTTATGGTACTGGGAACAGATGTGCGCCACAGAGAGTATCCGTCATGAGAAACCTTTAGGGATTGTTTTAAGCTACGCTGTTTCGCCCGCCACTTCCAAACCGGATCCGGCCGGCGGCGGAAAACAAAAAAACAGGCGCTTACGGGGTACCGTCCAAAGCATGATCGTACGGACGCAACTCGCCTGTGGGTACAAGAAATTCGCCCACAAGAAACCGAAACCGGCAAGAGGGACACACCAACACCACCCGGAATCGTTGGCCTTCAACTCTTTTAAATCCGACATGGAACCCGCCATCCGCCCCACACTTGGGGCATTCATACAACTCCTCCTCCACCGCAATCTCGACCGGCCCGGGCTCTGTCGTCATATCACCTCCGATGGGACCAAAGCGTGCGCCTTGTGAGATAATAGCGCAATGAACCGCTGCATGATCTGCGCGAAACCGGGCGATTTCAATGGCGGCGTCTGCGACCCCTGCAAGGCAAAAGTCCGGGGCGAGGCGCTCGAAAAGCATAGCCGGGAGAAAAAAGAAGCCGACCGCGCCATTCACAAGGAAGGCGCGGCCGGCGAAAGCAGCAAGAGCCGCGGGTAGCGGTTCAGGCCGTCGCCTGCGCGCCCACAGTCTTTGCGTATTCTCTCCCGAACTCGAAACAGGTCTGCAAATCCTGCTCGGTAGGCGTCATTTTAAACCGGATTGGCTCGGGGAACACCTTGATCCGCATAGCGGTCATGATGTCCGCCACTATCTTGGTCGCTTCCCCGCTCCAACCGTAAGAACCAAACGAAGACGAGGTCAGTCCCTTCACGTTCAACACAACCAGGTAACCAAGCAGGCTGTAGACCGGGTGCGGAAGATTGCTGTTGAGCGTCGGCGCGCCGATCAAAAACCCAATCGACTCGTCAAACTCGTCAAGAATCTTGTGAATTGAGACATCCGCGGCGTTTACCAACACCGGTGTGCAACCGGCGGCGGCTACTCCCTCGGCCACCTTCTTTGCCATCATGGTGGTGTTCCCATAAGCGGACACGTAGACAACCACCACCTTCTTTTCCTTGCGTTTCTCCATCGGGGCGGCAGCCCGTCCCCTGTAATACTCCATTACCTCCCGCCAGCTTTCCCGCAGGACCGGCCCGTGAGACGGAGCAACCATCGCGATCGGAAGATCTTTGATCCGCTCGCACGCTTGGAGGATAGGCTCCCGGAACGGACGGAAAATCATGCTGTTGTACACAAACATCGCGTTGTGCAGCTTTTCCGACTTTTCGATCTGGTCATCGAAAATTTCCTCGGTTGCAAAGTGGCGCCCAAGGAAATCGCACGAAAACAGAACTTTATCCTCCACCACATAAGTAAACATGGTGTCTGGCCAATGGAGGAACGGCTGGACCATAAACCGCAGCGTTTTATCGCCAAGCGGAAGCTCTTCGTTATCACTGACGATGTGATGCTTGTACGGCGCGTTCACAATGTTGTCGATGAACGACTTGGCGGAACGCGTCAGGAAAACCTGGATATCCGGGTTGCGCTTCAAGATATCTACGATCCCGCCGGCGTGATCGGGTTCCGAATGATTTACGATCAGGTAATCGATCTTGCCGACAGGAACAATCTCTTCGATCCGTTTGATAAAGTCTTCCGCAAAGGACCGCTTGACACAGTCTATAAGAGCGGTCTTCTCCGTCCCTTTGACAAGATAGGAATTGTACGTCGTCCCGCACTCGGTAGGGATGACAATATCAAAAACGGTAAGTCCTGGATCATTTATGCCGACATAATAAACATCTTTAGCAAGTGTTATTGTCATTTCTCCTCCACAAACTCCTCCTTGTCTACACCACAGAGCGGACACGCCCAGTCTGCGGAAATACTTTCGAAAGAAGTACCGGGCTGCACACCATTGTTAGGATCGCCTTTAGCCGGATCATAGGTATAGCCACACACGTTGCAACGATACTGTTTCATAAGACACTCCTTTCGGAATAGATTGATAATGAATACTAACTTTAAAGGTTGGCAAATTGCAACACCGCCCTGGATATTCCCTCAACAGTCCTAATCCCCCCGGTATTCCGGTGTCGGAGGCGCTCCCACTGCGCCTTTGAAAACCCGGGCCGCGGCAAAACAAGCCCTGGTCGGACAACTCCAACACGAATCCCCGGAGGAATGGTTTTCTCCAATCCTTTTGCAAACGCCTCCAGAGCAATCTTTGAAAGGCAATAGGGAAGGTATGAAGGCCAAAGCTTGCTCGCAGCCGCATCGCCTATAAAACAGACAGCCGCTCCTTCGGGGGAAGACGACATAAGAGGAAGAAACGCGCGGGTCAAAAACGACGGACCTCGCAGGTTGACGGCAAAGACAGTGTCCCATACAGCGGAAGAAACGGAGGTAAACGGGGTGCGCGGAAAGACCGATGCATTGTGTACCAGCAGATCCAGCCGGCCGTATTCAGACGCCAGCCTGCCCGCAAAACGCCGGAAAGTTTCCGGGCGGGACAGATTGAGGCGAAACGATTTCCCGCCCCATTCCGACGCCAGCGCTTCGGCTTCCCGCCGGGAGGAAAGCCAGGTTGGCACCACGATATACCCCGCCTCTCCCAGCGCGGCGCATATAGCCGCGCCAATCCGCTGCCCTCCGCCCGTAACAAGAGCTACTTTCCGGTCGTTCCGGGCACGGTTTTTCAAAGAATCCTCCCCTTGTCGGATGTAACTTTTATACCATGTCGTCAGAGGAGGCTACCGATGAAGAACTACCGCGCCGACTTTCTTGATACTCCATACATCGCGGCGGATGTGGAAACCACCGGCCTTTCAGCGGCCGACGGCCATCGTATATGCGAACTCGCCTTTCTGCGCTTTCTACGCGGGTCGGTAATCGACTCCTTCGTATCCCTGGTAAATCCGCTGCGCCCCATTGATCCCGGCGCCAAGGCCGTAAACGGCATCTCGGACGAAATGGTGGCCGACGCGCCTGCCTTTGCCGACCTGCTTCCACGAATTCTCACATTCCTTGACGACGATCCGCTGGTGTTCCATAACGCTCCGTTCGATCTGTCGTTTCTGCGCGCGGAGGCGCGGCTGGCTGGAGGCGCATGGTCCAAAAACCCGGTGGTGGACACGCTCCTGATTGCGCGCCGCTCGGGCCGGTTCCGGTCCAATTCCCTTTCCGGCATCTGCCGGGAGCTTGGGATCAGATCTACCTTCCACCGGGCGGAAGCGGACGCCTGGGCAACAGGAAAACTGCTGCTGCATTTTGCTTCCCAAGGAATACCGCCGCGCGGCTGACCGGCTCCGCGAGGAATTTTTGGCTCTTTTGCTTTCGCGCAGCCTCCGCCGCGCTTTTCAAAACTTTCCGGTTACCGCAAAACTTTCCGCTTTTTGGTCACCGCGTCGGCGCTTACCTTTTTCCTGTATTCCTCTCCCAAGTGTTTCAGCATCGCGCCGCGGCGATCGTATAGCCGCTTCTGCCGCCGCTTGGCCACCCGGTCAAACACGCAAGCGCATAAAACCGGCAACGCCACCGTGGTGTCGAGGTAGCAGACCACCGTATCCGGAAGCCGGTCCGGGTCCACTTTCCCCCATGAAACCGCCTCGGATGGCGTTGCGCCGGAGAGCCCTCCGGTATCGGGACGCGCATCGGTAATCTGCAGGAAGTAGTCGTGCCCTCTCTCACCAAGACCAAGCACTTCCTGTACATGCGGCTCGGTCTGCAACATGAAATTCTTCGGAGAACCTCCGCCCAAGATCCAGACCGCGCTTTTTCCCTTCTCTTTCTTCGCGTCGTGGACAATCGCCGCTGTTTCATTAACATCCAGCGACACGTCGATTTTTACCCCTCTGCCTCCAAACTGCATCGCCGCGACATTCATGCCGATGGACGAATCGCCCGGAGACGACGTGTATATCGGAATGCCGTAACGCCAGCCGGCCGACAGTATGCTGACGTCGCCCATCCGCAGTTCGCGCTCCCGCCGCGCCATGTACGCTCCGAGGCGATAGTGGAACTCCGCCGTACCCATCTCGCACTGAAACTCCGGCAGGTCTACCACCTGACGGAAGAAAGCGTCCGTATCGAGCAGCACATCGTATGAAAAAAGCACATCGTAGATCCGGACAACCTTCTCGTCCCGAAGAACCCGGTCGTCCATGAATGGCGAGCCCGCATGCAGAGGCAGCCCCAGACCGAAATGCGCGTCATGGTAAAGGTTGGCGCCAGTCGAAACGATCCAGTCGATGAAACCGGCTTTCATTAGCGGCACTATGCAGGAAACGCCAAGTCCTGCCGGCGTAAGCGCGCCGGTCAGCGACAGCCCGACCGTGACGTCTTGCTTAAGCATCCGCTCGGTCAAAAGCCGCGACGCTTCCCGAAGCCTTCCCGCGTTATATGCGAGGAATGTCTTGTCCACCAGCCCCGATACGGACATCTTCCGGCCGACAGGCGGCGGCAGTATGCGCGTTCCGCCAAGAAACCTCGATCGTTTTGTCATGGAAATTCCTCCGGATTAAAGGGTCTCCGGAATTATATAAAGAGCAAGGCTTCCCCGACAAGGGAACATGACGCAAACGCTCATTTATCAACACCCATTCCTTGCCGGGCCGCTTCTTTCGCTTATGCTATCCGACGTAATACATCGGCCATCGCAGGGGACAACGGAGAAACATCCTCGACAAGAAAGCCCCTCCGCGATATCCGCTGTGAATACAGACAATGCCACTTCGAATAACAGATTTGGGCGACATTAATCACAGCGGACAAAAATCGCGCAAGAGGTTCTCCGGCGAGGGCATAGGGTTCCGAGCGCAGGCAGGGCCTTCATCCGGGCGGCTTCTGTCGTTGACACCCTGCAAAACTAATGTGAAACTGCCTCCATATGCAAAGCCAACTATTTAATATTAAAAACATTCTTGAATTCTACACCGCCGCAAATCCAGCGCGGTTTTTGCTTTGCGAGCTTTTTGCTCTAACTGGTTCAAGACAGCTCCTAAACCTAAATCACTTAAAAAATATCGCCGGCGTTTCCCGCAAAAGGGAAGCGCCGGCTTTTTTTCACACACATCACGGCAAACATACGCGGCCAGGTGAAAGGAGACTTACATGATGAAAGATTTTTTTGAGGCAAAATCATTCCACAGGATCGCGCTTGTCGCGGCGGTGGTTTTGGTCTTGGGGCTTGCGGCATGTGGCGGAGGTGGTGACGAGTCGAACAACAACGCGTGCGTGTCGGGAGGCTCCGGCGCGTCAGAGAGCGCGCCTTACATAATCTGTACGGCGAAAGATCTGGCGGATCTGGCTGATCGGGTAAACACTGGCACGGAATCTTCAGACATGTACTACCAGCTTGGCCGCAATATCGACCTGTCGGCTTACAAAAGCAGCAAAGGCTGGATACCCATAGGGATAACCTACTGGTTCACTGGAAACTTCGACGGCAACGGCAAAACCGTTACGAACCTCTTTATTGACGATGACAGCAGCATCGATCCCGCCGGACTCTTTGGTCGTATAGACGACGGCGGGACCGTTAAAAACCTCGGAATAGAGGGCGCGGATATTACCGGCGGCTCTCTCTATGTCGGCGGCGTGGCGGGACGTGTTGGTGTTGGCTCAAGCGGCAGCGTAAGCAACTGCTACGTCACGGGCAAAGTCAGCGGCGAACAAACTGTCGGCGGCGTGGCGGGACATGTTGGCTCAGGCGGCAGCGTAAGCGACTGCTACGTCACGGGCAAAGTCAGCGGCGAACAAATTGTAGGCGGCGTGGTGGGAAATGTTGGCTCAGGCGGCAGCGTAATCAACTGCTACGCCACGGGCAAAGTCAGCGGCGAAAATTTTGTCGGTGGCGTGGCGGGATCTGTTGTCTACGGCGGCAGCGTTACAGGCTGTGCCGCCCTGAATCCGGAAATCGAACGGAATTCGGGCGCAAACACAACCTTTGGGCGCGTGGCGGGTTCTACTAGCACCCTGGTCAACAATGTAGCCCTCAGCGACATGACGCCGCCCGGCGGCATCGTATTCGCGGGAACCGCTTCCAACAAAGACGGCGCGAACATCACCAAGGGCGAAGCTAAAACCCAGACCACCTATTCCGGCGCGCCGCGCAATTGGGCTTTCAGCGGCGGCGACCCCAAGTGGAAATGGGGCGGCGCTTCTTACCCGCTGCCCGTGCTTTACTGGCAAACCGGAGCGCAAATACCGGCGGCGCTGCCGGATCATCTGCTGCCATAACTTTTCCGAAAGGGGTCTCAAGAAAAAACGCGAAAAGCCCGATACGGTATAAAAAGACCGGAGATCAATGCGCTTCTATAAGGAACAAGGCGCGGGGGGTTCACACCTTCCGCGCCTTGTTTTTTCCGCTATCCGAATTTGGCTGTGAACGTACGCATGAGCGGCGCTGAGTGAGAAACCTCTCCTGTGATGGCCGTGTAGTACGGCGGATAATCAAAGGCGGCAGGCGAGCGTTATCGCGTAGCGCCTCTGCCTTCCAGGGGCATAGACTCCGAAGCGGAGGCAGGGAAGCCGAGAGCTAAGGAGTATGCAGTCGCAGGAAGTCAGGGATGGCGAGCAAGCGTACCCAAAGGAGAAGCCTCCCTGCGATGTCCGCTGTGAGTGATGTGTTTTTTTACATGGGCGGCTTGCTTGAGTAAGTGACCTCTCCGGCAGGAGACGCCTTCTGTTTCGCAGCGTAGCCAAGGACGGCTTCGCCAAGAAACAGGGCAGTGCAGCGTGCCAAGGATGGTACGCAAACGTGCCCAGAGGAGAGTGTCGCGAGCGAAAGAAGCCGCCCATGGTAACCAGCGGGAGGGAATCCTGTATAATGCCGAAATGATCCGCGTATGTATGCCCCAGAAAAAGAAAGAAATCGAGATCCCCGGACCGAAGCGGGTAATGGATCTGATCGCCGAGACGGGGATGCGCCCTTCCACCGTGATCGTCACGCAGGAAAAAAAACTCCTCACCAAGGACCACAGGGTGGAGGACGGCGAGACGGTCAATATCATCTCCGTCGTATCCGGAGGCTGATCCTCTCATGAAGTGCAGGCGCTGCCGTAAGGCCGCGGCCGCTATCGAGCTGCCAAGCCACCATGCCGCTTTCTGCCCGGAGTGTTTCTTTGTCTTTTTCAAAAAACAGGTCCGGGAGGGGATAAAAAAACACCGTCTCCTGTCGCCGGGCGACCGCGTACTGGTATGCGTCTCCGGCGGCAAAGACAGCCTGGTGCTGTGGGATGTCCTCATGGATATGGGCTACGAGACGGAAGGGCTTTACATCGACCTGGGAATCGAAGGGTACTCGGATCGCTCCAGAGAAAAGGTGATCGCTTACGCCGAGGCACGAGGAAAGCAGCCTATCATCGTTGAACTGACAAAAGAAGGTATCCCGATCCCGGAGGCGGCACGTTGCGTCCGGATGCAGGAATGTTCCATTTGCGGAACCGTAAAACGGTACTTTTTCAACCGGATCGCAAAGGAGGGGCGCTTCAACGCCGTGGCGACCGGCCACAACCTGGACGACGAATCGGCGCGGCTTTTGGGGAACATCTTCCACTGGCAGCGGGAACACCTTGCAAGGCAGCACCCGCATCTCCCCGCGTCGGCGGAAGGGCTGGTGAAAAAGGTAAAACCGCTGTGGCGCGTATCCGAGCTTGAGACCGCCGCCTACGGCTTCCTGAAAGAGATAGACTACGTGATTGAAGAGTGCCCAATGAGCGAACGCGCGACCTCCCTGGTGTACAAAGAAGTGCTGTCGCTGATCGAAGAGCGGATGCCGGGATCGCGAATTGTCTTTTACCAGGGCTTTCTCGACAAAGCGAACCCGCTGCGGACATCAGAGTGGAAGGCAACGGACGCGGCATCCGCGCCGGCAGGCACGCTTGCAGACGATGGCGTGGAATACACAAGCGACGATCCGGAAAACGGAACAAAAGGAGCAGCGCGCTCCTGCGCGTCGTGCGGCGCTTTGACCTATGCCGAAACTTGCGCCTATTGCCGGTTGAAGGAGTTGGTACGGAAACGCCGGGAAAAGCGCGCCAAGGAGACTAATGGATGATCGGTGACGATAGCGACCGCGGCGGCTTTGAAGCCGAACGCGATGAAAACAACCCCTTCGATCCCGGCGGCGGCGAAATAACCGCGCCCAGCGCGCAGGAAAGCGCTCAGGCGAGCGGCAGCCGCGTACGGAGAGGACCGTTAGCAGCCGGGGAAGACATACTCCTGATCTCTCCAAAGCGGGAAGAGCGGCTGATCACCCTGGTGCCGGGAAAAGTGTTTGGCACTCATAAAGGGAATCTCCTGCACGACGACCTGATCGGCAAAGAAGACGGCTGCCGCGCCTGGACCGCGATGGGCGACGAATACCGCGCCTTCCGGCCCACTTACATCCAGTTCATCATGAACCAGAAACGGCACGCCCAGATCATCTACCCAAAAGACACGGCGGCGATCCTGATGTGGGCGGACATTTTCCCCGGAGCGACCGTGATCGAGGCGGGAATCGGCTGGGGCGCGCTGACTATCAAGCTGCTGGAAGCCGTAGGGCCGACAGGACGTGTGATCTCATACGAAATTCGGGAAGACTTTGCGCAAAGCGGCGCGAAAACCGCGCGGCGATACCTTGGAGAAACCCCAAATCACGAGGTAAAAGTGCGGGACGTCTACCAGGGGATCGAAGAACGCGGGGTTGACCGTATCGTGTTCGACCTGCCGGAGCCGTGGCAGGCGGTATCACATGCGCGTGAAGCGCTCCTGCCAGGAGGTATCCTGCTGTCGTATCTTCCTTCGACTATCCAGGTAAAGCAGTTGTGCGACCGTTTGGCCGACGAAGGCGGATTTTCAGATCCGGAGACATTCGAGGTGATTCAGCGCCCCTGGCACGTGAAAGGCATGTCCGTCCGCCCGGTACAGTGGATGTTTTCACACTCCGCCTTCCTCGTAACGGCGCGGAAAACCTCGTAGCGGGAAACAGCACCGCGGGCATCTCGCTTGTAAGCGCTATCTATTGCCGGATGCCTTTGCGCTCATTATTTTCCTTGTTTTCAATATGTTAGCGCATTACACTTGTCTATATACGTTCAATAAAAGGTAATCCCTGCGGCACATGAAAACTCATTACTATGCCTAAAAAAGCTACCGAACTATCCGCCCTTGCCCTGCCGTTTCCAAATTCAAAGCCAAATACCGCCACGCCGCCGGCTGCGCTGACGGACTCTATCCGCGTAAGGAGGACTTGAGATGATCGTAGGAGTGCCGAAAGAAATAAAAGAAAATGAAAACAGGGTGTCTACGCTGCCGTCGGGAGTAATAAGCCTCGTTGAAGCCGGACATAAGGTATATATCGAAAAAAATGCCGGCAAGGGCAGTGGATTCACAGACGATGAATACATCAGAGCCGGAGCGGAAATCATCGAAACGGCAAAAGAAATCTATCGTATCTCCGATATGATAATTAAAGTTAAAGAGCCGTTAGAACCCGAGTATCCACTGTTACGCGAAGGCCAAATACTTTTTACATATCTGCATCTCGCTTCCGACCCGGTTCAAACAAAAGCGCTGATAGACGCCAAAGTAATAGGCATTGCTTACGAAACAGTCCAGCTTCAGGACAACTCGCTTCCGCTACTGGCGCCGATGAGCGCGATCGCGGGGCGTATGTCGATACAGATCGGCGCGTACCTTTTGCAAAAAATAAATCAAGGAAGCGGGATACTGCTGGGCGGCGTTCCGGGAGTCGCACCCGGATACGTTACCATAATCGGCGGCGGAGTCGTGGGCCTGAACGCCGCAAAGATGGCAAGCGGGCTTGGCGCGAAGGTAACGGTACTGGACATATCGGTGGATAGGCTGGCGTATATTCACGATATTTTACCGGATGTTATAACGCTGATATCAAACGAACAAAATATTTCACAATCAGTCGCGGAAGCTGATTTGATCGTCGGCGCCGTCCTTATACCGGGAGCCAAAGCGCCGAAACTTGTTCCGGAAAAAATGGTAATGAGCATGAAACAAGGCTCGGTCATTGTTGACGTTGCAATAGACCAGGGCGGTTCCGTAGAAACGATCGACAGGTTGACGAGCCATGAAAACCCGTATTTTGTAAAACACGGCATTGTCCACTATTCGGTGCCAAATATGCCGGGGGCCGTTCCGAGGACATCGTCTTTCGCGCTCTCAAACGCAACCATGCCATTCGCTCTGGAAATAGCGAACAAAGGCGCGGAGCTCGCCATGAAAGAAAACCCGGCGCTTCTCAAGGGACTCAATGTTTATAAAGGCAAGATGACAAACAGACCGGTTGCCCAGGCGCAGGGGCTGACATACGAAGAAGTGATTTTTTAGGATTTTACCGGGTTATAAGCTGTCCCTCCGGATCATTTTGTGAACCGGAGGGACAGTTTGCGTTCTATGAACAGTTGTAAATAATAGCTGCACGGATAGGACAATTAAGCCGTATTTCCCGTCCCGGCCTACGATATTTTTACTTCTGATAACACTTTATAGTCCACGCTTTCAAAATTGGCCAATGCCGGCGCGGAAAACCGCGGAACCGGGAGGACGTTTACCCCAGATCCGTCATTCGAAGTAATACTCGGACACGCCTTCCCGCAAGGAAGGCGCTCCCGCGAAGCCCGCTCCATTACGGACGCCCCGATTTTCGCGGTTTGCCGTTTACAACCTGACGATGTTTTTTCTTTTGAACTTCTTCAACGCGTTGCGGGTATCGACGATCGCTTTCGATTCACGCGCGACCATCTCGTAATCGAACACGGAATGGTCGGTCACAACCAGGACGCAATCAGCTTTCCGCATGGTGGCGGCGGAAAATGGCGACGACTTGAGCGATATCCCGTTGTCCTTTATTTCCGTCACATACGGGTCGCAGTACGATATAACCGCGCCCATTCGAGCCAAGAGATGGATGATGTCGAGAGCGGGCGACTCGCGCACATCACTTATGTTTTTCTTGTAAGTCACGCCGAGAATAAGCACCTTCGAGCCGTTGATCGGCTTACGGAAACGATTAAGCACCTCTCCCACGCGGTCCACCGTGTAATGCGGCATCCGCCCATTCACCACTCCGGCCAACTCTATGAAGCGTGACTCGAAGCCAAACTGCTTCGCCTTCCAGGAAAGGTAGAACGGATCAAGCGGAATGCAATGCCCGCCGATACCGGGACCGGGATAAAAAGGCATAAAGCCAAACGGTTTGGTCTTTGCCGCCTCGATAACCTCCCAGATATCGATACCCATCCGGTTGGCCATAAGGCAGACCTCGTTCACCAGACCGATATTCACCGAACGGAACGTATTCTCCAACAGCTTGACCATCTCGGCCGCGGCCGCGTTGGATACCTGGTGGACATGGTTCATTACGCCGCCGTAAAGCGCAGCCGCCACCTTGCCGCATAACGGGGTGACGCCTCCGACCACCTTCGGGATATTTTTCGTGCTGAACTGTTCGTTACCCGGGTCCACCCGCTCTGGAGAAAAGGCAAGGAATACGTCTTTGCCGACCTTAAATCCTTTTTCTTCGATCATCGGAGCAAGAATCTCCTGCGTCGTTCCAGGGTATGTCGTGCTTTCCAGCACTATCAACATCCCCTTGTGGATGTGGTTGATCATGCGCTCCATCGCGTTGACTATGTAGGAGAGGTCCGGGTCTTTCGTTTTTCTAAGCGGCGTGGGAACGCAGATGTTGACCGAATCAGCCTTCGCAATGATGGAGAAATCGGTAGTGGCCGTGAACGCTCTCGCGTCAACCGCTTTTTTCACAACCTCCGATGAAACATCGTCAATGTATGACTTCCCCGAATTCAGAGAACGCACTTTGGAGCCATCGACGTCGACGCCGACAACCCGCTGGATTCCGGCGCCCACATATTCCATAGCCAGGGGAAGCCCCACGTAGCCAAGACCGATGACAACAGCGGTGATTTTTTTGGATTCAATGCGGGAGATAAGATCTTTGCCTGTATTTACGGGCATGGCCATGTGTCGCTCCCCTTAAAGAAAACTAAAAAAGTATAGACTTCAACATCCTTTTATATCGGAACAAAACAAAGAAAAATTCACTATTTACCGCCCCGCTTTCGAATACCACCGATCGTAAAAATTGAGGTAATCGCCCGAACGGACGGCTTGCCACCACGACTCGTTGTCGAGATACCAGCGCACGGTTGCCGCAAGCCCTTCCTGGAACGGAACCTGCGGGACAACGCCCAATTCCGCGCGAATCCGTGTGTCGTCGATGGCATAACGGCGGTCGTGTCCGGGGCGATCAGGGACAAACTTCATAACCGAGGCGTCCTTTCCCATTGCCTCGATCAGGAATTTCGTTATCTCTATGTTGGTGCGCTCATTGCCACCGCCGATGTTATAGATTCCCCCCGGCCTGCCGCGCAACAACACAGCTTCGACCGCGCGGGAGTGATCGTCCACATGTATCCAGTCGCGCACGTTCATCCCGTCTCCGTAAACCGGAACCTGCTTTCCCTCATGGAGCAGAGTCACAAAGAAGGGGATGAGCTTTTCCGGAAACTGGTACGGTCCATAGTTGTTGGAACAGCGTGTGACCAGCGTCGGGAAGCCATACGTCTTGAAGTAAGCCCGTGCCAGCAGGTCGGCAGATGTCTTGCTGGCCGCGTATGGCGAGTTGGGCTTAAGCGGCGACTCCTCCGTAAACAATCCCGTGGCGCCAAGCGATCCGTACACCTCGTCGGTCGAGATCTGCAGATACCGGTCAACCCCCGCCTTGCGGGAAGCATCCATCAGCGTTTGTGTGCCTACAATGTTGGTCTTCAGGAACAGCGAAGGATCGTCGATGCTGCGATCCACATGCGTCTCGGCGGCAAAGTTGATAACCGCGTCCGGCCGTTCCGAAGAGAAAATACGGTCCATGCCCTCGGCGTCACAAATATCGGCGCGGTGAAACCGGCACTTCGGGCCTCCGGCGACATCCTCCAGGTTGGCCAGGTTTCCCGCGTAGGTAAGCTTGTCCACCACGGCAATTTCCCAGTCCGGGTGTACTTTCATGGCGTAACGAACAAAGTTCGAGCCGATAAACCCAGCGGCTCCCGTAACCAGTAATTTCATCAGACTGCCCTCCCGGCGGAAATGACAGACAGAAATTCAAGAACCGCCTCGTCCCACGGTCTCGGAGAATTACCTGTGATATTACGGTACTTACCCTTGTCCAGAACAGAATACGCGGGGCGCGGCGCCGGATACGGAAGATCGCGCGTCGCGGCCGGAAGAAGCGTCGCCCCGGCAAGCCTGTTTTTCCCGATCACGAACCGGGCAAGCTCAAACCAGCTTGTCTCCCCTTCGTTTGAAAAGTGCACCGTCCCTCTGGCGTCCGCTTTTGTCAGCAAAAGTACAGCGGCGGCCAGATCTCGCGTAAAAGTCGGGCAGCCGGTCTGGTCCGACGCCACCTTGAGGGTATCGCCTTTACCGGCTTTGCCCAGAATCGTGTCGATGAAATTTTTTCCTCCCGTTCCGTAAAGCCACTGCGCGCGAATCAACAGGTGTTCACAACCCGACTCCAAAAGCGCCTCCTCCGCGGCCAGCTTGCTTCTTCCATATACGGAAAGGGGGCAAACCGGATCATCTTCCCGGTATGGGCGGCCCAAAGTCCCGTCGAAAACATAGTCGGTCCCGAAGGTTACCACAAGCGCGCCGGACTCCAGACAGGCTGTCGCAATGTTGCGCGTACCATCCTCGTTTAGCTTGAACGCGGCCATCTCCTCGCTCTCCGCGCGGTCAACAGCCGTATAGGCGGCGCAATGAATCACAATTACAGGACGCATGGATGAGACAGCTTCCCGGCAGGCTGTCAGATTTGTGACATCAAGCTCTTCCCTGTCGGTTTCCCGCACATCAAACCCGGCGCCGCGAAACACTTTCGCTATATCCTTGCCAAGAAGACCCTGCGCTCCTGTAATCAATACCCGTTTCATTTCGGATCTTTACCCTGTTCCTGTAAAATGCTCAAGTATCGTAACAAACCTTGAAAAATATGGCACTGTTTTAGCAAATATGCCTAATGTTGTTTATTTATGCGCGTTACATGCCGCAAAACGCAAAGCAGATGCAGGGATAATTTTTACTCGCTGGCCAAGCGCGAAAAACAGGAGAAACTCCATGATAATAACCCCCACGGCAATCCCGGATGTGCTACTGGTGAAGCCAACTGTTTATGGAGATGAACGCGGCTTCTTATACGAAAGCTTCCATCTGAAAAAATGGGAGAAAGCAACAGGGCTTCACACTATATTTGTGCAGGACAATCACTCCCGCTCCATCAAAAACGTCTTGCGCGGACTGCACTATCAGATACGGCATCCGCAGGGCAAACTGGTCCGGGCAACAGCAGGCGAGATTTACGATGTCGCGGTGGATATCCGGAAGGAATCGCCTACCTTCGGCCATTGGGTCGGAACAACGCTGTCGGCGGAAAACAAGCATCAACTGTGGATACCCGAAGGGTTCGCCCATGGTTTTGCCGTGCTGTCGGATACCGCCGAAGTCCAATACAAAACCACCGATTACTATCACCCGGAATTCGAGCGTACCATCCTCTGGAACGACCCGGACCTGGCGATCAAATGGCCCATAGACAGCAATCCGATCCTGGCAAAGAAGGATGAATCCGGAACGATCTTCAGCAAAGCGGAAACATTTTAATCCCTGTAAATCCTTTTAAACGCGCCCCAGGCGCGTCTTTCAAGGTCAGGAAACTGGCTCCGTCACCAACTCGCCGCGTCCAATGGAATGGTAGACTATGCCGAACTCCTTCATTCTCTTCGGGTCGTATATATTGCGCCCATCAAACAGGACAGGTTGCCGCATCAGGTTCTTGATCAGCCCGAAATCCGGTTTGCGGAACTCGCTCCACTCTGTGGCGATTACCAGCGCGTCGGCCTCCTGTAACGCGCCGTAAGAGGATTCCGCATACAGGATACGGTCGCCGTACCTATTAAAAGCTCCCTCCATCGCCTCGGGGTCGAACACGGAAATCTTCGCCCCGGCACTCAGCAGCTCATCAATAATGTAAAAGGCCGGCGCTTCTCTCGTATCGTCGGTATTAGGCTTGAAAGCTATCCCCCATATCGCTATCTTTTTCCCCGAGAACACACCGCCGAAAAATTTCGAGATTCTCTCGAAAAACCGCTTCCGCATCCCCTGGTTTATCTCCTCCACCGCCCGCAGCACCGTTAGCGGATAACCCGCATCCTCGGCGGTCTTGAGCAGCGCCTTTACGTCTTTGGGCAGGCAGGAGCCGCCGTATCCCAACCCTGGAAAGAGAAACTTCTTGCCGATGCGTGAATCGGAGCCGATCCCCTCGCGGATCTTGTCTATGTCCGCCCCCACGGCGTCGCAGAAGTTGGCCAGGTCGTTCATATAGGAGATCTTCAGCGCCAGGAACGCGTTTGCCGCGTACTTGGTCACCTCGGAACTCTTCTCATCCATCACAAATATAGAGCTGCCCGGCTGAAGAAACGGCTCGTAGAGATCCTTCAATATAGCGATGGCGCGCTCGCTGCCGGAACCTATCACCACACGCTCCGGCCTCAAGAAATCTTCCACCGCGAACCCTTCCCGCAAAAATTCCGGGTTAGACACGACATCATATTCAAACGAGCTGCCGCAGTATGTGCGAATCTCCGCCCTTACCTTCTCGCTGGTTCCCACCGGGACAGTTGACTTGTTCACGATCACCTTGTAGCCCGGATTCCGCTGCCGGCCAAAGATCTTTCCCAGATCACCGGCCACTTTAAGCACGTATTTCAGATCCGCGGACCCATCCTCTCCGGGAGGAGTCGGAAGGCACAAGAAGATAATGTCCGCCTTTGCCGCTTCTTCGAGATCGCCAGAGAAGGAAACGCGCCCTTTCCTGTGGTTTCTCGAATAAATTTCCTCAAGGCCCGGTTCGTAGATGGTAACCTCGCCGCCCGTCAGCTTCTCGACAATCGCGGGATTCGCGTCAATGCAAACCACCCTGTTTCCCCGCTCGGCAAGACACACGCCGGAAACCAGCCCCACGTAACCCGTTCCCACGATCGATATATTCATCCGGATACCCTCGTAAATTTCTGAATTATTGTATAAAACCCACCTTTTCGACTAAACGTATCGCAATCTTCAGATTTCAGGAAGTCAAAAGCGATACGGGCAAACTTCGATGTATACTCCGGTAAATGTCCAGCGCCTTCCACAGTCCGCGCTTAAATCAAGGCACGGCGCTTTTACTTCTGGCCGCGGCGTACCTTGCCGCATGGCCGGGTACAACCCTTGCGTTGGGCGATCCATGGCCTATCACGGTTTCGGTTGAAGGCGAGGTACGGCAGCCCGGCGCTTACAGCCTGCCTCCCAATGCGACTCTTTCTTCCCTCGTATTGGCGGCAGGCGCGGCGACAGACAACGCGGATTTCGAAAGCGCGGCTCTCTGCCGCGCCTCCACCCGCGCAAGCCAGAAAGCAAAGCTGACAGAGGCTACCGAAGAGATAGCCAGAATTGTTGAAGAAGCGAAAGCGGCAGACGTCGGCAACGCCCTGCGCCCAATCCTTTCCTTCCTGCGGGAGCTGCGTCCCAACGGAAGAGTTCCGGTGCGGATGACCTTTCCCCGCCTGATGAAAAACAGCCCCCACGATCTTCGGCTGGAGGAAGGAGACGCGCTGCTGATTCCACCCTTGACGGAATCGGTTACCGTCGCGGGCGCGGTACACACCCCCTCAGACAACGTGCCGTTTATCCCAAAAGCGCCGCTCAAAGAATATATCCGGCGCGCCGGCGGATACAAAGATGACGCGGATCAGAACCATGTACACCTGTTGCGCGCAAACGGAACTACCGTCCTTTTGACGCCAGGGTTTTTATCCTGGAATCCGGCGGCTTACCGATGGGAAGTAACCGCGTTGACCGGCGCTATCCCCGACATAAGCCCCGGAGACACAATAGTCGTATTCAGAGCCCTCCCGTCCGGCCTTCCGCGTCAAACAGCGCGGCGGCTTCGTCAGGCGCTTGTTTTGGCGCTTGAGATTGCCGGGGTAACCGGAATCCCGCCGGAGCCGCCCGCAGCGGCGCCGGAAACCACATCACCGTGATTTCATCTTTTCCAGCGCAATCTCAAAGACGCTCTCGCTTCCGCCTCTTACAGCGTCCGGCCGCCGTCCTTGCCGCATTAATAACTGCCGCCCTACTCGCCACCGCGTCCTTTACCGCTCCCGCCCGCGCGGGAGACGAACCGTTCATCGGAGCATCAAACTTCGGGCTGACCGGAATCTTCGAAACCCCGACGGCGCGGGTTCTTCCCGAAAACCGGTACCGGTTCGGAGTCACGGCAGCCAATCCATACAACTACTATTGGGGCACAATCGGCCTGTTCGACCGCCTGGAGGTAAACGGACTGGTCACGGAGGTTAGAGGCGTTCCCGGATTCACCGACATCGGCAACCGGTACGGCAACTTCAAGGACAGATCGTTCGACTTCAAGCTGCAGATCGTAAAAGAAGGCAAATACCTGCCCGCCATTGCAATCGCGGTCACTGACCCGCACGGAACGCGCCTTTACGGTTCCCAGTCGATAGTAGCCAGCAAACAGATCTACCCTTTCGATTTCACCATCGGAATGGGGAACGGACGCCTGGGAAAAGAACCGCTTACCGAATCCGGGGAGGGGTTCAGGATGGAGATGTTCTCTCATCCGAAATCCTGGTGGCGCAACGCGCAGCTATTCGGAGGAATCCAGCTCAAAGCTACGGACTGGCTTATACTGGCGGCGGAATACAGCCCGGTCCATTACGAGCGGCATACCCGCGATCCGGCGCAGCCAAAGCATTTCACGAAACCGGTTTCATCGAATATAAACTTCGGTCTTCGCCTGAAACCGTTTCGGCAGGGAGAGATAGACATTTCCTGGCAGCGTGGCGAACAGTTGACCGTTGGCGGCGCGCTCCAATTCGACATAGGTCGGCCTATCCTTCCCATCCACGACCCACCTTACCGTGAGCCTGAAAAACTTCGGCAGCACCCCCTTGCCGACCGGATCACCGAGGCTCTTCTCTCCGTAGGGTTTAGCGATATCGGCGTAGAGGGGGACGACTTTTTTCTTCGGATTGACGCGCAAAACAACCGGTATTTCTTCACGCCCGGCGCGGCGAAGGCGCTGTTGGACGCTGTGGCTCCGATACTCCCTCCGAAATACGAATATATCCGCGTTCGCTTCAAGGAAAACGGTATTCCTGTCTCGGAATTCATCACAACCGCGGCCGCCCTCGAAGAACTCAAGGAAGAACGGATCTCGCGCGAACGGTTTTTCGAGGTTTCCTCGTTCCGAACCGAATTTATAGGAAACCCGATTCCGCGGACGCAAGGACGCCGATGGTACAAACTGGAAGTCGCGCCGGCGCTGAACATGTACCTGAACGATCCTTCCCGTTTCTTCAGTTACCGGTTTGGAGCCGCCGCAAACCTCGACATATATCCCTGGAAGGGAGGAAGCGTCGTCGCGGGAGTGGAGGCCTACCCGGCAAACAATATCGATAGCACTGTGCAGCCGCTGTCCATCCCGGTTCGCAGCGACATCGCCCTATACAAAAAAGAAAAACTTGCGCCGGCCCGTCTCATGTTCGAGCAGATCATAAAGGCTGACATGCCCGCTTATGCGCGCGCCGCGGCGGGATATCTTGAAATAGAGTACGCGGGACTGGACGCCGAGATCGCCGTTCCCATGTTTCGCGGACGGCTGATCGCGGGCGCCGGTGGCAGCCTTGTAAGAAAGCGATCCCCGGATAACCCTTTCGAGTTCTCCGGCAATCAATGGTACAAGACGGCGTTTATCAGCGGACGCCTGAACATCCCGGAGGCGAACCTTTGGTTCGACATCAAAGGGGGGCGATTCCTTGCCGGCGATTGGGGAGCGCGGTTCTCGCTGTCCAAGTTCATCTGCGGCGTAACCTTGACCGCGTGGTACAGCGTCACTGACACTTCAGTTTTTTCCGATCCTCACAACCGGGGATACCACGACAAGGGAGTTTCCGTCACCATCCCGATCCGGCTCTTCATCGGGCACGATTCCAGGACGGCTTACCGCTTCGGCATCTCTCCGTGGACACGTGACGCTGGACAAGACATAGAGCATTACCGTACACTGCCCGATTACATCGGTCGCAACACGGACATACTGCTTGACAAGGATACCCGCGACTTGTACAAAAAACACAGGTAAACACCTGTTTTAAAAGAGAATGGCTATGACAACCTGCCGATTTCGTTCATACATCAAGCCACTTGCGGTCATGTTGCTTGTTTCCTGTTTCCTGTCATTTGAACTCGCCGCGACTCAAACATTTGCGGCGTCACCCTCCTCGACGCCAACATGGGAAACATGGCCCAAAAAACCCGAACCGCTCCCAAAAGCAACTACTGAACCGCGCCCCAAAACGACGACTAAACCGCGTCCCCCAAAGACGGCCGAACCACGTCCCAAAAAGACAGCCGAACCGCCCACAAAAATCACGGCCGAGCCACGTCCGAGAATAACGACCGAGCCGAGCCATAAAACAACCGAAGCGCCTTTCACCACCACACCCAAATCGCCAACGGCTAACGCGCCGTTTGTGACCACAACCGGACCGGAAGCGGCCGGAGAAATCGCCGGCGAGAAAACATCCATCGGCATCTCGGCCGGAACCTGGGGCTGGATTGCCGGCGGCATCGCAGCCGCGGGGCTGATCGCGGTAGCAGTGGGCGGTGGTGGTGGCGGTGGTGGCGGCAGTTCAAGCACTCCTCCCAACCATTGATAAATTGGGCTTTGTTTTGAAACTTCTCATACGGATCAAAACCGCTATCCCCGCAATCGTGTTCTATTTTGTACTCCTGTACGCTATACCGGGCGCTGCCAGCGCGCCCGCGCAAGAAAAAAACACTCCCGCCATACTCTCCGCGGCCGAATCCATGTTCCTCGCAATGAAGACGCAAAACTACCCGGTTCTATGGCGGTTACTCACGACAAAATCACGCGAAACCATCCTTGCGGATACTGACGACGCAATCCGCCGGGCCGACGGCAAACCGGTTTCAAGAGAAGCGCTGCGGGAAGATTTCGCTTCGGGAGGGCCTATCGCAAGCGAATACTGGAAAGGATTCCTGCGAAGATTTGATCCAGACGACGCGCTGGAGAAAAGCCGCTGGGAGATCGGAGCAATGGAGAAGGACAAAGCGGAGGTGTTAATCACCCATCGAGGCGCGGACCGCCCGGCAGTGCTGAGGATGTATCGGGAAACAAACGAGTGGAAGGCAGGTCTGGTGGAGACGTTCTGGGGGCGCTAAACAAACGCGGCGGAAGCTTTTACCACCCTCCGCCGCGATACAACAACCGCAAACTTCCGTAACGCCTATTGAAATCTTTTCCTGTTATTTAACAATTTCCAGAAGCTCTACCTCGAAAACAAGTGTTGCTCCAGGAGGGATGGCTCCTGAACCCTGGTCGCCATAGGCAATCTTGGCCGGACAAACCAGCTTTGCCTTGCCGCCTACTTTCATCTTCTGCATCCCCTCGCTGAAACACTTGACGACTCTGTTCAGCGGAAAATCGGACGGTTTTCCGCGTTTGTAGGAACTGTCAAATTCCGTCCCGTCCGTAAGGAAACCGCGGTAGTTCACTTTTACCTTGGACGTCGGACCAGGGCTTTTCCCCGTACCTTCCTCCAAAGAAGTAAAGATCATGCCGGACGCGGTTTTTACAGCTCCTTTTTCTTTCTCCGCATTCTCTTCAAACGCCTTTGCAGCGGCAATTTTGTCGCTTTGCGCCTTCGCGGCGGCAATCTTGTCGCTTTGCGCCTTGCGGCGGAGCTCGGCCTTTTCCTGCACCATCGGACCGTATATCTGCATGTCCACGATGGGCGTCTTGCCCGCGTTGGCGTCAGTAAGACCCTGCTTCACCAATTCCAGTTCGGCGGGCGCAAGCTGGAACGAAGCAACCTGACGATGCAACAGCACGCCAAGGGCATAGAAGACCTTCTGGTCCTCGGTAGTTGCGGTTGATTTCGATGCAAAAACGAAAGACGGGAAGAGAACAAAAAGCGCGACCAGAACAGCTTTGCTCATTTTCGTTTTCATTTTAATTTTCTCTTTTTTTTAGAAATTGGCGAAGCTCAACATATGAGCCGTTTAAGCTTTACCCCAAGGGTAAAAAAAACCGGCTGCACATAAAACAGAAACATCCCAAATCTGCCTGAAACACCATGGTACATCGTTTTTTTTCCTCTTTGGTATCCTTCAACAACGGCGGCTCCAAGATCTTCGGCTTCACGGCTTTCCGCCCCGCTGGAAATCCTTTTCGATATCCGGACTATCATGAGCCGTACTTCCGGATGTGACGCGGCCAATCCAAGGAGAACCTTTTCATGAATCCGTTTCAATGCCCCGTATATCGCCCGGTCCGGACCAGGCACAACCGAAAGAAACGAAGAAATGTAAACGATGCCTATCGGACCGCCGCACCGGTCCGATATCACCGCCCGGATCACATCAAGAGGGGCTGTCAGATCCACAGCGACGATTTTTTCCAGATCTTCGGCGGCAATATTGCCATCGCGCAGGCGGCTGGACGCGGAAGCCGCATTTACAACTATGTCCGGACGCCATCCGGCAGCCTCTTTTTCCAGTCCGCCCGGTCCTTTCCCAAGATCCCATACCATTTCAACAACATCTGAAGCTCCCGCTCTCATACAACGCCGCGCCGCGGTTTTTAAGCCGGACGCGTTTCTTCCAGTCAGAAACAGATTATTTCCAGGAGAAAACGATTCGGCCACACTCGCGCCGATAGAGGAAGAAGCGCCAAACACCATGATGTTCATACCCGGACGCTTGTCTGTATCATCGGCCGCATATCCGAGGTTTTCGGCTCGATGCCTACCATGTTATATGCCCTGTCGAGTGAAATCCCTTTCGCGAAAACGATCATATAGAGCGTGCAGAAAAAAATCTTGAGATCGCACCACAGAATGTTGCCTTCCCGGTACATCCTTGAATAGGCGCGCTCAAGCTCCAGCCTCTGATGCGGTGTTATATTCATCCGGCCGGCAACCTGGGCTATGCCTGTAATGCCGGCGGGGCTATCGAAACGTTCAGCCGAACCGTCGAATTGCCGCAGCAAGTTTACGTTCTCGGAAGGAAGCGGCCGGTTGCCGATCAGGCTCATTCCGTGGAAAAGAATATTTACCATCTGCGGCAACTCAACAATCTGCAGACGTTCAAGGACCCGGCCAATTGGCGTGTAAACTTCGCAGTCGCGGGGTATATCGAGATAGCCGTCCCGCATAAACCGTTCCTTGAGGCAATATTTCCGGGATGTTGCGTCACGCGCCATGGTCCGGAACTTATACACCCGGATCATCCGGTCAGCCGACACCAGCCTCCGGGAGACGTAAATTACCGGCCGGCCTTCCAACGCGAGGATCAGCAGCGCCACAAAACCCATCAAAGGCAAAGACATAACCAGTATCAATACAGAGAGAATTATATCGATAGCGCGTTTGATCGCGCGATGCGAACTCATCTGGTTCCACTCCTAGAAAGTTAAAGATCATTTTTGCCCAAGAGCATACTCTCAAATTCTAACAATGCAACATTTTTAGAAAGAAACCGTTCCGCGTATTCGCGGGCAACCGTGTTTTTGCCAGAACACGCTTCATTTTTGGATAACGCCGACAGCAACACCTCTTTCAGCGAAGCGGAATCTTCCGGCGGTACAAGGATAAAGATACCCGGATACTCCGCTACCAACCGACCCAGTTCCGTGTGCGCGTCAGCCGTCGTAAGCGTATTATCGCCGACCACCTATTCAGGCACATACGCATACATCTTTTTATATTTTTCTTTTATTATGTATTTTGGATTTGCTCTAAGTATTAGTTCGCGCAACACCAGAGAATCATCCGGCAAATGATACGTACAAATAGAGAGTTTAGGAGAATATTCTTTCAGTATGCCCTGAGCACCTTTTAATAATAGACGCTCAGCGCCTTCAATATCAACTTTTATAAAATCAACGCGATTAATTTTATTTTTTTCTGCAAAATAATCAAGTGTAATACACTCCATTTTAGAACTATTATAAACATCGCTTGAAACAATTTTAGCGTCGCTTGAAATGCGCTCTGACGTCTCAAAATAAACAGTTCCGACTTTATCGCAAACAGCATACGAAACAAGCGTAATATGTGAATTAACTTCTATAATTTTTTCTAAATATTTAATATTTTGAGGCAACGGCTCAAAGGCATAACACGTACATTTATGATTTGCAGCCATAACAGAGAAAAACCCTACGTTTGCACCACAATCAAATACTGTGTCTCCAGGAGCAATTTTTACATTGTCAAATTCATATGGTCCTTCATGAAATGAAAGCTTCATGACTCCATCTGTATTTGGCAATAACGGATAAATAATATCACTAAAACCAACGTTAAATACCCCTCTCAATTCCAGATCACAAGCTATTTTCATTGGTATAACACCACTCCCTAAATGTAACGAATCATTTGTTTTATTATAATACTTCTTTAGCCCTAACGTATTCAAAATAAAGCTGCGCATGTAAATTGAGTACAACTTTGGAAAACTTTCTGACAGCATAGTTTTAGTTTTTGGTGAAAGTAATCGTCTTAATTGGTTTAACAATATTTTACCCACATTCCTTTTACTTTTTATACATAATACAGATCAAAAATCGATTGCGCACTTGATAACATAATATGAACTTATCAAGTTCAGTTCCCACGAGACAAAATCTATTTTAGACTAAACAACATACCTTCAAATTCCAGCAATACAATATCTTTAGAAAGAAACCGTTCCGCGTATTCGCGGGCAACCGTATTTTTGCCAAGCTCCGCTCCATTTGCGGACAATGCCGACAACAGCGCCTCTTTCAGCGAAACGGAATCTTCCGGCGGCACAAGGATAAAGATACCCGGATACTCCGCTACCAACCGACCCAGTTCCGTGTGCGCGTCAGCCGTCACGAGCGCGGCGCCACC
>Ga0082212_10000423_pt1 | contig 61833 bp, 57 predicted proteins | sample TergutNt197P3_FD_71548 | JGI IMG/M metagenome (GOLD analysis project Ga0082212, IMG submission 71548) | Neocapritermes taracua P3 segment gut microbial communities from Petit-Saut dam, French Guiana - Nt197 P3 | ecosystem: Host-associated > Arthropoda: Insects > Digestive system > Gut ... | reverse complement strand
GGGGGGGGCGCGTCGGGGGCGCGCCCGGCCAGTCGCGGCGCATGGAGGCCTTCAGGCTCTCGGTCGCCGGCAGCGTCCCCGGCGGCGTCGAGTACAGCGCCCACGTCCAGGACATCGGCTGGACCGGCTGGGCCGCCGATGGCGCCGTTGCCGGCGCCGAGGGCCAGAACAAGCGCGTCGAGGCCGTCCGCATCCGCCTGACCGGCGAGGCGGCCAACCGCTTCGACGTCTACTATCGCGCCCATGTCCAGAACCTCGGCTGGATGGGCTGGGCGAAGAACGGTGCAAGCGCCGGAACCCGGAGCGTCGGGTATGCCCTGGAAGCCTTCGAGATCGTCGTCATGATAAAAGGGGCGCCTGCTCCGGGAAGCACCTCGGGGGCCTACCGCGACACCGTCCCCAACCAGATTCCGGGTGGGTTCATTCTCAATGTGCCGACAGTTGCCCAAAGGCCGGAGCTTCCCACGGGATGCGAGATCACGGCGGTGACCATGATGCTCAAATACAAAGGCGCCAATGTGAGCAAGGTGCAGTTAGCCCGCGAAATGCCCTACCATTCCTCCAACCCGAACTACGGCTATGTCGGGAACCCCTTCCTGTCGTCGGGATGGACCATCTATCCGCCGGCATTGACCGGGCTGGTCTCGCGGCACGCCGGCTCGTCCGTCAACATGACGGGGCGCGGGATAGGTGCCATCGAGGCCTCGATCAGGGGCAACAGGCCGGTCGTGGTGTGGATGACGATGCACGGGTTCGGCGTCCATGCCGTTACCGTGACGGGATACAACAGCACCCATATCTTCTTCAACGACCCCTGGACGGGCCAGAAGAACGCCTCTTTGACAAGAGCTGCCTTCTTGAGCTCCTGGAAAAGCCAGTCGTACCGGGCGATAAGCTATTAGCACAGCCGTCCAGCTGCCACACCGCCCCACGCTGTACGCCCGGCCTGCAGGCACCTTGCATGCAGCATGCCGCACCTGCACAGAAAGAACTTGACCCGGAAAGTTGAGATAATGCTAGAATGGACTCATCAGGCTAAAACCCGCCGTGACCGGATAGGGGAAGCGGGAGAACCGAAAGGGAGCACAACATCCTTTGCAAGAAGGCATCCGACATATTGCCGTGATCGGCCTCGGCCTTATCGGCGCGTCGTTTGCGGGTGCCTGCAAGGAGGCATTCCCCGATACCTATATCCTGGGCCTTGACCTTTCCCCGGAAACGCGGGCCACGGCACGGGAGTCGGGCTGGGTCGACTCTGTGTGTGCCCCGGACGACCCGGCCTTCGAGACCTTCATGAGGGAGCGCTGCGACCTTGCGGTTATCGCGACGCCCGTTGCGGCGGTCGGCCCCTACTTCGAGAAGTTCGCCGCATGGGGCTACCAGGGCATCGTGACCGACACCGTATCGACGAAGTCACACATCAGCGCCGAGGCACGCGCCCGGCTTGCCTATCCTGCGCACTATGTGCCGGGCCACCCTATGGCCGGTTCCGAGAAGAGCGGCATCGATGGTGCCCGCCCCGACCTCTTTCAGGGGGCGCACTGGATACTCTGTCCCGACGAAGACACGGTCGCCGAACACTTCCAAAAGCTCCATGAGCTGGTGACCGGGCTCGGCGCCCGGGTGATCTCGCTCCCACGCGAGGACCATGACGAGGCGGTCGCCATCGTCAGCCATGTCCCCCACCTCGTCGCGTCCGCGCTCGTCCACCTGGCGTGCAGCCATGCCGACGACCAACAGGCCCTCTTCCGCCTTGCCGCCGGGGGCTTCAAGGACTCGACCCGCATCGCCGCCGGCTCGCCCGAGCTGTGGTGCGGCATCGCCTTCGACAACGCGTCCGCGCTCGGCAAGGGCCTCGGCGAGGTGCAGCAGATCATTGCCCGCTTCGCAGACTCGCTTGCCCGGGGCGACCGGCATGTGATGACTGCGCTGCTCCACGAGGCCGCCGAGGCGCGGCGAGCCCTGCCGGCGGCCTGGGTCCCCTCGACCGAGAAGCTGCTTGAGGTGAGGATACCCATGAAGGATCGCACCGGCGTTATCGCCGAGGTGACGACTATAGCCTCGCAGGTCGGGTGCAACATCCAGTCCATCGAGATAGACCATGTCACGGAAAGCAGCGCCGTGCTCAGCCTGATCCTCACCGACGAAGGAGAGATCGGGCAGCTCTCGACACAGCTTATCAATGCCGGTTTTGCCGTATCGTTTCGCCCCTTGAGCCCGAAGGAACACAGCCATGCCGTCTAAGACCGAAACCGCCATCGCCCCCCTTGCCGCCCCCTTGAGGGGGGTGACGAGCATACCGGGCGACAAGAGCATCTCGCACCGCGCCATCCTGTTCTCGGCAATGGCCGAGGGAACCTCAGAGCTTTCCGGTGTGCTCGATTCCGGGGACGTGAGGTCATCGATCGCCGCCGTCCAGAAGCTCGGCGCGCAGGTCGACCTGAAAAGCCAGGCAGACGGGAGTCTTGCCGGCACTGTGACCGGGTGGGGGGAGACGGGCCCCATCCAGCCCGACGGGCCCATCGACTGCGGCAACTCGGGGACGACGGCGCGGCTGCTCATGGGCGCGTTAGCCCCCTGGGACATCGAGGTCACCATCACCGGCGACGATGCCTTGCAGAAGCGCCCCATGCGGCGCATCACGGCACCGCTCATGAAGATGGGCGCGCGCTTCATCCCCGAAGGCCAGGAACTGCTCCCCATCACGATGCGGGGGACGTCGACCCTGCGGGCCATCACCCATGACGCCCCGATGGCCTCGGCGCAGCTGAAGACGGCCGTTTTGCTGGCAGGGATATACGCACAGGGCACGACGACGCTCAACGAGCCCTCGCCGTCGCGCAACCACACCGAGCTCATGCTGCCCGAATACGGGGTGGTGACGACCGCCGCCGCCTGCACGGCGAGCGTGAAGGGCCCGTCGGTTCCGAAGGCCTGCGCGGTCAAGGTGCCGGGCGACCCCTCGTCGGCCGCCTTTCTCGCCTGTGCCGCAGTGCTGACCTGCGGAAGCGACATCGCCATCGAGGACGTGAGCCTCAACACCGCGCGTATCGGGTTTGTGCGCACCCTTGAGCGGATGGGGGCAGACGTGCTCGTCCGCCACAAGGGGACGGCGGGGAAGGAGCCCTTCGGGACCATCGAGGCGCGCCACAGCGGCACGCTCCACGGCTGCGAGGTGCCGGCGGACAAGATAGCGACTATGGTCGACGAGGTACCGGTGCTCTCGCTGGTGGCCGCCTTTGCGAAGGGCGTGACGGTCTTTCGCGAGGTGGACGAGCTCAGGGTGAAGGAAACAGACCGTATCGAGGCGATCCTCGAGGGCCTCGGGCTTATCGGTGTCGATGCCTGGATGGACGGGAGCGACCTGTATGTCGAGGGACAGCCGGGGCTTTCGCTGCCGCCCGACACGGTCTTTGACTCGAAAAAGGACCACCGCCTTGCAATGACCTGGGCAATTGCCGGGCTTGCGGGGAAGGTCGCGGTGCAGGTGAAGAACTTCGACTCGGTGAAGATCAGCTATCCCCACTTCCTCCACGACATCGAAAGGCTCACACGATGATCATTGCGATAGACGGCCCTTCCGGGGCCGGGAAGTCGACGGTCGCGAAGGCGGTCGCGAAAAAGCTCGGGTTCTCATGCCTGGACACCGGTGCGATGTACCGCGCCGTTGCCTGGCAGGCGGTGCAAGACGGCATCGGCCTCGACGACAACGAGGCGCTGGGGGCCCTCGCCCTCGCCAAGGACATCGCCTTCGGGCACACGGCCGGGGACCCCATCCCGAAACGGGTGTTCATCGGCGGCATCGAGGTGACCGATGCGATCCGCACGGCCGCTATCGACAAGGCGGTCAGTCCCGTCTCTGCGGCCCCGGCCGTCCGTGAGGCGCTGGTTGCCCAGCAGCAGCGTATCGGGGAGGCGGGCGACTACGTGGTCGAAGGGCGCGACATCGGGACCGTGGTCTTCCCCGACGCCGCGCTGAAGGTCTTCCTCACCGCGACCGACGAGGAGCGGGCCCACCGGCGCGTGCGGCAAAACGTCGACCGCAGCATCGGATCCTTCGACTACGACGAGGTGCTCGCCGATCTCCTGCGCCGCGACGAGCACGACTCGGCGCGTGCGACCTCGCCTCTGTGTGCCGCCGCCGATGCGGTCGTCTTCGACTCGACCGGCCGCTACATCGAAGAGGTGATCGACGAGATATGTGCGATGGCACGGGAAAGGATGCAGAAATGAGCCTTTTCTTAAGCTATGAGGAGATGTGGACCCAACCGCTCGGCGGGCTTTCCCGTGAGGACGAGATTCCCCACTGGGCGGGCAATATCATATTTGCGGTCCTGTTCGTAATCTGCAAGGTGGCCTTTCGCTATCGGGTGGACGGGCGGGAGAACCTGCGGGGCTTCTACCAGAGGCGCGGAGTCGTGGTCGTGTGCAACCACACCTCCTTCCTCGACACTGTCTTTTTGTACCTGAGCGCCCGCCCGAAGCAGTGGATACGCCTTCTCGGGCGCGACGACCTCTTCGTCAAGGCGAAAGGCTTCGCCGGGCAGTTCCTCTCGCGTGTCGGCGCCTTCCCGGTCAGGCGTGGAGCCGCCGACCTTGTCGCGATAAAGCGGGCGGCCCGCATGCTCAAGAACTGCGAGGCGGTGGGCATGTTCCCCGAGGGGACGCGCCGGGGGAAGGGCTCCCAAGAACCCGACCTGCATTCGGGGGCCGCCCTCATCGCACGCATGGGGAAGGCGCCGATCCTCCCGATGACGGTGCGCAACGCCGAGTACATCAAGCAGAAGGGCAGGTTCTTCCGCTTTCCCCGGGTCACGGTCGAGTACGGCTGCCCGGTGCTCTTGGAGGACTTCGACTTCCTCCCCAAGGAGGACCGCCTCGGCGCCTGCAGCTGGTATGCGATGCGCGAGTGCTTCGCCCTGTCGCTTGAGTGCCCTCCCGAAGAAGTCGCCATGGGGGAGCTGTTCCCCCGGGCGAGGGACTATACGGCCGTATTCGAGAAACATGCGGTCCCCCGCCATACCACAGAAGAGCTCGTCGGGCTCGACGGGGAAGGGGACGTCGCCCCGTCAGACGCAGAAGCGAGCCCTGTAGAAGCGAGTCCTGCGAAAAAGAGGCCTCCCGCCTTGAGGCCCAGCGACCTCCCGGACCCCTTGTCGTCAGGCGAAGGCCTGTCGTGAACGTGGTCAGGGCACGGCATGCCGGTGCCTGCTACGGGGTGCAGCGGGCACTCGACATGGCTGCTGCCACCATCCTTGAGGGCGGCCCCGTCGCCACGCTCGGGCCCTTGATACACAACCCCCAGGTGGTAAGCGAGCTCACCAGCCAGGGGGCCTCGGTGGTCGAAAGCCTCGACGCGGTCGACGAAGGGATGCTCATCATCCGCAGCCATGGGGTCGTGCCCCAGGTGAAGGCCGAGGCCGCAGCGAAGGGGCTCACCCTCGTCGACGCGACCTGTCCCCACGTCGCCCGCGCTCAGAAGGCGGCGGCCTCCCTGGCGCAGGCGGGCTATCAGGTGATAGTCGTCGGCGAGAGCGGCCATCCCGAGGTCGAGGGCATGACCGCATACGCCCAGGCCGAGGGCTGCGACGCGCTGGTCGTGGGGGATGCCAGCGAGCTTCCCGACGCCATCGGGGAGCCGGTCGGCATCGTGGTGCAGACCACCCAGGCGAAGGAGAGCCTTGACGAGGTTGCGGAGGCCCTTCGGCAACGCGGCCTGGATCCGCTCGTCAAGAACACCATCTGCTTTGCGACGCGCCAGCGCCAGCAGGCCGCCGCCGAGCTTGCCGCCCAGGTCGATGCCATCGTGGTCATCGGGGGACGCAACTCGTCGAACACCTCGCGCCTCTTCGACATCTGCCGGGCCCACTGTGCGCGGTCCTGCCACATCGAGGTGCCCCACGAGATAGAGCCCTCCTGGTTCGACGGGTGTTCTATCGTCGGCGTGACGGCAGGGGCATCCACCCCCGAAGACCAGATCGAAGCTGTGGTCGCCTTCCTGGAGTCGCTGTAGGAAGGTGACGGGACGTTCACAAATTATGAACGTCCTTGTGTACTTCGGGAGAAAGATTGGCAAAAGCCCTCCGCTTTTGCTATCATAGCCGACACGGCCAAAACCGTGACAATAGAAACAAGGTGCATATGTTGAACTTAAATAAAGAACGCACGCTCTATTTTTCCTATGCAATCGGGCTGTGCATCCTAGCCATTATAGTGGCTTTCTTCGCGCTTCCGCGACAGATGGCCTATGCGGTCACCTCTGACGAGCTCTTCGCCGAGGCCGACCGTATCTTCGAGCGGATCGATGTCTTGCAGACCGATATCAACAACGCCCAGGCTGACTACGACCAGGCCCTCGAAGAGCACAAGGCGGCTATTGTCGCGATGCGCAACGCCGAGGCCCGCATACGGGCGGCTGAGGCCCGCATCGCCGAGCTCCAGGCACACCTTGCCGACCGCGCCCACAGTATGTATAAGAACGGCCCGGCGGTCTTCTTTGACGTCCTGCTTGGGGCAACCTCTTTCGAGAGCTTCCTCAACTCCTGGGACATGATAGAAAAGATCAGCGCCCAGGATGCCGAGTTTGTCCAGGAGACGAAGGAGATGCGTGCCGAGCAAGAGGCTGCACGGGAGGAGTACTCCTTCCAGGCAGAGATCGCCTCCGACAAGATGACCGTGGCCGCAAACCTGAAGGCACAGATAGAAGAGACGCAGGAGGCCTTGAGGAAGGAAGCCGCGAGCATCACCGCCGAGGCGATGGAGCTCAAGGTGCAAGAAGAGCTTGAGGCGGAGCGCGCCCGTCAGGCCGCCGCCGCCGCCGAAGCCATGCGCAAGCAGCTTGAGCGCAATGCTGCAAGTGCCAGTCCTGGGCTGAGCGTCGTGTCGGGGTCGGGGATCCTCTCACACCCCTGCCCGAACAGCAGTATCTCGTCCACGTTTGGATGGCGGTCCTTCGACAACGCCTTCCACCAGGGAACCGACTTCGCTGCCCCCCAGGGCACGCCCATCTACGCGGCCGACGGGGGAACTGTCATATACGCGACCTATAACGGGGCCTACAACGGCGGCGCGGGCAACTGGGTCGTCATTGCGCACGGCGGCGGCATGGTGACCAAGTACATGCACGCATCGGCCGTGTTCGTGTCCACCGGCGACCAGGTCGCCCGGGGGGACAACATCGCTGCGGTCGGCAACACGGGAAACAGCTTCGGCGCCCACCTCCATTTCCAGGTTGAGGTCAACGGGGTGGCGGTCGACCCCCTCCTGTTCCTTTAGTGCCTCCAAGCTCTGCCTACATTGCCGAGGTATGTCCCGGCAGCCCCGCAGACGATGCGGGGCTTCGTGCCGGTTGCCGGGTCACGAGTGTTGACGGGTACCCCTTGCGAGACATCATCGACTGGCGCTGGCACGCCGCAGCCGACTCTGTCGAGGTCGTCTACGAGGGCGCCGACGGAATCAGCGGCGTGGCCGCCCTTGAACGCGACCCGGGAGAGTCCTGGGGCCTTGGGTTCGAGGATATAGTCTTTGACGGGGTGATGACCTGCACAAACGCCTGCGTGTTCTGCTTTATGAGGCAGCTCCCTCCCGGCATGCGCCCGTCCCTGTACCTGCGTGACGACGATTTCAGGCTCAGCTTCCTCCAGGGAACCTACATCACCTGCACGAATATCACCGCCGCCGACGAGGCGCGTATCGTCGAACAGCACATCTCCCCGCTTCGGGTGTCGCTCCATGCGGTGACGCCTGCGGTGCGAGCCGAGCTTATCGGGCCTTACGCCGCATACGGGCTTGCCGTCTGCGAGCGCCTTCTTGCGGCAGGCATCGAGCTGCATATGCAGATAGTGCTCGTCCCCGGCGTCAACGACGGCGAAGAGCTCAAGAAGAGCCTCGAATGGGCCTGGGGGCATCCGGGTGTCCTCGACGTCGCCGTCGTGCCCCTGGGCTTCACGAAGCATCAGGACCGCTTCTCTTCCAGCTACGACGATGCTCCTGCCGCACGGCAGGTCCTCGCCGATATAGCCCCCTTCCAAGAGCGCTCAGCCATCGAGCGCGGAGGGCCTTGGGTTTTCGCCGCCGACGAGCTGTACTGCAACGCCTACCCGCATGACGTGCTCGGCCACCTCCCGCCTGCCGACTACTACGGCGACTACGAGCTGTTTGAGGATGGCATCGGCATGATCCGGGCAACCGTTGAGGCATGGGGGGCGGCCCAGGCGGCGGCGGCGCTGCTTGCGAAAAGGCTGTCGGCGGCATCGTGCACCATAGGCTGGATCGCCGGATGCGCGCAGCGGGGCTTTTTGGAGCCCCTGCTTGCGGACAGCCCCCTTTATGGCCTGCTTGTCCCGCTGTTCGTCCGCAACGACTTCTTCGGCGGCAACGTCAATGTGACAGGACTTCTGTGCGGCGCCGACATCCTCGCGGCCATCGAGGTGCTGTTGCAGGGCGGTGGGGGTCCCGACATCGTTGCTATCCCGAGCGTGGTCTTCAACGAGTGCGGCCTCACTCTTGATGATATGAGTTTGGAGGATATGCAAAGCGCCTGTAAGGTGCGCCTTGCCGTGGTATCCTGTAACCCGACCGACTATCTCGAAGAGATGGCGGCTTTGGTCTCATAGCTAAAAGGAAACAGATATGTCTTTACCCATAGTAGCCATCGTCGGACGCCCGAACGTCGGGAAATCGACTTTCGTCAACCGCATAGCCCAGGCCGACGAGGCCATAGTGCACGAGATGCGCGGCGTGACGCGCGACAGGTCCTACCACGAGGCCGACTGGAACGGCGTCCATTTCACCCTGGTCGACACGGGTGGCATTGAGATGGGGACCGACGACGGCTTCCAGGAGCCCATCCGCACCCAGGCCTTCATCGCCACGAAGGAGGCCGACCTCGTCGTGTTCATCGTCGACGGGAAGGCCGGCATCAACACCGACGACGAAGAGGTCGCACGCATACTGCGCCGGGGCGACAAGCCGGTCATGCTCGTGGTCAACAAGCTGGACACGCCGGGCAGGACTGACGAGATGTGGGACTTCTGCCAGCTGGGGCTTGGGGATCCCTGGCCGGTCTCCGCCCTGCATGGCATCGGGACGGGAGACATGCTCGACGCGCTCGTCGACCATATCCGCGCCATCCCGGTCGAAGACTTGGACGAAGACGAGGCCGACGCAGTCAAGGTGGCCATCATCGGCCGTCCCAACGCGGGGAAGTCCTCGCTTGCCAACAAGATGATAGCCGCCGACCGCTCCATCGTCTCCGAGGTGGCGGGCACCACGCGCGACGCCATCGACACCACCATCGAGCATGCGGGGGTGCGCTACACCATCATCGACACGGCCGGCCTGCGCCGGAAGAGCCAGATAGACCAGGATGTCGAATACTACGGCTTCGTCCGGGCGATGCGTGCCATCGACCGCGCACAGGTGGCCCTGCTCGTCATCGACTCGGGCATCGGCCTCACCGACCAGGACCAACGCGTCGCGGGTTTCGCACTTGAGCGCGGCTGCGCGATGGTCCTCATCCTGAACAAGTGGGACCTGGTGGAAGGCCCCGAGGCAAAGAAGGAGATACGCGAGCGCGTGGCCGACCGGCTCATCTTCGTGGGCTTCGCCCCCGTCGTCGCAATCTCCGCACTGACCGGGAAGAACGTCACGCGCATCTGGGACGCGGCCAACAAGGCCCATGCCAACTACAGCCAATCCATCCCGACGAGCCGCCTGAATGCCTGGCTTGAGGGGATCAGGGACTTCGGCCACACGGTCTCGTCGGGCAAGAAGATACTCCGGATGAAGTACGTGGTGCAGACCGGCACCTGCCCTCCGCAGTTCACCTTCTTTGCGAACCACCCCGACATGGTTGACGACACTTACAGGCGCTACCTCGAGAACCGGCTGCGGGGCAGCTTCGACCTGACGGGGACGCCGGTTCGCCTGAAGTTCAAACGGAAGGACTGATGCGCCCATGCTTGACTTTGTCGATGCCTTCATACTGGTCTTCGGGGCCTCATTCCTGCTCGGTTCCATCCCTTTCGGGCTCATCGTCTCGAAGCTGTTCTACAAGACCGACATCCGTGAGCACGGCTCCGGCAACATCGGGACGACGAACGCCATCAGGACGGTGGGTAAGGTCGGCGGCTTCCTGGTATTGGTGCTTGACTTTGGAAAGGGCATCCTTGCCGGGCTTATGGCGCTTGTGGCCGGTGGCTATTTTCTGCAGCTGCGGGGGCTTGACGGCTCTGCGGGCAGCCTTCTGGGGATACTGGCGCCCGTGAGCCTTGCGCCGATGGGCGACTCGCAGGTCTTCGAGGTGCGGCTTGTCGGGGTATTGCTTGCCGTGGCATTCCTCGGGTGCGCCTGGGGGCATGTCTTTTCCCCGTGGTTGCGCTTCAAGGGAGGCAAGGGCGTTGCGGTCGCCGCCGGTTGCTTCCTGGTGACCTTCGGTGCCCTGGGGCTGGGAATCGAGCTGGCTGCCTTTGCCGTCCTTGCGCTTGCTACCCGCTATATCTCGGTTGCCTCTCTGGGCGCCGCGACGCTGTGTCCCTTCCTTGCCCTTTTGTTCTTCTGGGGCAACTGGCCTGCCGTCGTCCTGTGCTGCATGGTGGCGCTGACGGTGTTTTGGGCGCATCGTGACAACATCAGGCGGCTGCTCATGGGCACGGAGCCCCGTGTCGGCAGCAAGAAGACACAGGAAGGGGAGGCACAATGAAGGCAGCGGTTATCGGTGCGGGGTCATGGGGGACCGCCCTTGCACAAGTATTGGCCCAAAACGGGCACGAGGTCGGCCTGTGGGCGCGCAGCCCCGAGGTCGTGGCGTCCATCAACGCCGAGCAGCGCAACCCCCGCTATCTCAGCAATGCCAAACTCTCAAAGGGCATTATGGCATCGACCCTGCACCAAGACGTCGTCCAAGGTGCTGCAGCCGTCGTTATCGTGACCCCGTCGCACCTTTTGCGCGAGGTCGCCCAGTCGCTCGCCCCCCTCGTTGGCGCCGACCTGCCCGTCATCATCTGCTCTAAGGGGGTCGAAGAGGGCACCGGCCTGCTCTCGACCGAGATATTCGAGGCCGAACTGGGGAACCGCGACCGCCTTGCCGTGCTTTCCGGCCCCAACCACGCCGAAGAGGTCATCAGGCAGATACCGTCGGCCACGGTGATCGCGTCGACGTCCGCGGCAACGGCGGAGTTCTTCCAGGGCCTCTTCGCGGCCGACACTTTCCGCCCCTACCTGAGCGCAGACGTGCACGGCGTGGAGCTGTGCGCGGCCTTCAAGAACGTCATCGCCATCGCGGTCGGCCTGTCCTACGGCATCGGCCTCGGGGACAACACCGCCGCCCTGCTTATGACGCGGGGCCTTGCGGAGATGAGCAGGCTGGTACAGGCCTGCGGGGGAGAAGCTATCACCTGCATGGGCCTTGCGGGGACGGGGGACCTCATCGCCACCTGCACCTCGGAGCATTCGCGCAACCGGCGTTTCGGCCGGATGTTTGCGGAGGAGGGCGCGACCATCGAGGACTTCATGGCCTCGACCCACATGGTCGCCGAAGGCGCGCTTGCCTGCAAGACCATCAAAACACTTGCCGACGCCCACGGGGTGGAGCTCCCGATCACGAGCCTGGTGAGGAGCATCATCTGGGAAGGGGCCGACCCCAGGGAGTCCGCCGTCGCCCTGGCAGGACGGCCCTTGACCACCGAGTTCTAGGGGGCGCCAAGCCGGGTGTTCGCGGCAGCCCTGTCGGACGGGCATCCGTCGCCGTCCAGGCCTGTTGCCAAGCCGAGGCACCTGGGAAAACCGGGTGCTTGCGGCGGCCGGGCCTCTCAAAGATTCTATGAAGAGCGAGAAGCGCGCGCCTTTGCCATTTCTCTTGCGTTACAATCGAGGGAACTGAGAGAAGGGACCATGGATGTGTTTGGACAGGTGAGGATAGCGCCCTCGCTGCTGTCGGCGGATTTCATGAACATGGAAAACGCTGTGCGGATGATCGAGGATGCCGGGGCTGGCTTTGCCCATGTTGATGTCATGGACGGGCATTTCGTGCCGAACCTCACCGTGGGCGTTCCCTTCGTAAGGCAGTTGAAGGGGGCGTGTGGGCTCCCTCTTGACGTGCACCTCATGATCACCAACCCGCTTGAGCAGATACCCTGGTTCCTGGAGGCCGGCGCCGACTGGCTGACCTTCCATATAGAAGCATTCCCGGATGCGTCCCCCGCCGACGTCGGCCGTGCGATCAGCCTCATTCGCGACGCCGGGGCGCATCCGGGCATCAGCCTGAGGCCCGCGACCCCCGCAAGCGCAATCCAGCCTTTCCTCCCGCTGCTTGACATGGTGGGCATCATGAGCGTGAACCCCGGCTTCTCGGGGCAGTCTTTCATCGAGGGCAGCGAGGCCCGTATCGCGGAAGTCGTCTCGATGGCCCGTGCGGCGGGCGTCTGCCCCCTGATATCGGTCGACGGCGGCATCGACTGCTCGACCGCTGCAGCCGTGGGGCGTGCGGGCGCCGACGTGCTGGTGGCGGGCAATGCGGTCTTCAAGGCCGCAGACCCCGCCGCCGCGATCGCCGAGATCGCCCGCCTGGCCCAGGCTGCCCAAGAAGGCGGGGAAACGCCGCGCCGCGCCGCCTGCACGGACCCGGCCACCCGCCCAGCGCAGGATGCCCGCGCGGCGCAGGGCAGGTGACCATGGCAGGTCAGGTCTATCTCGACTGGGCTGCAAGCGCCCCTTTGTGCGACGAGAGCGCGGTCGAGATGAGGCCTTACCTGGCCCCGGGTGCCGAATTCGAGCACGGCGGCAACGCGAACTCCCTCCACTCCGTCGGGCGGAAGGCCTTTAGCGCCCTTGAGGACGCGCGGGCCCGCGTCGCCCGCAGTGTCGGGGCAGGCCGTCCCGACGATATCGTCTTCACCTCCGGGGCGACCGAGGCGAACAACGCCGCCGTGAAGGGCATCGTCGCGGCCTGCACGAAGCGTGCCGTCCAGCAGGGGAGGCGCGGTTTTGTCCCCCACCTCATCGCTTCTGCGATAGAGCACGACTCGGTCCTCGCCCCCGTCCGCGAACTGAAGGCGCAAGGCTGTGAGGCGACCCTGCTCAAGCCCGACCGCAACGGCTTCATCACGCCTGCGGCCTTCCAGGCAGCGCTTCGCGAGAACACGGTCTTGGCCTCTGTCCAGATGGCCAACAACGAGGTGGGCACCATCCAGCCCATCGGCGAGCTGGCAGCCATTGCCCACGGTGCGGGTGCGCTCTTCCACGCCGACGCGGCCCAGGCGCTCGGGAAGATCGCCATCGACCTGCACGGAATCGGCGTGGACGCCGCCTCCTTCTCTGCCCACAAGGCTGGGGGCCCCCAAGGCACCGGTGCGCTCTTCCTCAAGGCCAGGACCCCCTTCGAGGCGTCCCTGACCGGCGGCGGGCAGGAACAGGGGCGGCGCAGCGGCACTCAAAACATTTGCGGTGCTGTGGGCTTTGCTGCAGCCTGCGAGGCTGCACGCGCGATGCAGGAACAGGAGTGCCGCCGCCAGACGGCGCTGCGCGACCGCCTCTATGAGCGCCTTGCCGCCCACGACTGCGTGATGCCGAGCGTCGCCGTCGAGCCGGGGAGCGCGCGCTTCTTGCCGAACGTGGTGAACGTCTGCGTCGCTGGCTTCGAGAGTGAGACCTTGATCCTCAAGCTCGACCGCGCCGGCTTCGCGGTTGCGGGCGGCTCGGCCTGCTCGTCGCAGTCCCTCAAGCCGAGCCACGTCCTGCGCGCCCTCGGCATATCCGATGACCGCGCCCTCGGCTCCCTGCGCGTGTCATGGGGCCGCTCCACCACCGCAGCCGACATCGACGCCTTCACCACGGCCTTCTTCGCGTGCCTGGCGGCAGGGGGGAGGTCGGCGGCATGGAGCTCGTGAACACCCATGCGCACACGGCGCTGTGCGGGCACGGCGAGGGAAGCGTCGAGGAGCTGGTCGCCTCTGCCGTGGCGGCGGGGGTGGGCACGCTTGCCGTCACGGAGCACTACCCGCTGACCCCGCGCTACGACCCGGACGAGTTCTTGAGCATGCCCGCCCGCTACCTGGAAGAGTATTGCGACACAGTCGAGCGTGTGCGCACGGGCAACCCGGGGATCGAAATCCTGTTGGGCTGCGAGTTCGACTGGCTGGGAACGGCTGAGGACCGCGACCTGTCCGCGGTCGACTTCGCCCGCTTCGAGCTCGTCTTGGGCTCGGTCCACTTCGTGGACGGCTGGGCATTCGACAGCCCCTCTTCCCGTGGGCGTTGGGAAGAGCTCGGCGCCGATTACATCTGGGACCGCTATTTCGATACCTGGTGTGAGGCGGTGCTCTCCGATTTGCCCTTCACGGTCATGGCACACCCCGACCTTGCGAAGAAGTTCGGCCATTACCCGAGCTTTGGGCTGGAGAAGCACTACCAAAAGGCGGCGGAGGCCTGCCGCGTCGCGGGCAGGATGGTCGAGGTGAACACCTCGGGCGCCCATTATGCCTGCAAGGAGATGTATCCTGCCCCTGCCCTGCTGCGGGAGTTCTGCCGTGCGGGTGTCCCCTGTACCCTCGGGACGGACGCCCACCATCCCGACAATGCCGCCCGGGGCATACAGGACGGCTACCACCTGCTCTACGAATGCGGGTATCGGGAGGTTACCGTGCCGACACGGGAGGGGGATCGCCGACGTGTTACCATCGAATAGGCATGCTGCCGCCGGGTGCGGATGGCAGTCCCGGGCCGGGGGCTTGCACAGCGGCAAAGAGAGAACAAAGGAGGACGTCGATGTCTGACAAGAAACACCCTGGGAAAAAGATAGGCTTGGCACAGCTGAGCCCCCGCACGCTCCTGAGGCAAGACCCCCTCTTCAGCGTCGGTATGCTTGAGAAGAAGCTGTTGAAGCGCTTTCCCGCATCTGACGGTGCCGAGGGCGACCGCATCGGGCTGTTGGTGGGGGATCCGGCCTCTACCGTCGCCCACGTCGCTGTTGCGCTCGACCCGACGCCCGCAGCCATAGGGGAGGCCCAAGCGCTCGGCGCAAACGTGCTCGTCACCCACCATCCCGCCTACCGCCTGGCGCCCGATACCTTCCACAGGGCGGAGTCGGTCGCCCTTAGCCCCGGGGCCGGGGTCTATGCGGCCATCAGGGAAGGCGTTGCGCTCATGTGCTTCCATACCGCGCTCGACGTGAGCCACGAGGCCGCGCGTATATTGCCGGGTATGCTGGGGCTCGACCTCAAGGGTATCGTCGACCCGCTTGAGGGGGATGTGCGCAAGGGCTACGGACAGCTGTGCGCTATCAGGTCAGCAGACCGGCCCCTGACGCTCGGGCAGCTTGCCGCGCGCTGTACGGCGGTCTTCGGCCGCTTGCCGCGCGTGTGGGGGGACTTCAACAAGCCCCTTGCCAAGGTGGCGACCTGCACGGGGTCTGCGGGGAGCCTCTCGGCGGCATGCGTCTCCCGCTCGCTCGATTGCCTCGTATGCGGCGAGATACGCTATCACGACGCCCTGGCGGTCAAGGATGCCGGGCTTGGCATCATCGAGTTGGGGCACGACACGTCGGAGCTGCCGCTTGTCGCGGTGCTGGCGGCGGCGGTCGAGTCGGTCGGCTTCCCGGAGGACCGGGTAGTGATCATCGACCAGAAGGACAATTGGACCTATCCGGAGGCTGTGCGGATATAGGGCCTCAAGAACCGGGAAACCAGGCGCTCGCCGGCGTGGGCGATACATGCCCGAACGGCAGAAGGGAAGGGCATATGAGGGCTGAAACAAAGGACCTTGCCACCTTGATGGATCTCCAGGAGGTCGATCTGAACCTGCTGCGCTCGAAGAAGAAGTTCGACGGACTCTCTCAGCGCCGCGCCATCCTCGCCCTGCGCGAGAAGAGGAAGGCCATCGAGGCAAAGCAGGCCCAGGTGGCGGCCTTGAGAAAGGAGGCCGAGCAGGAGGTCGCGCGCATCGACGACGAGGACGAGCGGCTGCAGGCCAAGCAGGCTGCGGCTGAAGAGAAGATTGCCGCCGTAAAGGGTGACTACCGCGCCGTCGAGGCCCACACGAAGGAGCTCGGAGGCATTGCGAAGCGCCGCAACACGCTTGAGTCGGAGCTGGCGCCCCTGGGCGAGAAGATCACCCAGATCGAGGCGATAGAGGCCCAGGTGGCCGAAGCCCTGGGAAGGGTAGTCGGGCAGGAAGAGGAGACGATCGCCTCGTTCCAGGAGGATGCCGGGCTGTTGAGTGACCGTATCGCCGAGCTTCAGGCTACCCGCGATGCCGCCTTCGCCTCTCTTGAGGCGGGCCTTGCCGACGCCTACAGCAAGAAGGTGCAGCGCTGCGGGGGCATCGCGGTTGCCCGGCTTTCTGGCAACCTATGCAGCGTGTGCCGCAACATGCTCGAAGAGGGGAAGCTCTTACAGGTGCAGGGCGAGGCCCCGCTCTCGGAATGCCCCTACTGCAGGCGGATGATGGTGGTACTCGATGACTAAGGCAAGCCTTCACACCGACGGGGGCAGCCGAGGAAATCCCGGCCTGGCCGGCCTCGGCTTCGTGCTCTCGCAAGAGGGCGGTGAGCCTTTGGCTACGGGCGGCTGGTGCCTGCCCCATGCAACGAACAACGTCGCCGAGTATTCGGCCCTGATATGGGGGCTTGAGAACGCGCGAGCCGCAGGCGTGTCTCGACTGAGCGTCTACACAGATTCCGAACTGATGGCAAAGCAGATAAACGGCTCCTACAAAGTGAAGAGCGCCGACCTGAAGCCCCTGTTCCTGCGCGCAAAAGCCTTGTTGGAACATTTTGACGAGGCGACGGTGGCGCATGTGTACCGCAAAAATAACGACGCGGCCGACGCCCTTGCCAATGAAGCAATGGACATACGCGCCCCGGTAGGGTATTATCTTATGCCATGGGATGAGTTTCAATTGAACCTTTTCGGCGGGTCTTTGGATGGGGTGATTCAAAAGACGGGCGAAAAGCCTCAAGAAATCTCTGAGCTGGGGCGTGTTGGAACAGCGGGATATGGAATTGCTGCTGGGGGAAGAGGGTCGGTCATGGAGAAGAACAGCAACTATGAGGGGCCCGGCAAGCTGTCGGGTTCCACCTACGAGAACGTAGGCGGGCGTTACGAGCTCAAGATAAAGGATCATTTCGATGCCGCTCACATCCTGGCCGGGTTCGACGGCCCGTGCCGGTATCTTCACGGGCACACCTGGGAAGTCGAGGTGGCGGTCTGCGGGCACCATCTTGACGAAGTGGGGCTCTTGATCGATTTCACGGCTCTCAAGGATAACCTCCATGAGGTGCTCAGGAACTTCGACCACCACTATATCAACGACGTCCCGCCCTTCGATGCTATCAATCCCACTGCGGAAAACCTTGCGCGGGTCATCTATTTCGAGCTTGAGAACACCTTGCCGCAAGGTGTTTTGCTGCATACCGTGTCGGTGTGGGAAAGCCCCCATGCCAAGGTAGTCTATCGTCCCTGACCCTGCCCCGGGTGCTTTTGCGTGCGTCCTTGTGCCGCCTGCGTCAGTTGCGTGCTGCGTACGCCCCGGCGTTCTTGCAGTGCCTGCCCGTGCTGCAGGGGAACACAAAAAAGCCCACGTAACGCAGGCTTTTGCTGTAGTGCGGGGATAACCTCGCAGGGGGTGGCCCCTGCCCTGCCCTTGCTAGGCGCGTTCTATCTTCCCGGCTTTCATGCACTTCGTGCAGACCTTTGCCTGCTTGACCTTGCCGTTGAGCTTAATGGTGACTTTCTGGACATTGGGACGGAAGACCCGGTTCGACACGCGGTGCGAGTGGCTGATCTTGCGTCCTGCAGCAGGGGATTTCCCACATATTTCACATACCTTCGACATTGCTATCACTCCATTTACTCTATCAATTAACCGGCACCTGTGCCGCTCAAGACGAAAACCTAGACACTATAGCATACCTCCACACAGGCTTACAAGAAGTTTTCATTATCCACACCCCTTGGGGTGTGTCCGACACACAGCGGGGTTCGGCCCCTGCCGAGGTCACAGGGCCGCGAGTGCGGCGTAGGCTGCGTCGTAGTCGGGGGCGTCGGTTATCTCGGGGACGAACTCAGTATAGGTCACGGTGTCGTTTGCATCGACGACGATGACCGCCCGCGTAAGGAGCTCCAGTTCGCTGATAAAGGTGCCGGTAGCAAGGGCAAAGCCGCCACCGCGGTGATCGCTGAGGGTCTTCACGGCATCGATGCCCTGCTGTCCGCACCAGCGTGCCTGGGCGAAAGGAAGGTCGGCGCTGACGACGTAGATGCTTACCGAATCCATGTCGGCCGCCTTCTGGTTGAAGGTCCTCACTTCAAGGTCGCACACAGGGGTGTCGAGCGAAGGCACCGTCAGGAATACCCGGACTCCCGACGTGTCGGCGGTTGAGAAAGAGGCGAGGTCGTTGTCAACAAGGGCCACAACGGGCAATTTGTCGCCCACTTTGACCTGTTCGCCTTCGAGGGTCAACGGGGCACCGGCAAAAGTAACTGATAGCATGGTTGTCTCCTTAGGGCTTGAAGGGGATTGAACACAACGATTATAGGGGAACCGCTGCGGGGAATCGGGGCACACTCATCAAAACTCATGATTCACACGAATGCGGCACCCAAGCGACCGAGACTTTGACGGCCTCCGTGTGTTGCCTTTGTTTTGTCGGTGCACAGGCCCGGGGGCTTGCGGTATACTGATGGCCTGGTTTTGTCCGGAATAAGGACACGGTGACGTATCGTGGGGTGTTGGGCTGCCGTGCCTGCGCCGGGGGTATGCCTGAAAGGAAGACGATGAGCGATAACATTGCTGGCAACCTTCATGTTGCCAATGAGGTCTTAGCAGACATGGTGGGCAACGCCGCCATGGAGTGTTACGGCATAGTGGGCATGGCCGCACCGAGCGCTGCCGACGGCATCGCGAAGATACTGCCGAACTCGCGCCTGCGTCGGGGGGTCGTTGTCACAGCGACCGACCGCGGGATACACGTCGACCTGTATGTCGTGGTCGAGTACGGCACGAATATCAATACCGTCTCCCAAAACCTGATCGACCAGGTGAGTTTCGCGCTTACGCAGTATGCGAAGGTGCCGCTCGACGGTATCGAAGTCCACGTCCAAGGAATCAAGGTGCGCAAGTAGCCCGCCCAGCCCTTTGTTGCATGCAGCCGTCCCCTAGAAGAGCATGCGCCTGAAAGCGTGTGCGCAGCCAAGGAGAGTAAGAAGCCCGATGTCAGAGTCTTATACGAAACACGATGTGCTGAACGCCATTGCATTTGCCAGCAAGAGGCTGAACGAGCGCAAAGAAGAGATCAACCGGCTGAACGTCTTCCCGGTGCCTGACGGCGACACCGGCACCAACATGTCGCTCACCCTTGAGTCGGTGACCGAGAACCTGGCAAAGCTCCCGATCGGCGCCGGCTCTGTGGAGGCCCGCAAGGCGGTCACCAGCGGGGCGCTTATGGGTGCCCGGGGCAACTCCGGCGTCATCACCTCGCAGATATTCCGCGGCATGTGCGAGGGCGCCGAAGGCATCGAGTCCTTGGGGACCGAAGAGCTCGACACGATGTTCTCCCGTGCCGTCGAGGTTGCCTTCCAGGCAGTGCGCAAGCCCGTCGAGGGCACGATCCTCACAGTGCTCCGCGACAGCGCGGACGCGGCGCGCAAGGCGCGCAAGAAGAAGCGCTCAACCGATGCGGCCTTAGAGGCGATCGTCACCGAGGCCTATGCCTCGGTGCTGCGCACCCCCGACCTCTTGCCGGTCCTCAAGGAGAACGGCGTGGTCGATGCCGGGGGCTACGGCCTCGCCATCCTCATCGACGCCTTCGCTTCTGCGCTCCTGGGCGCTGAGACACTCGTTGACGAGCTTGCCTTCATGCGCAACGCCCAGCCGAAGGTCGAGATAGAGCAGCTTGACGACTGGGCAGGGTCGCAGTACCGCTACTGCACCGAGTTCCTGGTGAGCTCTGAGGCCCTCGACATCGAGGAGGGGCTGAACTACCTGGCGACTATGGGCGACTGCGAGCTTTTGGTGGGCGCAAGCCCGAACTTCAAGGTCCACGTCCACACAAACACCCCCGACAAGGTTTTGGCCTATATGCTCGGGCAGGGTCAGATATCAGAGGTGCATATCCACAACATGCAGCTGCAAAGCGCGGAGCGCAGCGCCTCTTTGGGCAGCGGAACTCCCGCGCCCCAGGAGCGCAAGCCCCTCGGTTTCGTCGCTGTCGCGGCAGGCGAGGGCAACGCGCGGATACTGAAGAGCCTCGGGGTCGACGTGGTGGTCTCCGGAGGCCAGACCATGAACCCCTCCACCAAGGATCTGCTCGACGCCGTGAACCAGGTGAACGCGGACGCGGTCATCATCCTGCCGAACAACAGCAACATCGTCATGGCCGCCCAAAGCTGTGCCGGGTTGGCCGAGGTTCCCTGCGCCGTTGTTGCGACCAAGAGCGTCCCGCAGGCATTTGCGGCCCTCTTCGGCTATGACGACACGGCAAGCCTGGAGGCCAACGTCGAGGCCATGACCGAGGCCTATGCGGAAGTCAGGACCGGGGAGGTCACCCAGGCTATCAAGGATGCGAAGGACGCTCACAACAACCCCATAAAGGCAGGCGACACCATCGGGATCGCCGACGGCTCGATAGAGGCCGTGGGGGAGTCGGTCGAGGTGGTGGTGATGCAGCTTCTTGAGCGTATGGGGGCATCCGAGGCCGACACCTTGACCATCCTCGCCGGCGAGGACATGGGTGACGACGACTTCAAGGCGCTGCTCGCCCGGATAGCCGATGCCTTCGACGACATCGAGGTGGACTCGCACCGGGGCGATCAGCCCCTCTACCCCATCATCCTCTCGGTCGAGTAGGGGCCACACGGCCTTTTCCTCTGTCGGAGCAAGAGCTTGACTGGGCCTCAAACACCTGCGCAGCAACGCTCGGCGGGCGCAATCCCGTCTTTCGGCCGCCTCTCTGCCACCTTGGTGCTCGACGAGCCGGCGACTCGGATCCGCCTTGTGAGCCCGTCCCGGGCAAAGGCCCTTGAGGGCCTGGGAATTCGCAGCGTCCGCGACCTCGTCACCCACTACCCCCGCCGCTATATCGACATGTCGCAGGTGCAGACGGTCGCCCAGGCATCCATTGGGCAGATGTGCACGATCGTCGGCAGCATCCATGGGATAGACCTCAAGACCCCGCGTCCTCGGCTCAGCCTTGTTGAGATTGCGCTTGTCGACAGCTCGGGCCTCATGATGGTCACCTGTTTCAGGCAGCCGTGGCTCATGGGGACCCTTGCCGCGGGCATGCGTGTGGCGGTGTCGGGAAAGCTTGAGTTCAACTACGGCTTCAAGCGCATGGTGAACCCCTTCATCGAGGCATTGGAAGAGGGCTCCGACGCCGACCTCGGCCTGATCGTGCCGGTCCATCCGGCATGCAAGAAGGTCTCGACCGCCCTGATGCGCCGCCTTGTCGGCAATGCGCTTGAGCTGTGTCGGGGCACCTACGACCCGCTGCCCCTCGACCTGCGCCGCCGCTATCGCCTCGTGAGCAGGCAAACAGCGCTTGCGAACATCCATTTCCCCCAGGATCCTGCGCAGGCCCAGGCGGCGCGCCGCCGCCTTGCTTACGAGGAGCTGCTCTTCCTTGAACTGTACCTCATGACCGGGGCGGGCCTGCGCTCGCGGGAGGTCGCCCCGCGCGTCCACGAGGTTTCGGGCCCCCGCCTGCACAGGCTGGCAGAGGCTCTTCCCTTCGCCTTGACCGACGAGCAGGCGCGGGCCCGGGAAGACCTGCTCGGTGTGATGGCGGCGCCTGCGACTGCGAACCACCTGGTACTGGGCGATGTCGGCACCGGCAAGACCGCCGTTGCTGCGTTCGGCCTTGCGGCCTGTGCCGACACGGGCACCCAGGCGCTGATGATGGCCCCGACCGAGATACTTGCCCGCCAGTACGCCGAAAAGCTCGGCGGCCTCTTTGATGCGGCCGGGATAGCCTGGGCGGTCCTTACTGGGGCGACGGGTGCCGAGGAGCGCGCGGCCATCCTCGGACAGGCTGCCTCGGGGGCCCTCGACGTGCTGTTCGGCACCCACGCGCTCCTTGAGGACGACGTGGTCCTGAGGGACTGCTCGTTCGTCATCATCGACGAGCAGCACCGCTTCGGGGTGGGACAACGGGCGAAGCTGCTTGCAAAGGGTGCCGCCCCTGACGCCCTTTACCTCACGGCGACTCCGATCCCCCGTTCGCTCGCCCTTGCGCTGTACGGCGACCTGAGTCTCTCTTACATAAAGGCCCGCCCGCTCAACGCGGCGGGCAACGTGACCCGGGTGCTTCCCAAAACCCTGAGGGGCACGGCCTACGACGCCGCCCTGCAGGCCTTGGAAAAAGGGCGGCAGGTCTATGTGGTCTGCCCCCTTGTGGGCGCTGCTGGCGAGAAGGCGTTACCGGAGGCGGGGGAGGGCGCCGCCGTTGGCACAGGCCAAGACCCCGAGGACGAGTCCTATACCTGGGCCGCTATCAGCATCGAGGCAGAGAGCGACCTGGAAGGCGCCGACGTCAAGGCCGCCCGCAAGGAAGCGGAGTTCCTGCAGAACACCGTCTTTGCCCACTACCAGGTTGACCTGCTCCATGGGAAGATGAGCGGTGCGGAAAAGCAGGAGGCCATGCAGCGATTCAGGGACGGGGCATCTCAGGTCCTTGTCGCGACCACCGTCATCGAGGTCGGCATCGACGTCGCCAATGCGGCGGTCATGATAATCGAGGACGCCGACCGTTTCGGCCTTGCCCAGCTTCACCAGCTGCGGGGGAGGGTAGGCCGCGGAAAAGAGCAGGGCGAGGTCTTCCTCGTATCGGGCTCGAAGGCGCCGGCTGTGCTTGAGAGGCTTTCGGCCATGGAGAGGACCGAGGACGGCTTCGAGCTTGCAAGCTTTGACCTGTCGCTGCGCCGCGAGGGCGACATCCTCGGCAACAGGCAGCACGGGGCGTCGGTGCTGAAGCTGGTCAACGTCGTCCGCGACGCGAAGATCATCGAGGCGGCGCACGCCGACGCCCAAGCTATCCTCGCCGCCGACCCTAGCCTTGAAAGCGAGGCCTACCGCCTGCTTGGGCGGGAGATGCGCCTCATCTTCAAAGACGCGCACAAGGTCTTGGGCGGATAGGGGGGAGGGCCGGTGCGCATCATTGCAGGCGAGCATAGGGGGCGTCCGCTCAAGGCGCTGAAGGGCGACGTGGCGCGGCCGACCACCGACCGCGTCCGCGAGGCCTTGATGAGCACCCTGGCAAGCACGCGCGGCGGCCTGGGCGGCGCGGTCGTGCTCGACGCCTTCGCCGGGAGCGGGGCGTTGGGCCTTGAGGCGCTGAGCCGGGCGGCGGCACACGCCACCTTCTACGAGCGGGACGCGGCAGTCCTGCGCACGCTCTCGGCAAACGTCGCGTCGCTGGGGATTGCGGAGACGCGCTTCGCCCTTTGCCGCGCCGATATCCTGAAAAGCCCCCCACGGGATGCTGTGTCGCCCTTCGACATTGTCTTCCTCGACCCGCCCTATGCGTATGAGGCCTCCCGGATGGGCGCCCTGCTCTGTGCGCTCGACGAGGCCGCCCTCCTGGCCGCGGAAGCATTGATTTCGTATGAACATGCGAAATCGGACGATTCTGCTGTTGTGCAGGCCTTCGGGCCACTACAATGGGAGATCGTCTCGCACAAAGGATACGGGGACACCGCTGTTGACATCCTGAGGCGCAGGACATGAAGGAACCACCCCGGGGCGCAGGGGGCTTTACTGCGCATGCGACACAAAGGCCCTGGCGGCATGGAGGCCTCCAGGAGAAGAAGCGACGAGCACAGAAAAGGACCCCCTTATGAAGCGCGCACTCATACCCGGCACCTTCGACCCCATAACCGAAGGCCACCTTGACGTCATCTCACGGGCAACCCAGCTAGTCGACGAGGTCGTTGTCGGCGTCGCGGCGTCCCCCAACAAAAAGCCCCTGTTCGCCTCCGAAGAGCGGGTGGCGCTTGCCCAGGAGGCGACGCGGCATTTGAAGAACGTGCGGGTGCTGTCCTTCAACTGCCTGCTCGTCGATTTTGCCACGCAGATAGAGGCCCAGATACTCATCAAGGGTCTGCGCGCCATCACCGACTTCGAGTACGAGTTCCAGATGACCGCCTTGAACTATCAGCTGAACAAGGCTATAGAGACCCTGTTCATCATGTCGCCCCCTCAGTACATGTACCTCTCGTCTTCGATTGTCCGCGAGATTGCCAGCCTGCGCGGCGACGTGGACCGCTTCGTCCCCTCATGCGTGGGCGCGGCCCTGAAGGCAAAGTTCGCAGAGGCCTGAAATATGCGGAAAAGGCCGAAAAGGCCGCTCCCTTCTGTGTAAATGTGCGGTTTGTGCAGGATGGTTTGGAAATTGTGTGCTTCATGCTACAATGTTTTGTCGTGTGTAGCCGCGCAGCCACACGTTCACTAACGCAGCGCTAACGGAGCAGAAGAGGTTGGAAGGACTGCCATGGACGAAGCAGGAGTATTGGGCTTACTGGAAGAGCTCTCGATTCTGTTGGAAGATTCCAAGCCGGTATTCGGCAAGAACAGCATCCGCCAGGTTGATATTGCGGCGGCATTCGAGATTATGGACGAGCTTCGAGACACGTTCCCGAGCGAGTTTTCCCTTTCTCGCCAGATAGTGCGCGAGCGCCAAAGCCTGCTCGACGACGCCGAGGCTGAGGCGAACCGCATGATAGAGGATGCCCGCAGCCAAGCGATGACCATCGCCAGCGAGCAGGAGATCGTCAGGATATCCCAGCAGCAGGCTGACACTATCCTCGCGGATGCCCGGGAGCTTGAGCGCCAGACGCGGGCCGGTGCCGAGGACTACGCCGACGAGGTGTTCGGGCATGTCGAACAGAGCCTCGACACGCTTCTGGGCAACGTCCGGCGCTGCCGCGACCGCCTGAACGCAAGCTCGCTCGTCGGACGATGATGGACCCGACCCGTATCACCATCCCCCCCGAACTCTTCGCCCCTGCGGAGAGTTCTTCGTTTGAGGGCGGCTACGGCCTGTCCATGCTCAAGGCAGGGCCCGACCTCTACGAGTTTGCTTCCCCGCTCACGTGGAGCCTCACCATTTCCAATACGGGGGACGCACTGCTGCTCGCCGGTACGGTAGAGGGCGTTGCAAAGGCGACCTGCGCCCGCTGCCTCGAGACCTTCGAGCCTTCGGTGTCAGGCGAGATAGAGGGCTATTACCTGCTTTCCGAGGAATCCTCCGCTCCCGAGGCCATGGACGCCGACGAGTTCGACAGGCTGCCGCCCGACAAGGTGATAGACCTGGCACCCCTGCTCGACGCCGCGCTGTTGCTGGAGCTGCCGCTTGTCCCGCTGTGCGACGAGGACTGCAAGGGGCTGTGCCCCACCTGCGGGCAGAACAGGAACACCGACCCCTGCCCATGCGTCCCCGCCCCCGAGCTCCCCGACACCGCCCCCAACCCCTTCAAGGCCTTAGAGGGCTTCCCCTTCGATTAAAACTCCCATTTTTGCTTTTTCAAAACCACCGATTTGGTTTTTTGCCCCCTCCCCGGTCCACATCAGTCAGCGAGGGTTTCTCAGGTGCCCCAGATTGGCGTGATGCGAGGACGAAGCGTACTTGAGTACGTGAGTCCGAGCCAGAGCGCCAATCTGGGGCACCTGAGAAAGCCGCAGCGTCGAGGTTCTACACGCTGATTCTACAATCAGCGTGTAGAACTACATTTTATTCATTTCGTTGAGAGTTGCGTTGTACCAGTGTTCCCAGTTCGGCGGGCAGTACTTCTTTGCGCCGGCAATCGAGATGGCGCCGCCGTAGCCGTTGGCAAGCCCCCGGACATGGGCATTGATTGCTTCTTCCCAACTTCCCCAGCTTACGCTGCCCCAGCCCCAGGCATTGTGGGGCTTGAAGCAGTAGCGTCCCTTGGTGCTCTCGGTGTTGGAGATAGCCGGTGAGAAGCGGGGGTCCACGCCGTAGTTCCAGGCGGCCTCGGCGAAAGTGCGGCCCTGCCCTCCCAAGGGGGAGCCCGCCAGGTAGGCGTCGATGCGGGCTGTCCAGGTGCTGACGAAGGTGGCCTTGTCAAGCGACCAGTCGACCGCTCCTGGCGAAGCGGGCTTGGGTGCGGCAGGGGGGGTTGCGCTCGCTTCGGGCTTGGGCACGGCCTCGCCGCCCCCGTTCCCGGCGCTGTCCGCCTCGTCGGCCTCCTTGGCCTTGCTTTCGGCCTTGACGCGCTCGGCGGCTGCCTGGCGCTCTATCTCCGCCTGGCGTGCGGCTGCCTGGCGTGCGGCCTCTTCCTCGGCCCGGCGCTGGGCTTCCTCGCGTGCTGCCTGGGCCTCCTTCAAGGCCTCCTCGGCACGAACCTTCTCGGCATCGACGGCCATCTTGCTCTCCTGCAGGGACCTCTTGGTGTTTTGCAGGTCGTCCCGCATCGTCTGGAGCCGCAAGACCTCGTTCATCGTCGTCTGGTGGATGGTGTTGAGGTATTCGATGGATGAGATGAACTCTTCGAGGCTTCCTGCGTTGAGTATCATCGTGACGAGGGAGAAGCCCTCCTGCTGCATCTTGTAGAGGGCGACCATGGCGGTCGCGCTCCTCTCCTCCTGGTCGGGCAGGGCACCCTCAAGGTCGTCGATCTTCTTGAGGTTCTCTTCTATCTGCCCCTGGAGGGCCTCTGCTTTTGCGGTGGCTTGGTCGTAGTCCTGGGCAGTCTGCTCTATCCGCTCCTGGGCCTCGGCAAGGAGTGCGTCGATCTCGGTGTTGTCGGCAAAGGCCTCGCGCGTGTCGACGAGTCCGGTCCCGCACAGCCCGAAGGCGAGCGTCGCGGCCACAAGGAGGGCCCCCAGCTTCTTCGTATGAGTCTGTTGCATCCTATACATAATCCTTACTCGTATCGGGAACGTCCCTATGGAGCCCAGCCCCAAAGGCACGCCCTTCCCCAAGTCATTCCATGAACAAGCGTCCCAGGAACAGGGTTTTTTTACAGGGTGTAACAGTATAAAGCAATTTTGCCGAGAAGTCCCTTGTTTTTTTAATTGCCTTTGGTACAATGATTTTTCGTGTTTTTATCAGATTTGTATTTCCGGGCAAAAAGCCTGTTGAGAAAAGGAGCGACCATGGCAGTCCCTAAACGAAAGACCGGCCGGGCGAAGACCCATTCCCGCCGGAGTGCGAACGAGACGCTTCCGTGCCCGGCACGTTCGCTGTGCCCGCAGTGTGGGGAGACGAAGCTCCCCCATCACGTGTGCTCCAACTGCGGCTACTACAAGAACCGCGAAGTCCTCGAGACCGAGTAAGCCCGGTTCAAGAAGCGTCTGTTGAACGAAGCTCCTTAGCTTGCCTTACCGACGAGGCATTTCTAAGGAGCTTCGTTTCGTTTACCGCTGCTGGTTTTTGAAACGGAGGAAACAATGCCTGACAAGGTGATACTGGCTGTCGACGCCCTCGGTGGCGACCATGCCCCAGCCGTTGTGCTTGAGGGCGTTGCCGCGGCCCTTGCCGAAGACGAGGGCCTGGAGCTCATCGTCTGCGGGCCTGCCGACATCGTCGAGCCCTTCGCCGCCGGCCGCGCGCGCTGCAGCGCGCGTCCCACGACCGAGTTCATCGACATGGGCGAGCATCCTGCCGAGGCCGTGCGCCGCAAGAAGGACTCGTCGATCGTCGTCGGTTGCCGCCTGGTGAAGGAAGGGGCGGCTGCTGGCTTTTATTCGGCGGGGTCGACCGGGGCCTGCCTGGCTGCGGCGACCCTGGTCATGGGGCGTGTCAAGGGCCTTGCGCGCCCGGCGCTCACTACGGTCATCCCCTCCCCGGTACGGCCGGTCGTCATGTGCGACGTCGGCGCGAACGCAGACTGCAAGCCGGAGTACCTGCTGCAGTTCGCCCAGATGGCGACGGTGTACATGCGGGAGATACTGCATGTGGAGGACCCGCGCGTCGCGCTTGTGAACATCGGCGAGGAAGAGACGAAGGGCTCGGCCTTCGCCCAGGAGGCCTTCGCGCTCCTGAAAGCCCAGCTGCCGAACTTCGCGGGCAACGCCGAGGGCGGCGACATCCTTGCGGCGAACTTCGACATCTTCGTGACTGACGGCTTCACCGGCAACGTCTGCCTCAAGACCATCGAGGGGACCTCGAAGACCCTCTTCAAAGCCTTGAAGGAGATTTTCTACACCAACGCTAAGACGAAGCTGGGCGCGCTTGCCATCAAGGGCGGCCTGACCGGCCTTATGGAGCGCATCAACCCCGATACCTATGGGGGTGCGCCCCTCCTCGGGGTCAAGGGGGCCTGCATCGTCGGCCACGGCTCGTCGAGCGCGACCGCTATCAAGAACGGCATCCACACCACGGCCGAGGTCGTGCGGAGGGACCTTTCCGGATTACTTGAGAAGGCCGTTTCAAAGCCCTGATATATGGGGTAGAATGACTATCATTGACCACGTGGAGGATTGTCCCTCAAAGGGATCGCCCGCGAGGAAGCGACTGCGAGAATACGAAGCATGGATTTATGACGACCTATGAAGAACAGAGCCGGAAGCTCGAACGGACACAGGAGATACTGGGATACCGCTTTACCCGGGACGACTTCCTGCTTGCCGCGATAACCCACCCGTCGGCTACCGAGGGCAGGTCGGTGAAGTATTCCTACGAGCGCCTTGAGTTCCTAGGCGACAGCATCCTGGGTGCCATTGTCGCCGCAATCGCCTTCCACCGCTATCCCGACCTCGACGAGGGCGGCCTGACCCGCATCAAGGTCGCGCTGGTCTCAGGCGCGAGCCTGTCGGACGTCGCCGCGGAGCTCGGGTTCGCCGATGTTATCGTCTTCGGCTCCTCGGAGACCGGGACGGGCAAGCGCGGGCTCCATTCGGCGCTGGAGAACGTCTACGAGGCGGTGGTGGCCGCGCTCTACCTCGATGGCGGTATCGATGCTGCCACCGGTTTCGTGGAGGCGACGCTCATCCCGAGGATGTCGCCCGGCATGGCGCGGGAGCCGGAAAACCCCAAGAGCGCGCTCCAGGAAAAGCTCCAGGTGGACGGCATCACGCCCACCTACAAGCTCGTCGAGACGCAGGGCCCGCCGCATGACCGCACCTTCGTCTCGCAGGTATTCGCCGGTGTGCAGGGCCTCGCGCGGGGCGTCGGGCGTACGAAGAAGGAGGCAGAGAGCCAGGCGGCGAAAAGCGCGCTCGCCTCGCTGGGCGACTTCTTCGGCCCGAACGCGGAGAAAGAGGCGGCCAAGAAGGACGCCAAGGAAGAGAAGGCCGCCATCAAGGCGGAAAAGGCGGCCGTGAGGGCCGAAGAGAAGGCCCGCAAGCTCCGGGAGCGTGAAGGCTCGAAACAGAAAAAGCAGGGATAGCCGGTGCATCTCAAATCCCTTGTCCTGAAAGGCTTCAAATCATTCGCCGACCGCAGCGTCCTTGGCTTCGAGCCGGGGATCACCGCAGTCGTCGGCCCGAACGGGTCGGGCAAGTCGAATATCTCCGACTCGGTACTGTGGGTGTTGGGGGAGCGCAACGCGAAGAACCTGCGCGGCCACACCATGGAAGACGTCATCTTTGCGGGCTCGTCCGCGCGCAGGTCGGTCGGTGTCGCGGAGGTCGACCTCATCCTCGACAACTCCGATGCTACGCTGCCTGTCGATTTCGAGGAAGTGGCCATCACGCGGCGCATGTACCGCAACGGCGAGAGCGAATACCTCATAAACGGCGCGCTCGCACGGCGTATGGACGTCCTCGACATCCTCCACGACACCGGGCTGGGGACAGGCACGCACTCGATCATCTCCCAGGGGAACCTGGAGGCCATCCTGCAATCGAAGCCCGAGGACCGCCGCGCGCTGGTTGAAGAGGCCGCCGGCGTACTCAAGCACAAGCAGCGCAAGATGAAGAGCGAGCGTAAGCTTGAACAGATGGACATGCACTTGACGCGGGTGCGCGACGTCACCGCCGAGGTGGAGCGGCAGCTCAAGCCGCTTGAGCGCAAGGCAAAGCGCGCGCAGTCCTACCAGGGCCTGGCCGCCGAGCTCGCCGAGCTCAACCTCATGCTTGCCGTTGACGACCTGCGGGTCCTCCAATCCAGGTGGGGAGAGGTCGGCGAACAGGAAAAGGCGCTTGCCGAAGAGCTCGTCGGCGCGCGCACGCTCATCAAGCAGGCGGAAGACGGGATGCAGGCGCTCCAGGAGCAGGTGCAGAAACGGAGCGTGAACGCCGGCGACCTGGCACGTCAGTACCGCCGCGCCCAGTCGGCATTCGAGCGTTTCGATGCCGCAAGCCTTTTGCTCCACGAGAAGCGGCGCATCGCGCAGGCCTATGAGGCCGACACTCGGCAAAGCCTTGAGGCGAACGCGGGAAAGGCAAAGAGCGCACAGCACGAGCGCGCCCAGGCTGCCGGGCAGCTTGAGCAGACGGCGGCGAAGCGCGCCGAGGCCGAAGAGGCCGTGAGCCGCCTCCAGGGCAGGCAGGCCCAAAACCTTGCCCAGCGCTCAGGCCTTGAGAAGGATCTCGAGGACTTTCTGGCACAGGAGCGCAGGATCTCCCAGGAAATGGAGGCGTGCCGGGCGGCGCGCGCGGCCAGTCAGGACAGGCTTGCTACCTCGAAGGTGCAAGAGAAGCTCCTTGCGGACCGCAGCCTCGAGCTTGAGGCACAGGCGGCCCGCGCCCGGGCAGACCTTGAGGCAGGCTCCCAGGTCCTCGAAGAACAGAAAGAGGCGCTTGACGCGCTCGCCCAGCGCGAGGCCGCGGCACGCGAGCAGGCCGCGCAAAGCCTTGCAGGGTGCGACGAGGCGGGCAAGGCCCAGGAGTCGCTGCGGGCCGAGGTAGCGGCGGCCCTGGCCGAGATCAAAGGCCTTGAAGAGGTCGAGCGTGCAAGCCAGGCGACAAACGAGGCGCGCGCATGGCTTTTGGACCATCGGGCCGACCTCGCGTCCGAACTGGAACCCCTGTCCGACAAGATACGCGCCCCCAAGGATCTCGAAACGCTCGTGGAGGCCTTCCTCGGGCCCGACCTGGGGGCTTTGTGCGTGCACGACATGAAGGGCGCTTACCGGATTGCCGAGGCGCTGTGTGCCCGTGACGAGACCGGGGGGGTCGTCCTCGTGCCCCGTTCGGGCATGGTGCGGGCCACCGGTGAAGTCCACGCCACGGGGACGGCGCTTGTCTCCCTGCTCGACTATCCCCGCGAGGCCGCTTCGACGGTCGAGGCGCTGCTGGGGGACGTGTACCTCTGCGACACCGCCAGCGAGGCCCTTGCAGCCCATGCCGCACATGACGCCCGTTTCCGCTTTGCCACGCGGGACGGGTTCATGGCCTGGGGAAACGGGAGGATAACCCTTTTTCGGGGGGTCGAGGGCAACGAAGGCTCGCTCGCCCGCAGCCGCCGTCTCGCGGTCCTGCGCGAAAGCCACTCCTCGATGACGGCCGCCCTTGAGCAGGCAGGGGCCGACAAGGCTGCGGCAGACGAGGCCCACCAGGCCGCCCAGGCCGCCAGCCTCTCGCTCTCGCAGGAGCTCGCACAGGCACAGGGTGCCTACCAGGCGGCACGTGACGAACGGGTGCGGCTCGAAGAGGGCCTTGCGGCCCTTCAACACGAGGCCGCCGCCCTCCAGGCCCAGCGCCAGGAGGCCTTGAAGGTGTTGGGGGATGCCGAGCCGACTTCCGTGCACCAAGACAACCAACTCAAAGAGCTGGGTGCCTCCCTCGAAGAGGTGAAGGCCCGCAGCCTCGCGGCCCAGCGGGAGGCCATCCCCCTGCGCGAGGCGGTCAAGGCCTGCGACGATGAGCTTGCGGCCGCACGCCTGGAGGCCGCGACCCTCGCCGAGCGGGACGGCTATGCGCGCCGGACGCTCGCCTCCAAGGAGCAGGAGATACGTTCGCTTGGGATTGCCGATACGGTTGCCCGCGAGACGCTTGCGAAAAAGCTCGTCGCCCAAGGGCGCATCGAACCCCTATTGGCTGTATTCGCGGCCCTTGCCGAAAGGGTGGGGGCCGTCCTCGCCCAGCTTGAGGCCGCCACGGAACAGGAACAGGACACCTCATCGGGGCTCCATGCCTCCATTACCGAGGCGCGCACCCGGGCCCGCAGCGCACACGAGTCCTTCGACGGGATAAACGAGCGCCTTTCCGAGGCGCGGGTCGAGAAAGGCCGCCTTGAAATACAGGTCGAGGCGGCGATCAGCACCATTGTCAACGACTGCAAGACCCCGCTTGAGACGGCACTGTCGGGCGATGCGCTCGAAGACCGCGGGGCAGTCGAGTCCCAGGCCTTCAAGCTGCGGCGACGCATCGCGAACATGGGGACCATCAACCCCGACGCGGCGGTCGAGTACGAGGACTTGAAGAGGCGCTTCGACTACATGGCAGGCCAGCTTGAGGACATGTCCGCCGCGCGGCGCTCCCTCGCAAAGATCATCCGGGTGATCGACGTGCGCATGAAGGACGACTTTATCCAGACCTTCGAGCAGGTTAACGAGAACTTCAAGGAAATCTTCTCGAACCTCTTTCCTGGGGGCGCAGCTGAGCTGAAGCTGGTCGACCCTGCCGACCTTGAGCATACCGGCATCGAGGTGACGGCGCAGCCGAGGGGCAAGCGCATCACCAAGATGATGCTTATGAGCGGCGGCGAGAAATCGCTCACGGCGCTCGCCCTCCTGTTCGCCGTCTACCGCATCCGTTCGACCCCCTTCTACATCCTCGACGAGGTCGAGGCGGCGCTCGACGACACGAACCTGCGCCGGATATGCGCCTACTTCGACTCCCTGCGGGAAACGACCCAGCTCATCCTCATCACCCATCAGCGGCGCACCATGGAGATAGCCGACGTGCTCTACGGCGTCACGATGCAGGCCGACGGGGTGACCCAGGTCGTGAGCCAGCGGCTCGACCGGGCGCTCCAGTACGCGGAGGACTGAGGATGGGTTTCTTCGACCGCATATCAGAGGGGTTGACACGCTCGCGCGAGAAGCTCACCGAGCAGATAAACGTGCTGCTCGACCGGGGCCCTGCCCTCGACGGGGACTTCTGGGACGGCCTCGAAGAGGCGCTCATCTTAAGCGACGTGGGTGCCGGTGCGGCGGAAAGCATAGTGGAGGGCCTGCGCGACACGGCACGGCGCAAGGCGCTGCCCGACGCTCCTGCCGTGCTTGAGATGCTCTACGGCCAGATAGCCGAGGCCTTCACCCCCGTGGGCGAGGACATCTTCGACGCGCCCGAGGCGACCGTGCTCTTCGTTGGCGTGAACGGCTCCGGCAAGACGACGACGGTGGGAAAGACAGCCTTTGAGGCGACCGAGAAAGGAAGGCGCGTGCTCCTTGGGAGCGCCGACACCTTTCGTGCGGCCGCCATCGAGCAACTTGAGGTGTGGGCCGAGCGCGCCGGGGTCGGCATCGTCACGCGGCAGCGGGGCAGCGACCCGGCGAGCGTGTGCTTCGAGACGATAGAGCGCGCCGAGGAAGGGGGCATCGAGCTCGTGCTGATTGACACTGCCGGACGGCTCCATACCTCTGATGACCTCATGCGCGAGCTTGAGAAGGTGGTGGGCGTGGTGCGGAAGCGTTCCGGGATGCCCGTCTACACGGTGCTAGTCATCGACGCGACGACCGGCCAGAACGGCCTGCAGCAGGCACGCCAGTTCAATCAGGCGCTTGACCTGGACGGGCTTATCGTCACCAAGCTCGACGGGACCGCCAAGGGGGGCATCGCCCTTGCGGTCTCCCATGAGCTCGGGCTGCCCATCCTCAAGATAGGCGTCGGCGAGGGCATCGCAGACCTGCGCCGCTTCGATGCCGACGACTTCGCCCGGGCGCTCGTTGGGGATTTCGCCGCCCGCAGTGCATCCTAGGGCCTTGCCAAGAAAGGAGTTGGCCCCATGCTTGAGAACCTTTCCGGACGCTTACAGGAGATCCTCTCCGGCCTGAGGGGGAAGGGGAAGCTCACCGAGGCCGACATCGACCAGGCCATGCGCGAGATACGCAAGGCCCTCCTTGAGGCAGACGTCAACTTCAAGGTGGTCAAGGGCTTCGTCGCAAACACGAAGGAGCGCTGCCTTGCCGCCGAGGTGCTTGAGTCGCTGACGCCTGCGCAAAACGTCATAAAGATCGTGCTCGACGAGCTCACGGAGCTTTTCGGGCGCAGCGACTCGAAGCTCGTGTTTGGCAGCCGCATCCCCAACGTGATAATGCTCGTCGGCCTCCAGGGATCGGGCAAGACGACCGCGGCCGCGAAGCTGGCCTACCGTCTCCAGGAAGAGGGTCATCAGCCGCTCCTGGTGGCCTGCGACGTGTACCGCCCTGCTGCCATCGACCAGCTTGAGGCCCTGGGCCGCGAGATCGGGGTGCGGGTGTACCGTGGCTCCGGGGCCGACCCGGTAGGCATTGCGGCCGAGGGCATCCAGGATGCCATCGACAACCTGCGTGACGTCGTCATCATCGACACGGCGGGCCGCCTCCACATCGACGAGGACATGATGGCTGAGGCCGAGGCCATCAAGCGTGCCGTCAAGCCCGACCAGGTGCTGATGGTGGTCGATGCAATGACCGGCCAAGACGTCGTGAATGCGGCATCGGCCTTTGCACAGCGCGTCGACTTCGACGGGGTCATCATGTCGAAGATGGACGGCGATGCCCGCGGCGGCGGGGCGCTGTCCATCAAGCAGGTGACCGGCAAGCCTATCAAGTTCATCTCGTCAGGGGAAAAGCCCGACTCCCTTGAGGCCTTCCACCCTGACCGCATGGCCAAGCGCATCCTGGGGATGGGCGACGTCGTCAGCCTCATCGAGAGCGCCGCCAAGCTTCAGGAGGAAGAGCTTGAGGCCGAGCAGGTCGAGCGCATGCTCTCCGCACAGCTCACTTTGGACGACTTTATCGACATGAACAGGCAGATCCGCAAGATGGGCGGCATCACGAAGCTTGTGGGCGCCCTCCCCGGCGGGGACAAGGCCATGGCATCCGGCCAGGTCAACGAAGGAATCCTCGACCAGATGGAGGTCATTATCAATTCAATGACCGCAGCGGAGCGGCAACGCCCCGAACTGCTCAACGGCAGCCGCCGCGCCCGCATTGCCCAGGGTGCCGGGGTGCAGGTCTTTGAGGTCAACCAGTTCATCAAGAAGTTCAACGAGGCGAAGAAGATGATGAAGCAGTTCATGCCCACTGATGTCCCCGACAACAAGAAGAAGGGCAGGAAGGGTAAGAAGTCCCGCCGCCGCAGCATGCCGGGATTGGGCGGCATGAGTGTGGCCGATGTCAAGAAGATGCAGGATATGCTCAAAGATATGGAGATGTAAGGGCCTTGGCACCCCCGGCGAGCATCCCTCTTGCAAGACGGCGGCTTTCGTCGTACAATCATCCATTGTGTCCTTATGAAAGGATCCGTTTCCGTTTTGGTGGAAAACCTAAAAAAAGGAGTTCGCTTCAATGGCTGTAAAAATCCGGCTCGCCCGCCACGGCGCAAAAAAGGCACCCTACTACCGTATTGTCGTCGCTGACGCACGCGCACCGCGTGACGGCCGCTTCATCGAGGAAGTGGGCCGCTACAACCCGTGCGCGAATCCCACCATGGTCACGTTCGACCTGGAAAAAGTCGACCAGTGGATCAAGAACGGCGCCCAGCCGACCGACACGGTCGCACGCCTGCTCGCATCCGCACGGCAAAGCGAGTAGCCGATGGACGAGCAGACAGTTGACATCCTCGGCCTGATGAAAGTTGTCCTCGAGCCTCTGGTCGAGCACCCCGAAGCCCTGGAGATCGCCTCGACCGAGGCGGCAGACGGCACCATCCTCGTGGAGGTGAGCGTCCACGAGGAGGACGCAGGCAAGGTCATCGGCCGCCAGGGGCGGGTCATCAAGGCTATCCGCACGATAGCGCGGGCGGCGGCGTCACGCTTCGACGAGCGTGTTGAAGTCGAGATCATCGATTAATGTATGCGTGGGCACGGGTCGCTGAAATAATTAAGCCGAAGAACTTAGAGGGAGGGCTCGTCGTAGGAGGTTGCGACGGCCTTCCTTTTTTGCTGCGCGAGGGCATGGAGGTCGCCTTTGTGCCTCCCCAGACCGACTGCCCGCGCTTCGGGCGGGTGGTCTCGGTGGGCCCGGCTCGGGAGGCTCGGGCGTCGACCCGTCTCGTCTCCTTCGATTCCGTGCGTGACATTGCCGTTGCCGAGGCCTTATCCGGTTGTTCGTGCCTCGCGAGAAGGGGAGACCTCCCCGACGGCTTCGAGGACGGCCGCAAGGACTCCTATTGCGGGTTTCGCCTCGTTGACGAGGTATTCGGCTCCCTCGGGACGGTCGATGAGGTCATCGACAACCCCGGGCAGAGGCTCATCAGCGTCGTCGGGGAGCGGGGCCGGGTGCTCATCCCCTTCGTCGACGAGTTCGTGAGGGGCATTGACGAGGATGCCGAGTGCATTTCGACCGCGATACCCGCAGGCCTGCTCGCCCTGGCAGCCGAGCCCGTCGCCCCGCCTGCGGCCCGTGCGTCAGAGTCCGACCTCTATGCGGCCAACGGCGGCGGGGAGCGTCCCAATGAGGATTGAGACGCTTTCGACCTTCCCACAGATGTTTGATGCGGTCATGTCGCTGTCCATGATGCGCATCGCGCAGGAGAAGGGACTGCTCGACTTCACGGCCCACGACCTGCGCGACTGGACGTGTGACCGTCACCGCACGACCGACGACGACCCCTACGGCGGCGGCCAGGGCCTCGTCATGAAGTGCGAGCCGATATTCGCGGCCTATGACGACATCGTGGCGCGGGCTGTTCCAGACACGCGGCCCTGCACCATCTTCATGAGCCCGGGCGGCACCCCCTTCACCGAGCGGCTTGCCTGTTCCCTGGCCCGTGCCGACCACCTGCTCTTCGTCTGCGGGCACTACGAGGGCATCGATGAGCGGGCCTATACGCTGGCAGACAGGGTCGTCTCTTTGGGGGACTACGTCGTCTCAAGCGGCGAGCTGGCTGCGCTCGTTGTCATCGACGCGGTCGTGCGCAAGGTCCCGGGTGTCTTGGGCGGTGCGGCAAGTGCGCTCGACGAGAGCTTCAGCGACGGTTTTGACGGATTGCTGGAACATCCCCACTATACCCGCCCTGCCAGCTTCCGTGGCATGGAGGTGCCCGAGGTCCTTCTGAGCGGCAACCACGCAGCGATCGCGCAATGGCGCCGCGAACAGAGCCTGAAAAGGACCCGCGAGCTGCGACCTGACCTTTTGTACCGGGCCCACCCCCGTGGAAAAGATGGGGGATTTATTAGTTCTTTGCCGGACGGTGCCTTTAAGGAAGCCGAACCGCTATCATAAACAGGTACGAGGCACCCAGGCACGTGTGAGGTCTGGGAAAGAAGGGATTTGCCAATGGACGCAGGGAGACACGCCGAACAGAAGGACTACCGGTCTCCGGGAAGGCTTCTCGGCTGGGTGGTCCTGCTCGCCGTGTTCCTCGGCTTCTCCTACTTCCTGCGGGTCTCGGTGCTCCAAAGCTATGTCATCCCCTCGGGCTCCATGGAAGAGACCATCATGATAGGGGACCGTGTCTGGGCGGAGAAGCTCAGCTACCAGTTCCGCGACATCGAGCCGGGCGACATCGTCACCTTCGAGGACCCGGAGATACCCGGCCGCATCCTCGTCAAGCGCTGTGTTGCGGTCGCGGGCCAGACGGTCGACATGCGAAACGGCATCCTCTATGTCGACGGCGCCCCCCGGGTCGAGCCCTATACGGGCAACGAGCCCTCGGCACCCATCGGCCGGACCGCTGTCGATATCGCCTATCCCTACCTGGTCCCTGAGGGGACTATTTGGCTCATGGGGGACCACCGGACGAACTCGCAGGACTCGCGTTATTTCGGCCCGGTCGACACTTCGACGGTGTTCGGGCGCGCCTTCATGATCTATTGGCCGCTGGACCACCTTCACGTGTTCGATTGAGCTGATCGCATGAACCGATAGCCAGGAATCCAAGGAGAACCATGTCATCCGCTACAGATCCTACAGGCACTGCGGCAAGCCCGCCTCTGCCCCCGACCTTCCAAGACGTCATCGCAAGCCTCCAGCGCTACTGGGCGGACCAGGGCTGCGTGATACTGCAGCCCTACGACATGGAGGTGGGCGCCGCGACGAACGTGCCGGCGACCATCCTGCGTGCCTTGGGGCCGAAGGTATGGAGGACGGCCTACGTGCAGGGCTGCCGCCGTCCGACCGACGGCCGCTATGGGGAGAACCCGAACCGCCTGCAGCACTACTACCAGTTCCAGGTGCTCGTCAAGCCTTCTCCCGACGACATACAGGGGCTCTACCTCGGGTCGCTGAAAACCATCGGCATCGACATCGAGCGGCACGACGTGCGCTTCGTGGAGGACGACTGGGAAAGCCCGACTCTCGGCGCGTCAGGCCTTGGCTGGGAGGTCTGGATCGACGGGATGGAGGTGACGCAGTTCACCTACTTCCAGCAGGTCGGGGGCTTCGAGTGCAGCCCGGTCTCGGTCGAGCTCGCCTACGGGCTTGAGCGCCTGGTCATGTACATCCAGGGCGTCGACTCGATCTTCGACATCGTCTGGGCACGGGGGGACGACGGCCTGGTCTTCACCTACGCAGACGTGTTCTTGGACAACGAGCGGCAATACTCCGCCTACAACTTCGAGGTCGCCGACACGGACTTCCTGTTCCAGGAGTTCAACAGCCGCGAGGCGGAGTGTATGAGGACCTTGGAGGCCGGCCTTGCTATCCCGGCCTACGACTCGGTGCTGAAGTGCTGCCACACCTTCAACCTGCTCGATGCGCGCGGTGTCATCTCCGCGACCGAGCGCATGGCCTACATCCTGCGGGTGCGCACGCTTGCGAAGGCCTGCTGCGCCTCCTACCTGGAACATGTCGCCGGCACGTTGCCGCTTGGCGGGGGAGAGGGGGCGCGCCATGCCGAAGACTGAGACCCTTGCCTTTGAGATCGGAACCGAAGAAGTTCCCGCAGCCGACCTGGCGCGGGCGACCGGGCAGCTGGGAGGCATCGTCGGCGATGCCCTTGATGCCGCCCGCATAGGCCATGGGCACATCGAGGTGTATTCCAGCCCCCGGCGCCTGGCCGTGCTGGCCTTCGAGGTCGCCTGCGAGACCGAGGCGCTTGTCGAGGAATACAAAGGCCCGGCCACCGCCATCGCCTTTGACGATAGGGGAGCGCCGACAAAGGCAGCGGTGGGCTTTGCGAAAGGCAAGGGCATCGACCCTGACAGCCTTGAGCGCCGCATGGTCGGCGACACCGAGTATGTCTTTGCCCTCAAACATAGTGCCGCACAACAGACAAGCGACCTGCTTGCCCCCCTTCTGGAACAGGTAATCGCGGCGATTCCCTGGAAGAAGTCCTGCCGTTGGGGCTCGCAGACCGCGCTCTTCTCGCGTCCCGTCCGGTGGCTGCTTGCCCTGTTCGGCGGGGATGTCGTCCCCGTGCGCTTTGCCGGCCTTGTCGCCGACAGGCTCACGTGGGGGCACCGCTTCTTAGCCGGAGGCCCTTTCGAGGTTGCCCATGCGGACGACCTGCCGGGAGTGCTGGAGGGGGCCTTTGTCGTCCCCAGCATGGAGGGGCGGGCCTCTGCGATACGCTCAGGCGTTGCGGCAATCGAGCGCGAGACCGGGCTGAGAAGCGTGCTGCCCGAGGCGACCCTGCTTGAGGTCGTCAACCTGACCGAGTATCCCACCCCGCTCATCGGGAGCTTTGACGAGTCCTTCCTCAAGGTCCCGGAAGAGATAATCGTGGACGCGATGCTCAAGCACCAGCGCTACTTTCCGCTCTATGACGGCGAGGGCCGCCTCACCAACCGCTTCATCGCGGTCTCGAACGGGGATCCTGCCTGCTCAGACATCATCATCGCCGGAAACGAGCGCGTGGTGCGCCCGCGCCTTGCGGATGCGAAGTTCTTCTACGAGGAAGACTTGAAGCGCCCGCTTGAGCACTTCGTCGCACGCCTCGACACGGTGGTGTTCCAAGAAAGTCTCGGCAGCGTGCGGGCGAAGGTCGACCGTCTTGTTGCCCTGGTCGAGCATGTCATCGAGGCGGCCGGGCTCACTGCCGCCGACGCCGCCGACGCACGCCGTGCCGCGTACCTGTGCAAGGCCGACCTCGTGAGCGGCGCCGTGGTCGAGTTCACTTCGGTCCAGGGTATCATGGGCGCCTACTACGCCCGGGCGGCAGGGGAAAACGAACAGGTCGCAGAGGCCATCGCCGACCATTACCGCCCCCGCTTCGCCGACGATGCGCCCCCGCGCTCTACCGTCGGGAAGCTGGTTGCCCTGACCGACAAGCTCGACACCATCTGCGGGCTTTTTGCCGTCGGGCAGGGCCCCACGGGCTCGTCCGACCCCTTTGCGCTGCGGCGTGGGGCCATCGGCATCGTCAACATGCTTGCGGCCGGGCTCCCCGTCAAGTTGGTGCCCGCCGTCGATGCCGCGCTTGAGGCCTATGGCACACTCGTGGGTGACAAGGCGGCCGTCCTCGAAGAGGTCGTCGCCTTCTTCGCGACGCGCACGAAGGTGATGCTGCGCGACGCCGACCATGCCCTCGATGTCGTCGAGGCGGTGCAGGCTGCCGGCGTCTTTGAGCCCGCCCAGATAATCGCGCGGGTGGAAGCGCTTAGCGCCGTGAGGGAAGAGATGCCCGACACCATGGACGACCTGGCAGTCGCCTATGCCCGTGCCCACAACCTGGGCGACGCGGCCCTTGGCATCCAGGTCGATGCGGCCTTGACGGGTGCGGCCGAACAGGGGCTGCTTGAGGCGCTTTCCGCGGTCGAGTCCCAGGTTGCAGGCTTCCTCGCAACGAACGAGTACGTCGAGGCCCTCAAGGCCCTGGCTGCCCTGCGTGCGCCGATAGACCGCTTCTTCGAGGAGGTCCTCATCATGGATGACGATGTGGCGCTCAGGGAAAACCGGCTGCGCCTCCTGAACCGCTTCGTCGCGGTGTTCTCGCCCGCCGCCGACTTCGGCAAGATGGCGAAGGCGCCCCAGTAGGGGCCTGTGCCGTGGCATTCCTCGGACATCGTGGGCCGAAAGGCCCCTTGACAACCCCGAAAGGGACATGATGGCCTCTATCCCCCAAGGCAGCCTCGTCCCCCAGCTGCCGACCATCCACATCATCAGCGACTCGGTGGGCATAACCGGCCAGGCGCTCGCGCGCGCGGTGGCAAGCCAGTTCGGCGAGACCAACCCGCGTATCGAGGTGCTGTCCCAGATAGGGTGCTTCGACGAGGTGCGGCGCTTTTTCGAGGAGCACTGTGCGCTCCATGAGGCGGAGTACGGCAGCAGGCGGATCATCGTGTTCTACACCCTGGTCGACCCCGACCTCGGCCGCCAGCTCAAGGACTATGTCGCCGCCGACCCCGATATCGTGGCAATCGACCTGATGGGCGACGCGCTTTCCGCCCTGGCGTCCTTCAGCGGGCTTGAGCCCCACGTCCGGCCGGGGAGCCTGCATGAGGTCGACAAGAACTACTTCATGCGCATCGAGGCCCTTGAGTTCACCATCGCCCATGACGACGGCCGCAACCCGCAGGATTTGAAGAAGGCCGACATCGTGCTTATCGGGGTCTCCCGCTCGTCGAAGACCCCGCTTGCCATCTACCTGTCCCAGGAGGGTTACAAGGTCGCAAACGTCCCGCTCGACCTGCAGACTGACCCGCCCCCCCAGATATTCGACGTCGAGCCCCAGCGGATATTCGGCCTGATGAGCACCCCTGAGCTGCTTATCAGCATCCGGCGTCGGCGCTTGGGCCGCGCGGTGTCTGTTGCGGCCGACTATGCCGACCCGGAGATGGTCTACCTCGACCTGGAGCGCGCGCGCGCCCTGATGCGCAAACTCGGTTGTATTGTGATTCATACCGATAATCGCGCCGTTGAAGAGACGGCGCAAGAGATATTGCGTTATTATGAACTGGCCTATCCCCGCGTGTGAGTGCCGTGCAGAAAGGCCCCGTGTGGGGGTGTAGTCCCGGGAACTTCGGATAAAGGAGGAAAAAGTGACCGATAGTGTGAAGCGTGTGTTCGCGTTCGGGAAGGACGCAAAGGGCAACAACGTAACAGAAGGCAACACGGGCATGAAAGCCGTGTTGGGCGGCAAGGGCGCCAACCTTGCCGAGATGGCCAACATCGGGCTGCCGGTCCCCCCCGGGTTCACGATCTCTTGCCAAACCTGCATGGAGTACGCGAATGCGGGCAATGCCTGGCAGCCGGGCGCGCTGGACGTCATCCAGCAGTACCGCGAAGACCTTGAGGCCCGCATGGGGAAGAGGATAGGCGACGTCGACGACCCGCTGCTCGTGTCCGTCCGTAGCGGCGCTCCCCTGTCCATGCCCGGCATGATGGACACGGTCTTGAACCTCGGCCTGAACGACGAGTCCATCAAAGGCCTCATCAAGCAGACCGACAACCCCCGCTTTGCCTGGGACTCCTACCGCCGCTTCATCCAGATGTTCTCCGGGGTCGTCATGGGCGTGGACGGCGACCTCTTCGAGAACGCCATAACCGCCATGCGCAACGCCCGCGGCGTGAAGAACGACACCGATCTTACCGCCGAGGACCTGCAGGCCCTCGTTGACGAGTTCAAGCAGATATTCTCCGCCAACGTCGACGCGGACGCCTACCCCGACCTCGTGGTCGACGGCACGGTGCAGTTCCCGCAAGACCCCAGCCTCCAGCTGCGCCTTGCCATCGAGGCGGTGTTCGGCAGCTGGAACAACCCGCGTGCGACGCTGTACCGCAAGCAGAACAAGATAGCCGACGACCTGGGGACGGCGGTGAACGTGCAGACCATGGTCTTTGGGAACAAGGGCAACACCTCGGCGACCGGCGTGGCCTTCACGCGCAACCCCGCCAACGGCGAGAAGGAGTTCTACGGCGACTACCTGGTCAACGCCCAGGGGGAGGACGTTGTCGCCGGCATCCGCAACACGAGCCCGATTGCCGAGCTCAAGGACGTGGCCGGCCTGGAGAGCGCGGGTGCGGAGCTTGAGGACGTGTTCATTATCCTCGAGAACCATTTCCGCGACATGTGCGATATCGAGTTTACCATCGAGCAGGGCAAGCTCTGGATGCTCCAGACCCGTGCCGGCAAGCGCACCGCCGCCGCCGCGCTGCATATCGCCATCGAGATGGTGGGCGAGGGTCTTATCTCGAAGCAGGAGGCGGTCATGCGCGTCGACCCCGACCAGCTCGACCAGCTGCTCCATCCCCAGTTCGACAAGACTGCGACCTACGACGTCGTGGCCAAGGGCCTCAACGCCTCTCCCGGCGCCGCCGTCGGCGAGGCGGTGTTCTCCGCCACCGATGCGGTCGCAGCGGCCGGGGCGGGGCGCCCCTGCGTGCTCATCCGCTGGGAGACGAACCCGGACGACCTTGCCGGCATGATAGCCGCCGAGGGCATCCTCACCTCCCATGGCGGGAAGACCTCGCACGCCGCCGTCATCGCGCGCGGCATGGGCACCCCTTGCGTCTGTGGTGCCGAAGCCTTGAAGATCGACGCCGAGAAGAGGCAGGCAACGATAAGCGGCACCGACATCGTCATCAAAGAGGGCGACATGATCTCCATCGACGGCACGACCGGCTCAGTTGTGCTCGGCACGGTCGACCTGGTCCTCCCCGAGCTGACCGGCGATTTGGACACCATCCTCGAATGGGCGGACGAGTTCCGCACCATGGGCGTGCGCGCCAACGCGGACAACCCCGAGGATGCCGAGCTGTCCCGCAAGTTCGGGGCCTCGGGCATAGGGCTCTGCCGCACCGAGCACATGTTCTTGGGCGACCGCAAGCAGATAATCCAAAGCTTCATCTTAAGTGACGACCCTGCAACGCGCGACCAGGCCCTGGCAGACCTGCTTGAGGCCCAGACGGGCGATTTCCTCGGCATGTTCGAGGCGATGGACGGCCTGCCGGTCGTCGTGCGCCTGCTCGACCCGCCGCTCCACGAGTTCCTGGAAAGTCCGCGTGAGCTCGACGTCGAGATAGCGCGGCTTGAGGCGAGCGGGGGGAATGCAGCCGAGATAGACGAGAAGCGCCAGCTGCTTGCGCAGATCGATGCGATGAGCGAGTCGAACCCGATGCTGGGGCTGCGTGGGTGCCGCCTTGCGATACTGTACCCCGAGCTCCCGGCGATGCAGGTGCGGGCCATCACCAAGGCTGCCGCCACCTTGAAGAAGAAGGGCCTGAGCCCCGAGCCTGAGATAATGATCCCGCTTGTCTCCGTGCTGCCCGAGCTTGCGGTGCTGCGCGAGGAATGCGAGGCGGTCGTGGCGCAGGTGTGTGAGGAAGAGGGCGTCGAGCTCGACATCCCCATCGGGACCATGATAGAGCTGCCGCGTGCCGCGGTGACCGCCGACGAGATCGCCTCGAAGGCGGACTTCTTCAGCTTCGGCACCAACGACCTCACGCAGACCACCTTCGGCTTCTCGCGCGACGACGTGGAAGGCAAGTTCATCCCGCGCTACCTTGAGCGGCGCATCATCCCCTACAACCCCTTCGAGACGATCGACCCCGGCGTCGTGGCGCTGGTCGAGATGGCCTGCGTCAAGGGGCGCCAGACCAACCCCGGCATCACGCTGGGCATCTGCGGGGAGCACGGCGGCGACCCGGAGTCGGTGAAGGCCTGCTTCAAGATAGGGCTCACCTATGTCAGCTGCTCGCCCTACCGCGTGCCCCTTGCCCGCCTCGCCGCCGCCCAGGCGGCCCTTGAGGACGGCACGGTCCGCGACAAGTAGGCCCTCGCGCCTCACAAGCGAGTTAACCTTCAAGCCCCGGGCGCCCCACTAGCCCCGGGGCTTTCTGCTGCCGCGCGTGTGTCAAAGGGGGCGTATAGTTTCGACACCTTTTGCCGTGTGCCATGTTTGTCGGCATGAACATAAATAAAAGTGTCGAAACTATACGCCCCCTTTGACACGTGGTGCCCCCGCCGGCACAATGTCTCCGGCGCATCTCCTAAGAGCGTACTAATTACGCCAATAGCGTGTTTTGTGTTGACAAACGGGAATAATCCCTATAGGGTGTCAATCAGTCGAGTAATACCTCATGCAGGGAACCAGCCGGACAGGCGTGTTACACAGGGGGTGATGGCAGTGCAAGAGCCGATAAACAGGATACTGAAAATGCTTCGCATCGCCGAAGACATGAGCGCCCGCGAGCTGGCAGGCCAGATAGGCCTCTCTCCCAGCTACATCAGCGATATCGAGACGGGCAGGAAGAAGCCTACGTTGACCGTTCTTGAGAAATACGGTCAGCTCTTCGGGATAAGCCCGGCCAACCTCTTGCTGCTCCAGGAGGGCAATCAGCGCGCCTCCCACACAGAGCTGCTGTTCAAGGTCTTAGAGAAGAAGCTAGAGGCGATGGAATCACATGCGGCCGCGGTAAAAACAGTCGGCTCTGTGCCACAGGCAAGCCCGAGCGCCGGGAAAGCAAAGAAGCCTCCGAAAACCTTGAAGCAGGGGCAAAAAGGTCTCGCTGCTGCTGTTTAGGGGCCTGTTTTGATTGCCAGCCGATCCCGTTCGAGGCCTACGCCCGCCAAGGCATCGTTGAGCGGTTTCGATTCTCGGACTGCCGAATTGTGCTTCTCGCTCGCCCACAGGTATTTCTTCAAGAGCACGTCGTTCCTGCAATGGGTGAGGACTTGTTTCTGCAAGACATCCCTGACGTTCTCTAGCCTCTCAAGTTCTGTCCAGAGTCCGTAGCTTCTAAACGGGTTGACGGACAGGTAGTTGACAAACCAGAGGCCGTCGCAGTCTTGTGCAACCATGTTGTCCCTCACGAGGAGCTCTATCGCCTTTGGGTAAGCGTCAACCGCCGCTTGGTCCACCACGATTCTGAACGGCGAGCCCTTGACATCCGCCAGCTCAAAAGCCTTTATCATCGCGGGGCCGAATATCATATTGTTGCCATGGTCAAGAAAGGCAGGGCCCTGAGCCATTCCGCCCCGTATGAACACTCCCGCATCGTCGCCGTTGTTTTTGATGGCCGGGGGCGGCTCCCACGTGAGGAGCCGCTGTTGTACGAGGCGCAGCGCTTTGATCTCATTGATGATTCTCTCGTTGTTTGGGGAGCTTCGGTCCTTCTTCGATATCCCTCTGACTATTGAGTCTGAGAAACTCACAATCTCTGGCTGCCAGCTGAGCAAGAAGTTTGAGGGATCGTGATACTGCGCCCTCTTGAACTCCTTGAGGATCTCATGAATCACAAAGGGCCTATCTGGGTAACGAGCGAGAACCATCTCCTTGAAGCCTTGGATGTCCATAAATGTCAGACAGACATCGGTATAAACGATATGGTTGTTGGTCATCGGGTTCGCTCCATATTCAATAGCAGGAACCAGTCCGTGTTCGCCGACATATAACGCATGGGAATCGACAAACCTGCGGGCATAATAATAACACGGTCAACAAGAATTGATGAAAACCGTCAGAGGGAGAGAGTGTCCCGGACGGCGTCGGGGGAGGCGTATGTCGCAGGCGGACAACGGCGACAACCCCCATCCTTTTCCTGACGTGTCTCAAAAGTTCAAGTTATTGGCACGAAACAGCCCAAATGTACGACTCAGTGGAAGCCTCCTGCCCTCGATCCCGATCCCGTGCCGCCCGACAAGCCCTTTACCTGGGGTTATCTCGATCATGTTGAAAGTGGAGGGCAGGGGTTTCTTTCCAAAGCTTGGAGGACTCGTGCATTTGGGGTTTTGTGCCAATAACTCCATCCGATTTGACACAAAGCATAACGGGGCGCTCCAATTGTCCCCTCCCGACCGGCACGGGAAGGATTACGGCCGGTGAATACGTAGGGACGGGTGTCAAAGGGTGTTTCTGCGACAGGGCGAGGTTGAGGGTCATAATGACCCTCAACCTCGTTGACCTGCGGGTTTGTGAGATTTCTTGTTTGGGGCAGCTCACGGGGCCTGCCCCCGCGAGCTGTCATGATGAGAAGGCGGTTACAAATCTTCGCCGGTGGTGAAGACCCAGGTGAGAACATCGCCATCGTGGAGCAGGGAGGTGTCGGCCGAGGTGGGGGCAAACTCGCCCCCTATGTAGAAGAGCCAGCCGCTCATAGAGCCGTGCTCTCCCTGCCTGATGCCCTTGATGCTGGTGACAAGCGTCCCATAGCTGCCTTTCTCGGACACGTAGTCCACGTTGCACGCCTTCAACGCGTCAAAGGCGCTCATGTTTTCCGTGAGGCTCACGGCGAAGGTCTCGACCTCGCCCCCGTCGAGCGCGGTGGTGTCGATGTCCACCTGCACCAGGCCGATGCCGGGCGCAGGCGCGGTGTCCGCGGAGGTGCCGCTGGGTGCTTCGACGGCCGCCGTGCCCGACGAGCAAGCCGAAAGCCCGAGGCAGAGCACGAACGCCAGCAAGGCGCAGGCGAAAAGCCTGCCGAAAGGCTCCGCAAAAGGCCGGTTGCGAGCGGGGGATACAGTTCTTCTCATGGTTTTCTCCGTTTCTGTGATAGTCAGCCACATCAACGAACGTCGCTTCGGGAAGGCATTCTGACTGATGTTCTCGCGCTTGCCGCAGCACCGGACGCACCGCGCGTCCTGCCGCGAAAACCTTCACAGTGGCTGTACCGCCAGGCTTTTCACCTGATTCCCCTTGCACCGAAACGCAATTCGATATCGGGTGCGATTATACACGCTTCAGACACGTGCGCCCTACCGGAAGCGAGGACCGGCAAAATGCCGACTCTCGCCGTTTTGGCACTATTCTGGCACGTTCTGGCACGGCCCCGACCCGTAAAGTGTATGTAAAGCGTTTGTTGCCTCCGGCGCAACAAGTTACTTCTTGACGGATATTCTATCCTGGAATACTCATTATTTCTTCATAAATACTATAGAATATCCTACAACCAGGGTTCGTGCCCTGAGAGCTGCTATGAAGCGGGGAGGGTTTTATAGGAGGCACCTTCTCACGTGGAGGCTCGCGAGTTCACGTAAAAGGGAAAGGAGAACGAGGGATTCCAAGAGAAGTTAAGAGAGAACTGTGGGAAAAGAACTGCTAGAAACCGATTTATCCATGAAAGGAGTATCTATGCAGAAAGCACCAAATGCCACTATGACACGCCGTAGCTTCATGAAGACGACGGCGCTTACTGGCGCGGCGCTCGCCCTGGGCACCCAGATGGCCGGCTCTTTCAAGGGAGTCGACCGGGCGTGGGCCGAGGAGGCAAGCGAGACCCAGATGTACGTGTCTACCTGTCACGGCTGCATCCAGGTCTGTCCCTGCCGCGTGTATGTAAGAGACGGTATTGTCGTAAAACTCGAGGGCCATCCGATTGCGCCCGCGAACCTGGGGAGCATGTGCCTGAAGGGGCTCAGCCAGCTCCACACCGCCTACAGCCCCCGCCGCGTGCTCTATCCGCTGAAGCGCGCCGGCGCCCGCGGCGCAGAGAACGTCGCGTGGGAGCGTATCAGCTGGGATGAGGCCCTTGAGATCACGGCCACCAAGATATTCGAGGCCGCGCAGAAGTACGGCACCTATTCGTTCTTCTCATCGACCGGCGGCGGCGGCGGCTACACCTTCGAGAACGCCAAGACCATGTGCACCGCGCTTGGCGGCCCGAACGTTATAGAGCCGGGCTGCGCACAGTGCTACCTCCCCCGCGTCGCCATGGCAGACCTCATGTACCAGGGGCAGAACCAGTCTGTTGCAGACTGCTCGTTCCAGGAATTCCACCGGGGCCTGTCCAAGTACGAGGCCGACAAGACCCTCGCGGACGGCTCGAAGGTCGGCGACGAGATAACGTCGACGATGGTGGTCTGGGGCGCCCAGCCCTCCGTCAGCCAGGTCGCCCAGTCCGGGCGCGGCGTCGCGGACCTGCGGGCCAAGGGCTGCAAGTTCGTCGTCGTCGACCCGAACTACAGCCCCGACGCTGTCAAGGCCGATGTCTGGCTGCGGGTACGCCCCGGCGCCGACGGCGGCCTGATCCTGTCGTGGTTCAGGTACATCTTCGAGAACGAGCTCTATGACAAGGAGTTCGTCAAGACCTGGACGAACCTGCCCTTCGTCATCGACCCCGACACCCACCTGCCGCTTCTGGCGCAAGAGGTGTTCCCGGACTTCACGCAGACCACCCCGGCAAACACTCCGGCCTACGTCTGCTTCGACGCCAAGTCCGGCGAGCTCAAGCCCTTCGAGTACATGTCGGCCGACGTTGACCCCGAGGTCTTCTGGGAGGGCGACGTCAAGGGCAAGGCCTGCAAGACCGCCGGCCAGATCTACAAGGACGCTGCCGCCCCGTGGACGCTTGAGAAGGCCGAGGAGCTGTGCTGGGTCCCCAAGGAAGAGAACGAGAAGGCCATCAAGATATACACCGACCCCTTGAAGGCCGGCAAGGCCGCCGGCATCGCCCACGGTGTTGCCACCGACATGGAGCAGGACGCCTCCCAGGCCCCCACCGGCCTGCTCGGCCTCGATATGGTCATGGGCTATGTCAACAAGAAGGGCGCTGCCCTGACGCAGCACACCCGCCCCGTGTGGGACAACGAGAAGGCGGAATGGACCCCCGCGCCTCCGGGTGCGCCGAAGCGTCCGACCTACATATCCAACGGCTCTTATGGCTCGGTGTACGGCTTCGGCTACATGATCGGCGCCACCGAGGAAGAGAACCAAAGGCGTGTCGCCGGCTTCCAGGAGCTGGCCGAGCCGGGCAGCAAGCCCTATGTGAAGAACCAAGAGGCTCTCTACCTGCACAACCAGCTGAAGCTCGACCAGCTGGGCCTGAAGAACCACAAGGGCCTGTACCATTGGTCGCACTCGCATATCCCGACCGTGCTCGACGCCATCAAGACCGGCATCCCCTACAAGCCGCGCGTGTGGTACGACATGTCGGGCAACAAGCTCGCCATGCTCGGCAATGCCGAGTCGTGGTACGAGGCTTTCGACGAGATCGACTTCTGCGTGTGCCAGTACCCGAACCTCACCTCGTTCCAGGCCGAGATCGCCGACGTCGTGTTCCCCCTGCAAGAGTGGCTTGAGAACCCCATTCCTATCAGGAACCAGCTCAACTACGTCTTCCCGGAGACACAGGTGATCCACCTCGGCGAGACGGTGTCGAGCGGCGTGCCGCAGCTGAAGGTCCAAAACGCCGCCTCCAAGAAGCTCAACGAGTACATCGAGTCGGGCGGGGAGATCGTCTTCGGCGCCATTGGCGCGACCGTCGGCCAGTCGGCCTCGGCCTCGCCCGCGCTGGCGGCAGACGGGCAGCCCCTGTCCTCGGTCAACGCGACGCACCTCCATCCCTTCGACCCCGACAGGTTCAAGCTGCGCTTCCCCATCGGCGACGGCGTGCAGGGAAGCGTGCAGGAGGACTCCCTCCTGCTCAAGCAGATGGTCGCCCGCTACGGCGCCCCGGACTACGAGACCTTCATCAACGACGTCAGCTACCAGCAGCCCGACATGCCCGAGGCCAAGGACCCGCGCTTCGTCATCCCGCCGGAGATATTCTGGCAGTATGGCCAGCACGAGGTAACCGCTGACGACGGGCTGCCGAAAGGCTTCGGCACCGAGTCGCGCAAGTGCGAGGTGTATGCCAGCGTCCTTATCAAGATGGCTGCCACAGGTTTCCCCTACACCTATCCGCGTGAGCAGGAGCCGGTCGACAAGAGCATCGGCGAGGAAGTCAAGGCCATCGACTCGATAATCGACCCGAACCTCAGCTACCCCTTCGTCGGCACCTATTCGCCCATCTGCTGGCACGTCGAGCCGCTGGAATCCCCCATCGAGGGCATGCCGGGCTACGACCCGGAATACCCGCTCGTGCTGACCTCCGGCCGCGTGTACTACTTCCATCACGGCACCATGCGCCATGCGCCCTTCATCCGCGAGCTCTATCCTGTCCCCGACGTGCGTATGCACCCCAACACCGCCGAGAAGTACGGCCTCAAGCACATGGACTGGGTGAAGATCACCTCGCGGCGTTCCTCGACCACGGGCCGCGTTTACATAACGCGCGGCATGGACGAGCGCGTGATCTTCATGGAGCGCTTCTGGAACCCCGAGTGCTTCGACAATGCGCAGCCCAACAAGACGGGCGGATGGCGTGAGTGCAACGTCAACGTCCTCACCAAGAACACCGCGCCCTTCAACGAGGTGTTCGGCTCCTACACGAACCGCGGCTTCACCGTCAGGATCGAGAGAGGCCAAAAGCCTGTGGGCGTTTGGGTTGATCCGAAGGAATTCGAGCCCTTCTTGCCGAAGAACGACAACCAATGCCTGCCGGGCATCGGTTCCGCGCTCGAAATGGATCCGAACAGCCCCAATGTTGAATTCAATGACTGGGCCCGCGGGTAAGGAGGTGTAAGAGATGACACAAAAAAGAGCTCACGTTATAGATCTTGACCGGTGTTCCGGGTGCGACTCCTGTATTGTCGCGTGCAAGTTCGAGAACAGCGTATCCCTGGGCCATTACTGGAACCGCGTCCTTGCAGTAGGGCCGACCGGTGAGTATCCCGACATCGAGATGTACTGGCTGCCTGTGGCATGCCAACAGTGCGAGAACGCACCGTGCATCCCGGTGTGCCCGACGGGTGCGTCGTACCGCGATTCCGACAACGACGTCGTCTTGATCGACAAGGAAAAATGTATCGGCTGCGCGTTCTGCCTCTATGCCTGCCCCTATGGCGTCCGCCAGCTCAACGAGGACCAGGGCGTCATGGAGAAGTGCACCCTGTGCAACCACCTCACGGCGACGTCGGACGGTGTCATGAACATCCATGACACCTTCGACCCCGACCACGCGGTGCCGCCCTGCGTGCACAACTGCTCGACGGGCGCACGCTACTTCGGCGACCTGAACGACCCCAACTCGGGAGCGAGCATAGCCCTTGCAGACGCGAAGGCTGCGGGCAAGGGGACTTTCACCCTGAGCGACAAGACCGATGCGCAACCCGCGACCGTGTACATCCTTTCGGATCATATCGCGAAATGGAAGGAGCTGGTATAAATGGTAGGGATTGAATGGCCTTTGATTCTCTTCACTGTTCTTGCCGGAGCCGGAGCGGGCCTCTTGGTCTTTGCCGGCATCGGGGAGTTCCTTGGTGTGGGCAAGAAGCCGCGCTTCATCGCGGCCATACTCGCCCTGATCCTGCTGGTACTGGGAGGTTGCTTCTCGTTGCTGCACCTGGGCAACCCCAGCAACTTCATGGCGGCAGCGGCCAACATCTTCTCGTTCTCGCCCATCTCGCTTGAGCTTATCTTCCTGGGCCTGGCCGTGATTGTCGCCATCATCTACCTGGTGCTCGTCAACCGCGAGAGCTCGGCCTCCAAGATACTGGGCATCCTCGGGATTATCGTGGGGATCTGCTTCGCCTATGCCTCGGGGCATGGCTACCAGGTCATCGACATCCGGCCCGCATGGTCGACCCCGACGCTCACGCTCTCCTATGCCCTGAGCGCACTGGCATTGGGAGGGTTTTTGTTCCTCGCCATCCAGGCAGTGTATAAGGACGAGGCGGCTGCCATCAAGAAGGTCGCCCTCATCGTCTTGATCGTCACCGCGTTGATGGCTGTCATGTATGCGGCCTACGGCTTTGTCGCCGACCTCGGCGACGGCAGCGTGCTCCTTTGGGTCGGTGCGGTCGTCATCGGCGGCCTTCTCGCTGTGGCTGCAGCCCTTCTGGCCTACATGAAGGGCAACGTGTCCATGATCTACCTGGGCCTGCTGGCAGTGCTCATTGGCGCTATCGTTTTCCGTGTGGTAATGTGGATGGCTGGCGACCCGCATGTCGATCCGTTCTTCGGCCTCGGCATGGAGCAGAGAGGCCTGCTCATACCGCCGCAATAGCCTGTTCGAGCTTTTTTAAGGGGGGCACACCGGGTGTGCCCCCCTGCACAGAGCCGGCCGGGCCGGGGGCAGGAGAGCCCCCGGCCCCCCGTCGGCGAAACCCCTTTGAAAGGAATGCAGTAGATGTCAGAGAACCCCGAAGCAATCAGTACGGATATCCTTGTCGAAGTCCTCAACGGGCGCCGTGAGTTCTACCTCGCCTTGGCAGGCTTCTACTTCAAGCCGCTGACGCAGGAGCAGATAGATACCATGGCCCAGACCGACTACTCGGAGTTCGGTGTGGGCGAGCCCTTGATAGAGGACGGCTTCAACGACATCACGCGCTTCCTGCGCAAGCGCAACACCGGCACGCGCCAGATGCTTGCAATCGATTTCACGTCCAGCTTCGGCGGGGCGGCGACCTACAAGGGCGAGACCGCGATGCCCTATGCCTCCTTGTACCTGAGTGAGACGGGGCTTTTGAGCCAACAGCCACGCGGCGAGGTATTCCGCGTGTTCAAGCGCAACCTTTTGCGCGTTATCGACGAAAATACGCCGGACGACCACCTGAGCTTCATGCTGGAGTTCCTTTCTATTATGAGCGAGCGTGCGGAAAAGGCCCTGCTCGAAGGGGATGCTGAAACGGCACGGGGCGCTCTTGAGGAGTCGCGCGGCTTCATCACCGACCAGGTGCTCACCTGGTTCGATATGTTCAGCAAACGTGCGGAGACCCTTCTGGAGGCACGGTTCTACCGCGGTGTCCTCAAGGTCACCAAGGGCTATCTCCTGATGGATCTCCAAACGATAGACGACCTGTTAGAGGGGATGCTTCAATCGTGAACGAAATCACACGCAGGACGCTGGTGGCGGGCGGTACCGGCGCCGCGGCGATGCTGGCATTGGGGGGCTTCGCCAAGTACGCCTTCGGGTCAGAGCCCCTTTTGAGGCCTCCGGGAGGCCAGGACGAGGACCACTTCATAGCGGCCTGCATCAAATGCGACCGGTGCAGGAGCATCTGCCCCTTGAACTGCATCGCGGTTGCCAACATGAACGACGGGCTTCTCAACGCCCGTACCCCCAAGATGGACTTCCGCATCGGGTACTGCGATTTCTGCAACCTGTGCATTGAGTGCTGCCCGACGGGTGCGCTGCGCCCCTTCGACCCCGACGGGGAGTGGATAGCCCCGGCCGTGATCGACAGGAGCCTGTGCATCGCGCACCAGCCCGAGGGTGTCGGCTGCAGGCGCTGCATCGACGGCTGCCCCTTCGAGGCCATCACCGCCGACGCCTCGGGCCGCCCAGTGGTCGCGGCCGAGGAATGCAACGGCTGCGGGTATTGCGAGTACATCTGCCCCTCGAATTCCTACCGCGTGTTCACCGGCATCCGCCGCGGCATATCGGTGGAGGCGGGCAACGGCGCGCGGAGTGCCGCTGCGGCCTTGGGGGGTGGTCCCTCATGAAGATATCGACTGCCCGCAGGATAACGATCGGGGTGGTCGTTGCCGCCGTGATGGTCAGCTTCTTTGCCAATATCGGGACCGGCAACCTGTCGTCGCTGGGCTGGGGCGCGATAGCCTACCTGTGCCCGCTCGGTGCCATCGAGGCCTTCCTAGCCTCGTGGACGCTCATACCGCGCCAGGTGATAGCGCTTGTCGTGTGCCTTGTCGTGGTGATTGTGCTCGGCAAGGTCTTCTGTGCCTGGCTCTGCCCGGTGCCGCCTTTGCGCAGGTTCTTCACGCTCAAGAAGGACGACACGGTCGACGAGGCGGTCAGGGAGTCGAAAAAGGCGCTTGAGGCAGCCGGTGCCGGTGCGACCGGTGCTGCGGCAGCCCTTGGGGACACTGCGGCCGATGCGGCTCTCGCCCAGGAGGCGGCAGGCTCAGCGGGCGGCAGCGCGGCCAAGGCGGCCAAGGCGGCAGCGGGGGCGGCCACCGCCCTGGAGGCGTCCGAGCTTGAGGCGCTTTCGGCGGTGCCGGCCTGCGACTCCGCAGCGGACGGCGCATGTGCGTCGGGCTGTGCGAGCTGCGCGGAGCAGCGCAAGAAGCTCGACTCCCGGCACCTCGTCTTGGGCGGCGCGCTCCTTTCGACCGCCGTCTTCGGGTTCCCGGTCTTCTGTATCGTCTGCCCCGTCGGCCTTACCTTCGCCAGCCTTATCGCGCTGTGGCGCCTCGTGGGCTTCAACGAGCCGTCGTGGGCCCTGCTCATATTCCCCCTGTTCTTGGCCCTTGAGCTCTTCGTGCTCAAGAAGTGGTGCATACGGTTCTGCCCGCTCGGCGCGCTCATGTCCTTGATGAGCATCCCCAACAAGCTCTTCAGGCCGCGCGTCGACGACGCGAAGTGCCTGCGCTCACAGGGCATCGACTGCAAGGTATGCGTCACGGCCTGCGAGGAAGAGCTCGACCCGCACTGCATCGAGGGCATGCACGAGTGCACCAAGTGCGGCCTGTGCAAGGAGCACTGTCCCTCCCAGGCGATAAGCATACCGCTGTACGCCGGGCGTGCCGCGCCGCGCCAGGACGTAAAAGCCCTCCCGAAATGATGTGCGGGCTACAGGAATGGTGAAAGAGGACAAGGGCCCTACCATGGAGCGTGTCGAGGCAGGCGACCTGTGCGCCGCGTGCGGCGGCTACTGCTGCTGCCATGCCCCGGGGAAGTTCAGCCCCGACGACCTTGCGTCCCCCGGTGCGCTCGACGCGCAGGCGGTGGGCGCGGCCCTCGACAGCGGCCGTGCGGTTGTCTACGCCTCGTTCACCAACGTCGAGGGAAGCAAGGCCGCGCCGATCTTTACCCTTGCGGCACGCGGGGTGGACCGCCCGCCGCTCAGCCTCTGCCACGAGCCTGCGCGCTGTGCCCACTTGGAGGGCGACCGGTGCGCCTATGAATTGGAGGAGCGTCCCTTCGAGTGTGCTGCGATGGTCCCCTCGAAGGACTACCCGCGCTGCGGGCTTCCCGACGACATGGTTGCCGAGGCGCTGTGGGTCGGGCATCAGGGGCTGCTGCGGGACGTGATCGAGCAGCGCTCGGGCCGGCCGTGGCGTGAAGAGCTGATAGGACAGATCGAGTCGCGGCGGCATGTGGATGCCTATGCCTACGGCGCCTTCGAGCTGGTAAGGTTCGCAGGGCTTGCGGAAGACCCCGCAGAGGCGGACGCGATCGTCGCGGCCTGGGCGGCCTCGCTTGACTGAGGCGCCGGTGTACGCGGCCTTGCGACGCCTGGGGCAGCGGGGTACCGGGCACGCCGTATATGCGGCACGGGGGCGAGGCGGCTGCCCGCCCCTCCCCGACAGAGCCCGCGCCCGAGGGGATGTGGTATCCTTTCGGGGAAGTGCACGTTATATTGCTCATGTAAAGGTATGGGAGAGGAAAGACCTATGAAGAACAGGGATGATGCAGCAGTCGGCGCCAAGGGCCCGGACGCCTCGGACGGGGCGTGTGCCCCTGTGCCCGGGGAAGATGGCGCAATCGAGGCTACCGCGCGCGACGCACAGGACGACTTCATTTCGATAGGCGGCGACTTTGCCGAACGGGTCGACCCGGCCTCGCGCCTTGAGGACATGGCCTTCGAGGAACGCGTCGCCTATCTCACGAGGGTGGTCATGAGCAACCCGATGCAGCGGGAGATACTGTACAAGACCCTCAAATACTGCTCTTCGCGGCGTGTCCTTTCGGATGTGGAAGAAAGCATCGCCGCCTATCCCGAGTTCGCCGGCGCCACGCAAAGCCCCTACTACCTGCTGCTGTTCCTCGTCAACGGCGGGGGCATCGACGCCTTCGACCTTGACGCGGAGGGGGAGGTCGTGACCGCCGAGCGCAAGGAGGGGCTGGGCATCGACGAGATAGACGACCTGGTCGCCCAGTACGCTTACGAGACCAACGAGGTGGGGAAGTACCTGATCGAAGAGATGAGCCCGAAGAACCGCCTTGTCGAGCTCTTGGACATCGTCCCCGAATACTACGACACCTATATCGAGGTGCTTGGCTTCCTCGAAGAGAAGCAGAGCTTTGCCGACGTCGACAGGCTCCTGCGCGGCCGCGAGGTGCTTACGGCGAACCGCAATGCGGGGGACCGCCCCATCCAGCCCAGCGTCTTCATCGACAAGCTTGAGAAGGCAGGCGGCATCTACTGGGAAGAGGGCTGGCGCATCACCCCCGAGGGCAAGGAGCTCCTTGAGGCCCTTGAGGGCGGTTTGGGGGCATAAGGAAGGCGCCCACCCGCCCTTTCGTCCTCGCAAAGGCGGCGGATGCCCTTCGTCCCTGCGCCGCCTGCGCCGCAGGGGCTTCCTCTTGCGGCCACGGGGTGCTTCGTTGCAGGAGGCTTGCCCTTCAGCTGCGGGGCGGGAGGCCCCTGCCAACAAATTCTTCGCACCTCCCTTTCTGCGGCCGTTGCTTCGGCCTTATATGTTGGTAGAATAGGGGGCACAAGGTTTTTGCCGACGCGGGCGGATAGGGGCTTTTTCAGGACATGGGCTTCAAGGAGAAGGACTTCAGGGTAGAGACAGGCGGCAACGCCGACGGCTCGACGGGCGTCTACCTGAGGAATATCGACCGTTGGGACGACTTCGACATGGTGCTCGGGTTCCTGCGGCAGGAGAGCGGGTGCGGGCTGCTGGTCAAGCAAGACCATATCTACCAGAGGCGGGCCGAGCTGGAATGGAGGGGCTTCCCCTTCGACCTGCGGTATGACTGCGTGCTGGGCATCTTCCTCTTCACCGATAAGGACGAGCTCGTGCCGGTCATAGAGGCCCTGGGGGCAAAGGTCATGGACAGCGTCAAGGGGAAGCTGGCCGCAATGGGGCTGTTGGAGCGGGAAAGCGCCTTGCGCAGGCTGTTCTTCCGGGAGTGAGGGTGCAGGAGCGGGGATGAGGATGCATTCAGGAAACGACAGAGACCCGAGGGGGGATGCCGCGCCGTCCAGGCAGGCAGTCCCCGGCGCCGATGCCCTGCCGCGCACGCTTGAGCTCAAGCGAGACGCGGGCGGGGGAGCCTGCCTTTGTTTCATAGACCAGAACCGGCTGCCCGGCGTGCTGGCGACCCGTGAGGCGCGCTGTCACGGCGAGGTGGTCGAGGCCATCAAGAGCCTTGCCGTGCGCGGCGCGCCTGCAATCGGGGTGGCCGGCGCCGCTGCTGTTGCGCTCTTTGTGATCAACGAGTCGAAGGCCCTGGATGTCGGGACACTCCTTGGGCAGGCCGCCGTCGTGGCCGCACAGGTTGCCGCGGCCCGTCCGACGGCAGTCAACCTCTCGTGGGGCGCAGGTAGGGTGATGCGCTGCGCGCGCCGGCATTCGCAAGGGGGCGAGGCGTATGCGGCCCCGGCGGCCCCTGGGGCTCCTGGAACCCCCGTGACCCTTGCAGCCCTCAAGCAGGCGCTGTTTGACGAGGTGAAGCTCATGGAGGCCGAAGACGAGGCCACCAACCGCAGGATCGGCCTTGCGGGCGCGCCGCTCATCCCCGAGGGAGGCCGGGTGCTGACCCACTGCAACGCCGGCAGCCTTGCGACCGTGTTCTTCGGGACGGCGCTGGGCGTGGTGTACACGGCAGCCGCACAGGGGAGGGTCGAGCGGGTGTATGCGGGTGAGACGCGGCCGCTTGGCCAGGGTGCCCGGCTCACTGCCTGGGAGGTGGCACGTGCGGGCATCCCGTGCACGCTTGCCTGCGACAGCATGGCCGCAACGCTCATGGCCGAAGGGCATATCGACGTGGTGCTTGTCGGCGCCGACCGCATCTGCAGGAACGGGGATGCGGCCAACAAGGTGGGGACCTTGGGCCTTGCCGTGCTGGCGGCCCACTACGGGATCCCCTTCTATGTCGTTGCCCCTACAACTACAGTCGACCTCCCGACCGCGGCGGGCAGCGAGGTCGTCATCGAGCACCGCTGCGCGGACGAGGTTTCCCGCACGCTGCCCTTTGGCGTCGAGGTCTTCAACCCCGCCTTCGACATCACCCCCGCAGGCCTGATTACTGCCATTGTCACCGAAAAGGGGGTTCTCAAGCCGTCGGAGCTGGCGGCCCTCCCCGACGAAGCGCCCGAAGGCAGAGAGGTGTAGGACATGCGGATCGTCTACCGCGAGGACCAGGAGGACCGCGAGCACCGGGTGCTCTCACCCGACGCGGCCTTCTCCAGCGAAAGCGAGGGGCGGGCTTGCTCGACAGAGCCGGACACCCTGCGCAACGATTTCCAGCGCGACCGTGACAAGATAATCCACTCGAAGTCCTTCCGCAGGCTGTCGCACAAGACCCAGGTCTTCCTCGCCGCGGAAGGCGACCACTTCCGCACGCGCCTGACGCATACCCTGGAAGTCTCCCAGATAGCCCGGACGATCGCCCGGGCCCTCGGCTTGAACGAGGACTTGGCCGAGGCCATCTCGCTCGGGCATGACCTGGGGCACACGCCCTTCGGACACACGGGGGAGGCCGCACTTGCGGCATGTCTTGCGAAGCATCAGGGGATAGACCCGGCATCTGCCCCGGCAAAGGCGCTCTACCGCCACAACATCCAAAGCGTGCGCGTCGTCGAGGTGATCGAGAACTCCGGCAAGGGGCTCAACCTGACGGCCGAGGTGCGCGACGGCATCCTTTGCCATACCGGGGACATGCGTGCCGAGACCTACGAGGGCAATATCGTTGCGCTCGCCGACAGGATAGCCTATGTGAACCACGACCTCGACGACGCTATCAGGGCGGGCATCCTGAGGGAGTCGGAGCTCCCGCAGACCACCCACGAGGTCTTGGGCGCCGACCATTCCTCGCGTATCCAGACGCTCGTCGCCGACATGGTCGCCACGTCTGCCGCGGCAGGCGACATCATGCTCAGCGAGACGGTGTGGGATGCCATGATGGAGCTCCGCTCCTTCCTCTTTGAGCGGGTCTACGAATCAGAGGCCGTATTGCATGAGGCAAAGAAAGCCGCCCGCCTTGTCGCCGACCTCTTCGACTACTACGTGGAGCACCTTGACGAAGTGCCGCAGGAATACCGGAGGATATCGTGCGGGGACGGCCTGCGCGCCGTGACCGACTACGTTGCGGGGATGACGGACCGCTACGCAAAGGGGCTCTTCGAGGACCTCTTCATCCCGCAGTCGATACAGGGCATGTGAGGCTGCATGCTGCGAGCGTGCGGGTGAGTCCGCCCCGGGTGCCATTGCGGGCCTGACCCCGACCAGAACTTCGGGTTCGGTCGAATGGTGCTCCGCCCCGGGTGTCATTGCGGGCCTGACCCGCAATCTTGCCCGTTCCGGCCAGGAAGGGCAATAGAAGCGGAAACCTTGCCGCTGGGCCCCTGACAGGGCGTGCCCCTAGAGCAAGAAGGCCGCTAGGAAGAGATTTTACAGAAACCAGGCGCCCTGTGCCTGACGCTTGGGCTACAATAGGGGGGATGTAAAGGTAGGGAAGGGGCCGCCCCTCCCCGAAGAGCGGCGGGGGAGGCGGCCGGCTTCCGGCATGAGGGAAAGGACCTGTGGTGGCGGGTTGCTTCTTAAGGCTCCTCCGTTCCTCGGCGGCGCTCGCCGCCCTCGCACTCTCCGCAGTCCCGGCCGTCCTCGCAAGCTACGTCGCCCTGCCCATGGTGCAGGGCGCGGGCCCCGTCGCCCCGGAGGGGCCCTGGGCTGCCTGGCTCGCCCTGGGGGGCCATACAACCCGTCACGCATAGCGCGCCGCCCCGCAGGGCAGGCGTGGTAGAATAGGGGGACCGGGAGGCCCCCGCCCCAACACCGCCGGCCAGGGACTTCCCCCGCACCTTGAAATTCCCCCATACCTCGCTGGGGCGCGCCCGCAGCCCCCAGCACGGCCGGCCAGTGGATAGCCGCCAGGGCCTCCGAGGCCAAGGCCAAGGTCCAGGCCTTCTCCTGCGGCACGGCCAAGCGCCTGGACGCCGCCTGGGAGAAGGCCAAGAAGGACCTGGACAAGGTCGACTGGAAGGCGGGCCTGCACCTGGGCCTGGCCGTCGTGGGCTTCGTGCCCGGCCTCGGCTCCATCGCCAGCGGGGCCGACGCGCTCCTGTACCTGTCGGAGGGCAACTACAAGGACGCGGCGGTGGCCTCCATCGGCATAGTGCCGTTCGGCAAGGTAGCCGCAGGCGCCGGCAAGGTCGCGGTGACGGTCGCCCCCGAGCTCGGCAAGGCCCTCGGCGCCACGGGCAAGCTCGCCGCCCCGACCGAGAAGGCGGTGGCGAAGACGACGGGGGCCACCGGCAGCGCCGCCAAGAACACGAACCCCTTCCAGGGCCCCGTGACCGAGAAGGTCACCGTTGTCGACCCGGCCGGCAACGCTATGCCGGTCAAACTGGGGCAGCAGATTCAGGGCAGTCCTGACAGCAAGGCACTGCAAGTGAAAGACCAGTACGGCAAGCCAACTGGCGAACGAATTGATGGGTATGGGCATTCAAGCCAAAAAGACCCTAAGGCCCAGGTGCCACATGCACACAGGCTTGATGATTTCGGAAACCCGATAGTTGACGAAGCCGGGAATCCGCATCTTCCGATATATCTGCCAAACTGACAAGGGGGAAGCGATGCAGTGCCATATGTGCGGAAAAGAGCTAAAGCAGGGGTATCTGTGCAAGGAGCATGCAAGAGAGCTGAAAGAGGCTTTGCGGAAAAAAGAAAACATCGTAGACAAGCCGACATTTGCATACCATTGCCAGGTTTGCGGGGAGTTTGAGGGGAGGGGGGTAATCGTCGAGCACCCCCCGGGGCTTGATTTCTGCCAAAAGTGCATCGAAGAGAGCGAGTGCTAGGATAGGAAGATGGGAGAGCCATGAAATACGATGAGAACATCTTGCTGGAGGCGTGGAAGAGGCGCGTTGCGGCCCTCCCCGAGGACACGCAGAGGCAGCTGGAGGAGTACAGGAAGGCCGACAGCTTCACCGACGAGCTCGTCCCCATCAAGCGCAAGCGGCCAAAGCTTGAGGCGGGCGACGTGTTCGTGGTGCAGCCCATAGAGGGGCTCTACTTCTACGGGCGGGTGCTCAAGGCGAACGTGGATGTCTTTTTTCGGGGGGGGGGGGGGGGGGGGCCACCACGGCGGGGAGGGCCCCCCCGGGGGGGGGGGTCCCCCCGGGCAGACGGGGGGGGGATCCCGCTGCACCCCACCGCCCGGGGTTGTGACCCCC
>Ga0082212_10000422_pt1 | contig 61835 bp, 65 predicted proteins | sample TergutNt197P3_FD_71548 | JGI IMG/M metagenome (GOLD analysis project Ga0082212, IMG submission 71548) | Neocapritermes taracua P3 segment gut microbial communities from Petit-Saut dam, French Guiana - Nt197 P3 | ecosystem: Host-associated > Arthropoda: Insects > Digestive system > Gut ... | reverse complement strand
AGTCCAACCTTGATAAACAGGTCAGCCACGACATGTTTTTTCATTCCATGCTGGACGCGGCCGGCATCCGCGCCCCTATCCTGGATGAAGAACTGAACATTTTTTCGCCGTCCCTGCGGCCGCATCAGGATCCTTACATAAGCGAAGAAACGGCTCGGCAGTTCGCCAAGCGGAACGGCAACGGGCGGCCTTGAACTCCAGGTGAAAAACATAGGCCCGATATACAAGCGCGAGAGCTGGAGCAAAATGCCGCCGGCCGGAAGATAAAAGATCCAAGAGGAAACCTGAGTGTCGGTTTTTCTGTTCACCCTGTGCATCGCCCCCCTGGTCCGGATCATGCGCCTGGCGCTGGAAGGGGGCCTGGCCCTGGGCCTGGGCGCGGGAGCCGCGGTGCTGCTCCTCAGCCTGGCGGTAAATCTGGCCCTCTGGCCGATCTATGCCCTGGCCGAAGGCTGGCAGGAAGATGAACGCGCCCTGCAAAGACGCATGGCCGCGAAGCTCGCGGAGATCCGGGCCGTCTACCAGGGCCGGGAGCGCTACATGTTCGTCCGGGCCCTGTACCGCCTGCACGGCTACCACCCGCTCCTGTCCCTGCGCTCCGCCCTGGGCCTGCTCATCCAGATCCCTTTCTTCCTGGCCGCCTACAACCTCTTAAGCCAAGCCCCGGAACTGGCCGGCCAGAATTTCTGGATCATCGGGGATCTCGCCCGGCCGGACGCCCTCTTTTCTTTGGGAAGCCTGCAAATAAACCTGCTCCCCCTGCTCATGACCGGGGTAAATCTGCTTTCAGCGGCGGTCTATTCCTCCCGCCTCTCCAGGCGGGACAAGGTCCAGCTCTACGCCCTGTCCGCGCTTTTCCTGATCCTGCTCTACCAGGCCGCGGCCGGGCTCCTGCTCTACTGGACCTGCAACAACATCTTTTCCCTGTTCAAGAACTTCTATTATCTCAAATATGTATATACCGACAGCCGTCCCAGGCGCGCCGAGGAACCCGGACCCGGCCTGCTGGAACGGCTGCGGGGCTGGCTGGCCGCATGGCCGGACGCGCCGCTTGCGGTTATGGAGCTGGCCCTGGTGCTGCTTTCCGTGACCTTGATGATTGTGGACGGGCGCTTTTTTCGCCTGTCCACCGGGGTATATGATCAATTTATCTTTATGTTGCCGGCCCTGCTGGCCGCCCTGCTGGCCGTGCTCCTGCGTTCCAGAAAACTCCGGCAGGAAGAGGATCTTGCGGCTGTCCGCCATATCCACGGCCTCATCAGCATCCTGTTTTTCCTTTACACCCTGGGCAACCTGTCGGGCAGACGGGTCGCGCCAATCCTGCCCCTGCTCCATTCCGTCATCTATATTGCCGCTCTCGCCTTCCTGCTCTTCTGGCTGCTCTCCCTGCCCCGGATTTCCAAACCCGGACTCTGGCTCGCACGCGGATCCCGGAAACTGATCAGCGAACATGAAGGCAGGCGGTTATTCCAGGCCGCTATCCTGCCGGCGGCCAGTCTGATTTTTCTCTATCATCCGGCCCTGCTTTATGCCTCGGACCCGGATTTTTTCACGGATCCCCCGGCGGAACTCTTAGGCTACCTGGTTTTTTTCGCCATGACCGCCATTGGACTATCGAGCCTGGCCCTGCGCCGCTGCCCTCCGGCCGGACGGCCCCTTCTGGGCGCAGGCATGGCCTGGCTGTCCATGATCATGCTCTTTCACAGTTTCGTGCTGATCGTGGATTACGGCGTCCTGGAAGGGCATGTGCTGCCCCTGGCCCACAAACTGCAAAACTGGAGCAATATTCCGGCGGATTTAACTTTGGGTCTGCTCCTGGCCCTGGGTCTAGGCCGTCTGCTGCGCCGTGGCAAAGCCACGGCCCTGGCGGCCAGCCTGCGCGGGTTGGCCGCCTTGGTCATACTCCTGGCCTTGGGACAGATCCTCCAGGCCGAGCCGCAAAACCCCAAGCCGGCGGCAAGCCCGGGAAAGCCTCCGGCCTATGCTGAACGCCTGTTCACCTTCAGCGGATCCGGCAATAATATCGTGGTTATCATGCTGGACCAGTTCACCGGCGAGCACCTGGGGCTGCTTATGGAGCAGGAACCCGGACTCATGGCCGCCTTTGACGGTTTCACCTGGTACCGGGATAACCTCAGCCCAGGAAACCGCACCCACGTTTCCCTGCCCGGCATGCTGGGAGGTCCGGCCTATAACCCGCCGGAGGTCAACGCCAGGACGGACAGGCCACTAGAAGAAATCCGCAACGAAGCTTACGCCGTGCTCCCCAATATCCTGCTGCCCCAGGGTTATGATGTCATCGTGACCCATCTGGACGCTCTACAACCTGAGATCTTCGGCAAATTTTGCCCCAGGGCTTCGGAAATCCTCATCACCGGCAATACGGAAAGCGCCTTTTTACCCTGGTGGCTGGACAAGGCGGGTGAACCCGCGCCCGCGCCCCGCAGCGACAGTTGGTTCATGGCTATGTGCGGCCTTTTCAAAAGCGCGCCCCTGAGCCTGCGCCAGGGAATTTACAGCCAGGGAAACTGGATGAATTCCATACCCGCGCATCACTATAGAACCAAGGCCGGTTACGCCCAACTGGAAGCCCTGACGGACTTTTTCAGAATCAGGCCCGAAAGCGCGCCCGCTTTCAAGTACATCCACAGCGACCTGACCCATGCTCCCTGGGAAATTGACGCGGATTGCCGGCCTACCGGCTCTTTCAGCGGGATGACCGTAACCCCGGACGGCGTCATCCTGGAGCATCTATGGGCGGAGAAATGCGCCCTGCGCCTGGTAAGCCGGTGGCTGGACCAGCTTAAGACAGAAGGGATCTATGACCGCGCCCAGATTATCCTGGTCGCGGATCACGGCTACCGCGACGCGCCCGGCCTGCTGCGCCTCGAAGATCTGGACGGATTGGGCGGCGCCTATAACATGCGCGGCAGCGCCCTACTGCTGGTGAAGAATTTTGCGGAACGGCATCCCCTGGAAGTCAGCGACCTTTTGATGAGTTCTTCCGACATCCTGCCCCTGATCTGCCGGGCCCAGAAAGGGCTGTGCGGGGACTGGGAATATGATGACCCGCTGCTCCAGGATGAAACCCGGCCCCGCCGGCGCACATATTCCAACGGTCCCGCCAACCATTTGCGGCATGATCGCCTGCTCAGTTTCGATGACTACCTGGTGGAAGGTTCCATATACAAGCGCGAGAGCTGGAGCAAAATGCCGCCAGCTGGAAGATAATAGCTGCCTTGAGTAAAGGAGGAGCTACCTTGGGTCTAGGCGCGGAATCCTCCATTTTACAGCCTTGTCTTTCATAATAATTTAGGGTATGGGGAGCAACCAAAATTGCGGTGCACCATTCATGCTGTCTTTATTTCGGAATAAGCAGACGCTTTTCGCGGTATTTAAATCAGGTTCGGAAAATTATCTCCGCCACCTGGCATATTCTATAATTGTCGCCCTGGCTTATACCGTCATATATAATATCCCATACTACAGCATCATATACGAGAGTGTGCCGCATTCGGCTTATGCCGTAAAATCTGGCGTTATCATCGCCTTTTTCCAAATATTGCCGCTAATATACGTCCTGAGTTTCAACAGGAAAATTTATTTATTCGTCTTTATTTTCATTATTTTTACTTCCAGCATATTATTGTATTATACTTATAAAATAGGCGTTGTTCATAATCTTCAACTATTTTTCATGGTATATGAAACCAATATCCATGAAATAAAAAGTGTGGTCAGCTTTAATCTTGTATTACTGTCGGCTATTTCCGCCATGTTGGCCATCGCTGTTTGCCGTATAAACCCCAAGGCGCATATTTTATATAAAAAATCCCTCGTTACCATAGTCATTATGTCAACGCTGATCCCGCTGGCCAGCGGATTGTTGCGCAATGATCAGGTACGCAAAATCAGGGATAATGCCCTTGCCGGCGCTCACCATGCCATGCCTTACGGTTATATGCAGGCCTTTGTGCGGGCGACCAGACAACATGTAAGAATGCAGCTCTATGTATATGAACGGGATGTTTATGCCGGACCGGCGGAAATCAAAGCCCATGTCCGTCCGCTATATATTGTGCTGGCCCTGGGCGAATCGGCACGGGCGGACCATCTGCCGGTCTATGGCTATGCCCGCGGCACCATGCCCAAGCTCTCCAAGGAGGATCTGCACATTTTCCCGCCGGCCTTCAGCATGGCCACCGGCACCACAGACTGCGTACTGGGAATTCTGACCCAGGCGACCGTGGCCGCGCCGACTCTATCCTGGAGCGGGCCGACCCTTTTGTCGGTATTCAAAAAAGCCGGCTTTCGCACCGTCTGGCTGACCAACCAGGGCAGCGTGGGGACAGGGGAAACCCGCCTGAAAGCCGTATCGGAAAGCGCCGATTATTACGAGTTAAGCGGCAATCTCTACAAACCATCGGCCAAACTGGCAGATACGGATGTGCTCCCAATGCTGGACCGGGCCTTGGCCGGCCCGGAGCGCGATACCCTGATCGTCTTGCACACCTATGGCAGCCACTTCAATTATGACGACCGCTACCACGACGAACACCGGATCTTCACGCCCGTATGCGGGGATGATTTCCTGGAGTGTCCGCCGGATCGGCTGATCAACTCCTATGACAACAGCCTTGTGGGCACCGATGCTTATCTGGGTGAATTGATCCGCCGTCTGCGGGATAAAAACGCGGTTCTGTTCATGACTTCGGACCACGGTCAGTCTTTGGACCGCCGCCGTGGGCATGTACCCGGGGAACAGGCCATGGCGCGACCGGAAATCCGGATGGTGCCTTTCATGCTCTGGTTCTCGCCCACCTTTGAAAACCGGGAGAAAATCGCCGTCATGGAGTCCAACCTTGATAAACAGGTCAGCCACGACATGTTTTTTCATTCCATGCTGGACGCGGCCGGCATCCGCGCCCCTATCCTGGATGAAGAACTGAACATTTTTTCGCCGTTACTGCGGCCGCATCAGGATCCTTACATAAGTGAAGAAACGGCTCGGCAGTTCGCCAAGCGGAGCGGCAACGGGCGGCCTTGAACTCCAGGTGAAAAAAATCGGCCCGATGTATAAGCGCGAGAGCTGGAGCAAAATGCCGCCAGCCAAAAGATGATGACCATCTTTACCCGCGCAGCCAGGCGGCAATGGCCGCGTCGTAAGCGGAGACCAGGGCAAAAGCCGCCGCCGCCGTCTTGCGCCTGAAATCCAGGTGAGCGCCGTCGGCCTGCTCCAGCCGGGCGCGGGCCTCGGCATAAAACTCCACCCCCGGCAACACCAGCACCGAATGGAAATTCTTGGCAGCGGCCCGGAGCAGGCAAGGGCCGCCTATGTCAATTTCCTCGATCGTTTCCCGCTCGCCCAGCCTTTTTTCCAGGGCCCCGGCGAAATTATACAGGTTCACGCAGACCAGATCAAAAGGCGCGATATCCAAATCCTCCAGCGTCCGCCGGTGATCCGGATTATCCTTGTCCGCGAGGATCCCCCCATGCACCTTGGGATGCAGGGTCTTCACCCGCCCACCCAACATCTCCGGGAAGCCGGTGAGAGCGCTCACTTCCGTCACCGCCAGCCCGGCCTCCCGCAAGGCCTTGAAAGTTCCCCCGGTGGAAACCAGGTCCACCCCCCGGCCAGACAAAAAGGACGCAAATTCCACCAGCCCGCTCTTGTCCGTGACGCTGAGCAAGGCCCGCTTTACCGGCAAAATTTCCATAACTTCCCCCATTTCGGAATGACCCGCAACCTCCGCCCTTCTGCTATAAAATGAAAAGTCCTGTCAACCGCCCGGTAGAACCTCAAATTTAACGGAGCGGCAGCCCCAAAAAACACAAGTTATCGCGGGCTGGAGGATAATGTTTCCCTTGAGAAACATTCTTGAATAAGGCTTAGCGATGGAGTAAACTTCCGGCGCTGTGATGATTTTTCGGAACATAGACGATCTTTCCCCATATCTGGGCAGAGGCTGCGCGGCAAGTTGGGGCAATTTCGACGGGGTGCACCTGGGGCACCAGGCCCTGCTGGGCCGCCTTGCGCTCAGGGGCAAAGAACTTGATCTGCCGGCTGTGGCCATTACCTTTGACCCGCATCCGGCTCTTTTTTTCAATCCGGACAGCGCCCCCCGCGCCTTGACCAGCCTGGAGGACAAACTGGCCCTCCTGGCCTTCCTGGGGCTGGAACACACTCTGGTTCTGCCGTTCAACGGCGCCTTCGCACGGCAAACTCCGCTTGATTTTGTGCGGAATATCCTGGTCGGCGGGCTCAGGGCCAAAACCTTGATCCTGGGCTATGACGTGGGTTTCGGACGGGAACGGGCGGGCGGAGTTGAAACGCTGCGCCGCATTGGAGAAGAAGAGGGTTTTACGGTGGAAGAAACCCCGCCCCTGATTCCTCCTGAAGCCGCCGGACATGGACCCGCGGCCTCCACCGCTGCGCGCGAAGCCATCCGGGACGGCGACCTGCGTCTGGCCGCCGCCATTCTGGGGCGGGCGCACAGCATTCACGGCCCGGTACGCCAGGGAAGCCGGCGTGGCGGAGAGGTACTGGGCTTTCCCACCGCCAACCTTGACCCCGGCCCGCTCCTCCTGCCCCCTAACGGAGTCTATGCCTGCCTGGGCAAAATCGGGGAAGATCTTTACCCGGCTGCTGCCAATCTGGGTTTCAACCCCAGCTTCCCTGAAGCGCGGGGCATTTCCCTGGAGGCCCACCTGCTGGATTTCCGCGGGGATCTGTATGGCCGGACACTCAGGCTGTATTTCCTGGATTTTCTGCGGCCGGAACGCAAGTTCGGTTCCCCTGAGGAACTGAGCAAACAAATTTCCATCGATACCTTTGAAACACGCCGCCTGGCTGAAGCGGCCCTGGCTGACGGGAATTTTTCCCGCCTTTACCCTTTGTGAGGCTTTGCCATGCGTTACCTATTGCCGCTCTTTCTATTCTGCCAAATCCTGATCCTTTGCCCGGCACTGGCGGAAACCGGCCCGGACAACCCGGCGGATCTGCCCGCCGCCATCCAACGGGCCATTGACGGGCAGGACAGCGCCCTGGCCCTGGACTGCCTGGATTTGGATTCCCTAGTGGAAACGCTGTTAAACAAAAACCTGCCCCTGATTAATGAACAGGTGCGCCAAGGACGGCTGGTACTGAACCCTCCCCTGGCCCTGGCCCTAGCCGCCATGAATACGGCCGGCACGGCTTCCGGCACGATGGTCAAGAATTTCTTGACGGCCGAACTGCGTAAATTCATTGTTTACGGCGTGGAAAGCGGCTCCTTCGCGGGACGCCCACTAGATAAAGATCGCCTACAACAGATGGATGGGGGCGTATTCAGCCATTTGGGGCAGGTTTCCACCGCCCGCAAGGTTTTAGGCCCAACCGTCCTTCTTAAACGGGATGAGGCCGGCGCTCTGGTGCGCACCGAATTGTTCGATGCCGGCGCCCGGCGCTCCTACCCCCTGGAATTACGCTTGCAAAAAAAACAGGATCAATGGCAGATAAACGAAATAGAAAATGTGGAAGAACTGGCGCGCACACTTACCGGCAATCAACAGCCACTCCCCTGAACCCGCCCGGAACGCGCGGCGCCTTGCTCTATTCCTGCTCCTCTTTCTGATCCTGACCGCTTCCCAGGCCCGGAGCCAGACCGGAGCGCTTTCCTTCATGCCTTACCCCAGCGCGGACTCCACGGTAATCAATCCATACACGGCCAATGACGAAACCGCCCTGCTCCTGGAAATCATAAAACCAAGCTACCTCCGGCACACCGGGCATAACCTGCGGGTGGTCCACATCCCCGGGCGGGGCGGGGCCACCGGTTGGGGAGAACTGGTCTCCAGGCTGGAGGATGGCTATACCCTGGCGGCCACCAACCTGGAAAACGTCCTCCTGCGCTCCATGACCAACCGCCCGGTGTTTACCGCCGGAGATCTCTACCAGGTCTGCATACTGGCGGAGGCTCCCCTGGTCCTCTGGGTGCCCATGAACAGCCCCTTTGCCTCCATTGGAGACCTGCTGCGTTCGGCCAAGGCCTATTCCGGCCGGATTGTTCTCGCCGGCGCGGGCAGCAGCACCATTACCCACCTGAGCAGCCTGCGCTTCGATTTTCTCATAGGATCCAGGACCATCTATCTCCCATTTATGGGAACAAGCACGGCCATGCAGGCCACCGCCGCCGGGCATGCCCACGCGGCTTGGGGCTACCCCCTGACCGGCTTCGGCCAGAAAATGAACATGCGTCCTCTGGCTGTGGCCGCGCGTAGCCGCCTGCCCCAACTGCCGGAAACCCCCACCTTTGACGAACTGGGCATCGGACTTTTCGAAACCTGCCACTTCGGCTTGGCCATTCCCGGAGAATCTTCTCCCAATACCCGCCAGCAGGTCAGCTCCGTTTACCAGAGCATCGGCGGCAGTCCGGACTTCCAGGACGACCTTCGCGCCCACGGATTCACCCCCGGCAACATGAACACAGAGGAACTTAACGAGCTCATCCAGGAAACCGATGACCGCTTCCGCGAGCTTTTGCCTGATTTTTCCATGGAATGACTTTCCTTGGAAACGGCTCCGCCTCCCCGGATAGGTTGTTTTTTAGCCAAGGCTGAGGTAAAAATCCCGGCAAGCATTGGAGAACTTATGCCGCTTATCAATCCCCATTACGGTCTTTTGCCGGGCAGCTACCTGTTTTCAGAAATCGCCAGGCGAATCGGGGCTTTTTCCGAGGCCCACCCGGAAAAAAAGATCCTCCGCCTGGGCATCGGCGATGTGACCAGCCCTTTGCCGGACAGCGTAGTCCAGGCCTTGCGCCGGGCGGTGGAAGAGCAGTCCGGGGCGGATGGTTTCCGGGGCTACGGCCCGGAGCAGGGTTACGCCTTTCTGCGCGAGGCCATTGTCCGGGACTGTTTTCCGGATTTGGGCATCAGGCCGGAAGACATCTTTGTCAGCGACGGGGCCAAGTGCGACCTGGGCAATTTTCAGGAGCTTTTTGACATTTCCTGCAAAGTTGCGGTGACCGACCCCGTATATCCGGTTTACGTGGATTCCAACGTCATGGCCGGACGCGGCGGGAACAGGCGGGGCGACGGCTTCAGCGGGATCATTTACCTGCCATGCCATGCCGGCAACAACTTTGTGCCGACACTGCCAAAAACCAGGCCGGACCTGATCTACCTCTGCTATCCCAATAACCCCACCGGCACCGTGCTAAACCGGAAGGAGCTGCAAGTCTGGGTGGACTATGCCAGGGCCGAGGACTGTATTATCTTGTATGACGCGGCCTACGAGGCCTACATTACCTCGCCGGAGGCCCCGCGCAGCATCTACGAGCTTCCCGGAGCGACCGAGGTGGCCGTGGAATTTCGGAGCTACTCCAAGCTGGCCGGTTTTACGGGCCTGCGTTGCGCCTATGTGGTTCTGCCACAATCGGTGCGCGGACAAGGCGCGGACGGTGAAAAAATCCCCTTGGCCGGCCTGTGGCTGCGCCGCCAGACCACCAAGTACAACGGTTGCCCGTACATCGTACAGCGCGCGGCTGAGGCGGTGCACAGCCCGGCGGGCAAAGCGGAAACCTCCGCCCTGGTGCGCGGTTACCTGGACAACGCCCGGAAGATTCGCGCGGCCTTTGAAGCTCTGGGACTTACGGTTTACGGCGGAGAAAACGCCCCCTATGTCTGGGTAAAACTACCCGAAGGGCTGGATTCTTGGAACTTTTTCGACCTGCTCCTGGACAGGGCGCAGATTGTGGGCACGCCCGGCGCTGGCTTCGGCCCCAGCGGCGAGGGCTATTTCAGGCTCACCGGCTTCGGCCGTCCGGAGGCCACGGAAGAGGCCTGCCGACGTCTGCTGGGCGCGGGCCGCCAAACCCTTTTCCCAGGGAGGATCTGATGCGCCGCTTTAAAATAAACGCCGCCGGCATAATGAGCGCTGCGCTGCTTTTTATGCTTACGCTCACCTGGGGCTGCGCCACCGCTCCCTATACCGGGCGAAACCAGCTCATTACCATGAGCGAAAGCGAAGAAATGAGACTTGGACTGGAGGCCAGCCGGGAAATCCTGGCGGAAGAGAAGATCGAAAAAAACACCCCTAGGGCCAGGCGGGTGGAAAAAATCGGGAAGGACATCGCCTCGGTCGCGAACAAGCCGGACTACGACTGGCAATTCCACACCATCGACTCCAAACAGGTCAACGCCTTTTGCCTGCCAGGCGGCCGGGTCTTTGTCTATACCGGCATCCTTGAACTAGTGGGAGGGAGCGATGCGGAACTAGCCGCCATCATGGGACATGAAATCGCCCATGCCCTGGCACGGCACGGGGCGGAACGCCATTCCCAAAGCAGCCTAGCCCAGACGGGTCTGGGCGTGGCCGCCATTGCCGTGGGCGTTTCCACCAACTCCGCCGCCGCCGCCCAGGCCACCCAGCTTGGCGGAAGCGTTGCCGCGCAATTGGGCTTTCTTCTGCCATACAGCCGCCTGCACGAAACCGAGGCCGACCATATCGGGGTGATCCTAGCGGCCAAGGCCGGCTATGACCCTCGCGCCGCCATCACCCTGTGGGAAAAAATGGAAAAACTGAACGCCGGGAACGAACCCTTGAGCATCCTGTCCACCCACCCCCTGAACCGACAGCGCCAGGAAGATCTGCGCAAGATCATGCCCGAGGCCCTGAAGTATTACAAACCCTCGAACCGCTGACGCGGCTCAGCGGGCGGTGCCTGGCTTCAGCGCCCCTTCGCGGATGCCCAGGCACAGTTCCGACAAGATCATGGCCGTGGCCCCCCAGATGACGTAATCTTCATACGTCCAGGCGGGCGCGGGCCTCTTCTCCCCACCACGCTCGAAATCCAGCAGGACGGAGGCTTCCGGATCAAAAACCCGCAAGGGTATCTTTTTGTAATCAACCACCTCCCTGGGATCCGGGCGGATCTCCGTGGACGCGCTCACCGCGACAAAGGGATGCACGAGAAAGTTGCTGGGCGGAATGTACAGGCTGGTCAGCGGCCCTATTTTTTTCAGGCTGTCCGCCGGAATGCCCGTTTCTTCAAAGGTTTCCCGGCAGGCCGTTTCCCAGAGGCTCTCATCGTTGTCTTCGCGCCGACCACCCGGAAAGGATATCTGCCCTGAGTGCGCCCCCGGGTATTCGTTCCGGCGAATGAGCAGGACGCTCCATTCCAGGAGATCCCGGTCCCGCATTTTTTCGTCATCCGGGTTGAGCAACAGGAGCACTGCCGCCTCCGCAGCACCGGCGGGGGTTTTACCATCCAGCACCGCAGCCCGGCGATCCGCCGGGGCCATGGCTGCCTGGGCCTTACGGCCGGGCGGCGCGTGGGAGAAAAAGGGCGCGGCCATATCTTTATTATGTCCCTGAAATAAATATCACCGGCCCAGGATATCCACACAAGGCCTTGTCCGAGGTCAGCAGCGATATGCCTTCGGCCTTGGCTTGCCCCAGCAGCATCCTGTCAAAGGGGTCTTTGTGGATTTGCGGCAGTTCATTGGCGGCCAGGGCGTGCAGGCTGGTGATGGGAAGTTCATGATACTGGTTATCCAGCAACCCACGCCTGAACACTTCCAGGTTTACCACGAAGTCGCTTCTGCCGAGACTTTTTTTAATGCCTATTTCCCAAATGCTGACCGGACTGAAATATAACGTATTATCGCCATCGGCCACCATTTTTTCAGCACCTTGCGGCAATGTCCCGGCAGCGGCCCAGAGCAGCATGTGCGTATCAAGGAGCAGTTTCATTCCGCGCCTGCAAACATAGCCTGAATCTCCGCATTACCCATAAAATCAAAATCCGCCGGAACTTCCAGCCTGCCCTTGAGGAAACCAATCCTCCTGGCGGGATCCGGCGGCGGCGCATATGCGGTGACCATCACCATAGGCTTGCCGGACTTGGCAATCACAAAAGATTCGCCATAAACCGCCTTTTCAATCAGCTTGGACAGGTTGGTCTTGGCTTCATGGATGTTTACCTGTTGCATGCCTTCCTCCACTAATAAACTAAGTCCTGAACTAAGCTATCTATATCACTATCCGGGCCGGCGGCCTTTGTCAATGCGCTTGTACGGTCGTCTCCTCCGGGGGTGACAAGGTGGGCATTCCAAGATAGAATGCGGCGGTTTCCATCGGGGAGGATTATATTTTGAAAAACAAAAAGCGCGTTCAGGAGATGCGGTCCGCGGAATTGTATGCCGCCCTGCCTCCGGAACGGATACCTTACGAAAGCAGCCGGGACATCTCTCTGCGCAAAGGGCCGGAGGCTCCTCAGCCGCGAGCCTTGACCGCCCTGGACTTGGCCCTGCACATCCAGGATACGGGCTACAACGTCTATCTCTCCGGGGACGCCAACCTGGGCCGCACTTACATGCTGAACGCCTTTCTGGGCCCCAAGGCCCGGAAAGGCCCCACCCCGCCGGACTTGGTTTATGTGAACAACTTTGAAGACGGGGACGCCCCGCTTTTGTTCAACCTGCCCGCCGGCCAAGGGCAGAAGCTGAAAAGCGCCCTGAACAAGGCCCTATTGCGCATCCGCAAGGAACTGCCCTTGTACATGGAAAGGGACAGTTACCTGCAACGCCGCGCCGCCCTGCGGGGAGCCTTCCAGAACCGCAAAGGGCACGTATTCCAGGAAATGAACAAGGTGGCCGGCAAGTACGGCTTCAAGCTGGACCTGGATGAGAACGGGGCCATGACCATCTGCCCCCAGCTCGCGGGCAAAAACCTGAGCGAACAGGATTTTGAAAAGCTGCCTCCAGGCACCCGCGCGTCCATAAAACGCAAGGGAGAGGACCTGACCGGGGCCATCCACAGCTATCTGCGCCGTCTGGACCGTCTGGAACAAGATCTGCTGGAAGAAGAGCGGACCCTGGAGCGGGAGGCGGCTTCCGCCCTGCTTGAGTCCATCCTCTCCCCCCTGGCCTCCCGGTTCAGGCAGTCCTGCGCCGGTTCCCTGCCGGAAAACTACTTCAGTAATTTATGCGAAGATCTCCTGGAAAACCTGGATTTTCTGCTGCCCCCGGAACACGGCCCCCAAGGTCCGGGGCTGCGCCCTCCGGCCCCACAGGAAACCCACCAGCCTTCCTTTGATGAAATAGCCCCGCGCTATGACGTGAATATCTTTGTGGACAACAGCAAGACTTCCGGCGCGCCGATCATCCTGGAAGACAACCCCACGGTGCCAAACCTGCTGGGCTGCCTGGAGCGCGAATCCGAGATGGGCGCCCTGGTCACCAACTTCACACTGATCAAGGCCGGGGCCTTGCATCGGGCCAACGGCGGCTTCCTGATCCTGCACATGGAGGATCTCATGTCGCATCCCCAGGCCTGGGACGGGCTCCTGCGCGCCCTGCGGGCCGGACAGGCCAAGATTGACGACCCAGGCGACGGAGACGGCCCCAAAACCAAGGGCATCCGGCCAGCCCCCATTTCCCTGAAGCTCAAGGTCATCCTAGTGGGCGACGACGACCTCTATGACTTCCTGCTGGATACGGACCCTCGCTTCAGCAAGCTCTTCAAGATCAAGGCCCACATGATCCGGCACATGCCCCGCGACGCCAGGGGCATCCGCGTTTACCTGGCGCATATCCGGCGGATCGTCCAGGAGGCCGGGCTGCCGCACTTTGAGCGCGCGGCCATGGCCGGGCTGGTGGACTTCGGCTCCCTGCTGCTGGAGGACCAAAAAAACCTTTCCCTGGAATTTCCTCTGCTGCGCGAACTGATGGTAGAGGCCGCGGCCCTAGCGGAGATGCGCAAGGCGCAAACCGTGGGCATCGACCACCTGAACGCCGCCCTGGAGGCCAGGGAATTCCGGCTGAACATGATCGAGGAAAGCTTCCTGGAGGAATACGACCGCAAGCTGATCAAGGTGCGCACCAGCGGCTACGGCCTGGGCATGGCCAACGGTCTGTCTGTCACCGGGTACGGCGACTACGAGTTCGGGCTGCCCCACCTGATCTCCTGCACCGTGGGCGTGGGGCATGGCGGCATTGTGGACCTGGAGCGCGAAGCCCACCTGGGCGGCCCCATCCACACCAAGGCCAGCATGATCCTCAAAAGCTACCTGGTGGCCCTCTTCGCCCGCTCCAGGCCGCTCATCCTCACCGGCAGCATCTGCTTTGAGCAAAGCTATGCCGGCATCGAGGGCGATTCAGCCTCCGGCGCGGAACTGGCCGCCCTGCTCTCCGCCCTAGCCCAGGTTCCCCTGCGCCTCAACCTGGCCTTTACCGGCGCCCTGAGCCAGTCCGGGCAGATCATGGCCGTGGGGGCGGTCACCCGCAAGGTGGAAGGCTTCTTTGAAGTCTGCCGCCGCCACGGGCTGACCGGCGACCAGGGGGTCATCCTGCCCCGGGACAACCTGGACCACCTCATGCTCAAGCAGGCCGTACGCCAGGCCGTGGAAGACGGCCTTTTCCACATCTACCCGGTGGAACACGTCAGCCAGGCCATGGAACTGCTCACCGGCCTGCCCTGCGGCCGGCCACGCAAAAACGGCTTTACTCCGGGTTCCTTGTTCCACAAGGTTGATAGCCGTCTGCGCGAACTGGCCAGGCTGAGTCTGCAATCCATTAGGGGCGGCGGACACTCTTCCACTGGAGGACGCGGGTGAGGTTTTCCGGCCTGGATCACCGGGCCGGGAACGATCCCAGGGCCGCGGCCCTGCTGGCAGCAAGGCTGGTCATCCACGGTTCGGCACAGGCTCAGGCCGCGCTGGAAGCCAGGCTCGGCCGCTCCCCAATGCCCCCGGTGGACAAAGCCCTGGCTACCGAACTATTTTACGGACTCCTGCGCCATCACCTACGCCTGGACTGGTTCTTGCGCCAAAAGCTCCGCCGGCCGGAAAAACTGCCCCAGGAATTCTTCCTGCTCCTGGAATTGTCAGCCTACGCCCTGGCCCATACCCGTCTGCCGGGCCACGCCACCGTGAACTGGGCCGTGAATCTCGCCGCCCACCGCTTCAGCCCCGGACTGGGCAAGTTAGGGAACGCCCTCTTGCGCGCCTTTGCCCGCGCTCTCCCGGACGAATACCTGAACCCGGATTTTTACGCCGAAAGGCTGGGGCTGCCCAAGGAAGACCCGGAGACCTTGGGGATCTTCCAGGCCTGCCCGGACTGGCTGGTCCGCCTCTGGCAAAAAAGCTACGGACGGGACGACTGCCTGGCCCTGCTGGCAGCAGGGCTCAAAACCCCGCCGCAGGGACTGCGCCTGAATCCCGCATGCCCTCTGTCCCAGGATCCACAGGGCATGCCCATCCCCCCGCACGCCTTAGCGCTGCCCGCCGGCCGGCGTCCGCCCCTGCGCTCCTGGCTGGAACAAGGCATGGTCAGCCTGCAATCTCCGGCGGCCTATGCCGCCCTCTTCGGGCTCCAGCCGGAAGACTGGCCTCTGCCAATCTGGGACGCCTGCGCGGGGCAGGGCGGCAAAACCCTGGCCCTGCTGGAACACGGTATCCCGGTGCACAGCGCCGGAGATCCGCGTCAAACACGCCTCCAGCGCCTGCCCGAGGAATTTTCCCGCTTGGGCCTGACCTATGCCGGACACGTCCTCCCCGCCCTCTTCCCCAAGCCAGCCGAAGAATGCGGTTTTGAAAAAAAATTCGCCAGCATCTTGCTGGATGTTCCCTGCTCCGGCCTGGGAACCCTGGCCCGCAGACCGGAAATCCGCTGGCGGCGCACCCCCGGCGACCTGGATCAGTTATGCCGGATCCAGAAGGACCTATTGGAAACCGCCCACCTAGCCCTAATACCCCGGTCCGGCAACCGCATCCTCTACCTCACCTGCACCCTGAACCCGGCGGAAAACCAAAAGCAGATCCAGGACTTCCTGCAAAGCCGCCCCCAATACCGCCTGCACCTGGAAAGCCAGACCCCACCCGGCTCGCCTCTGGGAGAATTCTTCTATGGCGCGGTCTTGCTAGTGGTTTAGTTTTTCAGTTAAAAGAATCGTTTCGCGGCAGCCAAGGGGGTGACCTATGCTACGGCTCTTCGGTTTTCTAATGTTGATTTTATGCTTGGGCACCAAGGCGCAGGCGACGGAATCGGTTTTTTCATTCCCCCCGGAATCCTTCAAGGATGCCTTTGTCGCCGCCGTCCAACGGAGCGGCGGGGCAGGATCCTGGAAGGCCCGGCAAGCGGATTCCTGGCAAATGAAACGCACGGAGGACTCCGTCGAGATCGCCTTGTCACCGCTTTCTTCGTTTACAGGCACGATCAATGAACAGGGAACCCTGCATAAAATCGCCTTAATCTGCCGGACTGCCAGAGAAACGAGAAACGACCCCGGATATGTGCAAACCGGCGTAAGCATTTACCTGGAACGCTGTGAACTGCTCATGGAAGCTGTCCTCCCCGGCCTCTCAAAGAATGACCTGGCCGGGATCACCTTGGAGTCAGGGCTGATGGACCTGCGCATCGACGGAGAAATGGACAAGCCACGGCCGGAAAGAAGCGTGGAACTGCGCGGCATACATTTTATCTTTGGCGCCAATGGGGAGAGCGTGTATTTTTCCGCCGAAAAATACGAGGAAGGCAATGACCCCTGAGTTTACGCCCATTTCAGCGCTATATATAAAAGAGTATAAAAATTTGCTCGCCCTGGGCCGGTGCCGGGCCTCGGATTACAATTTCGGCAACATCTGGGGCTGGCGGGAGCATTTCGGGCTGGAATGGCGGCTACGGGAAGGGTTGTGCTGGATTCGCCAGACCAGGCCGAAAACCCTGGGTTGGGCGCCCGTGGGCGACTGGCAATCTCACGACTGGGTCTCCAGCGCGGTCTTGCGGGCGGGCGGCTCCTTCATCCGGGTTCCGGAGGAGCTGGCCGCTCTATGGGACAAGGCCCGCTCCGGACGAACCAGGATCCGGGAAAACCGCGGGCAATGGGACTACCAGTACAAAACCCTGGAACTAGCTACCCTGTCCGGCAACAGGTTCCACAAAAAGAAAAACCTGGTCAACCAGTTCGTCAAATTATATCCCTTCCGCTACCTGCCCATGACCGTGGATAACCTGGAAGAAGTCCTGGATTTGCAAAAAAAATGGCTGCTCCGACTGGAGAAAAGATCTTTGGCCCTGGAAGCGGAGGATCTCGCGGTGCGCCGGGTGCTGGAACTGTGGGAGAACATCCCAGGCATAACCGGGGGGCTCATCCGCATCCGGGACGAGGCCGTAGCCTACACGGTGGGCGAGGAAACCTCCCCTGGCATCCTGTCCGTGCACTTTGAAAAAGGCCTACCCGGCTTCAAGGGCGTCTATCAGGCCATCAACCACTGCTTCTCCAGGGTCGTGGCGGAAATCGGGGAATTTTCCCTGATCAACCGAGGGCAGGATCTGGACGACCCCGGCCTGCGCCAGGCCAAAGAGAGCTACAACCCGGTGGAGTATGTGAAAAAATGCTCGGTGGACATACTGCCGGAGTGATTTTGTAATTCCTCCAGGCGACGCGCGGCGGCCAGGGGATCAAGGCCGAGGCCAGCGGCGATGCTGGGCAGATTCTCCTCGGCCTCGCTGGGCCTGGCATAGCAAGGATCAAGGTCTCGTAGCGCAAAGGCCTGGTCCGGCAAATCCACAGCCTGGCGCAGGATGAAGGCCGGAGACGGGTGGTCAAAGTCCGAGGGCAGAAAGCGCAAATCCGGGCGCTTTTCCTGAAGAGTAACGAAAAAATCCCGGCCGCGGCTCAAAGCTGACCCCAAAACCCACTGCTGGTCGGAGGCGGAAGCATTCAGGGTCCGGGCGCACTCTTCCAGACTGAGGCTCTGGAGGGGGGCAAGCTCTGTAAGCCGGAGGCCGGAACCAGCCGCAAAGCGGCAGGCAAAACCTTGCAGGTGCGCCAGATCGCGCCGGGCATGGGTCATGACCCAAAAATATTGCTCTGTTTCCGGCGGCATGGCCGGGGCAAGACGATTCGCGGCGGCGGCGGCCAGTAGAGGCAGGTAGGGGAGCGGGGCCTGCGGCAGGGAAAAAACCCGGGACAAGGCCGCAGCGCTGACCACCGCCAGGCGCAGCCCGGTGAAGCTGCCTGGACCGGTAACCACAGCCAGCCTGCCCAAGCGGGCTGGAACAAGCTTTAAAGCAGTCATGGCCTGAGACAGCGCCGGCAGCAACACTTCCACCCCTTGGCCCCTGGCCTGCCATTCCTGGGCAAAACAAAATTCCCCTTCCGCCCCCAGGGCCAGCATAAGCCGGCCTTCCGCCGCATTCAGGACCAGGGTCAACGGCAAGAGGGCGGAAGGCCGCGGACAATCCTTGCCTAATGTTTCAGTGCGGGTTAAACATTGAACATCTGCCATGAAAAAGACCTTTTTTCTAATTCCCTTGTTCTGCATGTTTTTACAGGCTTGCGAAAAACCGGTCAATCCCGGCCAGATCGCCTTTGTCAACGATGTGCCTTTAACCCTGAAACAACTCCAGGCCGTGCGGGATTCCCTAGCCCTAGGCGAAGAGTTCCAGGAAAAAGGCGGCAACGAATACTCCGCCATGCAGGAAGAATACGGCCCTTTCCTGGCGGAGCTGATCACCCAGGAAATTGTTACCCAAGAAATGGACAGGCTGCACCAGGGAGTGAGCGATGAGGAACTGAGCGCGGAAGAGGCCCTGATCCGTTCGGATTTTCCAGGGGAAGAATTTGAGCGCATGCTCATGGAAGAGAGCGTGGATTTGGATATCTGGCGGGAAAACCTGCGCCGTCACCTGGCGGTGCAAAAATTTCAGAGCACGGTGCTGCGCGAATACATAACCCTGAGCGCCCAGGAGGTAGAAAGCTACTACCTTGAACACCAGGAAAGCTTCCGAGTGCCGGACTTCATCCATTTCATACAGTTCAGCGGCCTGGTGCGGGACCAAATCGTCCTGGCCTGCGAACAATACCGCCAAATGCCGGACTCCTCGGCCATCCAGACCAGATTTCCCAACCTAGCCATTCACGAAATCAATATGCCCGCGGATCGGCTGGCCCCGGAGCAGCTTTCCGGCCTGGAAGGCCTGGGGCTGCTCCAGGTCTCCCCAATCCTGGAGATGAACGGCGAACTCTTTGCCATGGTGCTTTTGGGGCGGGAAAAGGCCAGGTCCATGACCAGGACGGAAACTTACGCCCTCATTGAGGGTATACTGCTGGAAGAAAAGACTCGGAATGAATTCGGCAAATGGTTGGACGAGCGTCTCGGCAGATCCAAAATCCGCATTTCCATACGCCTTGTTCCGGAAAACTTGCGTAAATAGGCATTTAAAATTATAATAGCCCGAATTATTTAAAGGGAGCTTACCTTGCGTCCGCTTAACCCCATCCTGCTCTGTTTGCTGGCCGCCATCCTCGCGACCCCGGCCCGGGCCGCCCAGACCTACCAGCTTAACAGGGTGGCCGCCGTGGTCAATGGCGAACTGATTACCCTATACGACCTGCAGATACAGGCCTCCCAAGAATTTTACCGCCAGGGCCTGACCGGCACGGACAGCTATGCTGACATGCAGCGTCAATATGTAATGCGCGAGGTGCTGGAGTCCATGATCGTGAATATCCTGATCCGGCAGGAGGCCGAACGCATCAAGGTGGTGGTGGAAGACAAGGAAGTGGACAACAGTGTGCGCGTGTTCATGCAGGGCAACGGTTTTTCCCAGGAAGAACTGGAAAATCGCCTGCTCCAGGAAGGAAGCAACCTGGCGGAATTTCGCAAGAAAATGCGGGACAACATCCTGCGCCAGCGCATGATCAGCCTGATGATCACGCGCAAAGCCGACATCAGCAGGAGCGATATCGAGGAGTATTACGCCAGGCACCTGAATCGCTTTTCCACACCCAGCAAAGTATCTCTGTCCATGATTATTTTTGCCCCGGCCAGCCGCCCGGAAGCCGTGCGGGAACAAATAACCGGCGGCGCGATAAGTTTTGCGGAAGCGGCGCGCAAGTATTCCCAATCGCCCACCGCCTCCATTGGCGGACGCCTGGGAGAGATTCCCTGGCGGGATCTCAACCCCGTCTGGCGGGAATCCCTGGAGGGTCTGTCTACCGGGGATCTTTCCCCCTTGCTGCATAACGGAGATATGACCATACTCCTGCATGTGGACGCCGTACAGGAAGGCACGGTGCAGAGCCTGGAAGAAGTCGCGGAAATCATCGAAGAAGAATTGCGCGAACCCAAGCTGCGCGAGCGTTTCTCCGAATATACCGAACAACTGCGTAGCCGTTCCATGGTGGATGTACGCATTTAAGGAAACCAACCGGACGGGTGGATTGAACCATGGGCACACAGACGATACAGGTGGACAAACTGATGGAATTGGGGGCGCTACTCAAAGAGAAGCGCTGCTCCCTCGGCCTGGAGCGAGAGGAAATCGCCCTCAAAATCAAGGTATCGACCAAAACCCTTTACGCCCTGGAAGAGGCCCTGGTGGATTCCCTGCCCCAGCCGATCTTCGCCAAAGGGCTGATCCGCTCCTATGCCCAGACCCTGGGGATTGACCCCGCGAGCATCCAGGATCTAATCGCGGCTTCCCTTTCCATCAGTACCCTGGACAACATCAATCCGGCCCTGAGCGCCTCAGCGCGCGAACAATCCATCACCATCAACCAAACTTCCAACACCAGGGTTCTTGCCATCTTTATTCCCATCATGCTGCTGCTTCTGGGCGGCCTGGGCTTTGGAGCTTACAAGCTCTTGGGCACGGAAATCAAGGCCTTATTACGCGGGGAAGAAACAGAGCTTCCGTCTGGGAACGGCACAGCTCCCGGGCTGACGCCGGCCGGCCCGCCAGCGCTGGAACAGCATGCCCCCCAGAGTAACGCCACTCCGGTGCAGCTCGCCGCGCTGGGCAGGCCGCAAAACCCCCCGAACGCGCAGAGCGGTTCCACGGTCCAAAACGCCACGGACACGCAAGTCGTTCCCGCGGCAGCCCCCATCGCCGAAGACGACTTTCCGCCCAGCTTATCCCGCCAGTCCAACACCCGACCCAATTCCCCCATTCCCACAGGCAGCAAACGGGTAGTGCTCTTTGCCAAGGCTGAATGCTGGGTAGGGGCGATCTTTGACGACACCGGAGAACGTAGCTTTGTACTGGAACCAGGCCAGAGCTTCGCCCTAGATTTTCGCAACAAGCTTAAACTTACCCTAGGCAATTCCGGGGTGATCGAAATGAGCTACAACGGGCAGCCATACAATCTCAACGGACGCTTCCGGGAAGCCGTAGTCATAAACCTGCCGCCGCAATAAGCTTATCCCGCCCAAGATACGGACAAAACTCCATGGCCGGTCCGGTCAGGGCCGGCCCTTTTTCCCGCGCGTAAAGCAGCAGGGGTTGATCAGCTACCGGCGCGCCGACCGGCGCCGATGGCGGATCAATTTTCCTGGCCGCGACCAGGATCCAGGATGGAGGGCATTGCGGCCGGCTTTGCACCGATAGCAGACGCTCCGGCTGAAAATTTTCCCGAACCAGAGCCAGGAGGAGTTCCTCCTTTCTGGACTCGGGAAAAACAAGGCAAAAGATCGCGCCGGGGGCGGCGGCCAAGGCGGCCGCGCGAATAAAAATTCCCAAGGTTTCGTCCGTACCGAACAGAGCCTGCCGCCGCAAGGGATCCGCCGAAACCCGCCCCCGGCCCGCAAGGCGATAGGGCGGATTGGCCGCCAGCAGATCAAAACCAGGAAGTACGCGGAAGTTCCAGATCTTCGCATCCGCGAGGTCGGCCCGCTCGGCCTGGAAAACTTTATCCAGGCCGAGCGTCACGGCGTTATGGAGCGCCGCCCGCACCAGAGCCTCCTGGATATCAATTCCCCAAGCCTGGCCTGGGCAGGGAGCGTCGCACAGCAGCAAACTGAAAGACACCGCCCCGCAACCGCAACCCATATCCAGGAACCTGGACCACCGGGGGCGGCAACTCCTGGCAAAGGCTCCCAGGAGCAGGGCGTCCACGGAAAAACGAAAAGATCCCACGGGCTGAAAAAGGCCGCGAGGGAAGGCAGCCCTCGCGCCGGCCTTTATATTATGTGGGGCTTTACATTGCCTGGACAGAAGCATAAATTGCACCATCAATTTTTTGCCACGGATAAATAATGACACAAAACCCGGCTGCTGAGAATCCCGCCTTGCCCGCTCTGAAGGAGAACCAAGTTCTCTACCTTGAAGAGGATCAACTGACTGAGCCTGAAAATCCCCTGCCCAGAGTCCAAATGGAAGATTTGCCAGCTCCCCTGCGGGAGGCCGCGGCCAGGGCAGGCTGGACGCGCCTGATGCCGGTACAATCCCTGGCCCTGCCCTACTTGCTGAAAGGGGCGGATATCATGGTGCAGTCTCGCACCGGCAGCGGCAAAACCGGAGCCTTCCTGCTGCCGGCCATGGCCCGGCTGGACCCACAACAAAATGTCTGCCAGGCCATGGTGCTGACTCCCACACGGGAACTGGCCTTGCAGGTCGCCGCCGAGGCCGGCGTCCTTTTCGGCCAGAAAGGATTGCGCACCGCCACCCTTTACGGCGGTGTGGGCTATGCCAGGCAAAACGAAGAATTGCGCCAGGGGGCGCAACTGGTCGTAGGCACTCCCGGACGGGTGCTGGATCATCTCATCCGGCGCAATTTCACCCTGGAAGGGCTGCGCATGCTGGTGCTGGACGAAGCCGACCGCATGCTTTCCGTGGGTTTCTACCCGGATATGAAAGAAGTGCAACGTTACCTGCCCGCAAGGCCAGCGGCGGTGCATTTTTTCTCCGCCACCTTCCCTCCTCAGGTGCGGCGAATGGCCAGCGAATTCATGACCCACCCGGCCCTGCTCAGCTTGAGCCAAGGGCAGGTACATCATATTGAGGACATGGAACATGTCTATTACCAAGTCAGGACCATGGAAAAGGACCGGGCGCTGACCCGTATCCTGGAACTAGAAAGCCCTTCCGCGGCCATCATTTTTTGCAACACCAAGGCGGATGTGCATTATGTGACCGCGGTGCTGCAAGGTTTCGGCTTTAACGCGGACGAACTCTCCGCCGACCTGACCCAGGTCCGGCGCGAAGAAGTGCTGGGGAACCTGCGCGCGGGGCGGCTGCGTTTCCTGGTAGCCACGGATGTGGCCGGCCGCGGCATAGATATCCCGGAGCTCACCCACGTCATCCTCTTTTCCCCGCCGGAAGACCCCGAATCCTACATCCACCGGGGCGGCCGCACCGGCAGGGCCGGCGCCGGTGGCACGGTCATCTCCTTGGTGGATTTAATGGAAAAGATGGACCTGAAACGCATTGCCCGGCATTTCAAAATCAGCCTGACGGAAAAAAGCCTGCCCGATGAAGAATTGCTCAGCCGGGTGCTGGGAGAACGGCTGACCACCTTGCTGGAAACCCGGCTACGCCACAAAACCCGCCTGGAGCAGGAACGCATGGAACGCTTCCGGCGCCTGGCCGGACAGATGAATGACGACGACGAGGCCGTCAAGCTTCTCTGCCTGCTACTGGATGAGGAATACCAGAAAAGCCTGCACTCCCCTCCCTCCTTGCCCGAACGGACAGTCGCAAGACCTCCGTCAGAGAGCGGAAAAAGCCGGCACAGAAAACGCCGGCGGCAACCCTGAAAAAATTAATGAATATCCCCGAAGAAAAGCAAATTATTCCGGAGAGCCCGGAACAGGAACCAGGAAAAAAAAACCTCCTGCTAGACGGGGCGGCACGCGACCCCGTGGTAAACCCCCTTCTTTACACCGAAGAGGAGATCTTCCGCCGCTTCGCGGAAGTGCTGGCTTCACTGGATCTCCGGCAGGAAATCATTGAGCTGGGCTGCGGCCTGAACGGCATCTTCCGGCGCGGGAGCGTGCTCCGTGAACTCAACGCCATGTGCGTGGCCCTGTGGCGTCTGGCCCTGGAACAATCCTTTCCAGAACAGGTTGAAACTCTGTTCCGGAACTACCTGGAAAATTATCCTGATCTTGGAAGAGGCAGAAAACGCAAGAAACAAGCTGAACTGATCCAGGTTTACTGTGAACTCTCCTCGGAAAAAAAAAGCGGGGACTTCACCCCTCTGGCCCAATACCTGACTGATAAACTCTCTCCCGGAGAAGAAAACAAAAAAATACTCCTCTTCAAACTCTCCCTGACCATCAGAAAACTATACCAAACCATTTTTAATTATTTGATTTAGGACAATTTATCTTGTAAAAAAAAGCATAAACTGGAAACCACCTAACTAAAAATCCTTTTTGAGCGGCCTCTGACGCTCTCCGTGAGGAACACGCCATGTCCATATTCAAAAAAGTGCTGTTGCTTGTTTCCCTCACCATCGGCGTTCTCATTATTTCCTTATGCACCATGGGCAACATCTTTATCTCCAAAATGGGCGACGAGTCGACGCGGAGCCAGCTTCTTGTTTACAGCGACGTGATGCAAAAAGAGATTGACAGCGCCCTGCAGGCCCAGGAAACCTTCGGCAACCTCCTTCAGGACGACCTCGACTTCGCCAGGTCCATCGCCATGAACGACAAAGAAACCATGCACAATTTCGTCGAAGATATGATGGGCGCCGAAACGATTGATTTCATGACCATATTCGACACCCAAGGCGTTGTGCTTATTCGCGGCCACGATGACAAGGCTGGCGACCACCTGTCGCGGGAGCGTCTCGTTGTGAAAGTGCCGCTGGTTGAAGGAAAAATCATCTCCGGCATCGAAGATGACAGCGCGGCTTCGCTTTCTCTGTCGTGCGGAGTGCCTATACGGCATGAGAACAAAATCGTGGGTGGAGTCATCATCGGCCAGTACCTGAGTACCGAAAAATTTGTGGACCGGTTCAAACAACTTATGAATGTGGAATGCACCATCTTCATGGACGACTTGCGCGTCGCCACCACCATAATAAACCAGGGCAAGCGCGCCGTGGGCACCAAGCTCAATAACCCGGACATTTACGAGCGGGTCGTCGGCAAAGGGGAAAGGATTGTTTCCCGCAACGTGATCCTCGGCGAAGAGCATGATACGGCCTACTGGCCCTGGAAGGATATGGCCGGCAAACAAGGGGGCATATTCTTTGTGGGCAAATCCCGTACCCACATGAAAGAGCTCCAGTTTTCCGTAACTTTATATTTCGTCATCGCTGGGCTGGTTGTCGGGGCGCTTATGCTCGCCTTTGGAACCATCGTGGCCCGGGCCATCGTCAAACCGTTGCGCGCCGCCACCGCCTTCGCGGAAAGCGTGTCCAACGGCGATCTTGACGGCAACCTGACCGTGACCACCCGTGACGAGTCCGGCGTTCTTTCCCGAGCCCTAAACGTAATGGTCGAGACACTGAAAACAAAGATGCGGGAAGCCGAAAGCAAAACCCTGGAAGCCGGAGAACAAGCCCAAAAAGCCCTGTCTGCCGTGCAGGAAGCGGACCAGGCCAAAGCCAACGCCGAATCCGGGCAGCAAGCCCTGCTTCAGGCCGCCGAAAATGTGGAGCAGGTGGTCGGCCGCCTGACCACGGCCGTGGAAAACATCAATGAACAGGTGGAATCATCCAGCAAATCGGTGTCTTTCCAGCATGAGCGGGTGACTGGCTCCGCCGCGGCTATGGAAGAAATGAACGCCACGGTTATTGAAGTCTCCCAGAATGTTTCTTCGGTCGCGGCAAGCTCGGAACGGGCGAGCGAGAGAGCGCGGGAAGGCGCGAGCATCGTCAAGGAGTCCATCACCTCCATCGCCCATGTGCAAAAGGACACGGAACAACTCAAGGAGGCCATGCGCCACCTCGGCGAACAGACCGAGCGCATAGGCACAGTGATGACCGTGATCAACGACATCGCGGACCAGACCAACCTGCTGGCGCTTAACGCCGCCATTGAAGCCGCCCGCGCCGGGGAAGCCGGACGCGGCTTCGCGGTCGTGGCCGACGAAGTAAGGAAGCTCGCGGAAAAGACCATGGGGGCCACCAAGGAAGTGGCTGACGTCATCATCGGCATCCAGTCCGGGGCCAGAGAAAGCATCGCGGCGGTGGACAGGACCGGCAAGAATCTGGAGAGCGCCACCAGCCTGGTGTCCAAGTCCGGAGAATCTCTAAGCGGCATCGTCTCCGAAGCCGTGTCCATAGCCGACCAGATCCGCAGCATCGCGGCGGCTGCGGAAGAACAAGCGGCGACCAGCGAAGAAATCGCCAGATCTCTGGTGGAGATCAACAGCAGCGCCTCGGAGACGGCTGAGGCCATGCAGAGCTCCAAGCAAGCCACCAACGAACTCGCCGACCAGACACACCAGCTCCAGGAACTGGTTCGGCAAATCCGCAAGTAACGCCTATCCGGCACAGCCCGCGCGACGGAAGGAAACGGCAACATGCTGTTAAGTCTGACGAATCTGGCGGTGGGCTTCGTAAACCGGGAAGGTCTGGCCAGGGCGGTGGATGGAGTATCCTTTGATCTCAAGGCCGGGCAAAGTTTCTGCCTGGTGGGCGAATCCGGATGCGGCAAAAGCGTCACCGCCCTAGCCTTGCTTCGCCTTTTGGCTGAGCCGCCAGCGCGGATTTTATCAGGACGCGCCCTGTTTGAAGGAGAAGATCTCCTGGCCTTGCCTCCAGACCGGCTGAACCAGGTGCGCGGGGCGCGCATCGGCATGATTTTCCAGGAACCCATGACCTCGCTCAACCCAGTGCTGCGCGTGGGTGAACAGGTGGCGGAGCCCTTGCGTCTGCACCGCCAGACCTCCTCCAGGGAGGCGGCCGATGAAGCCGTGCGCCTGCTGGAACAGGTGGGACTCTCCAAAACCAGGGCCAGGGCTTACCCTCATGAACTTTCCGGAGGCATGCGCCAAAGAGTGATGATCGCCATGGCCATGGCCTGTTCCCCGGCCCTGATCATCGCCGATGAGCCCACCACCGCACTGGACGCCAGCCTGCAAGGACAAATCCTGGACCTGATCCTGCGCCTGGTGCGGGAACAACAAAGCGCCCTCCTGCTCATCACCCATGACTTGGGGCTGGTCTCCCGCTACGCGGAAGAGGTGGCGGTCATGTACGCCGGTAAAATAGTGGAAAGCGGACCAGTTCGGCAGATCCTGGAGGAACCGGACCACCCCTACACCAGGGGGCTAATCGCCTCCAGACCGCAGCCGCGGACCGGACAAAGGCAGGCGCGGCTACCGGTCATTACGGGAAGCGTCCCCCTGCCCTTGCGCCGACCGCCTGGGTGCGCCTTCAACCCACGCTGCCCGCTGGCCGCGCCGCGCTGCCTGGAAGAAACCCCGCCCGCGCAAAACGCTCCCCCCGGCCGGAGCGTCCTCTGCTGGCAAGTCGGCCAAGCCCATTAACCTTGACAATCCTCAGATCCGCCCTTATTTTTGAAAGGAAACGATCATAATACTTTTTCCGGCTGTTTTCAGCCTGGAGGTTGCCCATGTTTACATTGACCGACAATGCCAAAAAAGAATTCGATGCTTTTTTTACGGATAAAGAAAAATCCCCGGTGCGGGTGTTCATGACCTCCGGCGGTTGTTCCGGCCCGCGCCTGGCCTTGGCCCTGGACGAAACCCGCGACAACGACCAGACCTTCGACGCCCAAGGCTTCCAGTTCTGTATCGATAAGGATCTCTTCACCCAAGTGCAGGGCGTGACCATTGACGCCGGCTATATGGGTTTCATCGTTGAAAGCGTAGTGCCTCTGGAAGGCGGAGAAGGGGGATGCTCAAGCTGTGCGGGTTGCGGAGGCTGAGCGGCGGTTTTCAGGTCCCGCTGAAGAGATCCTGCTGCCTCTTCGCCGGGGCGAGGATGAGCACCAACAGCCAGATTAGCCAGATAATTCCGAACCAATCGCGGACCTCTGGCGGCATGCTGATGACTTCCACCGAGCTCAGGTAGGGAATACCTAGCACATGGAAAATCGGCCCCAAGCCGTGTCCTATGAGCAGCAAAAAAAAGGGCCAGTCCAACTTGGCCGGCAGGCCTATGTCGCGCAGGCGTTTAAGCCGTAGCGGACGAGTGCCGAAGGCCAGGACAAGGAAAAGAATCCCCGCGCCGATGAAATAGATGTTGCTGTAAATAATCCGGGGCAGGGCCAGGTCATGCAACTGGAAAATCAGCCGGCGCAACCCCAAGGCATACAAGAGGCAAAACAAGGCGGCCAAGCAGAGATTTTCAAAAAAAACCGACCGCCCCATACGTCCGCGTTTAACCGTGAACTGGCGCTTTTTGCTCCTGCAAAATGACTTGAACCGCTCCAAGTTAAGCATGATGGAGTCACTTAGCATTTATACCCCCTGAAATCAATGCGATGACTCTTGGGCAGTCCATCGGTTCGTTTTTTGAAGGCAGCCGCCCAAACCCCGTTATTCATCAGGTTTCCAAAGGAGCCACGCTCCTTTTGCAGGGGCCGTGGGCAACGCCCCCGGTCAAACCGAGAATCTACCATCTTTAAATAAAAATTTTCCGGTTCCGGCCCAGAGAGCAAAAAATCTCATAGGGAATGGTTCCGGCACGTTCCGCCAGCATCCGAGCCGTAATGGCCTCTTCGGGCGCGGCCTCCTGACGTTTTCCCCCACCACTGAAACCGGCCCGGCCCAAAAGGCAGGCCCAATCCCCCGGCCGCACCGGCAGGTATTCCCCATCCTCCAGAGAACGCGGGACTTCGACCATCAGCATTTGCATACAGACCCTTCCCAGGATGCGGGTTTTGCGCCCGGCCAGGATCACTTCCCCTCCCCCCAGGAAGGCCGGACTCCCCGGCCAGGAAAGCAGGCGCGGAATACCATCGGCGTACCCGGCGCGCAGCACGGCCACCCTGGTATCCCGCCCGGTTTTGAAGGTCCGCCCGTAGCCTATGGAGCTGCCGGGGGCAAGATCATGCACTTCCAGCACCGGAGCCAGCAGGCTCATGACCGGGGCCAGACCCTGACCAAGACTCTCCAGCTCGCTCCCCTGAAATGGGTTAACCCCGTACAGGGCGATGCCCGGCCGGTGCGCCAGGGACAAAGACGCCGCCTCCTCCGGGGAAAGGATGCCCCGCAGGTTCAGCAGACCGGCGCTGTTGCCCAGAGAGACTCCAAGGCCGGGGCGCAACTGCCGGGCCTCGCGCCAGACCGAAAGGAAAAGCCGGGCCTGTTCTCTGGCATAGTCCAGTTCTTCCGGTTGATCCGCCGTAGCCAGATGGGTACAGAGTAGATCCGCGCTCAGGTTGCGGTTCAAGGTCCGCAAGAGTCCCAGAAAATCCTTCCGCTCCAGACCCAGGCGGTTCATACCGCTATTCAGCTTGAAGGCCACCCGGAGCGGGGTAGCGGCGCGGACGGCCCGCCCGCTCCAGATCCGCGCCTGATCCGGCCTGTGCAGCATCAGGGTGATATCTTCAGCCAGGGCCAGATCAGCATCTCCGGCTCCGGACGCGCCCAGCAGGGCCAGGATGCGTATCCCGAATGCAAAGCCCGCGGCGTTCAGCGCCTTGCGCAAGTTCGCCGCCTCTTCCACCGTGCCCACGCAAAAAGCCTTGGCTCCGGCCAGGGCTAGGGCCAGACCAGCTTGGGGCAGCCCGTGCCCGTAGGCGTCGCTCTTGAGCACAGGCATGAGCAGGGAACGGCTCGCCGGGGCAAGCTCACGCCGCAGGAGCCTGAAGTTACGCGCCAGAGCGCCGGTATCAATGAGCAGCAGGGGGTCGTTGCCCCTCAGATCCCGCATATCTTCCTGAACCAGTCCGGCATGGCCACAGGCCTGCCTTCATGGTTGGTAAAAGCGTGTTCGGTGGAACCTTCGGCGTGCAACAAGCTCTTGTCTTCATTATATATTTCGTAAACAAAGGTAAAGGAGGCCCGTCCGCAGGAACCGATTCCGGCGCGGATCCAGATGAGATCATCATAGCGGACGGGACGGCGATAACGGCAGAAGGCCTGGCGCACCGGCGCCATAAATCCTTTGGCTTCCACTTCTTTATAGGTTATGCCGGTCTGACGCAGGTATTCATTGCGTGAACGCTCAAAAAGATGCAGGTATTCGGCGTTATACAGAATACCCATGCCGTCAGTCTCTCCGTAGGACACGCGATGGGGCAGCCAGCAATCCTGCTTGGGAAATTCTTTCATAGCGGTTCTCCCGGTTTGGAAAGCCTTTTTATACCAGCTTGCAGGCAAAAGGTAGCAATAAATGCCCGGTAAAAATTCCCTCATCCTGTCCATCTTCCTGCTCCTGGTCATGACCGCCTGTTCCACGCCCTATGCCGTGGTGGACAGCCTGAGCGCCAAGGAACTCAGCGTCGAGCAGGCCCGCGCCCTGGCCGGAGGACTCTCACCCCTGGCCCAAGGGCTGGAAGACTGGAAGGCCATGGCCTTTACCCTGGATCAGAGCCTGTCCTACCTGGAAAGCAGGCCAGAAGGAGAAAGCCTTGCGCTGCCGGGAAAAACCGGGCTGCGCCTGACCCGCGCAACCATGCGCGCCGGCCTGTTACGCCTGAGGGAAATTCTGCCCTACCTGGATATCAACCCTGGACTACTGGCCGAAGAATTCATCTGGCTGCGCCTCGATCCGAACTTCGGATTCAGCGGCTACTATGAGCCCACTATCCTGGCCGATTACCAGGAAGGCCCGGTGTACGGGCACCCCCTGTACGCCTTGCCTCCGGATCTGCAGGCCGGCACGCAATACCACGACCGCCGCCGAATAGACCGGGAGAAAGTCTTGTCCGGCCAGGGTTTGGAACTGGCCTGGATCCGGGACGAGGTGGACGCCTTTTACCTGCAGATCCAGGGCTCAGGACGCCTGATCTTCCCGGACGGGCGGGTCAAGCATGTGCTGTATGCCGGCAAAAACGGACATCCTTACGTCTCTCTCGGGCGGGTGCTGCGCGAGCTGGGGCACATGAAACCCGAGGAGATCAGCATGCCGGGCATCCGCGCCTTTTTGCGGGAACACCCGGAACTGCGGGAGGAACTCCTGGACAGCAACCCTTCTTATGTCTTCTTCCGCCTGGAAGATGAAGGGCCGGTGGGCGGCATGAACCGTTTGCTCACCCCCTGGGTGAGCCTGGCCACGGATCAGGCGCTGCTGCCTTACGGCAGCCTAGTCTTTTTCCAGGTCCGCCTGCCTGACCGAAACGGCGCGCACACCGGCGAAATACAGGCCCTGGGGCTGCCCCAGGACCGGGGCGGAGCCATACGCGGACGGCGCATTGACTGGTTTACCGGCGCGGGGCGGGAGGCCGAACACCTGGCCGGCTACCTTAACAGCCCCGGAGAAATTTACCTACTCCTGCCCCATCCTGATGGTTCATTTACCAGCAGCGCCGGGGATTAACAAAGGAAGGCCCCATGCCTGACGAACTTAAACCCTGTCCCAACCCAGCTTGTGAGCGGACCTGCATTATGGTGGATACCACTTACCGGCACGAGGTTTACGTCAGCACCCACTGTTTCTGCGCCCATTGCGGAACCCGCGGCCCCTGGTGCAAAGACGGGGCCGTAACCCTGTCGATGGAGGAAGCCGTCGCCGCCTGGAACGCCCTGCCGCGGCGATCGGATTTGGGCCGGCATTCCGGCTGAACGGATTAAAGCGATCTAACGGCGTATCGTTCCCTTCCCGGATCAAGACCGGGGCTAATTTGGATAATGCCCCAGTTTGAATTACAACTTACCCCAATAGCTGGTTATAATTTGCAAACTGAGGGCTGCCAAACGGATGCGCCTTGTCCTTCAAGCGATTTTGGGATACTGTCAACCGTAACAGGCATTATGGGGAACGTCTTTGTGCATGACAAACCCTTCCTTAAGTGGGCGGGCGGGAAGTACCGCATTCTGGACAAGATTCTTCGGGAATTGCCGCCAGGCACGCGTTTCGTGGAGCCTTTCGCCGGTTCATGCGCCGTTTATCTAAACGCCGATTTTCCCAGGGCGCTTATCTGCGATCTGAACAATGACCTGATGAGTCTCTACAGGCATCTTCAGCAGGAGGGTGAGCATTTCATTCAATATTGCGCCTCATTCTTCACGCCGGAAAACAACACGCGAGCCGTCTATATGGCGCTTAGAGACAAACTGAACGCCTCCTCCAATACAAGGGAGCGTGGCGCCCTCTTGCTCTATGTAAACCGCCATGCTTTCAATGGACTGATTCGCTATAACTCCAAAGGCGGCTTTAATGTCCCCTTCGGCAAATACAAAAAGCCATATTTCCCTTTAGAAGAACTGCGCGTTTTTTACCGTAAAACACAGTCCACAGCTACGGAATTTATGGCGGCAGACTTCCGCTCCATTTTTGCCAGCCTCAAGCCCGGCGATGTGGTGTATTGCGACCCGCCCTATGTGCCGCTTTCACAGACCGCCAGCTTCACAGCCTATGCCGGGAACGCCTTTAATGTACAGGACCAGAATGATTTGGCCGCATGTGCCAAAGAAGCGTGGCAAAAAGGCATACATGTCGTTTTGAGTAACCATGATACGGAAGCCACCAGGAATCTTTATTCTTCGGCAACTCTCAAACACTTTGCCGTGCAACGTTTTATAAGTTGTGATGGCGATACCCGAAGAGCGGCCCCAGAACTACTTGCCGTATATGGGTAGCGACATGCAGGCATTATTGGAGCAAGCCGTACCGCTACCACGAGAAGATGTCCTACCTTACATAACAACAAAGCGTTCGAGGCTTTACCTTGGGGATGCTGTTGATACGCTGAATAGCCTGCCTGCTGAATCTGTGGATATGATTTTTGCCGATCCGCCGTATAACCTGTCGAATGGCGGGACAACCTGCCATGCCGGAAAACGCGTTAGCGTCAATAAGGCATCTTGGGACGCCAGTCGTGGCATAAAAGGTGATTTTGCATTTCACATGGATTGGATTCAGGCTTGCAGGCGAGCTTTGAAGCCTACAGGAACAATCTGGATTTCCGGAACATACCATAGTATTTTTTCCTGCGGTTACGCGCTCCAACTCCAAGGCTGGCATCTTCTGAATGATATTACATGGTTCAAGCCTAATGCCGCACCCAACTTGGCCTGCCGCATGTTTACCGCCAGCCATGAAACTTTGCTATGGGCCAAAAAGAATAAAAATGCGAAACACTATTTCGACTATGAAGCCATGAAGTTCGGGCCTTGGGAAAAGGATATGCTGAAAAAGACAAACAAACAGATGCGGAGCGTTTGGGCAATTAGCGGCCCCACTAAAGAAGAAAAACGCTTCGGTAAACATCCAACCCAAAAACCATTGGCTTTGCTTGATCGAATAATTGCGGCAGCCTGCCCCCCAGATGGGATCGTTTTGGATCCATTTTGCGGGAGCGGGACAACTGGCGTCGCAGCTCTCCGCCGTGGGCATCAGTTTATTGGCATTGATTCTGATTGGAACTACCTGCAAAAAATGACTTTCCATCGACTCGTAGCGATTGAGAAAGGAGAATTAGATGGAGAGGCGTGAAGCGGCAGCAAGGCTTAAGGCGTTAGAGAGACAGAATTTACACGCCTTGGCAGCGCAATATGGCATTACTGTCAGCACACCATGGCAGCACTTCCAGGGCATTTTACGCAAGACCAGTTTTCTTGAAGCAATTTATTAAGCTATAATTATGCCAACATTCTCATTACCTCTGTATGTTCAAGGCACGCGCGAACAAATACGCATTGAAATCATTTCTGCGTTTCTCAAAGAAACGCCTGGAACTGGGAGAGGTGAAAATACTACAAAATACATTTATGAAGTAGAAACAACTACTGCTGGAGAATTTGTTACATTGCACAGACCAGCTCCATTGAATAAAGGTATGGACTTTACAGTACATGCGAGCCATACACGATTCGTGTCCGGTAGACGTCGCTTGACCAATCCGAGTCATAGAAATATTCTAGATGACTTGTTAATTAAACAAGGCGAAAACCCTCAGCAGATCGCGATTATTCTTTCATTTATCGAAAAAATATATAAATGTGAAGACTTTGATTGGAGTACAATCAAAATGCTAAATTTTACGACAGGAGTCGATCTGGAACTCATTCTTAAAATTATTAAATGGCTATTTATTGAGCAGGACGTTACATATTGGAACTGGTCTGGTAGGCATATGCTATATTCTTCAATTAAAAATTATCTCCAAAACTAAGCTGCTAAACAATTATCTCTCCACGTTTAATATTTCGTTTCTGAAGAGAAAATCGACCAAGAAAATTTTTTCTAATCCAATTATTTATTGGGTATTAAAAATGCGATATATAATAAAATTATTTTTATATCAGTATAATAATATGATAATTTGCCGTCAGACGAGGACAGCTATTCCAGGTTCTGCACCTGTTCCCGGCATTTTTCCAGCTCATTCTTGAAATCCACTACCAGGCGGGAGATCCGGACATCCTGGACCTTGTTGCCGCAGGTGTTGATCTCCCGGAAACACTCCTGCAGGGTGAAATCCAGGCGGCGCCCGGCATCCCGGCCGCCGGCCAGAAGCTCGCGCAGGCGCTCCAGATGGGCGGAAAGCCTGGTGATCTCCTCGCTCACATCCAGGCGATCCGCCAGGATAACGACCTCCTGCAAAAAACGACCTTCCTCCAGAGCCAGGCTTTGATCCGCCAGGGCCGCTTCCAGGCGCGAACGCAAGAGGGCGATGCGCTCATTTTTCAGGGCCGGGGCGGATTCAGCTATATCCCGGCTCCATTCCTCCAGGCGCAGAATGCGGGAAAGCAAATCCCGCTCCAGGGCTTTGCCCTCGGCGGCCCGTGATTCGTTCCAGTCTTCCAGGGCCAGTTCCAGGCCGCCTGAAAGAGGGGCGTCCAGTTCCCTTTCCGCCTCCAGGCCCGGTTCCTCCCACAGTTGGGACAAGCCCAGCAGGCGGTTGTAATCCGGCTGCCACTCCACGCCGTTGCGCCGGGCGAGTTCCTCCAGCACATCCATCATGGCCTCGGCCCTGGGACGGTTAAAACCGACCAGCTCGCCCGCGCCGGCGGAAAAACGCAGATCCAGGCTGATCTCCACCCGGCCGCGCGCCCCGTGCCGCCGGACGATTTTTTCAAAAACGCTTTCCAGACCGCGCACGGCCTGGGGCAATCGCCACTTGAGATCCAGGTGGCGGCTGTTGACGCTGCGGATCTCCCAGGTCTGGGTAAAGTCCGGATTTTCAATATAATAGCGTCCAAAACCGGTCATGCTGCGCAACATGCTTAAAACCTCCAGCCGGCCTTCAAAAGCCCCCCTCTCCCAGCAGGGCCGCGGCAAAAACCTCTCCGTCAAAGGGACGCAGGTCTTCCATTTTTTCGCCCAGGCCGATGTACGTTATAGGGATCTCATGGGACAGGGCCACGGATACAACCGCGCCGCCCTTAGCCGTGCCGTCCAGCTTGGTCAGGATAAGCTCGTTCACCCCTCCTCCGCCGAAGAGCTTGACCTGGGAGAGGGCGTTCTGCCCGATATTTGCGTCCAGCACCAAAATAATCCTCTGGGGCGCCCCGGCCATGACCTTGCCCATGACCCGCCGGATCTTGGACAGCTCATCCATCAGGTTGCTCTTGGTCTGCAAGCGGCCGGCCGTATCCACCAAAAGCGCGTCATAACCTTCACGCAGGGCCTTGTCCGTGGCCTCGTAAGCCACGGCCGCCGGATCCCCGCCCCCCGGCCGGGCATAAAAATCCGCCCCGGCCCGTTTAGCCCACAGCTCAAGCTGATCCACTGCCGCAGCCCGAAAGGTGTCGGCGGCGGCCACCAGAGTCTTTTTGCCCTGGAGCACGTAGCGATGGGCCAACTTGGCGATGGTGGTGGTTTTTCCGGCGCCGTTTACCCCTACCAACAGGATGACCTCCGGCTTATCCAATGCCTGGATGCGCCGGTCCCGGCGAAAGACAGCGGCGATCTCCTCCCGGAGCAGGACGCGCAGCCCAGCCGGGTCGCCCACGTCTTCCCGCAAGGCGCGGGCGCGCAAGCGTTTGCTCAACTCCCCGGCCGCCTCCATGCCCACATCTCCGAGAAGCAGGGCCTCTTCCAGCTCTTCCCAGAAGCTCTCGTCCAGAACCCTCCCAGGCTGAAAAAGGGCGTTCAGGCCCTGGCCCAGGCGCGCGCGGGTAACCGCCAAGCCCTGGCCCAGCTTGAGCAGGAGACGGTTTTGCTCGTCTTCCTCATCCTCCAGATCCAAGGCCAAGGCCAGACGATACTGAAGTTCAGAACGAAATTCCTCCAGCCGGCTGTATCCCATCTTGCCCAGCCAGGCGGAAAAATCGCCCACGAAACGCGCGGCTTCACCTTCCGGCGTCCCCAGGGCGCGAAAGAGCAGCAACAGACGGGATTCCAGAAACGGGCCTCTTTCCTCCACCCCGGACAGGAGCAGATCCAGCCAGGCGGAAAGCCGGGGCGGGGAGGCGCGCAAGGAGGCCAGCAACCCGGCCTCGGCCGTGAGATCAGAGTTCTCCGCCAAGGCCGCGCCTGAAACGGGGGCCGCTTCTTCCGCCTTGAAGCGAAGCAACCCTCTAAAGGAAGAAAAGATGCCCATACTCAGCCTTTTTGGGCCCGGCCGGCCAGAGTGGCTCCAGCCAGGAAACCGGCCAGCATCCCCAAGCCGCAACTCCAGAAAATGCTCTGGGTAATCCCCAGGAGGGCTGCGAAAACGCCCAAGGCACCGCCGCTTAAAATTCCGCGAGCCAGATAATCCACGGGTTCAAGTTTTTTGGGTTCGGGCATAATGACCTGATCGCAATAAAGCAGCCTTGAAAAAAACACCGTTATCAGGCAGGTTCGGTGATGCGCCAGTTGAACACATCTTGGCAGGGCGGAGCCGCGCTGTCAATAAGGAAGGAACAATGAAACTCTCTCTGGCCGTCATGTCTTTCAATGAGGAAGCCAATATCCGCCGCGCCCTGGAATCGGCCCGGGATCTGGCCGATGAGATCGTTGTGGTGGATTCTTTTTCCACCGACAAAACGGTGGAAATCGCCGAATCCATGGGGGCCAAGGTATTTCTGGAACCCTGGAAGGGCTATATCGAACAGACCAATTCCTGCCTGGAAAAATGCCAGGGGGAATGGGCGCTCTGCCTGGACTGCGACGAAGAAATCACCCCGGAGCTTGCGGCATCCATCCGTCAGGCCCTGGCTCGGCCCATGGCCGAAGGCTACCTGCTGAACCGGCGATCCTTTTACATGGGCCGCCTTTTGAAATACGCCTGGCAGCCGGACCGTAAACTCCGGCTGGCCAGGAGAAACGCCTCCCTGCGCTGCGAAGGCAACCACCCCCACCCGGTGCTGAAGGTGGAGGGGCGGATCGCGCGTCTGGCCGGCGACCTGATCCACTATTCCTACAAAGATTTCTGGGCGCACATGGCTCAAACCCAGAACTTCGCCCGGCAGATCGCCGAAACCTATTACCGCCAGGGAAGATCCGCCAGCCTATTCGCCCTCCTGTGCAAACCACCCTTCGCCTTTTTCCGGCACTACTTCCTGCGCCGCGCCTGCCTGGACGGGGTGCCAGGTTTTCTGGCCGCCTTCAGCGCCTCGGTCTATGTTTACATGAAATACGCCTTTCTCTGGGAAATACGGCACCGGGAAAAGAATAGCCGGACCTGGGAATGACAGGGAAAAAGCTGCCCCGCGGAGTGTGGGTTTTGGGCCTGGTCAGCATGCTGATGGATATTTCTTCGGAGATGATCCACAGCCTCTTGCCGCTGTTCATGGCCACGAGCCTGGGGATGAGTTACCTGGCCGTCGGACTGGTGGAAGGGCTGGCCGAGGCCACGGCCCTCATGGTCAAGGTCTTTTCCGGGGTCTTGAGCGATTACCTGGGTCGGCGCAAGGCCCTGGCAGTCCTTGGCTATGCCTTGGGGGCTCTGAGCAAGCCGGTCTTCGCCCTGGCCGCCTGCCCCAGTGTGGTGCTGGGCGCACGCCTAGCCGACCGGGTGGGGAAGGGCATACGCGGCGCGCCCAGGGATGCGCTGGTGGCGGATTTGACCCCGCCGGAACTACGCGGGGCAGCCTTCGGTCTGAGACAATCCCTGGATACCCTGGGGGCTTTTTGGGGGCCGCTCCTGGCCGTCGGCCTCATGATCCTGCTGGCCGGAGACTTCCGTTCGATCTTCTGGCTGGCGGCGATCCCCGGCCTCATGGCTGTGGGGCTCCTGGTCCTGGGGCTCAAGGAGCCGGAACAGAAACAACCCGCCTCCGGACGCGCCTTTCTGAGTTGGAAAAACCTGCAACGCCTGGATGTTTCTTACTGGCGCGTTGTATTCATCGGCGCGGCCCTGTCTATGGCCCGTTTCAGCGAGGCCTTCCTGGTGCTCCGGGCGGAGCGGAGCGGCCTGGAACTGGCCCTGATTCCCCTGATCATGGTCTGCATGAACTTTGTCTACGCGATCTGCGCCTATCCTTTCGGCTGGCTTTCCGACCGGGTCAGCCGCAAGCTCATGCTGACCCTGGGCGTGCTTCCCCTGCTGGCGGCGGATTTGATCCTGGCGATTGATGGAGGAACGCTCTTGCTCCTGGTCGGGGTGGGTTTGTGGGGCGTGCACCTGGGACTGACTCAGGGGCTGTTGGCCAGCTTGGTGGCTGCAACGGCCCCCGAGGATCTCCGGGGCACGGCTTTCGGCTTTTTCAATATGGCCGGCGGAATTGCCGTGCTGACGGCCAGCCTAACCGCCGGCTGGCTGTGGGACAGCCTGGGATATGCCTGGACATTTTACGCCGGAGCCTTATTCTGCTGCTCGGCTCTGCTTTTGCTGACGGCTTCCGCACGCCGGTGACGCTTACTTTCTGGACATGCGGCCAAGCCTCCAGTAAACATAATGCCCTGATTCGGGGCGATAAAATACGCGCCGGCTTCGGGGATACTCAAATATATTGATAAAAGAACCCATAAGGGCTATGTTTTCCCGGTCCGGAGGGCGGCATGAGCGAAACTGGGGCCCTGCCCCTGCTGAACATCGGTTTCGGTAACCTGGTCATTGCCCAGAGGGTGGTGGCCCTGTTCAACCCTGTATCCGCGCCCATGCGCCGCCTGCGTGAAGAAGCCAAGGAAAAGGGACAACTGGTGGACGCCACCCACGGCCGCAAGACCAGATGTATTATCTTGCTGGATTCCGGGCATGTGATCCTCTCTTCAGTACAGTCGGAAACCATCCGCCAGCGTTTTGCCCAAGAACAGCCGGCGGCCTTTACCGAAGGAAAAAAGGCGAGTTATCTATGAGTGATTATCAGCGCAACGGAGCCGCCCTGGTGCTCTGCGCCCCTTCGGGCACCGGCAAAACCACCCTGGCCCGGCGCATGCTCGCCGAGTATCCGCGCATAGCCTTTTCCATTTCTTACACCACCAGGCCCCCAAGGCCGGATGAAACCAACGGCCAGGATTACTACTTTGTCAAACCGGAGCGTTTCAGGGAACTGGTGGAACAACATTACTTTGCTGAATGGGCCATGGTGCATGGGTTTTATTACGGCACCCCGCTGGCCGCGGCCATGCGAATGCTGGAAGAAGGCAAAGATTTGCTTTTTGACGTGGATGTGCAGGGCGCGGCCCAGTTAAAGAACACCCTGCCCAGCGCCTATTTCGTTTTTGTGCTGCCGCCGTCGCGCTCGTCGCTGGAGCAGCGGCTACGCCAGCGCGCCTCGGACAGCGAGGAAGACATCCGCCTGCGCCTGACCAACGCTCTCCTGGAGCTTAAACAGGCGGCCTGGTTCAACACCTGGGTGGTCAATGACGATCCGGATAAGGCCTTTAAAGATTTATGCGCCATATACCAGACGGCCTGCCTGCATCCCATGCGCAGTCCGAATTTATTACAGCAATTGGTAAACGAGTTTGAACCGTCACTGCCGGAACCATGAACAGCCGCCTGATCATCGCGCTGGACCTGCCCGAGGCCGACGACGCCCTGAGCCTGGCCCAAAGGCTGCTGCCGGTTACCCCCTGGCTGAAAGTGGGGCTGGAGCTGTTCACGGCAACCGGTCCCGGCTTGGTACGAAATTTACTGGACCTGGGGGCACGGATCTTCCTGGACCTGAAATTTCACGATATCCCCAACACTGTTCGCCGGGCGACTGCCGCCGCCATCCGCGCCGGGGCGGAGATGTGCAACGTGCACCTGGCAGGGGGCGAGGCCATGTGCAGGGCTGCGGCCGAATCGGTCGCGGAGGCCCGCTCTCTGGGGAGGAACTGCCGCCTCCTGGGGGTCACCGTGCTGACCAGCCAGAGCGCCGCCCCTGGGGCGAAGGACTTGCGCGGCCAGATACTGGACTACGCCGGTAAGGCCAAGGCCTGGGGGCTGGACGGAGTGGTTTGTTCCGGGCAGGAAGCGGCGGCGGTGAAGGCGGCCGTGGGGCGAGAATTTATCTGTCTTTGTCCGGGCATTCGCCTGCCCGGCGGTTCCGTGCCCCTGGAGGATCAGCAGCGGATATTAAGCCCGCGGGAGGCAGCCAGAAACGGAGCGGATTTTCTGGTGGTCGGGCGTCCCGTGCTGCAGGCCGCCGATCCGGCGCAGACCGCCGGAGAGATCCTCAGGCAGATTGAGGACGCTGGAAAATAAATAGCAGGACTGAGCTTATGGAACAACATATCCGTGGGGTATTTTCCAACCAGGAAGTACAGAAGGTCGGCACCGGCACTACCTCGCGCAAGAGCATCCACAAGGTCTTCTGGCATTGCGTGGAATTAACCGAAGGGGAAAACACCGGCAAGGTGGAAGTCCAGCCCCTGAACAACAACTATATCCCATCCGGCCCCAAGCGCATTGTGGAAAGAGAGAATTTTCTGTCAGATTTCTCGCCGGAGCCGGAATTTTATGTCTCCACCGTCTTTCCGCGGATGCGGGAGCTTAATAAAGTCGTGGCCCGGGGCGAACGGCACCGGAGCAACCAGGAATATTTCAGCGCGGAGATGGAGTTCAATAACGCCCTGAAGGTGGATGAAGAAAACGTGCGGGCCAACTTCGGCCTGGGACTAACCTACCTGGAGCGCAACGAGCCGGACAAGGCCCAGAATATCTTCAACCGCCTGGTCAAACTGGAAGCGGCCTTTGAGCAGGAGCACAAGCACCTGTTCAACGAATTCGGCATCCAGCTACGCAAAAACAAGATGTTCACGGAAGCCCTGGACTACTATAAACGGGCTCTGGAACTCTCGGACCAGGACGAAAACCTCTACCACAACATCGCCAGGGCCGCCCTGGAAAACGACAACCCCGAGCTGGCCGCGGATTACCTGCTTAAAGGGCTGAACCTCAACCCGACCATGGACGAATCCGTGCGCTTCCTTATGTGGATGCTCAGTAAAAACCTCCTATCCGACGAAAAAAGATCCGTAGCGGTCCAGGTCCTGAAAAAAGCCCGGGACGCGCATACCACCACACAGGCGGCGGCTACTCCCACCGCGCCCCCCGTCACGGAGGCGCCTGTGGAAGCCCCGACGGAAGAAACGCTGCCAGAGAGCCCCTAAAATAATTTCTTTTTCTTTTCCCTGCACCAGCGCACAAAATCCGGGAAGGCCCGGAGCAATATGCGCATAGCCTCCTGCTCCGCCTCCAGATAGGCATCCCGCCGGATACGCGCGCTGCCGCCCCAGTGCATCATATAATCATCTACCCAAAAATGCCCGGCCCGGAACCCTTGGCGAGAAAGCTCCCGAAACCAGGCCACTCCCGTATCCAGGGTCTGGCTGCCGCAAGCCTCAAAGGCTCCCAGGGGCAAAATGCCGCCAGCGGGGCGGGTCAGGGGCCTGGTTTCCCGCACATCCACCAGGCAGGCCCACTCGTTTACCCGGCACTCGGGCAAGGGCCAGGCCCGTTCACGGTAATGCGTCTCCCAGCCTTCCCAGTACGGACGCACCGCCAGCCCCTTTTCCCGGGCCAAGGCGTAAAGCCGTTCCAAACCGACAAAGTCCGGCTGAAAGTCCGCATATCTCTCCGGGGCACAAGCCTCTGTTCCCAGACCGGCCGCCAGCACCAAATCCGCGTCCCGGGCCGGACAGTTCCAGCATTGCCCGATCCGCCCCAGGATAAAGGCTCCGTCCGCCCTCTCCAGCATGGCCCCGAGGATATCCCGTTTGAACATGACGTCGTTGTGCAGGATGAATAAATAACGCCGCTCCGTATGCTCGAAGGCGTATTGATAACGCATGGCCAGGCGGTAAGGGACATCGCTGAGACGCGCTTCCTCCACCGCCGCGCACTCCACCCAGATCTCCGGCTGAAAAATTTCCACCTCCAGCCCGGCCTCAAACAAATACTCGGCAACGGCATAAGGCGGCTCCGCGTCATAACGCGAGCCCGCCGGCTCAAACTGCAAATAAAAACGGCCCACATGTCCTGCGCTGTGCTTGAGCAGCGAAAGCAGGGCCAGGGCCGTTTGGTACGGCTTGGCGAAAATATTCAGAGCCACATCCGCCAGCATAGATTCCTCCGGAAGGCTCAGCTCTCCAAATATTGATGCAGCTTAGCTATGACCACGCCCAGGTCAAGAGGCTTGCCCACATGGTCATTCATGCCGGCGGCCAGGCATTTTTCCACATCCTCCTTGAACACATTGGCCGACATGGCGATGATGGGTATTTCTCCGGCCCGCGGCAGATCCAGGGCGCGGATGCGCCTAGTGGCCTCGTAGCCGTCCATTTCCGGCATTTGCACGTCCATGAAGATCACATCATAGAGTTCCGGGTTCCGGCTGAACATCTTCACGGCCTCGGCCCCGTTTTCCGCGCAGTCAATGACAAGACAGGTGGGTTCAAGAAGGGCCAGGACAATCTCGCGGTTGATCTCCACATCTTCGGCCAGGAGGATATGCCGGCTCTCAAAGATATCCGCCCGCTCCGCCGCCTCTTCTCCATCTTCCTGGACGGAGGCCGCACGCCCCCCCCCCAGACATACACACATGCACTCGGCAATATCCGAGGGGAAGAGGGGCTTGGCCAAAAATTTATCCACCCCTGCGGCCCTGGCGTCTTTCTCGATAATGTCCCATTCGGTGGAAGAGATCATCACCACGGCCTTGTCCGCCACGCTATTTTCACCCTGAATTTCCTTGAGGCGACCGGTCAGTTCTATACCGTCCATGCCGGGCAGCCGCCAGTCAATGAAAAACATGTCATATGTCCCCAGCCGGACTTTTTCCATTGCTTCTTCGCCGCTTTGCGCCACCTCGCAGATAAAGCCAAAGCGAACGGCTGTTTCCTGGAAAATCGCCAGCACCTCCGGCTGGTCGTCCACGGCCAGCACACGGGTGTCGCTTGGGATCTCGGCCGGGGCAAACATTGGCAGACGCGAACATTTCGCCCGGATGGTAAAACCGAAAGTGGCCCCGTGTCCCAGATCCGATTTCACCCAGATCTCTCCCCCCATCATCTCGACAATACGCTTGGAAATAGCCAGTCCCAGCCCGGTACCTCCGAAACGCCGCGTGGTGCTGCTTTCGGCCTGCTGGAAGGACTTGAACAAATTGGTCTGCTGCTCCGGGCTGATGCCTATGCCGCTGTCGCGCACCTCAATGCGGATGCAGGCCAGATCCTCTTCTTCACTCGCCAGATACGCGCCCAGATGGATATTCCCGTCTTCCGGGGTGAATTTAACGGCATTGCTCAGAAGGTTGGTGACCACCTGGGCCAAGCGCTGATCATCGCAAAACAGCGTGGGAGGAAGGCCCGGATCAATATGCACGGCCAGAAACTGCCTTTTTTCCTCCACCCGAAAATTGACCACATTGACCACTTTCTGAAGCATCTTTTCAAAATCGAATTCCACCGGGGAGATCTCAAACTTACCGGCCTCAATTTTGGACATGTCCAGAATGTCGTTGATCACCCCCAAAAGATGCGTGGAGGCCTCCTGGATCTTGCCGAAGGCATAGTCCTTGCGTTCCGTGTCGGCGGCAGCCTTGCCAATGGTGGTCATACCGATGACGGCGTTCATGGGGGTACGCATTTCATGACTCATATTGGACAGGAAATCGCTTTTGGCCCGGCTGGCCGCTTCCGCCGCCTCCACCGCCTTGCGCAAGTCATCCTGCAAGCGGAGAATATCGGTAACGTCATCGGTGCTACCCACCACGCCGCTCACCTGTCCCTCGCTGTCATAGATGGGCGAGGTGCGCGAATGGAACATTCTCCCGTCAATATCGCTCGTCCAATCATGGGAAATTCCCTGCGAAAGAGCCTTGTCCACATTTTCCAGGACGTCCAGGTGGCGATTTTTGAGCCTGGCCAGCTCCAGGCTCTTGCCTTCAAGAAAGTCCGGAGTGACCCCAATGGTTTTGAGATAGTGTCCGTTGAAGGTCCGGATGATTCTGTCTTTATCCACGCTCCAGATCACTCCTCCATAATTGCCGATTACCACCCGAAGCTGCTCGGTGCTCTCCCGGACAAGCTTTTCCAGGCGGACGCCCTCCCGCCTGTTGCGCAAGAAAATAACCAACAACAGCGCAACCACAAAAAACAGCAGGATCATCGAGCCTATAAGCCACGGCCTTTGCGCCTGGGCTATTTTCGCACGGTAATCAAACACCTTGTGCACCCATCGCTCGGAAATATCCTTCAGGTCAATCAGGCGCATGGATTTGGCAATAACCGAGGCCAGGATCCCTTCCTCCTTGTGGAGGCCGAAGGTGGATTCAAAGGTGTGGTCGAAGGCCAGATTGGACTTAAAACCAACGCGTTCTTCATAGTTGGTCATGCTGAGCAAAAGACTCCTGCTGGCCATGAGCAGATCAATTTCGCCATTTTCCAGCGCGTCCACGGCCTGGGAGAGGCTATTGTATTCCACCGCGCGGGCGTGCCCGGGAAACCATTCGTCGAAGATATGCGAATAAATCGTGTCCTTGGGCAGTCCCACCCGGACATAAGAAACCTCGTTGATGCTGATGTCCGGATAGCCAACCTGGGAAAGCAAAGCAAAGTTATCCGTCTGGTAGGACACCTCCGGCCAGATGAACCGTCCTTCCCGTTCCTTGGAACGCACCAGCTCCGTAATCAACTGGGCTTCTCCGGATTCCAGCAGGCGCAACAGTTCCGGCCAGTCCACCCGGTCGGGATTTGCCCGCTCAAAGCGTATCCCGGTGAAGGCGCTCACCGCCGAAAGCACGTCCCAGGCGATGCCCTGCCACTGGCCCTCATGCCAGTTAAAAAAACTGGCAGGGTAATTGTCATGCTCCGTAGCCACCCGCACCGCCTGTCCCGACTCCGCCAACCCGCGGATGTATTCCCTTTCCTCGCCGTTTAACTGGGCAAACAACTTATGCCCTAAATACTCCTGGTAGCCCTGGCTATAAAAACGGGCGAGCTGCCAGGAGCCGCCGTTTTGCAAAGCCTTTTGCACCACAGAAATTAGCGGCGCCAAAAGCGGATTTTGGGTGGACATGGAAACCGGGCTGTAGATCAAGGGGAAAAAATACTCCGCCCGCACATCGCCATAGGAATCAAAGGCGGTCTCGGCGATGCCCGTATCAAAAAAGGCGTCAGCCTCGCCGGCTTTAAGCATGCGGTAGGCCGTGGCATAATCTTGAACAAAATATGCTTCCACCTCATGCCGCGCCAGCGCCAACACCTGCTCGGAGATGGCTGAATCGGATAAAAAGGCGTAGCGCAAGGGACGGGTTCTGGCGATACGGCTAATCTCCTCGCTTCCATCAATGCGCATGTATTTGACCGAACGTTCGGCAATGGCGCTGGTCATAAAATACCTGATCCGGCGCCTGGAAGAGGCGGTGAGCTCGCCGGAAAAGTCTATCTCCCTGCTTTCCAGGCCATTCAGCAGATCTCCCCAATTATAAATGGCCGGTTCAAAAGGCATGTCAAAAAGTTTGCTCAGCCAGTCGCAGACAAGCCAGGTGTAGCCTCCGACTTCGCCGTTGTCCCTGTAAAAAGCCTCAGAGCTGAGGTTCATGCCGTAAACAAAACGCCGTCCTTCGCTCCGCAAGGCTTCCACGACCCTGATTTCTTCCGCGGTCAAACCGGGGATCTCGCGATAGCTCTCATAAACCGGATAAAATTCGTCTTGGGGCGTCTGCGCCGTCTTTTCGCAGGCAAAAACGCCCAACAAAAAAACCAGAACCAATAACCGGCAGCTTGTTTTTATCACGGCAAACCCCGTTGACCGCTTCCGCGGGCCGTTACCTATTACGCTCCAACACAAATAATATCACCGGCGTCATCCGTATCCACCCGGCCGGAAAGATTGGTCAGGCAAAACCCGCCGTCCGGGGTGACCAGAAAACTGTTCTCCACCCCCAGCATGCCCAGGCCAGGCACCACCACCTTGGGTTCAACCGCCAGGAACATATTTTCCTGAAGCGGTTCCGTAAAACGCTCGGCCAGCGCAGGCCATTCGTCCAATTGCAGACCCAAGCCATGCCCGATGAAAGGCACCTTGTTCCCGCCCATCCCCAAGAAACCCTCGCCCAGATCGTGCCGGGCGGCCAAATCCAGCCCCAGGCGGTACAAATCCTGGGGGATGGTCCCCGGTTTCAAACGGGCCGCTATTTCCCGCTGGATCTCCAGGCAGGCGTCCTGGACCCGGCGGGCGGGGGCGGGTATAGAGGAAGGCGGCCCGGCAAAATAAAACACGGACTTGTCACTGTTATAGCCCTCCAGGACAAAACCCACATCCGTGGCCAGGAAAGAATCCCGCGTCCACACTTCCCCGGCATAACCCATGTAGCCCGCGGCCGGGTGCGCTCCTTTAAAGCCCAGAGGCCCGTTGTAATAACTGGGATACGCGCTGTTTTCACCCACCGCCACATGTCCCAGAAAACTCTCCTCGCCGTGGGCGGACATGCGGATATGCCCTGAATGACCAAGCTCCAGCATAATATCCCAAAGCAGGCGGGAGAGCCCGGCGCCATCCATACCTACCCGCACCCGTTGCGGGAAGATCTCGCACATCCCCTGGTAATGCCGCCGACCGGCCAGACGCAGCTTGCCCGCTTCCCATGGAGTCTTGACCGCTCTGGTCTGCTTGATGACCATGTCCGCCGGCAACAATTCGTAATTTTTAAAATTCCGACTGAAGTTCAGCCCCAGGCTCCAACTCAGACCCTCCTGCTCCACGGCGAAAACCGGCGGCAAAGGACTTCCCTGCCCGGCAAGCAGATCCGGGATCTGGCCATAGTTTTTATAGGCAAAAGCGCGGGTGGACGGGCTCTCAAGCTCCGCTCGCTCCAGCGCCTTGCGCACGGCCAGCGCCGGAACCCCTTCCAGGGGCAACCAGAACAGGCCGGGGGCGAAAGTGCCGGTGAAGTAATAGATATTCACTTTGGAAAAAATCATCAATCCGCCTGCCTGCGGGCAATGCTTCCGCAGAAGGGCCAGGCAGCGCGCCCGCCGTACGGCCAGTTCTTCTTCCGGAATAATCTCAGCGCCTGTAAACATGGACTCCCTCGATAAACTGTCTATATCAAAGCCCCCTTTTCCTGGCAAATGGGCGATGGATGGGAATAAGAACGCGAGACCTCGGGGCGCGGGCAGCTTGCAAATTAAGACATACCAAGATATAGCTGGCGGCATTGGCAAAGAACTTGCGGCCGCCACGCGCGCCGTTTAACTGGAGGGCCTGTTTTGAAAAAACCGGTCCAGGCCCATGGCATAATCCCGGCCCGCTATGCCTCCACCCGTTTTCCGGGGAAGCCCTTGGCGGACATACTGGGCAAGCCCATGTTCTGGCATGTCTGGCGGCGGGCTTCCTTATGTCCTGAACTGGCTTCCGTCACCCTGGCCACGGATGACGAGCGTATTTTAAAGGCGGCCGGCCAGTTGGGGGTTCCGGCCCTGATGACAGCGACGGACCTGGACAGCGGTACGGATCGGGTCTTTCAGGCCGCAGAACTCCTCGGGCTTCCCGAGGAGACCGTGGTGGTCAACATCCAGGGCGATGAACCCGCCCTGGATCCAGGTGTGCTCACGGAACTCCTCGCGGCCTTCGGCGAGGCCTCGGTACAGGCGGCGACCCTGGCATATCCCGTGGATGCGGAAGCGGCCGCCTCGCCGGACCTGGTCAAAGCGGTGCTGGACGAACAGGGGGATAGCCTGTATTTTTCCAGGGCGCGTATTCCTTTTGACCGGGAAAGCGAGGGCACGGCCTATTGGGCGCATATAGGCATTTATGCCTTCAGACTCCCCACCCTGCGCCGTTTTACTTCCCTGCCCCGCTCCGGGCTTGAGCGGGTTGAGCAATTGGAACAACTGCGGCTTTTGGAAAACCGCATCCCCCTGCGGGTGGTAAAAACCGCCAGGGAAAGCCCGGGAGTGGACCGCCGTGAAGATCTGGCAAAAGTAATGCAAATCTTGAAGTCCTGTTGACTTCCGACCCCGCGCTTTACAAACTCGCGTTCAGGAGGAAGAAATATGTCCAAGTCCCTGTTCGATGCTCGCCGAAAAATCCACCATGTCCACACTCTGTTGCGTCAGAATAGCGTGGTCAATGCGGTGGAATCCCTACACAGCGGCCTGCAGGATATGCTCGGCGAACCCCTGCTCAAATCCGAACGCAAAGAATTTGAGCGGATGCTGGATGAAGCGGTGCAAGAGGTCATGTCCGACCAGAAAGTCAAGGATTTTTTTCAAGCGCCCGTCAACTACCAGCCGGGGAAAGAACATGAACTCCTGGCACACCTGCGTACGCTGATGGAATCCATGGTCGCCCTGGCCGCGGACGAGGCGGAAAAAGAAATCAAACGCCAGGAGACCCTCAAGAGAGACCAGTTGGCCGAGGGCGTGGCCGCCCTGGTTGACAAGCGTAAGGACAGGGCCGAGGAGATCTTCAACACCCTGGCCAAGGAATACGAGGAAGACGCGGCCCTGATGGTCAATATCGCCGAGGCTTACGAACAACTCTCCCATCTGGATGAGGCCCTGGTATACCTGGAAAAGGCCGTGCAACTCGATGCGGCATCCGCCTATCTGCATAACAAATGCGGCATCCTGCACCGCAAGAAGCGCAATTTCGCCAGCGCGGAAAAATTCTTCCACAAGGCCCTCAGCATCACCCCGGACAATCCCAATATATATTTCAACAGCGGACGCCTGTACGTGGATTGGGAGAAATGGGCGGAAACTTACGAGCACGCGAAAAAGGCCCTGGAACTGCAGCCGGATTTCCATGAGGCGCACATGATGGCCGAATACGCGCAGAAGCGTTTGCGCTAGGCGATCGGGCAAGGCCGCATGGAAATGGAACGGGAATTCACCTTGGAGCTGACCGGGAAGGAGCGGGAATATCTTCTAGGCCTGGCCCGCCTGTCCATTGCGCGCGCCCTAAACGGCAAACCCGCCGAGGAGGATCTGCCTGAACCCCCTGAAGGAGCGCCGCAACAGGAGTTGGGGGCCTTTGTTTCCCTGCGCCGGGGCGGGCGGCTACGCGGCTGCATCGGCCGGCTGGAAGGGGACGGCCCCCTGTACCGGACCGTGATCCGTATGGCCCAGGCCGCGGCCTTCCAGGACCCACGCTTTCCGCCCCTGGGGCTGGAAGAATTGGACGATCTGCATTACGAGCTTTCCATCATGGGACCGATCACCCCTTGCCGGGATCCGGACAAGATCCGCATCGGCCGGCACGGCCTGATCATGAAGGAAGGACGGCGTCAGGGCTTGCTTCTCCCCCAGGTGCCGGTGGAATGGAGCTGGAACAGGGAGGAATTTTTGCGGCAGACCTGCCGCAAGGCCGGCCTACCTCCTGAAAAATGGAAAGGAACCTGGAAAGAAGGTTCCCTGGCCGAACTATACTGGTTTGAGGCGCTGGTGGTGGACTGAACTTTATACGCACCCGGTGGGCTTGGGCAAGCCGGCCATTTTGCAGGCGCCTTTACCCGGACCGGAGGGAAAAAGCTCATAGACCTCTTTCAACTTGAAGCCGGTATTTTTAGAGAGAATGCGTACCATGGGGGCAATGCCGTTTTTCTTGTAGTAGTCCTGCAGGAAATTGAGGATCTGCGAGTGGTTTGAGGTAATTTCGGCAATGCCTTCCGATTCCTTGACGTACTCCAGCCATTCCGGGCACCAGTCCTCAAAACGCATCAAAAAACCATCTTCGTCCACTTCAAAGGTTTTCCCTTTATAAGTCACCTCGGCCATGGTCTGCCCTCCTTATCAATACAAAAAAGTATTTTCAAAAATAGCATGAAGACCCCGCTTGCGCAAGAATCTGCTCCATCATCTTGATATCTTCTAAACCTTCGGGCTCCAATGCAAGAGATTGAAACTCTCCCGCATGTCGGAGATCAATTTCTTCCGCTCCACCGGGGGCAGATCACGCGCCCGGATATAGACCCTGCGCGTTTCCTCGTCCTTTTCCGAGGTCAATACCGAAACCACGCCGGCGCCGCGCTTTTGCACGGCCTCCAGCACTTCCTTCAGCGCTCCAGGCCGCCTGGAGAGTTCAAAAGCCAGTTGCAGACCACCGGAGGCGGCCCCGGTTATCGCGAGCAATACCCTGAAAATGTCGCTATCCGTGATAATTCCGATGACCCGGTTGGCTTCGTCCACCACCGGCAGCCCGCCGATATGGCGATCCAGCATCAGCGCGGCCGCCTGTTCCACGGGGTCGTCCCCGCGCACGGAAAACGGGTTTTTGGTCATAATATCCTTAACCTTGATCTCAGAAAGCAGGTAATAGAGCTCATGCATATCCAGGGTGGTGGCCTTTGAAGGCGACGCTTCCTTGATATCGCGATCCGAAACAATGCCTAAAAGCGCACCCTGCTCATCCAGCACCGGCAGGCGACGGATGCCGTGCTCCTTCATCAGGCGCGAGGCTTTAACCATGGATAATTGGGCCGGAACGGCAATAACCTCGGAAGTCATCCAGTCGCGAATCAGCATCGGGGCTCCTTGCCACGCCTTGGGCGGAAAAGTTAAGTTCCGTCAGCATAACAAAAAAATGTCCGCCCAGGCAAGAGCAGGGGAGTTCGCCCAAAGATTTGCCTTGAAATATGAAGAGTGCTAAAGTAAACACCCTGAACATCGGGGCTGCACAGAAACCGCACAGGCTCCGGGCAACTTAGGAGCTTTACATGAATACGGTAGTCACATCCGGCCGGCGCAAATATCTACTTCCCACCCTGGTCCTGATTTTGGCCGCTCTGCTGGGCGGGCTCTTCCTGCTCAAGCATAAACTGGAAAGCGACGCGGAAAAACGGGTCATGGATGAACTGGACCTGTTCAGCCAGGCTATGCGCCTGGATAACGCCGAGGTGACGGTATCTCTTCTTTCCTCCAGCATTGACGTCCGCAACCTGGTTTACACGCTGAACGATTTTCCGGTGACCGTCAAAATCGGCAAAATCAGCCAGAAAGGGATTGACCGTGACACCCTTATGGGCAAGCCCGGACCTTTGAGCCGCATTGATAAAACCGTGATGGAAAACCTGGAGGTTTTCCTGGAGCGGACGGACGATCCTCTGGAAGAGCCGATCCTGAGTTGCGAGTATTATGAGGTCAACAATTACGAATATGCCCACCGAGATTTCGTGGCGACGCTACGAAAACACAGGGGCGGCACCGACGTGCGCGGTCTGCTCGCGGAACTCCTTCCCCTCGTGGCTTCCTCTACCAGCGGAGCGAACTCGGGCAGGAATTTCAGGATCCAATACCACCATGGAGATGGCAACTTCCTGATGACCATCGCCGAAGCTGAATCTTCCGGCATATCCCGCCTGATCGGGGAAACCGGCTACGACTCCATCATCCAGAACGCGCGCTACGGCAAATTTTCTTTCAGCTACTCCAATGAATACAGCTCCTCCATAAGTGTGCGTCTGGATGAATACCGCCTACAGACCTACAAGTTCAGTTCCAAGGAGATCCTGGAGATCCTGTCCGACCTGCTGCAGGCGGAAGGGTCTATGGAACTGCTGGCCGCCATCCTCAAATGCGGCGCCCTCCATTATAGCATGGAAATGGCTTCCATGAGAAATTTCAGCGGCAGTTGCGCGGAAGGCCTCTTGGAGGCCGAATTCACCGTGGATGAGATAACCTTTCACAATAACTCGTTTACGGAGAGTGGACCGGAGCTTTGGCGCAACCTGCAGGTAAACCTGAACAAACAAAAAATCCTCGAGCTGGAAGAAGCCGGCCTGGACAAAACCCTGATCACCGGGGCTTTTTTGATGGACTTCTTGCGTGACCCCATGCCCTTCATGAACTGGGAGAAGCTGGAAGAACTGCTGGAGAACCCGTATGAGCTGTTCAAGGGAACACGCCTGGAGAATTTTTACCTCAAAAATATGACCTTTACGCACCCTGCCGGGGCAAACGCTCAACCCCTGCTGACCCTCGACCTGTGGCGCATGGATCTGGATATGGGCGACAACGCCAATTTCAAATCCCAGGTGCAGAACCTGTTTTTAAGCCGGGAACTGCTTGGCTTTGCTACATGGGATGTCTCCCTCCCGGACAACATGGACGGCCTTACCCTGGATGCGGATTTAAACCTGGACGCGCGCATCGCCGATACTCTGGACCTGGTCATGACCCTGTCACTGAACGAAAAAAACCTAGGCAACTTCAAATTGGCTGTGGATGCCCTGCAAGCCAAAAATTCATCCTTCCCGCTCCCGTATCTGCGTAAACTGGAGCTATTCCTGGCGGATCGGGGCTTTTCCGATGCCCTGTTCAGTTACCTGGCCTGGATGGACGACCTGGACGACCCGGAGGAAGCCCGGCAAATGATCCTGGATAAAATAGACGAGGCCATTGAAGATTTCGACGGGGCGGAACAAATGAAACTCAACTTCCTGGCTCTGCGCGCCCTGGTGGCCGAAGGCGGCAGCCTGCAACTGGTGTGCAGCCCCTCACGGCCCATCCCGTTGTACGCTTTATGGGATTTCCTGGACGATCCCGAAGGCCTGAACCTCAGCATCAAGCACACGGCCCCTTAAAACAGGTTGCCGGTATGCCTCTCGCGGCAAAAAAAAGCCCGCGCCCTAAATCCGGGCGGTTAGCTCAGTGGTAGAGCGCCGGCCTTACAAGCCGGTGGCCGCAGGTTCAAGTCCTGCACCGCCCACCAAGTACAAGTTCACAGAGGTTCAAAAAAGTCCGCAAGGTCAATAACCAAGCGGACTTTCTTTTTATTCATAGTCCGCTCATGTTCATCAAAGTTCATTGACATACCCCATAGGAAGGGGTATTTTTAGGGTGCTTTTGAGGAAAAACTGAGTACCCCCAAACAGGATACCCCTAAGATATGCCACGCCTTGCCGAGCCTTTGACAGACATAAAAATCAGGAACGCCAAGCCTGGGAGCAAGCCTTACAAGCTATTTGACGGCGGGGGGCTTTTTATCCTTGTGGCCACTACGGGCGGGAAGCTCTGGCGGCTGAAATATACCCTTGGGGGTAAGGAAAAACTTCTTACCTTGGGGGTATATCCTGCCGTACCCCTAAAAGACGCCAGGCAACGCCGGGATGATGCCAAAGAGCTGATTGCCAAGGGCATTGACCCCGGTGAGCAGAAAAAAGAAGCCAAGGCGGAGGCCGCCGCCATAGCCAAGGATGAAGCCTTGACCTTTGAGGCCGTGGCCCGTGAATGGCTTGCCAAGAAAACCGGCCACCTGACCCCCGGATACCGTAAGCAGCTGACTTCACGCCTGGAAAACCAGCTTTTGCCCTACCTTGGCGGCATTCGTTTTTCCGCTCTGGAGCCTGCTGATATTTTGAAAGCCTGCCGCCGTGCCGAAGAGCGAGGCAATATCGAGATGGCGCACAGGCTGTCCCAGCTTGCCGGACAGATTACCCGCTTTGCCAGGATATGCGGCTATGCGAAATACGATATAGGCGGCGGCCTTTCCGAAGCCTTGCAGCGTGTTCAGAAACAGCACCGCGCGGCCATTACCGACCCTGCGGAAGCCGGCGGATTGCTCCGGGCTATTGATACTTACCCCGGCGATCTCAGCGTAAAGTACGCCCTACGCTTGCTGCCGTATGTCTTCCTGCGCTCCAAGGAAATACGCGGCGCGGAATGGACGGAGATTGATTTTGACGCGGCTGAATGGGTTATCCCTGCCGAGCGGATGAAGAGCGCAAAAGGAATGAGATCGCCGCATATCGTGCCCTTGGCCCGGCAAGTGGTAAACATACTGAAAGACTTGCGCCAATACAGCGGGGGCGGGCGGTTGCTTTTCCCTAGCCCCTTCAATGTCAACCGGCAAATATCGGATGTTGGCCTGCTGAACGCCTTGCGCCGCCTGGGCTATGGGCAGGAGGAAATGACCGTCCACGGCTTCAGGGCCATGGCCTCCACTTTGCTGAATGAGAAAGGATACCGGGCGGAGGTGATCGAGGCGCAGCTCTCCCACCATGAACGAAACAGCGTCCGCGCGGCTTATAACCATGCCCAATACCTGCCGGAGCGGCGGCGCATGATGACGGAGTGGGCGGATTATCTGGACCAACTTAGGCAAAATTTTTAACGTCCCGCTACGTCTATTATCCTTACTGTTTCAACAAATTAGCTAAATTCACCCTCTCAAGACATCCCGTAAAATCCCTTGACAACTGACCTGAATAGGGGTCTAGTTAGGGTGTTGGCGTATTATTTTAGGGGTCTCTTAGAATGGAGGTAAAGCTGTGGCAAGATTGATAAAACCGCTTACAGTCACACAGGTCAATAATGCCAAACCACGGCCAACCATGTACAAAATGTTCGACGGTGGAGGTCTCTTTTTACAGGTAAATCCTTCCGGTGGCAAGCACTGGAAAATGAAATACCGGAAAGATGATGGCAAAGAGGGGCTTCTCACTTTCGGCAGCTACCCGGCTGTGACTCTGGAACAGGCCAGAAAGAAGCGGGAGGAAGCCAGGGCAAATAAAGCGGCTGGCTTTGACCCTGGTGAGGTCAAGCGAAGGGAAAAACTGGAAAGGGCGGAACGAGCAAAAAACACTTTTGAAGCCGTTGCGCGGGCATGGATGGAAGTACACAGCACCAAAGTCAAACCGAAAACCCTGCATATTTATATGCCGGTGCTGGAAAAATTTGTCTTTCCCATTATCGGCAGAATGCCAATAAAAAACTTAAAAGCCCCTGATTTTCTTGAGGTACTGCGGCGTATGGAAGACCAGGGCCATTTATACACGGCAAAACGGGCCAATATTGTCTGTGGGATGATTATGCGCTTTGCCGTCGCCACGGGTTTGGCCGACTTTGACCCTTTGCCCTCGTTGCGCGGCAGTATGAAAGCATACAAGGGCAAGCACCTTGCCGCCATGACCGACCCCAAGGACGTTGGACGGCTTTTACGAGCCATATGGAGTTATCCCGGCTCTTTTGTTGTGCTCTGTGCCTTGAAAATAGCGCCGTATGTGTTTGTAAGGCCGGGAGAGCTGCAACACGCCAGATGGGACGATATTGATTTTGAAGCCTGTGAGTGGCGCTATACCGCTCCAAAGACCAACACCCCGCATATTGTTCCTCTGGCGCCACAGGTGATGGAAATTTTGAAAGAACTTCATATACAGACGGGTCAGGGAGAATATGTTTTCCCCCGTGGTTGGCAAAAAAACAAGCCTATGGGCAAGACTACCATTCTCGCCGCCTTGCGGGGCATGGGCATAACAGGGGAAGAAATGACCCCTCACGGCTTCCGGGCTATGGCGAGAACCCTGCTCGATGAAGTCCTGGGCGAGCGTTACGACCTCATTGAGCAGCAGTTGGCGCACATGGTTCGTGATCCCAATGGCCGCGCCTATAACCGTACTGTCCACCTTGCCGAACGCAAACGCATGATGAGCAGGTGGGCAACGTACCTTGACGGCTTACGGGAACAGGCGGGTCACCTCGTTGAGCCTGTGGCGAATAAATAACTCCGGCCATCAGGGACAGGCGCGTAGCGCCTCAAGGCGGCTTTGGTCGCCTTTTTTTATCTCTGTGTTTTCAATAAGATGCAGAGAGAGCCTGTTATTTTCTAAAACCTGTCAAGGAAAATTTTCATTTTGTATGTGAGACCTACTGAGTCTTATTGAATTTTACTGGGTATTCACCAATTGACGATTTTACTACCCCAACCATGCTGTTTGAAAAACCCATGATACGCTCTGTGAAAATACTCATGGAGGTCTATTATGGATTCAAACATGTCTCAAAAAGGCTTTTTACGTCTTAATCAAGTTCTTGAGCTTCTTCCAATCGGCAAATCCACATTTTGGGCAGGCATCAAAACAGGCCGTTTCCCCAGGCCGGTAAAGCTTGGCGTCCGCACCAGCGCTTGGCGGCGTGAGGACATTCTCGCATTGCTGGAAAAATTCGGCAAGGAGGGACAGCAATGAACTGGGTAAAACACCCCTGCAATTTCAGCCGCTCTGCCGCCATGTCAGAAGTCAGAGAAAAATTCGGCGCGGCGGGGTACGGCGCTGTTTGGCTGATTCTGGAACGGATTGCCGAAGATTTTGCCGTTACGCCGAAAAAAACCGAGCCGGATTTGTGCGTTTCGGAAAAGGAATGGCGAAATTCCTCCGGACTTTCCGCGCAAAAACTGCATGATTTGCTCGAAATTTTGCAGAATCATGGCGTAATTGCAACAGAAAAACAAGAAAATCGCATCCGGCTGAAATCCGCTATTCTCGCGCAGTTATTGGATGAATGGACGAAACGGACTCGGAAAAAAGCGGAGTGCTGTTCAGAAAATCCCCGCCCTGAAGAGACAAGAGAAGATAAAGATAAGATTATAAAAGACAAAGACAAGAGCAGAACAGAGGGTCATTCACGCATCAGGGAGGAACTCAGCGCTGTTCTGAACCGGCACGGTCTGTTTTCAGAGCCGGAAAGGGCAAGACGGATTATTCGCCACATGGAGCAAAAAAACGTGCGGAGTCATGGAGCCTATCTTGAGAAGGTACTCCAGAAAAATCCCGCTTTCGATCCGGAAGAAGAATCAGCAAACAGCCAACAAACAGAGAGAGGACAAGGCCCGGTAGCCGTTGGGGAAGTGTTGCGCCGGGAAGGATGGACAGGCCGGGGGCTGGAGTCATGATCCGCCCTTCCTTCCGTCCCTTGCGCCCTGGTTTGTGCCGGGAGCGGCACGGCAGTCAAGGCGACCCTTCGGGCAGCTTCGCTGACCTTGACAGCCGCGCCTTTCTCCCGGTCATGAAAAATTATGGGCGCGGGACGGAAACGCCTTTGGGGGCTTGCTCTGGAAACATTCCACAAAGGCAAAATCAAAGCCCGGCTGTAGCTGGACTGCATAAGACAACCGCCTGTAAAATCTGCATAAATAGCCATAAAATCGTTTTTGCCGCTTTTTGCCATTCACGGGTCGTCTTGAGGGTCTTTGCGCCATCAGGTGGCCCGTGGGGGTGTTTTTTCGGGGCATCCGGTCATGCCGTCCCGATACCGGGGAGGATGCCGTTGCCGATAGCCACCTCCTTTGCTGTCGTTTTTTGCCCTGTTTTTGCCTTTCATGCTCCGGCGCTATTTCCGAGAGCCAGCATACCCGTTGTACCCACAGGGTACTGCCGGGGCTGGCGGGTGGCGCTGCCCCCTCGACCTCCCAAAAAGGCGGAAAGGCCGAAGCCATGAAAAAGGAAAACCGTAGCGCCTGGATCAAGCTGCGCGTCACCCAGGCGGAAAAAGAAACCATTGCCGCCAAGGCCGAAGCCCAAGACCAGACCGTGGCGGATTTTCTCCGGCAGCGCGCCCTGGACTACCGCTTGCGGCAAACGCCTCTGGAAAAAGAACGGCTCCGGAACCTTGCCCGTATGGGCAGCAATCTCAATCAGCTTGGCCGCTGGGTCAATACCCACAAAAGCCGTGCTGATGCCCTGGATGTGTTGGCGGCGCTGGCGAGCTTTGAGCGGGAATTGAAAGCCGCAATGGAGGAGCCATGCACATAAAGCTCTTTCCTCACGGCCAGGGTGCTGGCGACATGCCCACCGCCTATCTTGTGCGCCCGGATTATCCCGGTAGGCAGGAAACGCCGCCGGAGGTGCTACGCGGCGACCCGGAAATCACCCGCGCCCTCATTGACAGCCTGGATACGCAATGGCGGTTCTCAGCAGGTGTGCTTTCCTGGCATCCCGATGACACCGTGACGCCGGAGCAGGAAGAGCGGGTTATGGATGATTTTGAGGCCATGGCTTTTGCCGGTATGGAACCGGATCAGCGCAATATCCTCTGGGTGCGGCATCATCACGCCGGACACCATGAGCTGCATTTTGTCATTCCACGGGTGGAGCTTGCGAGCGGCAATGCTTTCAACGCCTTTCCACCGGGGTGGGAAAAAGCCTTTGGCGTATTCCGTGATCTCCATAACCATCGTGAGCAATGGGCAAGGCCGGATGATCCCGCCCGCGCCCGTCTGCATACCCCGGAACATGCCGACCTGCACCGGGCAAGATTGATCCGCTGGGGCAAAACGCCGGGAAAGGATGAGCGGGCTGAGGCCCAGGACGCCATTCACACCTACATTACGGCCAAATTGGAGCAAGGTCTTGTCCATAACCGAAAAGACGTGCTTGCCGCCTTGCAGGACGCGGGGCTTTCCATCAATCGGGCAGGCCGGGACTACATCACCGTCAAAGACCCCGACAGTGGGGAAAAACTGCGCCTCAAGGGAGGAATATATGCAGAACACTGGAAATTTGACTTCTCTGGCCGAGCGCATCAGGGCCAAGACCGAGCAGGACGCACAGGAAATCGAGAACCTGACCCGGCAACAGTTCGAGAACTTGAGCAGGAGCTTGTCCGCATCATCGAAAACCGCGCTCAGTACAACAGAAAACGCTATCCGCAGCAGTATCGCGGAATTGGAGAAGAACATCATTTCCCGCTGCCAGAGCCTGGGGGCGATGTTCAACCGGAAATATCTGTACTCCATTCTGTTGAGCGCGGGGATTCTGCTGTTGACCGTGTTCACCTGTTGGGGGTTGATCGCCCTGTACCGCTACCAGATTACGGACTTGCAACAGGAGATCGTCGGCATCAAGGCCGAGAAAGCAACGTGGGACAGGGATTTTCCCCTGATCCAACGCGCCTTTTCCGGCCTGGAACTGTATCAGTCGCAAGGGAAGAATTACCTGCTGCTGTGGAGGCGGGAATTTCCCGATGCCCCCACCCTTGCCATGTTCGACCACGCCCGCGCTATGCTGGTTACCTGCCCGGAAAAGAGGCGGCGGCTTCATTGCTGGAATTGCTCCCGCTGCGCCCGGATGCGGCGCTGTATGGCCTGGGCCAGGGTACGCGGCGTGGTTGAAGGCTATCGGCGGCAGGGCTTACCCAAGCCTTACAGCGTGATCCTGACAGAAATGTGGGAGGCGGCATGAAAAACGGCAATATCCTCTTGGAAGCTCACGCCCTGATCAATGCCGAGCGGCAAGGGGACTATGGCCCGCCGGCGGAGTCCTTTGCCCGAATCGCCGCTCTCTGGTCCGCCTACCTGGGACATACCGTCACCGGCAAAGATGTTGCCGTGTGCATGGCTCTGCTCAAGTTCAGCCGGGAAGCATACCACCACAAGCGGGACAACCTTCTGGACGCTGCCGGGTATATCGGCCTGGCGGCGGATATGGAGGGTGGGTCGTGCGGATAATCCAAGACTCCAGGGAGCAATGCCCTTTCACCTTCGCCCATGAGAAGTACGCCGGAACCGTCATTGAATCCGGAGCCCTGGCCGTGGGTGATTACTCCCTTGCCGGGCTGTGTGACCGGGTGGCCGTGGAGCGGAAAGCCTTACCTGACCTGGTGGCTTGCCTTGGCCGGGAGCGCGAGCGGTTCGAGCGGGAACTGCAACGCGCCGCCGCCCTGGATGCCTTTGCCGTGGTGGTGGAAGCAAGCTGGGCAGACCTGGCCGCCGGGGGATACCGCTCACAGCTTAACCCGCACGCCGCCTGTCAATCCGTCCTGGCTTTTATCGCGCGGTATCGTACCTCCTTCCTTTTTGCCGGGAGCCGAGCGGGGGCGGAGTATGTCACCTGGGGCTTCCTCCGGCAGTACCTGGAATCGGCGCGCAAGAGGTGGGGAAGCATCGTCCGGGCGCATAGGGATTGTAAACAACAAGGGGAAAACAATGTCGCCGTTTAAGCGCGGTCAAAGCGGCAACCCCACAGGCAGGCCCAAAGGCAGCATTAACCGCCAGCTTGCGGCGCTCAGAGAGGCCGCTGACAAAGTGCTGCCCTTGGTGGTGGAAAAAGCTCTTGCCGGCGATGCGGACGCTCAGAAGCTCATCCTTGACCGTGCCCTGCCGAGAGCAAAGCCCATGAGCCCGGCGGAGCCCTTCACCCTGCCGGAAGGGGATTTATTGAACCAGGTACAGGCCGTACTCCGGCAAGTGGCGGATGGCGAGCTTTCACCCACTGCCGCCGCTGAGGTGGTGGGTATGGTAGCCACCGCCGCCAAGGTAGAAGAAATTGACAGCCTGCGGGCGGAACTTAGCAGCCTCAAGCGCGTTCTTGAGGGGAGGAAAAAGAAATGACGACACTTGATAGCCTGAGAAAGGAATATGACAAGCTGAACACGTTTGAGCGGGCGGTGATGGTAGCAGAGGCCGCATCCCGCGCCGATGGAGAGGCAATATCCGCCCTGGAGCCGCCGTCATTATGGGATGCCTTTCATTGTCTCAATTACGGGCGGCTGTTCATGGGTTTGGCCTTTTATGCCGTCCACCTGAGCCAACTTGCGGATAAGTTTTACTGGATGGCCGTTGCGGCGCATGGGGCTATAGACAGCGTGGAGAGGGCCAAGCGCAAGGCGAAGCTTGAAGAACTTAATACCCGTGCGGATAAAATGGAAGACAAGAGGTTGGCCTGGTTATTGGCCTTGCAAACCCTTGATAGTGAAATAGGTGGGGGCTGCATGGCATGTGCCCGCGCTATTGCCGGTTCCTATATCGATAATGTGCTTTCGGATGAGATGGATCCGGAGGAATTTGCTTATGAACTTGCTCACCTTCGGGAAGCGTGGACAGCTGTTTCTGAGGACTGCCCGGACGCACCGAAGGCCAAGGAACCCGCCGCCACAGAAATCCGGCAGTAACGCCCCCACGTTGCCCTGTGAGCCCCGTTTCCGGCTTTTCCTACTTGGAGTCGGAGGCGGGGCTTTCGTGCGGCCTGGGGGCAAAAGAAAAGGCGACACGGGGCCGCCTTCCAGGTATTGTTAAGGGAAATTTGATGCCCCTATGGACGTTTTTCCTTATAGGCAAAATAAATGCTGATAGCGCCAACAATTAACACAAACGCCAGAGCGCCTAACCACGTTGCAGTCATTGCGCTACCCTCCGATTTTCCTTGTTAATATGAGGCTTATCATAAGCGCCGCCGCTGCCACAATCAAGCCCAAAACAAGCTGCCCTTGAAAAATTCCAACGGCAAAGGCCGCCACGCTCACCTTTTCAAACCAATCCGCAACACGTTTCAGCATACCGCCTCCAGTTCACAGATAGCAACTCCCCCCGCCCGAGGCAAGGCGTCCATTATTCCCCCCCTGCCGGGCCTTCCCCCGCTGGCGGCCCCTCCATTTCGTCAAACAGCCGCTTGGTCCTCACCTCCAGGGCGTTGGCTATCCGGCCAAGCGTGGATAGACGGCATTCGGATATGCCGGAATCTGAGCGGGCCTTGTTGATGCTGACGGCAGACACGCCGGACACGGCAGCAAGTTCACGAATGGTCACTTTTTTTCGCTTCATGATTTCCTTGATATTGCTTGTGAACATGTGCAAAAATCCTCATTTTTTGTTAAAGTATCGCATATTTTTTATTGACACATTATGATAAAGTATCGTATAACAAAATCAACAAAAGGGCAATAAGCGGCCCTGCCGGGTACTTCCGATACTCGGCAAGGGCCTAACCACAACCCACCTTAACGGAGGTGCATCATGGCTCAGAGCATCATAACCCCCAGCAGCGTCAACAGCAACCCCGCCGTCCTGGAGTACTTCCCGAACTCCTGGCGCTACCGGATCATCGACGACACGGCCCCCTATGCCGAGTGTGGCGTGATCGAGCATCTGGACAACCCGCACTATGACCCCGTTTTTCACGGCAAGCTCCGGGCGCTCAAGGACACCAGGGAAGGTTGCTGGCGGAGCGTCCGCACCCTGACG